>Ga0070680_100001272_pt1 | contig 18230 bp, 16 predicted proteins | sample KBSC73BmetaG_FD_64672 | JGI IMG/M metagenome (GOLD analysis project Ga0070680, IMG submission 64672) | Corn rhizosphere microbial communities from Kellogg Biological Station, Michigan, USA - KBS C7-3B metaG | ecosystem: Host-associated > Plants > Roots > Rhizosphere | place: USA: Michigan...
TTGCGGTGCGCGAGCTGGCGCCCGATCTCGAGCAGCGCGGCTGTTCCCGAGGCGTTGTCGTCGGCGCCGTTGTGAATCGCCGTGCCGGTGTCGAGGGCGCCAAATCCGCCCCGACCGAGGTGGTCGTAATGGGCGCCGACCACCACGACCTCGCCCTTCAGGGCCGACGAGCTGCCCGGGATGACCGCGACCACGTTCCGCGTCGCGCTGCCGCCCAGGGTCGTGTGCAGCACGGCGGGCGCGTCGGCCGGAATCGTGAAGTCCTGGAAGGACGTGCGCAGCCCGGCTCGCGCGAAACCGTCCCTGATGTAATCGCCGGCGCGAGCCAATCCGGCCGTCCCCACGCCTCGACCCTCCTGGGCATCGGCCGCCAGAAAGCGGACGTCGCTCAGCACGCGGCGAGCGGCCGGCGAAGCGCTATCCTGCTGGGGAACGGCTAGGCTCGTTGTGAGCAATAACAGTGCGATCATAGACGGTACTCTATAGATTGACCCTCCCAATGGCCACCCCGCAGGAATTCGCTGCGCTGTTCACCCGTACACTGGACCTGTTTCGCGATCCTGGAGCGAAAGAGGAGCAGAAAGGGCAGTTTCGAGCCCTGGTCGGTCTTCTTAAGAAGGAAGCACTGACCATCGTCGCGAACGACGGATCCAAGCTGTCGGTGAACGGCGCCGCGCTGGACCGGGCTCCCTACAATTCCCTGCTGCAGCGGCTCGAGTTTCACTCCGTCACGGAGATTCGGATCGCGGCCGATCCGCCGCTCGCCGAGACCTTCGAGCTGTTTCGGCTGTTGGCCGATCAACCCGGTGATGAGGACATCGCTTCCCGGCTTCGCTCGAGCGGCGCTCGCGCGGTCACTGTGTCGGTACAGGCCTTCGTCATCGAGAAGCCCGCTCCGGTGGCGGCTCAACCGCCGCAGCCAGTGTCGAGGGCCCCACAGCCGCCACCGATCCCGCAGCCCCCGCCCCCGATGGCACCGTCGATCCAGGACACGCCTGGATTCATGCGGGAAGGAATCAGCGAAGGCGCGGCATTCTCGCCCGCGGCTGCCACGACACGCGCATCGACTGACCTGATCAAGGAGCTGATCGATAAGCCGTCGGGTCCGCACGCGGGAGACCTCCTGGCGGTGCTGGGTCGCCAGCTCGAGTCGGCGATGAAGAACAACCGCACCACGCAGGCGCTCGCCATCGTTGCCGGCGTGGTGAAGGCGGAGCAACAGGTGGCGGATGCCTCGCGCAAGCGCCAGTACTCGATCGCGCTGAAGCGCATGTATACGAAGCCGTTGCTCGAGGCGATCGCCGAAGTCGCGAATCATCCCTCGGACCGGGATGCGGCGCTGCTGGTGTTGCGCAGGGCGGGGGAGGATGGCGTCGAGGTGCTGCTCGACCTGCTCGTGGCCGCCCCAACGATCGAGGAGCGTCGCGGGATCTTCATGGCGCTCATCGGGATGAAGGAGGGGACCGATCAGCTGGTGCACATGCTGGGACACCCGCAGTGGTTCGTGGCTCGGAATGTGGCCGAGCTCGCGGGAGAGCTGGGTCTCGAGGTGGCGGTCCCGGCGCTGGGGCAGCAGCTCAACCACAGTGACGAGCGGGTGCGTAAAGCGGCCGCGCTGGCGCTGGCCAAGATCGGCAACAGTGCCGCGGCGGAGCCGTTGCGGCGCGCCCTGCGGGACGTGTCGCCGGAGGTCCGGATTCAGGCGGCCCTGGGGGTGGGGAAGAAATCGAGTGCCCTGGCGATGCCGCTCGTCGCGGCCATGGAGGAGGAAGAAGACGAGAACGTCGAGCGCGAGCTGATTCTTGCCTTGGGCCGGATTGCGAGCGCGGCGGCGGTGCAGGCGTTGATCAAGTTTGCGCAGCCGGGGGGACGGTTGTTTGGGCGCAAGCCGGTAGGGCTCCGCGTGGCTGCGGTAGAAGCGCTCCGCCTGGCTGCGACGCCGGCGGCGATCGGGACGCTCGAAGGACTCACCGACGACGGCGACAAACAGGTGCGAACCGCCGCGCAGTCGGCACTCGCGGATCTGAAGCGGAAATAAGGCAGAATTTGCTGCCTAAGTGTCGTGTCGCATTAAGCCAGAAAACAGGCGTATTGCAACGTCAATAAATTAGACGGAAGCACAGCGGCTTTTCTAGCCGTCGCCTATTCACAATCCTTTACATCGCAACGCTTTACGTGACCGTACCGTGTTTGGGTGCGGTTCTTGCCCACTCGGGACGTGCTGTTTCTAGGCACCCCGACTTTGGTCAGGAGAGGATCATGAAAAGCGTTCGTATTGTGTTCGCGGTTGTCGCGCTGCTGGCGCTGCCCTTCGGGTCAGTCGCCGCGCAGAGCCGTCCGAAGCCGAAGGCTCGGACCGCCAACGAAGTCTCTGGCGAATGCAAGGACCAGCAGGCAGCCACGCTGGGCCGTGCAGTAGAGTCCGGCCAGAATCAGCCATACGGTCTTGATAAGAAGTGCGCCGATCCGGTGCCGCCTCCGGCGCCGCCCCCGGCACCGCCCCCGGCACCGCCTCCGGCACCGCCTCCGGCTCCGCCGCCGGCTCCTCCTCCGCCGCCGCCCCCCCCGTCGGGTCCCCCGACTGGTGTTCACTCGGCTCGTGGCGTGGTCTATGAGGACGTCGATGGCAACGGCAGCCAGGACGTGTTCGCTGGCGAGATCGGTCTCGCAGGTTGGACCATCGAGCTGTATTGGGACGGGCAGTTTGTCAGCTCGGCCACCTCGGACGCCGACGGGAACTACGTGTTCTCGGGCCTCGGCAACTCCAATAAGGAGTGGTGGGTCTGCATCGTGCCCCAGGCTGGGTACGTCCGTACGCAGCCCGCGAACGGCACCGCCTGTGGTGGTAATGGGATGGTGCACAATCTGGACAGCCCGTTCATGACGTGGCTGCAGACCAACTTCGGTGAGATGATTCAGTAACGAGCTTTACTCCTGACCAACTCAGAGCCCCGGGCAACTTGCCGGGGCTCTGTTTTTTTAGCGGGGAATGAAGTCGATCCCGGGCTCGAGCCGGCGCGCGAACGCCGCCAGCAAGTCGGCGGCGCGATCGAGATCCTGGAGCGCGCACATTTCGTTGGGGCTATGCATGTAGCGGTTGGGCACGCTCACGAGGCCGGTCGGAATCCCGCGCATCGCGTTGTAGATCGCGTCCGCATCCGTCCCGGTGTCGCGTGGGGCGGCCTGGATCGTGTAGGGGATTTTCTCCTGCTCGGCACAATCAACAAGCAGATCGAACACGACCGGACTCACGGAAGAGCCCCGACTCAGCACGACTCCATCCCCCAGCCGGTGATCGCCCGTATGCTTCTTATCCGCGCCCGGGTAGTCGGTGGCGTGCGTGACGTCGACCACAATCGCCACATCAGGCTCGATCCCGACCGCGCTCGTGCGCGCGCCGCTGCCGGTCCAGGCGATCTCCTCACGGGTAGACGCGACCGAGAACACGGCCGCGCTTTTCGGGCGCTGCGCCGCAAGCCGGCGCAGGGCTTCGGCGGCGACGTACGCGCCAATGCGGTTGTCGAGACAGCGTGAGACGATGCGGCCGTTGGGATACTCCTCGACACGCGTATCGAGCACGCCGGCATCACCCACGCGAACGCGGGCGATCGCTTCGTCGCGGTTGGCGGCTCCAATGTCGATCCACAGGTCGATCACCTTCGTGACCCGATCCAGCTCGTCCTTCTTGAGCTGATGTATGGCCTTCTTGCCGACGACGCCGTGAACCGGCCCCTCCTTGGCGAGGAGCAGCACTCGCTGGCCGACCAGCACCTGCGAATCCCAGCCACCAATGCCGCTGAAGTAGAGGAAGCCGTCCTCATCGATGTGCGTGACCTGAATGCCGATCTCATCGATGTGGCCGGCGAACATCACGCGCGGCTTCCCCTTGCCATTCAGCGACGCGACGGAGTTGCCGTGCACGTCGGCGCGCACATCATCCGCGAACTTCTTGACCTCCTCGCGCCACACACGGGCCGGAGCTTGCTCGAATCCGGAGGGCCCCGGAGTGCTCAGCAGTTTCTTCAGGAAATCCAATGTCTTTGTCGTCATGATGTCGTTATAGTGTCGTGATGCTGTTTACTGCCGGCGCTGGCCGGTTCGATACAGCAGCCCACCGAGGACCGCGAACATCACGAGCCCGACAATGGACGAGGTCGAGAAACCGCCCAGCAGGTGGTGCAACCCGACTTTTTCGGCGAGCCACTCGGCCGACATACCGCGCGCACTGCCCCAGCCGGCGATGGCTGCTACCGCGATGCCGCAAATCGCTCCGCCGGCGATCAGCCCGCTTGCAAACAGGACGCCGGGACCCGATTCGATCTCAGCGAGCGAGCGAGCATCCGAGCGCGCTTTCCGCTCGACCAGCCAGCGCACGATCCCTCCGGCGAACATTCCTGCGGACGTCGTCAGCGGCAGGTAGACACCCACCGCGACCGGCAACGACTGCACGCCCATCAGCTCGATCGCGATCGTGAGGAACACGCCGATCAGCACCAAAGCCCACGGGAGTCTGTGGGTGAGAATCCCGTCCGTGATCAGCGCCATCAATGTGGCTTTGGGGGAATCGAGTCGTTTCAGCTCCTGTCCGCGATACTCGTGCATGCGGCCGCCGATGCCGGGATCGACCACATAGCGGATCTCGTGCGACGCAGGGTCGACGAGATACTTGCCGGGCGGTACGCCCTGCGTTTCGACGTACACGCGGACCACCTGATAGGTGTTGTTGTCGATCGAGTCCGTGCCGCCGATCCCGAAATGCGTCATCGTTTCGGTATGCACGACGACGTTGCCGTCCGGGCTTGACCCAGTTGCCGGCGCAACGAAACCGGCGCGCAGCTCGGGGACTTCGTACTGGTAGGCGCGGTTCAGGAAGGTGAGCGTCCAGCCGACTGCGAGAGCGGAAAAGATGGCCCCGATCAGGATCGCGATCTGCTGACTTTTGGGTGTCGCGCCCACCAGGAATCCCGTCTTCAAGTCTTGCGACGTGTTGCCGCCGTTGGCCACCGCAACTGCGATGACGCACGCGATCGAAATCGCCCGTACGCGATCGTCGATCTGATTCCAGCCCAGCAGTAGAAAGATGAAGGAGATCGCGATCAGCGACGCGATGGTCATTCCGGAGATCGGGTTTGCGGAGCTGCCGATCTGACCGCAGATGCGGGATGAAACCGTTGTGAAAAAGAAGCCGAACAGGATGATCAGAACCCCACCCAGCAGGTTGACGCCGATCTGGGGCAGGAACGCCAGCACGATGGCGAGCGCGATCGAGCCGAAGATCGTCACACTGATCGGGAGGTCGTCGTCGGTGCGCAGCTTGGCAGCGAGTGCCTGGCCTACCCGGCTGGCCCGCATGTCGGCAAAACCCGCCCGGAACGCGCCGGCAATGGTCGGGAGCGAGCGCGCCAGCGCGATGATGCCGGCGCTCGCCACGGCCCCGGCGCCGATGTAGAACACGAACGCCGCGCGGATTTCGCCCGCACTCATGTCGCGAATGAGCTTCGTGGTGCCGAACATCGGCTCCGTCATCGCGCTGCCGAACAGCTTGATCGCCGGCATCAGCACGACATAGGCCAGGCACCCGCCCGCGAACAGGTAGCCCGCTATCCGGGGGCCGATGATGTAGCCGACGCCGAGCAGCTCCGGACTCACTTCGACGCGCACTTCGGCGTTCTGGTACGAGCGAATCAGCTTGCCCGGGTACTCCTGCCACACTTTCAGCGCAGTCATCAGGAACTTGTAGCCGAACGCGATCCCGAATGCCTGGAACACCGTCTTGGCGTGAATCCCGCCTTTCTCACCCGCGATCAGCACTTCGGCGCACGCCGTGCCCTCGGGATACGGCAGATTGCCGTGCTCTTTGACGATCAGCGCCCGCCGCAGCGGAATCATCATGAGCACGCCCATCAACCCGCCCGCGATCGCCAGAATCGTCACGCGGGAGATGTCGAGGTCGTAGCCCATCAACAGAATCGCCGGAATCGTGAAGACGACTCCGGCGGAGACCGAATCCGCCGCCGATCCGGTGGTCTGCACGATGTTGTTTTCGAGGATCGTTGAACGGCCCAGCCAGCGGAAGATCGTGATCGAGAGGACCGCGATCGGGATCGAGGCGCTGACGGTGAGCCCGATCTTGAGCGCCAGATACACGTTCGAGGCGCCGAAAATGAGCCCCAGCAGCACCCCCAGGACGATGGCGCGCGGGGTGAGCTCCGCGGGGGACTGGCTGGCGGGAATGTAGGGCTGGTGCGGGGGTGGGGCCGCTGGGATGCTAGTCATAGGCGGCGCAATCTGTGCCTCCCCCCAGAATGGCGCCAGTCTGGCGCAACGCTATAGTAGGGGATGGGCGAAGTGGGCGTTCCGGACAGGCTTTTTCTCGACTTTCAGGGTGCGGTTGCGGGCCGGTACTCGCTGGAGCGCGAGCTGGGCCGCGGCGGGATGGGAGTCGTGTACCTGGCGCGCGAGGTCCGGCTCGACCGGCCCGTCGCGATCAAGCTCTTGCCGCCGTCCATGACCTCCGATCCCCGCCTGCGCGAGCGGTTCCTGCGCGAGGCCCGGACGGCGGCCAAGCTGTCCCATCCCAACGTCATTCCGATTCATGCGGTGGAAGAAATCGGCGAGTTTGTGTTCTTCGCCATGGCCTACGTCGAGGGCGAGACCCTGACCGAGCGGGTGCGGCGGCGGGGGCCGCTCGCCCCATCAGACGGCTCGCGTGTGCTGCGCGACGTCGCGTGGGCCCTCGCGTACGCGCATACCCAGGGCGTGATCCATCGCGACGTGAAGCCCGACAACATTCTGCTGGAGAACACAGGACGAGTGTTGGTCGCCGACTTCGGGATCGCCGGCGTCGTGGCCGACGCCGCCGGCCTCAACACCGGCGAAATCGTCGGGACACCGGAATTCATGAGTCCCGAGCAGGCGCTGGGCGAGACGGTAGACGCCCGCAGCGATCTCTATTCGCTCGGTGTCGTGGGCTATTTCGCCCTCTCCGGGCAATTGCCGTTCGTGGCCGAGAACGCCACGGACGTGCTGGCGAAGCAAGTCACCGAGCCGGCGGCGCCGCTCGTCTCCGTCGCGCCGCTCGTGCCGCGCCGGATGGCACAAGCCATCGATCGCTGTCTCGCCAAGGAGCCCGACGAGCGGCCCGAAGGCCCGGCGGTGCTGGCCGAGCAGCTCAGCCACGCGCTCGAGCAGCGGCGCGAATTGCCGGTCGCGCTGCGCGCCTTCGTGAAGCACGACGCGCGACTCGACGGCAGCGGCGTGTTGCTCTACCCGTTCGCCATGCTCCTCGCGACGCCGCTGGTCGGTTTCTGGACGGGCTCCGTGGCGATGGGGTTTGCCACGCTCGTATCGGGGTACACCCTCGTACCGCTGGGCGTGCTCATCAATCGCGCGCGGCGGCTCATGAACGCCGGCTTTGGACACCAGGACATCGGCGTCGCATTCAAGGCGGAGATCGAGCGCAGCCGCGAGGAGCGCGCCTACGGACTTGGGCAAGGCGGCAAACCGTCGCTGCTCGAGCGAATCCTGCGCTGGATCAGCATTCCCTCGCTCGCGGTTGCCACCATCACGCTGCCGCTGTTGATCACGCTGGATCTGGAAGGCGCCGGCTTGTTCGTGGTGGGGCAGCTCTTCGGTTGGTCGATGACGATCGGTGTGGGGACGGGCATCGGTGCGCTCATCATGCTGCAGCGCCGGCGGGACGTGGACGCCGAATTCTGGGGCCGTCTCTGGACGGGCCGCCTGGGAAAATGGCTGTTCGGGTTCGCGCGGATGTTCACGAGCAAGAAGGCGCTGCCCGCGTCGCTCACCCATCGGCCCACCGAGCTCGCGCTCGGCATGGCCGCCGAGCAGCTGTTCGAATCGTTGCCCAAGGAGTCACGCACGCAGCTGCGCGATTTGCCGGACGTCGTCCATCGGCTGGAGCGAGATGCGCAGACGATGCGCGCGCGACTCGAGGAGCTGCATGAAGCGCTCGCCGACGTCGGGCAGCGCGGCAGTGCGGAGCCGGCGATCGCCGCGCGGCACGACCGGATCGTCGCCGATCTCAACACCGAGCGCGATCTCGTGCAGCAGCGGCTCAAGGACGCGGTGGCGGCGCTCGAAACGATCCGGCTGAATCTGCTGCGGCTCCACGCCGGCACGACGACGGTGAAGAGTATCACGACCGACCTGGGACTCGCGCGCGAAATCGCGCGCGACATCGGCCGGCATGTCGACGGGTTGCGGGAAGTGGAGGAGTCGCTCTAGTCGCGCACGCGCTGCAGCCGTTCCACCGCCTGCTGCAGCATATCCTCGGTCTTACAGAACGCGAAGCGCACCTGGGTCCGACCGAGCTCGGGTCTCGAGTAGAAGCTCGATCCAGGCACGGAAGCGACGCCGTGCTCGATGGTCATCCACTTGGCGAACTCGTCGTCGGGCAGCTGGGACAGAGCTGAAAAATCGGCCATGACGTAGTACGCGCCTTCCGGAGGCGTGCACTTGAAGCCGGCCTTCACGAGGCCAGCGCACAGGATGTCACGGCGCCGTTTATAGTCGCGCGCCAGCCCTTCGTAGTAATCATCGCCCAGCGTCTCCATTCCGACCGCGACCGCCTCCTGCAACGGCGCGGGGGCTCCCACGGTGAGGAAATCGTGGACTTTGCGGATCGCGTCGGTGACATCGGGGGGTGAGATGATCGTCCCGATGCGCCACCCCGTGACACTGTAGGTCTTCGACGCGCCGCTGATCGTGATCGTGCGCTCGGCCATGCCCGGCAGCGTGGCGATCGGGATGTGCTCGCCTTCGTAATAGATGTGCTCGTAGATCTCGTCGGTGACCGCGAAGGCATCGTGACGCCGGCACAGCTCGGCAATCGCTTCGAGCTCCTTCCGGGAAAAGACGTGCCCAGTCGGATTGTTGGGGGTGCAAACGATGACGGCTTTCGTCTTCGGTCCGAAAGCTTTGGTCAGGCGATCCACGTCGAGCGGCTGGCCGATCGCCATCGGCACGAAGACCGGCTTCGCGTCGCACAGCACTGCGTCCGGCCCGTAGTTCTCGTAAAACGGCTCGAATACGATGACTTCGTCGCCCGGATTCACGATGCCGAGCAGCGCCGACGCCATCGCTTCGGTGGCGCCGCAGGTGACGGTGACCTGCGTGTTCGGATTGACCGGCAGGTTGTACCACTCCTGATACTTCGCGGCCAGCGCGTTGCGCAGGCGCGCGGCGCCCCAGGTCACGGCGTACTGGTTGACGTCCTCACGGATCGCGCGGGCCGCGGTCTCCTTGAGGATGTCGGGGCAGGGAAAGTTCGGAAATCCCTGGGAGAGATTGATCGCGCCATGCTCGGTGGCGAGCCGCGTCATGCCGCGAATCACCGACTCGGTGAAGCCGTGGGTGCGACGGGCAGTGCGAATCACTTGAGGAGCAGCTTCGCGATGGTGTTGAGCTGCATGTTGCTCGTGCCTTCGTAGATCGTCCCGATCTTCGCATCCCGGTAGAACTTTTCGACCGGGTATTCCTTGGTATAACCGTAGCCGCCAAACAGCTCCACGGCCAGCGACGTAACGCGCTCGGCCACCTGGGAGCTGAACAGCTTTGCCATCGCCGCTTCCTTCGTGTAGGACTCGTGGGCGTCCTCGAGCCGGGCCGCATTGTAGACCATGAGCCGCGCGGCCTCGAGCTCGGTGGCCGCCTGCGCCAGCTGGAACTGCACCGCCTGAAACTCGGCGATCGGCTTGTTGAACTGCTGCCGCTCCTTCACGTACTTGAGCGACGCCTCGAGCGCGCCGCGCGCCACGCCGATCATCTGCGCGCCAATCCCGATGCGGCCCGTGTTCAAGGTCTCGATCGCGACTTTGTAGCCGTTGCCGACTTCGCCGATCAGGTTCGCGGCCGGCACTTCACAATGATCGAGAATCAGCTCTGCCGTCGACGACGCGCGAATCCCGAGCTTGTCTTCTTTCTTGCCGACGCTGAACCCCTTGAAGCCGCGCTCGACCGCAAAGGCGGTGATGCCCTTATAGCCTTTCGCAAAGTCGGTATTGGCGAAAATCACGAAGAATCCCGCGTCGGCGCCGTTCGTGATCCAGAGCTTGCGTCCGTCGAGGATCCATGTGTCGCCGCGCTTCGTCGCTTTGGTCGCGAGTCCAAAGGCGTCCGATCCCGATCCGGCTTCCGACAGCGCATACGCGCCCACCAGATCGGCGCAGAGTTTCGGCAAGTAGCGCTGCTTGATGTCGTCGGACGCCCATTTGAGCAGGAGGGCGTTCACGAGCGTGTTCTGGACGTCGACGAAGATCGCGACCGACGCGTCCAGCGCCGACAATTCCTCTACCGCGAGCACCGTCATGAACAGGCTGCCGCCGGCGCCGCCGTGCGCTTCGGGGATCTCGATGCCCATGAGGCCGAGCTCGAAGAACTTCGGAATCAGGGCGGGGTCGAGCTGCGCCGCTTTTTCCATCGCCTGCACGCGCGGGCGCACTTCGGTCTCGGCGAAATCCCGCACCGCCTCCTGAAACATCTGCTCTTCTTCGGAGAGCCGAGTAAGCGGTTTCACGCCTTCTTGTCGGACGGTCCCAGCGCGAGCATTTCCCGAATTCCGCCCAGCGACCCGAGCACGCCGGTGGCCTCGTAGGGCATGTAGACGACTTTGTTGTTCTGGCCGGAGACCATTTCCTTCAGCGTTTCGATGTAACGGATCGCGATCAGGTACTGCGCCGGATCACCGCCGGTGCCCTTGATCGCCGCGGTGATGCGCTCGATCGCCTGCGCCTCGGCCTCGGCCACCTTCAGCCGCGCCGCCGCTTCCGCCTCGGCGTGCAGAATCTTGGCCGCCTTGTCGCCCTCGGCGGTGTTGATCTCCGATTGCCGGATGCCTTCCGCCGAGAGGATGCGGGATTGGCGCTCGGCGTCGGCGGTAATGATCGTGGCGCGGCGCTCGCGCTCGGCGCGCATCTGCTTCTCCATCGCGTCACGGATGTCGCGCGGCGGGTTGATGTCCTTCAGCTCCACGCGGCTGACCTTGGCGCCCCACTTGTGCGTCGCCTCGTCCAGGATCGCGCGCAGCTTGGCGTTGATCATGTCGCGCGAGGAGAGGACGTGATCGAGCTCCATCTCGCCGATCACGTTGCGCAGCGTCGTCTGCGTCAGCTTCTCGATCGCGTCCGGCAGGTTCGCGATCTCGTAGGTGGCCCGGACCGGGTCGGTGACCTGCGAATAGATCAGCGCGTCGATTTCGACGACGACGTTGTCTTTCGTGATTACGTTCTGGCGCGGGAACACGTACACCGTCTCGCGCAGGTCGATGCGCTCGGTGCGGAAGCGGCGCGAATAGCTGTCGCCCGCCGGCGTGATGATCGTCTGGTGCCAATCAACGGCGCGGGGCCGGTCGATGACGGGCAAGACGAAGTTGATCCCCGACGCGAGCGTCTTGTGATACCTGCCGAGCCGTTCGATGATCATCGTCTGCGCCTGCTGGACTACGCGGATGCTCTTCGAGATCAGGACAATGACACCGAAGGCAACCGCGGCTACGAGAATTGTGCCGGGACCCATCGCTTACAGCTCCTTCTCGACCATGAGAGTCGTGCCATCTACTTGAATGATCGTGACCTGCGTTCCGGGCTCGATCACCGCCGCGTCAGAAGACGCCCCCCGCCAGTCTTCGCCTTCCACCTTGACCCGTCCCGACAGCCCCGGCCCGATTCGCTCCGTCACGATCCCGGTCTTCCCGAGCAGGGCGTCCACGCCCGTCCGCAGCTCGGATCCGGGGCCCAGCTGGAAGTAATGCATCAACCGGGGCCGCAAGCCTGCCATGCTGGCAATGCTGGCCGCCGCGAACGCGATCCCCTCCGTCACGAAGCCCAGCCCGGGGATCAACCCGACCACCCCGGCCACGGCGGCCCCCACCGCCAGGCAGGCCAGCCAGAAGCCGGCCGTGAACATCTCCCCGACGAAAAGCCCGATCGCCAGCAGAAACCAAATCAGCCAATCTTCCATAAGGTCGAAAGCTGCAACCCTTGGACTCGTTGCGCTATCCAAGGTGAGGTAGCCCGATCCTCTAACCCCTAGCCTCCGAGCCTCTTGCATGATCATTCGACCGCTCGTCGTCCTCGGCGCAGTTGCTGTTCTGGTCAGTCCACTCTCCGCGCAAAGCTCCCGCTACGTGCTCAAAGGCGATTCGGTCGCCGTCTACAATCTCGTCGGTGAGCTGCATGTGGAAGCCGGCTCCGGCAGCGATGTCGTGGTGCAGGTGCAGCGCGGCGGCGCAGACTCGGCGCAGCTCGAGATCCAGACGGGACCGCTGCGCGGGCGCGAAACGCTGCGAATCATCTATCCCGACGACGTCATCGTGATGCCGGACTGGGGGCGCGGCTGGAATACGACGCTGCGCGTGCGCGACGACGGGACATTCGGCGACGACGGCTTCGGCCACGGTCGCGGCTCGAGCGGAGGGAGTGGAGGTCATGAAGTGCGGATCACGGGCCGCTCCCGCAGCGGCCTCGAAGCCTATGCCGATCTGCGCGTCGCGGTTCCCAAAGGAAAATCGATCAGGGTCAACCTGGGCGTCGGCAAAGCATTCGTGAGCAACGTCGAGGGCAACATCCGCGTCTCGGTCGCTTCGGCCGATGTCGCCGCTGATCGGACTCGCGGCACGCTGCGGATCTCGACCGGTTCGGGCAATGTCGACCTGCGCACGGCGTCCGGCGACGTACAGCTCGAGTCGGGCTCGGGCGACATCACGGTCGCCGGCGTGCAGGGTCCCAGCCTGAAGCTGGCGACCGGGTCGGGAAACGTGACGATCAGCGACGGGAAGGCCGCGGCGCTCACCGTGGAGACCGGCTCGGGCGATATCGAGGTCACCGGCTCGTCCGGTGACGACGTGTCGTTCAACACCGGCAGCGGCAACGTCGACGTCACGCTCGTGACCACGTTCACATCGTTGCGCGTCGAGACCGGCTCGGGCGACGTCACGTTGCGGGTACCGCCCACCGTCGGCGCTCAGGTCGATCTCGACACCGGCAGCGGCGACATCGATCTCGGCGGATTGACGCTGCAGGTGCGGCGCATCGAGCACGATCACGTGAGCGGCACGCTGGGAGACGGGAAGGGACGCTTGTCGATCGAAACCGGCTCGGGGAACGTGCGGCTGCAGAAGCTCTAGAAGCCTTCTTCTTCGAGGCGCTCGATGTCGCGGCGCTGTTTCTTGGTGGGCCGGCCCTTGCCTTCGTAGGTGGGGGCCGGCGCGATTTTGTGGGCCTCCGCGAGTCGCTCGCGCGCGGCCCGGCCCGCGGGCGTTTCGTCATACAAGAGCTGCGCGTCTTTCGCCGAGCCGCGCCGCTCGGTGACTGCGCGCACCGTGACGAGCCAATCGTAGGGGCCGAGGCGGACGCGCAGCGAATCACCAGCCTGCACGAGCTTTGCCGGCTTTGCGCGACTGCCGTTCAGATATACCTTGCCGCCGTCCACGGCTTCGGTCGCGAGGCCGCGTGTCTTGAAGAACCGCGCGGCCCACAGCCACTTGTCGAGCCGCACTCTGTCGGCGTCCATGCCAAAAGCTATTATCAACGGCGATGAAATGGGTCTTCATAGTGCTCGGCGCCGTGCTTGGTCTCGTGGCGTTGATGGCGTTGATCGGCGCGGTCGTCCCGCGCGAGCATCGCGCAACCAGCACGATCACCCTGCGCCAGCCGGCCGATAGCGTGTGGAAGGTCGTCCGCGACCTCGGCGAGGTCCCGAGGTGGTGGCCGGCGGTCACGGAGTCGGTGCGGCAGCCGGACACGCAGGGACGGGAGGTCTGGCGCCAGAAGACGAGTGGTTGGGAGATGCCGCTCATCGTGATCGAGTCGGTGCCGCCACGGCGCCTCGTGACACAGATCGACACCAGCGCCGGCGGCGCGTTTGGCGGGACGTGGACCTACGAGCTGGTTGCGGCGTCGGAGGGCACAAACGTCAGCGTGACAGAAGCAGGATGGATCGGGAACCCGATCTTCCGGTTTCTGTCACGCTTCGTCTTCGGCTACTACGGTACGCTCGACGGTTACCTGAAGGCGCTGGGCAAGAAATTCGGTGAAGAGGTCTCGCCCACGCACTCCTAACGACTCCGCAGCTTCGACAGCAGCCGCAGGATCGCGACGTACAGCCAGATCAGCGTCACGACCAGACCAAATGCCGCGTACCATTCCATCAACTTGGGCGCGCCATGCTCCACGCCCTGCTCGATGAAGTCGAAATCGAGCACGAGATTGAGCGCCGCGATCGTGATGATGAACAGACTGAAACCGATCCCGAGCGGCGTGCCCTGATGCAGCATGCCGATCTGCACGCCGAAGAATGAGAGGCCGATCGCGACCAGGTAGAACAGCGCGATCCCGCCCGTCGCCGCGCATACGCCGAGCTTGAAATTCTCAGTGACCGGAATGATGCGGAGGCGATAGATGAACAGCAGCGCGAACAAGACGCCGAACGTGAGCGCGACGGCCTGAATGACGATCCCCTTGAACTGCGCTTCGTAGATCGCCGAGATCGCGCCGAGCGCGAGGCCTTCGAGGGCGGCGTACACGGGCGCCGTGAACCTCGCGATCCCCGGCGAGAACACCGTGACGAGCCCGACGACGAAGCCGCCGATGATCCCCGCCAGCAAATAACCTTCGACCGGCGCTCCGATGAACGCTTCCATCCACGTCCAGGTCGCCGTCGCCATCAAGATCAGCAGGAGGAACGCCGTGCGGTTGACGGTTCCCTCGAGCGTCATGACCGGCGCGCCTTCGACCTGCCTGACGTTCGCGAAGGTCTTCGCGTTGAGCACGGGATTCGTGGAGCGCATCTCCGCCTCCGAGAGCCTTAAAAAGGGGCTCCTAACCTACAAAACGGTCCCTATTCCACCAAATCGTGCGTCAGACATGGTTGAAATTCGGTCACTTACGCGATCCGGCGAGGTAATCGACGGCAGCGTAGGCTAACGCCTTCACACCCACCGGGAGCGCCGCCTCATCGACGAAGAATCGCGGCGAATGATTCGGCGCCGCCTTGCCCGCGTCGGTCCCCGGCGGGGTGATGCCGAGGAAGAAGAACACGCCCGGAATGCGCTGCTGATACCGGGAGAAATCTTCCGCGGGTGTGATGGGCTGAGTGATCTCGACATGATTGGCTCCCGCCGCCGCGCGCAGCGTGGGGAGCAGGCGCTGGGTCAATGCCGGATCGTTGTAGGTGACGGCGGTGAACGTATCGATGACGACCAGCGCGCTCGCCCCGGCGCTCTGCGCGATCGACTCCGCGGTGCGACGGATGCGCTGATGAATGTCGTTCCGCACGGCGATGTCGAACGTGCGGATCGTCCCCAGCATGACGACGCTGTCCGGAATGATGTTGAACCGCACGCCGCCGTTGATCGCGCCCACGGTGATGACGTCGGGCGCGGCGGTCAGATCGACTTGACGGCTGGTGATCGTCTGCAGGCCGAGCACGATCTGTGATGCGACCACGATCGGATCGATGCCGTTCCACGGTTGAGCTCCGTGCGTCTGGCGGCCGCGGACCACGATCCGGAAGGCGTCCGCGCTCGCCATGATGCCGCCGGGCCGGTAGTGGATATCGCCGGCGGCGAACGGCAGCACATGCAGGCCGAAGATCGCGGCCGGTTTGGGGTTTTCGAGCGCGCCCTCATCGATCATCAGCTGCGCCCCACCGCGCTCGCCGGCCGGCGCCCCCTCCTCGGCGGGCTGGAAGATGAACTTGACGGTCCCGGGCAGATCGGCGCGCATGCCGGCCAGCACCTCGGCAGCGCCCATGAGCATCGCCGTGTGCGCGTCGTGCCCGCACGCGTGCATCACCCCGACGTCCTGACCATTGTAGGTCGTGCGGACCTTGGAGGCGAACGGCAGGTCGACTTCTTCGGTCACCGGGAGCGCGTCCATGTCGGCTCGCAGCGCGACCACGGGGCCGGGTTTTCCGCCGCGCAGGACGCCGACGACGCCGGTATGCGCGACGCCGGTGCGTACCTCCATTCCGAGTGAGCGCAAGTGGTTCGCGACCAGCTCCGCCGTGCGCGTCTCCCGGTTGGACAGCTCCGGGTGCTGATGGATGTCCCGGCGCCAGGCCAGGACTTTCGCCTGGACCTGGGAGGCGAGTCGATCAACCTGGGCGTTGAGTTTGCCGGTCTGTGCCGGCAGCGGGCTGGCAGCTACGAGGGCGATGATCGCCAAGAGGATGGGTCGCATGGCCATAACCTAGCGAACCTTCGCAACCCTTCCACCGTAGAGAGTGTCGAACCTCGTATAACCCATTGTCCTGGAGCCCGTCATGAATCGCTGGTTTGCCGCCTTCGTCCTCATCGCTCTCGCCACTCCGGTCTCGGTCCTGCGCGCCCAGGAAAGCGATGACGAGTGGCTCGACGACTGCCGTGACCGCCACGGCGATTGGGAATCCCGGGCGCGCCACTGTGAGATTCGCGAGCTGGGCATGAAGCCCTCGAAGGGCGCGCTGACGGTCGAGCCTGGCATGAATGGCGGCGTCGAAATCGAAGGATGGGATCGCGACAGCATCGCGATCACCGCGCGCATCCAGGTGCACGCGCGCACCCAGGATGATGCCGACGAGATTGCTCGCGGCATCAAGATCGAAGCGGTGGGCGGGCGGATCAGCGTGACGGGCGGTCCCGCCTATTCCGGGCGGCGCCAGCATTGGGGCGTGCTGTTCATCGTGAAAGTCCCCCGTCGCACCGACCTCACGCTCTCGACGCAAAACGGCCCGCTCTCGGTGAGCAGCGTGACCGGGACGATGGACCTCGAAACGCAGAACGGTCCGCTGTCACTGTACGGCGTCGCCGGTGATGTGCACGCGAGCGCGCAGAACGGGCCGCTGACGGTCGAGCTGCTCGGCACGAAGTGGGACGGCGTCGGATTGGACGCGCGGACGCAGAACGGCCCCGCCGACCTGCAGATTCCCGAGAACTACAATGCCAAGATCGAATTCGGGACCGTGAACGGTCCGATGGACGTGGGCTTTCCGATGACGGTGACGATCAACGGCCGAGTGAAAGATCGGATCTCGACGACGCTTGGCAGCGGGGGTCCTCCGATTCGGGTCGTGACGACGAATGGTCCGATGACAGTGAGAAAAGGCAGATAGTGGAGGATGGTGGAGGTTGGTGGAGGTTGGTGGAGGTCCTCCACCAACCTCCTTTCATTTTCCAATATCCTCATCCCATAGATCGGGGTGATCCCGAATAAACTTTTTCATCATCTGAACGCACCGCTCGTCCTGCCGGACTTCGAGCGTCACGCCGCGGTTCTTCAGCAGCTCTTCCTCTCCGAGAAAAGTCTTGTTCTCGCCGATGATCACTCGGCGAATCCCGTACAGCAGGATCGCGCCGCTGCACATCGGGCAGGGTGACAGCGTGGTATAGAGCGTCGCGTCGCGGTACACCGCGGCCGGCTGGCGGCCGGCGTTCTCGAGCGCGTCCATTTCTCCGTGCAGGACCGCGCTGCCTTTCTGGACGCGCCGATTGTGTCCTCTTCCGAGGATCTTCCCTTGCCACACGATGACCGAGCCGATCGGGATCCCTCCCTCGCGCAGACCCTGCTCGGCTTCCTGAATCGCGGCGGCGAGAAACTGATCGCTGGTCATGAGGCGAGATTCGCGCGCATGCCGTCGTACTCCCAGACGTTCGGGCCCCGTGGCGCTTCGCGGGCGATGCGCACCATCGCGCGAGCGACATCGCGTGCGTCGATCGAGTGGTAGCGACGGAGCCGGCCGATGAGGAATGGATGGACGACGGGCATGACGGCCATGGCGATGCGTTCTCCAAATCGCTGCTCCGCGCGCTTGCCGAGCAGCAGGCCGGGGCGAAAGATCTGCACCGCACGGTACGGAAGCGCGCGAATCGCGGCCTCGACTTCGCCTTTCACGCGGCTGTAGAACACGCGCGACGCAGCATCGGCGCCGATGGCGCTGACGAGCAGGAATTGCGTCGCGCCGAGCTGCAGGCCCGCATTCGCGAGACCGAGGACAAAGTCGTGATCGACGCGTCGAAACGCGGCCTGCGAGCCCGCCTGTTTGATCGTGGTGCCGAGGCAGCAGAAGACGTCGTCGACGCGCGGCAGATCCGCCTGCGCCGCGAGCGCGCCGAGGTCGACGATGCGCTGCTCGAGTTTGTCGTGACGCAGCGGCAGTGTCCGCCGGCCGACCGTGACGACGCGCGACCAGGCCGCGGCGGCGAGCAGCTGCTCCAGCACCTGACCGCCGACGAG
>Ga0070680_100001274_pt1 | contig 18220 bp, 14 predicted proteins | sample KBSC73BmetaG_FD_64672 | JGI IMG/M metagenome (GOLD analysis project Ga0070680, IMG submission 64672) | Corn rhizosphere microbial communities from Kellogg Biological Station, Michigan, USA - KBS C7-3B metaG | ecosystem: Host-associated > Plants > Roots > Rhizosphere | place: USA: Michigan...
TGGGCGAGCGATGGCGCGTCGGCATCGAATGGAAGGTCCTCTCCGATCAGTGCGGGCCAGGCCTCGATTCCGGCGGCCGTGAGCAGCGCACGCAGAAGCGTATCTTGTCCTTGCAGTCGCCGTAGAGATTCGACAGTACCTCATCGGCCGCATGCGGCTGATAACGCGCATCGCCGAGGGAAATCGAAACGTACTGGAATCCGGTCGAGACGTAGTCATAGATGGCACGCTCTTTTTCAGCAGCCGTCGCGCGACCCCGGGCCAGCTCCGAAGCTTTCGCCTGGATGGCTGGAGTAACCGCCGGTTTCGGCTCGGCGAGCCCCGCGTACCAGCGCCCACGGTCCTCCCAACTCTTCAGCGTCGTGACCTCAACGGAGGTGTTGGGCCGTTGCGCGAGCCTGCGTCGGGCGCCTTATTTTGTATTGAATGCGAACTCGACCAGAAGTAGACTTCTCGGGGATTCGGTTGGGTCGTCTTTTGTTCCGTAAATTTTGAGCTCACGGCGGGCGCCAGCCACCTTTACGTATTTGTCCGCTGGCACATCGACCGTCAGCGTCTCGGATTTCACTGCGCCTTCGTTGATGAAGTCGTGCGTATACCAGAACTGATCGGGAATATCTGGCCTGGTCTGTGTCCAGGAACGCGATATTCGAGGGTGTCGCCCGCTGCGAGTGAACGTACCGGAATCTGCAGCGCCCGGACGTGGCTGTACATCGGCGCGGCCTGAGTTGCCGGCGAGAGCGTCTCCTGAAAGTTCGAAGGCGGCGTCTCCACAATCGAGCCATCCCGGTGCGCACGCGTACGTAATCCACGCTCAGCTCTTCTCCGCTGCTGTTGAATGAAAACGCGAGAACACCAAGCTCGCGAACCGCCGCGCTGGACTCGACGCGGGCAACTACAGTGAGGGTCCGCTCGCCTGTGCCATCCCATTCGAAGCGCACTACCGTGTCGAATTTTTCGATCACGATCCCGCTCGCGTCCTGTAGTTTTTCCCGCGCGGCGGGTGGATTCTCCGCGGGCGGCTGACACCACGGCCGGTCGGGCGCTCCGGCCAGGGCCATAATTACAGGGACAAACACGATCATGTCGGCTCACAAGCGCGCTGCGGAACTTCATTCTGACAGTGGGTTGTGCTTTTGTCCGCAATGTGGCTGGTATATAGCCTGCCAGTACTCGCCGACGGCTACATCAGGACGTACTCCTGCCTCCGCCACGTTTGGCCTGACGTATTCGGCGAAAACAGCGGCGCGGAATAACGGCTCTACCAGGTCAGACGGGCGTTCAGTTGCGCGACGCGAGCGCCTCTTGTATTCGTGAATCGACCGAACGAACCGTTGGTGATATCTGTTGAGGCGAGGCTGCTCAGGCTCGTGTGATTGAACGCGTTGAAAGCATCGATCCTTATCTGCAACTGGGCCTTCTCGACGATGCGGAAGTTCTTACCCAAAGACAGGTCCGTATTCCAGAACCCGGGCCCCCGAACGGCGCCGCGTCCCAGATTGCCGGGGCGAACCGGGAGTCCCGAGGCCGAACTGATCGGAACCAGGACGAAGGATGATTTATTGAGGTACTGAAGGGTCTGTATGTAGTCGGAGGTAGTCGGTTGGCCCGAGATATCAGGGCGGCTGATATTTTCACCGGTTGTTTCGGTAATGATCAGGGGCTGACCCGAGGCCGCTGTGACGATACCGGAGAACTGCCAGCCTCCAAATGCCTGCCGCAATAATGCGTTACCGAACGACGCGAGCGAGGGAAGCTGATATACCCAGTCGGCTGAGAAATAATTGGTGACATCGCCGTCGGCCGGGCCCCATTCCGGCCGAAGATTGAAGAAGTTCTGTGCGCGAACGTTGGCGTCGTTTTGATAATATGCGCCAATATCTCCACTGTCTGTAGCCAGCTGCTTTGCCCAGGTATAGCCAAGCGCGAAAGTGAAATTGTGCGAGAATCGCTTGCGCAATGAGGTTTGCCAGGAATGGTACCAGCTCGTTTGCGAATTATCCAGATAATAACCCTGCCCAATCGATGGATTCAGGCGCACACCGGTGACGCGGTCGGGAAGATTGTAGGTACGGTTCAATGGGAACTTGAGCCCGCGATTGCCAACGTATGCCGTTTCAAGTACCAGTGACGACGTAAGTTGATGCTGGACGCCTAAATAGGATGACAGTACGTAAGGCATCTGGAAATTCGGGTTGATCACCAGCGTCGGCTGGACCTGCTGACGAGGCTCCAGGATCGCAGCTATCGTCTCGTTATAGACGGGGAACTGAAGGTGATTCGCTATCCCGTCCTGTCGGCTAAGAATGGTGCGGAACGGCAAATATTTTGCCCCAACGGCGCCACTGAAAACGCCTTCGGCAACGGGACTGAACATAACGCCATATCCGCCCCGTATGGTTGTCGTACTCTTGCCTGTCACGTCATAAGCGAAGCCGAAACGCGGAGCAAGATTGACCCAGCCGTCCGGGTTATAGGGATTGTTCGGGCTCCGGACCGGTCCGAAATCAAATCGGTTGTCCAGAAGGCCATCCAGATTGTACAGTCCGAAGTCCTGGCCCGCTTTCCTCGGCGTGGCAACAAAGGTCGAGTCGTAATCGTAACGAATCCCCATGTTTAGAGTGAGGCGTTTCGACAGTCTCCAGTTGTCCTGAATGAAAGCGCCGACGACGAAGTTGCCCCCGTCATAGCTGCCATTGCCGAACGTGATATTGAAAGAGCTCGGCGTATTGGCCAGAAGGTCCGCTTTGGTACTGAAGTTGATCGTCGGGTTCTGTGGATTCGTGCGGAACACACCATAGTGCATATAGACAGCGCCGAATTTCACACTGTGCTTGCCGATATAACGCGCGTACTTCTGTTCGAGGCTCCATGTTCTGCCCTCTTCCAGCCAGAGTTCCGCGCCAGGCGTGGAGAATCCGGCGTAGGATAGCTGCGGCAAGCGGCCACCGTAAGGCAGAGTCTCAGGGATGCCCTGATTGAAATAGGCATCCACCCGAGACATATCGTTGAGGTTATATCCGAAGCGCGTTTCAGAAGTCCAGGTCGAAGCGCCGATCACATAACTTGCCGTGCCGCGCTCGGTATAGCCATGATAGACCTGATCATTCGAGTGATCCAGAAAGATCCGTGGAGTGGTTAAATCGGGCCGCCCGTGCGTATAGGTCAAGGACAGATTGCTGTTGTTCGTTACGCGGATATCACCCTTTACATCCACGTGATTGTCGTTCGCCGTCTGGGACCCGGCGCCGATGTAAAGCGCGGCGTCATCTGTCGGCGCGTAGCTCTGATTCGGCAACGGAAGCACTTTCAACGGCGTCGCATAGGCGGGGATCGCCGTGATCAGCTGATCACGAAATCCCGGGGTTGGCACTGTGCCGCTGATTACCTGAGTAATCGATTGCCTGTATCCTTCATAATCCGCGAAGAAAAAAGCCCGATCGTGCTTGATCGGCCCACCGAGGGATCCGCCGAACTGGTTGAACACGGCATTGGGCTTGTTTTTCAGAAACTGAAGGCGCGCATTGAGGTTGTCAGCCTGGAAGTTTTCGAAGGCGCTGCCGTGCCATGAATTGGTGCCCGAGCGGGTAACCAGGTTGACGTTGCCGCCGAGCACCTGACCATATTCGGCCGGCAGGATGCCCTTCGTCGTCTCCACCTGTTGAACGGCTTCGAGGCTTAGCAAATTGATTTGCTCGAAATTGCCTCGCATCGAGGTGGTCCGGCTTTCCGGGTCCGCAGTCGCATTCGTGCCATCTACGGTGTACAGCGTCCCCGTTTTACCTACACCATTCAACCTGACGAAGCCCGCGCCCGGGCTTACTCCCGTGCCGAGCCCAAGCAGGTTGGAAACATTGCGTTTCGACAGCGGCAGTTCGGAAGCCTCAAGCGTCGTAACACTGTGGGACTGCTCGGAGGACACAGCATTGACGAGGGGCGCAGTGCTCTCGACAGCAACAGTTTCACTCACCTGACCGAGTTCCAGCGCATAGGTCTGCCGCACAGCTGCTCCACCGGAGAGTTCGAAATTTCCGGTCTGCAAGGTTTTAAATCCAGTCGCGGTAATCCTGACCCGGTAGGTACCCACGCGGACAAAATCGAACTGAAAACTGCCATCCGAAGCGGTGGGCTTGGAATCGCTTGCCCCCGTGCCCTGATTGATCAGCGCTACCTGCGCGCCGGCAATGACGGCGCCGGATGGGTCCGTTACCGTTCCACCAAATGAAGCCGTTGTCACCTGTGCCGCGACGGGTAAGCACGCCGCAATCAATGCAACAAAACCGCTGCAGACGTGAGCACGCAAGAGCAGGCAGTCAGATGTGCCGCGGTACGGGAAGTTACGAATGCTCATCTCAACCCCTCATGATTCATGACCGCCCGATGGCTGATAAGCAGCGGGCGAGCCGAGCGGCGCTGCCCCCGTGAAGGTCGAACGTAATGAACGTCCGCATTGCGCCGCAATTGTGGCAACGCTATCACCGCCGCGCCATGAAGTCAACGCTGCCAAATTGCGCCGCAGGATAACCACGTGTGGAACGATACCAGGATCTGGTGTCCTCCCCTGATGTATAACAGTTACGATCCTTGTCGATCACCTCAGTTAAGAATATGCTTCGGCCCATCCTAGTCACATGCTTGATCGCGCCCGTATTGCTGGCGCAACGAAAGCCCGGGAACCCGCTTGAACACTTATCCCAGGGTTTCGAGATTCTGACGCACTTCGGCGAGCGAGCGGACATCTCACCCGATAACCAAAGGATTGCATTCATGGACAAGAGCTTCGGCGACGCGTTCGTGATCGATCTGAAATCCCGGATCATCCGATGCCTCACATGCAATGTGCCAGGCGCTGCTTTCCTGCGAATCATGCATCTGCCGTCAGGCGATTACATCCTCATCGGTCCGGAACACTTCAAAGATATTCACACAAGCCGGGCACAGGATAACGAGTTATGGTTCCTGAGCAAGGCTCCCGGCTCGAAGCCGCAGCGTTTTAATCAGAAGATGAGCGAAGGCGCAGCGATCTCCAAGAAGTCGATGAAAATCTCCTACTCCGTCAGCCACGCCCAGGACCCGAGCCTCGGGCCTGAGGTGTCGCAGTTGTTCATTGCAGATGTGGACGTGTCCGGAAGTTCGCCGCGGCTGGCCAACAAGAAAATGGTCTACGAAAGCCGTTCAAACGCGTGCCGGCTGGAAGCGCAGGATTTTTTCGACGACGACCGGAAAATGACGTTCACGTGTTACGAGCCGAATGGGCTTGCTTCGGTGATGACTATCAACCTTGCGACCCATCAGGTTCAGAACATGTCGAAAGCGCCCGGAACATATAACGAATGTGAAGGTATTTTGCCAGGCGGACAATACACGATGGTGGAGGGCGACAGACAAATCGCGCAACTGGGCGGCGCTCACGGATCGCACAACATCGATATCTGGAGACTGAAACTGGACGGCACCGGGAAGGACTTCACGCGCATGACGCATTTCAACGATTACGAGGGGTTCAAGGCATCAAACCCGGTCGCGTCGACCGACGGCCGGTTTATCGCGTTTCAGGTTGCCCGGACGGCGGATGAGGCGGGTGTCGGATACGGGATCGTTCTGTATCACATGCGATAGCACGGAGCGAATTTCAGCGCGCCGACGCCATCCGATTTTCAATGGCGATGAGACCGCGTTCCCGGGCGGGGCGGAGAGGGCGAAGTCACCTGTCGTGCACGATATCCGGGCACATTCGTATTCCCGCTTCGCTTCCCGCGTGGGACAAACTCGCCGCAATCCATCATGTGAACAGTTCCGGGGCTGGCCGCGTGATGGCGAGGAAATCTTTTCGGAGTGCGGCTCGATGACGGGCCAAATTGATCGCGGAGAGAACCAACACGGCAAAGTCACGGCATTCAACACGCTGCTGGCTCTGCATATTTTTATCGCCGGTAATGAAGACGTGAAAACGCTCCCTGCTCGACCAGCGTGAGCAGCGCGCCTTTTTTGATGCCGCCCCACTCCATCGACACTATGGTGTGAATCTCATGCAGGTGAAGGCGCCGCGCCAGCTTTTGGGGTACGCCTGATTGCAATACTCATCGGCTTGAAAAGGGCACGTTCACCACGTCGAAATGCCCTGAACCCCCGCGGTGTTGTTTGTTGAATATGCCCATAAGACCCCGGAAATAAATCTTGTTCGAAACGAACGAACTATTGAATATTTTCGACGGGCTCCGAATTCTGAAGCATGAGTGCACGACGGGCTTTCACCGCTGTGGAATTCCCGTAGTTGACCCGATCGGCATTCTCTTCGCCGCGCCACCATGCACGACATTTTTGGAGCACTGATAGCGATTTGGAATAAACAGCGCTTTCGATCCGCCTCTTATATCGCCCATGTAGAAGAAAGCCGCCAATCGCATCCTGCAGCCGCCAGCGATATTGGTTGAGGCCTATTTCCCGCTCTCCAAATCACAAATCAAAAGTGCCCCGCTGATGCGTCCCGCTCCGTCGAGCCGCGGCCTGGCGCTCGCGCGCACCAAAACGCCGCCGGGTGAGGCGGGAGCGCGAATGCAAACCATGCGGCGAAACACATGCTGCCCGGCAATAGCGAGCCACAAAGGAAGCTCATGAACAGGGTATGGAGTGACGCCATCGGGCCGATAAAGACCATAGCGGTCGGAGCAGTTGCTGGAAAGATCGGTTTCGACGCTCGCGATCCCCAGAAGCCTGTCAGCCGCCCCGTTATAAACCAGGAATGCGCCGTTCGCGTCGGAAAGCGCGGTTGCGGACTGTTCCTGCTCGAGCGCCGCTTTGAGCAAAGCGCCTGATCGCGCAATGTTATCTCGTCCAAAGCGCCGGTCCGGAGACACTGGGCGGCCAGGAACGCTCGCGGGAGCCGCGGCAGGTATGATCTGCTCACGAAGATGTCTCAGCGCGGTTCGCATCCATGTCTTGATGGTCCCGAGGGGCCGATTCAGGCGGCGCGCAATATCGCGGTGCGAAAAGCCATCATAGAACATGAGCGTCAGCACCGTTCTTTCGATGGGATGAAGGCGTTCCAGCGCGATCGTTACTACCGTCAGATCCTCGATCGAAAGCCCAGGTCCCCCGATCGGCTTCTCCGTCTCCGCCCCGGTCCTCATCATTGGCGATCGAACGTAGTCGATCGCGATATTACGCGCGATGGTGGAGACCCATGCCGACAGGGTTCCGCGCGATGAATCGTACTTCCCGGCTGAAGCCCAGGCTCGCCAGAGCGCCTCCTGAGCGACGTCCTCGGCCATGGCCGGATCGCGAAGAATCCGGAACGCGGCGCCGCGTGCGGGCGCGAAGCACATTCGGTAGAATTCGTCGGCGAAGCAGTCGCTCAGAGGCTTCAGGCTAGTTTCCCGATTTCCGAAGCTCACGGCGACCCTCCAGATAAACAAACGCCACGCAACAGTAATACGAGTACGGAAAGCGTTTTGGATTTGATTTCCCGGCTCCGTTGTTCAGACGGCGTCTTTCAGGCGCGTGCCAGCGCACAGTGAGGAACCGTATTACGACTCCAACCTATCCAAACACACTGCGAGGCAAAAGAATGTACGGAACGGCATACTCGGCGATCCGCAGATCCGTTAGCGTGAGCATGTTTGAAGGCGGGTTCTGAGGAGCCCGCTTAGACGACACTTTCAGCGACGCATCGTACAGAAGGAGGAGTATGAGGCAGTTCGACTCGAGAGTGCTGGCGATCATCGGCATTTGTGGCGTTCTCGTTCCACAGGCTTTTGGCGCGACCATCACTCAGACTTATTCCGGCGGATTTCCGGCGACGATCACGGGAACTTTGCCAAACCAGGGGACAGCATTACTAGAGAATTTCACGCTCTCCTCAATGACCAATCTGACCATCACGACAACTTCGTATGCGAGTGGCGGATTCGAACCGAATCTTCTGCTGTTCAATTCGGCGGGTAAGTTCGTGATGTCGGGAAACCCGTTCGGGACAGCAGATCCCAGCACGGGAATCGTCGGTGACATGAAACTGACCGAATCCGGTCTGGCCGCCGGCGCTTACACGCTCGCCGTAACCGATTTCCTGCTCAACCAATCGCTGACGGCTACAAATCTTTCGGATGGTTTTACGGTGAATTACGGATCGGGCACAACCTTTGTGGATGCAAATGGCAACTCGAGGACGGGCAATTTCGCGCTGACCATCAGCACCGGGGCATCCGCCGTGCCGGAGCCCGCCACGTTTTGGCTGGTCGCTCCGTTTTTGGGCGTGCTGGCCGTAATAGCGGGGCGACGCCGGTTCAGCAGACGAACGCCGGGAAGTGTGGCATAGGAGGAAACCAATGGCAAAGAAAACGATTATTCAGGATGCGCTCTCGATTTCGACAAACCGGCGAGGTCTGCTGAAGAAACTGGCAGTGGCGAGCGCCGTGGCCGGGGCTACTCGACTTCCGCTGAAGGCGCAATCGCCAACAGCGACCGATGTGGTTCAATTCGCGCTGAACCTCGAGTATCTGGAGGCCGAATTCTACTCCGTGGCGACGACCGGACAAACAATCGAGGAGCGCGGGGTGGACATTACCGGGACAGGCAGCCCGGGACCGACCACCACAAGCTTCGGAAAGGTAGATTTTGGCAACAATCTCGTGCTGACCTCCGGGGCGGCGAACGACATTTCAGCTGACGAAATGGCGCATGTGGTCGCGCTGCGCGGCGCTCTCACGGCAAACGGCGTGACTCCGGTCGCAAAGCCTGCCATCAATCTGGATGCGCTGGCCGGCATGGGCGCTTCGCTGCAGAACCAGCAGGCGTTCCTGATACTGGCGCGCGCTTTTGAGGATATTGGCGTCAGCGCGTATAGCGGCGGGGCCGCTCTTCTGGCCGGAAGCCCCTATCTGATGGCGGCGGCGCGAATTCTGGCTGTGGAAGGACAGCATGTCGGAAACATCCGGCTGGAGGTCGCGCGGCTTGGAATATCAATCCCACCGCTCGATGAAGCGGACGTGCCGCCCCCTCCGTCTGGCGCCGAATTCTTCTCGACCAACCACGCCAATGGCTTATGCGCATTTCGCACGCCTGGGCAAGTGCTGTATCTCGCCTACGGCCTCGCCGCGAATGCGACGTCGGGCGGGTTCTTCCCGAACGGAGTCAATGGCCTCCTGAATATGTCGAGCGCTCCGGCGACTTCGAGCAACCTCTCTTAGACGCTCAGGCAGGAAGATCTATGCCAGATCAGCACGACACTTTACGATAAACGCGAATCGGCAAGGCCTGCTGAAGAGCGGGCCTGCCGGAGCAAGATTCCCGGTTCATGATCGCGTTTGGCAGACGATACGCCTTTTCCGCACTGCGGAAGGGAGCAATCAACACCAGTCGCCCGTCCTCTGCCGCAAGACCTGGATCCACTGAGCAGAGCTTATAAGTTGTCGGCCGAAATCATTTCCCTTAAGGCGCTTTATCCGGAAGCGTGAACAGATAAGACACCATGTTCTGCATGTCCGGGCGCGCGAACGGGTAGGCGGGCATCGGAGTTCCCGGCGACATCTTGCGCGGGTTTTCGAAATGCTCGACAACCCAGGCTTCGGTGCGCCGCGTGGCGAGACCGTTCAGCGCCGGGCCCATTTTGCCGCCCTCGCCGTTGACGGCGTGACAACCACCGCAGAAGCTCTTCTGGTAAAGCATCGCGCCCTCGACAGCGAAATCCGGCGCGGTGTCGATGACATCTCCGTTGTCGGGGGTCATCACCTTGATCAATGCGACCAGATCCTTCAATTGCGCATCGGTCAGGTGAACCGGGGGCATGGCAGCGCCGGAAGGCTGTTTGAAATGCGCAATCAGCCACGCGTCATCGTGGCGCCGGGCGGCTCCCAACAGGTTCGGCCCCTGCTTCGGCGTTCCACCGGTCACGTTGTGGCATTCGCCGCACTTCTCCTGCCGGTAAAAGCCGACGCCGTTTAACTGCGCGGGGGTGAGCTGCATCCATTGCGTGGGGCCGGAGAAATCGATGAGCGCAGCCGCGGTCTGGGGCGGGGTCGAGCGTATCGCGGCTGCTGTCAGGCCGGCCCAGCCGAGCCCGGCCAGAACCACGATGCCGATGGCGAGGGTTCGCTGCCGCACGCGGACCAGGCGGCTGCGATCAATGAAAGGCGCAGCGATCAGCGCCAGGATGGCGAGCGTGGGTAGAACCACCGTGCCTACCACTTCAAGAGGCCCCTCGAATACCTTCAAAGTCTGGAAGAGGAACAGGAAATACCACTCGGGGCGAGGAATGTAGCTGGTGTCCGTGGGATCCGCCACTCGCTCGAGCGGCACACGGACCGCGATTGCCATGATGAACAGAATCGCGAAGGCGATGAACACGGCCACCGTGTCCTTGAAGACCTGTTCAGGATAGAAGGATTTCTTCGGCTTCAGCTCGTCTTCGAGCGCGGGAGCGACGCCGTGACGTCGAACCAGGTAGACGTGAAGCGCAATGAGGAGGAGCGTCGCAGGCGGAAGCAGGAGCACGTGCAACGCGAAGAAACGGGCGAAGGTGACTGCGCCGATACCCCCGGCGCTGGCGAGGAGTTGCGTGACGTAAGGCCCGGCGAGCGGGACCGTGGCGCCGATCTGGGTGGTGACCACCGTCCCCCAGTACGCGCGGTTATCCCAGGGCAGCAGGTAACCGGTGAGCCCGTAGGCCAGCGTAAGCAGTAGAAGAACGACGCCGGCGATCCACGTGCCTTCGCGCGGCTTCTTATATGCGCCCCACAGGAAGACCTGCACCATATGGAGCACGACAACGACAATGATCATGCTCGCGCCCCAGTGGTGCAGGCCGCGCATGAGCCGGCCGGCCGTCACTTCCGTAAGGATGTAGCGAAGGCTGTTATAAGCTTCGCCGGGCGTGGGCGCGTAATTGAACGCCAGGATGATGCCTGTGAAGAACTGGATCAGGATAAGAAACAGCGCGACGCTGCCGAACACCTGATGCCAGCCGCTAGAGGCCGGAATCTCTTCGTAAAGGAACTTGCGAAGCCCGGTATGCAGTCCGGTGCGATCGTCAATGGCCTCAATGACTTGGTGAAATTTCTGGCGCATGTTGTTGGTCCGGAATCAGGCGCTGGCACTTCTTTTCAACTGGCCGATCTGCAGCCGGTTGTTCTCAATTCGGGTGGCGTAACGATCAAGGGGGCGCGGGGCGGGACCGGCGAGAACCTGGCCTTCGATGGAGAAGAATGACGAGTGGCACGGACATGCGAATTTCTTCGAGCCGTTGTCCCAGTGGTAAGCGCAGCCGAGGTGCGTGCACTGCGGGCCGAAGGCGACGATCTGGTTGTTCGCCTCTTTCACGACCCATGCGGTCTTTTTCTCTGTAATCACGCGCCAGCCGTCGATACGGCCTTCCTGAAAGCTCATTTCCACGGGCGAGCCCGGCGTAAGCTGACTTACGTCCCCGGCATCGATCCACTGCGAGCGCCGGCGCTGGCGCGGAGGGATGAAGAGGTACAGAATCGTGGGAATCGCGAGGGCGAGTCCCATGATCGCGCCCAGTACGTAAATCGCGGCAAGGTGCCAGGAACGGCGGGTGTATCCGGCGGTTTCTACAGAGTTCGTGGCACTGGGAAAGTGATCCGACATGCGAGTGAACACATTGTAATGGAGTGGTTTCTTTTCCCTGCGGGAACGACCTCATTGGCCTGGGAAATGCTTGCGTTTGTAACCGGATGAAAGCCTTTGGAATGGCCGTGTTTCCGGCGGCACTGTGCGTGGCGTTAAGGCTACCGGCCGCCTCCTGCGGACGCGATAACAGAAACTCCCGGGATTCGAGCACCCCTGCGGGACAGCAGCCCGGCTCCGGACTGGGGAGCGGAGGCAACCTGACGGGCGCCAATACCGGAGTGCAGGGCAAGACCGCCACTGGAGCGGGCGCGGGGGCAGTGGGCGGCGTGCGCGGGAAGGCGGGCGATGCCGGAACGGACGAAGATGCGCGAGACAGCCAGAAGACGCATGGCAGCAGCGGAGCCAGGCAGCGGCCCTGAGACGAGATGGCCGCGGCGGGTCTGAGCGCTTTCATTTTCGTGGGCTCGCTCGTGGCGGGATTTCTGGGCTCACTTACGGGCCTGGGCGGCGGCGTCGTGATAGTTCCCCTGCTGACGCTGGCATTCGGAATCGATATCCGGTACGCGATCGGGGCATCGCTTGTATCCGTCATTGCGACCTCTTCGGGCGCCGCGGCGGCCTATGTTCGCGAAGGGTTTTCGAACATTCGCATCGGCATGTTTCTCGAGATTGCGACGACAGCGGGGGCTCTCGCCGGCGCGGCGCTCGCAACGCATGTTTCGACCTCCTCGATCGCGATCGTGTTCGGACTGGTGCTGATGTACTCGGCCGTGAGCGGGTCCGAGCACCCTTCGGCATTGGGCATGCCTGCCGGCGAGAAGGCCAGCAGTACGCTCGCGGAAAAGCTGCGGTTGAGCGGAACTGGCGGCGGTGTTGGGGGGAACAGATGAGTTGACGGTTCCGGTGCTCGCCCGCCCGAAGATATGTCGTCGTTGCTCCAAAGTGGGACGGGCCGGCACGTCCGGGACTGCTAGATTGATATTGCGGGGCCGAGCGTTCCGCTTTTACACGAGCGCTGTGGCCAGGAACACAACCGTTTTAACACCCAGCACCCAGGTCGATACCCGACCCGGCTTTGGGCAGTCCGCGAACCTTGGGGCCAAATTCGGTTTCACGGTCCTCAGCGCCTACACTTTCCTGTTATTTAGTCGGGCCGTTGAGTTCATCGACACCACGGGTTCTCTTCACCTTATGGTGCTGATTGGCATACCAACGATTCTTCTGGCGATTATGTCAGGAAGATTCCTCCTGGCTTTCCGTACGCGAATCGGGCTGTACCTGGCCCTGATGTCCGCCTGGATGGTACTCGGACTCCCGTTCAGTATCTGGCGGGGCGGTAGCGTCATGGCTTTTACAAGTGGGTGGGCCAAAAGCATCATCATCTTTCTGCTCGTAGGAGCACTTTTAGATAGTCTGGCGCAGTTGCGGAGCTTCGTTTTTGTCATCGCATGGGCGACTGCAAGCATGCTCTTTGTTGTCAATCGGCATGCGATTGAGAGTTCGGACGCCCGTATGGCGGTCGGCTGGGGAACCCTGGGCAACGCAAACGACCTTGCAACCGTGCTGCTCATCGGCTTGCCTTTCTGCATGCACGTGGTCACCGACAAGCGGCGCCTCATCGCGACTCGAATCTGGTTTCTGCTCGTCGCGATAGGAGTACTGCTGACCTCCCTGAAGACAGGTTCGCGCGGGGCGCTGGTCGCCATCATCCTCTTGACTGTCTTCGCATTCGTGAAGGCTTCCCCGACCAACCGGATCGTCATTGCAGTTGTGTTTTTCGTTTTTATAGGCAGCCTGCCGTTTGTTCTCACCCCCGAACTCAAAGCCCGCTATATGACTATCCTGGCGAGCGGTCATGCTGATGAAGCAGCAGCCACCGCCCGCGACGCAAACGTAAAATCCGCGCTTCAGTCCACGGAAGCCCGTCGCGACATGCTCCAGCACGCTTTGCAGCTTTCAGTGAAACATCCGATTTTTGGGGTCGGCTACAACCAATTCCCAGTAGCGGACTCCAATCGCGCCGCGGCGGAAGGACAAGTGGCATACTGGCACGAAGTTCACAACATTTTTGCCGTAATTCTCGTCGAAAATGGAGTCCCGGCTTTCATCCTTTTTTGTTGCGCGTTCTCATCCGCGGTTCGAGTAACCGCGCGCAATTACAAACTGACTCGCAAGGATCCGGGGCAGAAGGAACTCGCTCGTTTTTCTCTGTGCCTCCTGACAGCGTTCGCCGCTTATTTCATATGTAATAACTTCGCAACTGATGCGTACGGCTTCCAGTTTCCCCTTCTTGGAGGCATCGCGGCGGCGCTGGACATGATCACCAGGCGCCAGGCCCCGGCAATCGTGTTGAGGCCCGCTGTTTCGCCTTTAAACGCGCGCATGGCTCGAAGGCGAGTTCAGAATATGAAGCCGTTGAACGCAGCGGTTCCGGAACTCTGATATGTGCGGCATAGCCGGATACCTCAGCCTCAGGCCAGACGCCGTCCGCGAATCGATTGTACGACGGATGACGACATCTCTTGCCCATCGTGGACCCGATGGCGACGGATACTTCGTCGATTCATTTGCCGCCCTTGGTCATCGCCGGCTCAGCATCATTGATCCCGGTGGCGGCCGCCAGCCGATGTTCAATGAAGATGACAATCTCGCAATCATCTATAACGGCGAGGTCTATAACCACGGCGACCTGCGTCCGGATCTCGAGAAAGCGGGGCACCATTACCGCTCTCATTGCGACACCGAGACGATCCTCCACGCATGGGAGGAGTGGGGCGAATCATGCGTAGAGCGTTTTCGGGGAATGTTCGCCTTCGCCATCTGGGATCGACGGCGGCGATCTCTCTTCTGCGCTCGTGATCGGTTGGGCATCAAGCCTTTTTACTATTTCTTCAACGGGAACATCTTCGCGTTCGCATCCGAGATAAAGGCTCTTGTGAACCATCCGGAAATTTCCGCAGAGTTCAATCGGGACAGCCTGCCGGAATATTTGACGTTCGGCTATACAAGCGGCGAGCAGACGTTGTTTAAGGGCATCCGCAAGCTGATGCCGGGCCATACGCTACAAATCTCGTTCGGGGATTTCACACCCGCCGTTCGCCAGTACTGGGAGATGCCTCTCACCGGCGCATCCCACCGCGCGCCGGCAACAGAAACAACCGAATCCGACTGGATCGCCGAGCTCCGCAGGCGCCTCGAGGAAACGGTCCGCTTGCGTCTGATGAGCGACGTTCCCCTCGGGATGTTCCTCTCGGGCGGCGTCGATTCGAGCGCCATCGCAGCCATCATGCGCCGAATGGTCGATACGCCAGTCAAGACCTTCTCCGTGGGGTATGCCGAACGCCGGTACAGCGAACTCGAGTACGCCAGTTCGGTCGCGCGCCGCATCGGCACAGATCATCATGAAGTCGTCGTCAGCATGGGCGACTTCTTCGGCGCCCTGCCTTCGCTCATCTGGCATGAAGATGAGCCAATCGTCTGGCCATCCAGCGTTTCGCTCTTTTTCGTCTCGCGCCTCGCCTCGGAACACGTGAAAGTGGTTCTTACAGGGGAAGGCAGCGATGAACTCTTCGCGGGCTACGGACGGTATCAGTATCAGCTCTGGAACCAGAAGTGGGCGGACCGGTGGTCCGTGGTTCCGGCATCCATGCGTCGCGCCGTGCGTAACGCGATCGCATCATCGCCGCTTCTGCGCGCTGATATTCGCCGCAAACTGGCCCATACGTTTCTCGGGCGCACCCCGGACATCCAAAGCCTGTTTCTCGATAATTTTTACGGCGCATTCTCCGCCGACGCACAAACCCGGATTTTGTCCGATCCGTCCCTTGCCGCGCCCGACTCACCCTACTCGAACTATCTCGCGTACTGGAAGAAAGGCCGCAATCTGCCCGATTTGGAACGGATGCTCTATGCCGATCGAAAAACCTATCTCGTCGAGCTTCTGATGAAACAGGATCAGATGAGCATGGCGGCATCGATTGAAAGCCGGGTACCCTTCCTTGATCATCATCTGGTGGAATGGTCCTGCAGTGTTCCCGCTTCACTCAAGCTGCGCGGCCGCGAGGGCAAATACCTTCTTAAGAAAGCCATCGAAGACATTCTGCCCGCCGATATCATCTACCGGAAAAAGATGGGCTTCCCCACGCCACTCAAGTCGTGGCTGCTCGATCCCGCGGCCGCTTCCATTTATCAGGCTGTTGAAGCTCCGGGCACCCTCATTTCCGAATATTTCGACCGAAATGCTGTATCCAGCCTGCTATCGCGTCACCGCAGCGGGGCTGAGGATGCCACAGATCGCATCTGGAACCTCTACAACCTCCAGGTGTGGGGAAATATCTACCTTCGGGGCCAGTCCGTCGAGCCTGCTTTGGATCCCGGATTTGCAAGGCCTACGGCATGAAGATTCTCTGGGTAAAGATCGATTTCCTCCATCCCACGAATCGGGGTGGGCAGATCCGCACGCTCGAGATGCTTCGCCAGCTGCATCGGCGGAACGAAGTTCACTATATCGCCTACGACGATCCGGCGTCTTCCGAAGGCCGCGAGCGCGCGTCCGAGTATTCGTCTCATGCCTACCCGGTAAACCGGCCCGTGCCCGCCCGCCATTCGCCTGCTTTTTTCGCACAGCTCGCGGCGAACCTTTTCTCTCCACTGCCGCTCGCTGTCGGCCGTTACCAATCCCACGAGATGAAGGCCGCGATAGCGAGCGTAGTCGCGCGGCACGATTTCGACGCGATCGTCTGTGATTTTCTTTCCTCGGCTCCAAACATCCCGGACCTCTCGCGAGCCGTGCTTTTTCAGCACAACGTTGAATCGCGGATCTGGGAACGCCACGCAAAGCATGCTCCTGATCCGCTGCGCCGCGCGTACTTCGGCATTCAAGCCAAACGGATGCGCCGCTGCGAAGGCGAGTTCTGCCGCAGGGCGGCGCAGGTTGTCTCCGTATCACCCAACGATACGCGTGATATGAAGAACCTGTTCGGCGTGGAGCGCGTTTCCGAGGTTCCCACCGGAGTCAACGTCGAATACTTCGCTCCGCCAGGACAGCCCCGCCGCGAATGGGACCTGGTCTTTGTCGGCGCCATGGACTGGCTGCCTAATGTGGACGGAGTCCGGTGGTTTACTTCCGAGGTTCTGCCTCGCATTCGCGCAAGAAGGCCGGGTACCACTCTCGCGCTGGCGGGACGCAACCCTGCTCCCACTGTTCTCGCGGCTGCACGCCAGGATCCCCTGATAACCATTACGGGCACAGTACCGGATATCCGTCCTTATCTCTGGAATTCCGCCCTGTCGATCGTGCCGTTACGCATTGGAGGGGGCACTCGTCTCAAAATTTATGAAGCGATGGCGGCCGGCGTACCTGTGGTGTCCACGAGCATTGGAGCGGAAGGTTTGGCAGTAACCGAAGGGCGCGACATTCTGCTCGCCGATGATCCTGAGCGCTTCGCCGCTCACTGTCTGATGCTGCTCGATTCGGACCCGATGCGGATGGCTCAATCGCAGTACGCCCGAGACCTTGTTTCGGCGAACTTTTCCTGGAATCGAGTGGCAACTCTATTCGAAGACATTCTGCGAAATGCCGCGGGAAGGAACGTCCTCGTGGACGCTGTCCACTGATGCATCTTTTTTGCACCGTAATCGCAGCCACCGCCATTTTCCTGGTCATCTATATCGTTGTCCTCTATCCGGTTCTTCTCGGAATCATTTCCTCCCGAAGGGAGAAACCCGTGAGGAAAGACTCCGTACTACGTTCCGTCTCGATTGTAATGGCGGTTCGCAATGGCGAGAAATTCATTGAGCGAAAACTGCATTCCATCCTGGGCCTGAACTACCCGCGCGAATTGATGCAGATTATCGTAGTCTCCGACGGCTCCGATGACGGGACGGACGCGATCGCCAGGTCTTTCGAATCGGAAGGCGTTCACGTCGTCCGCATACCTCGCGGCGGAAAATGCGCGGCGCAGAATGCCGGCGTATCCGCCGCCACGAACGAGATTCTCGTGTTCACAGATGTCCGGCAGACTCTGCATCCCGATTGCCTTCGTAACGCACTCGCGCCATTCGGCGATCCTTCAGTAGGGGCGGTCAGCGCGGAATTACATATTCGCTCAGGACAGAGCGAGGATGAACGAGATACCGGGCTTTACTGGAAATACGAGGTCTGGATGCGGAAAGGCATGTCGCGTCTCGGCTCCACCTTCGGATGCAACGGCCCCTTTTACGCTCTCCGGCGGTCTTTATGGATCCCAATACCGACCGATATCCTGCTGGACGACGCGTGGCTCCCCCTGACTGCCATGTTCAAGGGCTTTCGGATCGTGCTCGAGCCCACCGCGAAAGCCTATGATTTTCCGACGGCGATCGACTCCGAATTTCGCCGCAAGGTGCGAACTCAGGCTGGCTTGTATCAGATTGCGCGGGTCATGCCGGAATTGCTCAGCTCGAGGAATCCCATGCGGTTCCATTTCCTATCGGGAAAGTTCGGCCGTGTGCTGATCCCGTATTGCCTGATCCTCCTGGCTGCCGCCACCTTCGGACTTCCTCCGGCTTTGAGAATGCCCAGCGCCTGCATGCAGTTCGCGTTCTATTCCGTCGCTCTGCTCGACTTGCTGCTGCCTTCGGGCTTCCCGCTGAAGCG
>Ga0070680_100001276_pt1 | contig 18211 bp, 20 predicted proteins | sample KBSC73BmetaG_FD_64672 | JGI IMG/M metagenome (GOLD analysis project Ga0070680, IMG submission 64672) | Corn rhizosphere microbial communities from Kellogg Biological Station, Michigan, USA - KBS C7-3B metaG | ecosystem: Host-associated > Plants > Roots > Rhizosphere | place: USA: Michigan...
CAATCCGACGCTCAGTAAACTAACTATCCAGACAAAAACTTTGTAGCCAAATGATCTGTCTTTATTCATTTTTGTGTGTGGCCTTGTTCAAGATATTAATTATAAGGTAAATAAGGGCGGCCCAGAACAATACATCAACTATGAGATTAAGTAAGATTGCGTATCCGTCGAACTGCTCGTGTTCTTTGTCTAAACTGGTTAGGTAAAGCGCATTTACCGTAGACGATGCTTTGGTATTTGCGAAATCACCGCCACTCGCGGGGGCGCAAGAACTAACCGATACGCTGCGCTTAACAAAGATAAGCGGAATCCCTCGTTCATCTCGATGTAATATGACCGAGTTCGGCCCCGCTTCATAACATTTAAACGCGTCTTTGCCTTGTCGGTGAACCGCTAGTGTCGAAGCCGTAATAAGTGCGGCGCAAAATACTACTATTCCTGCCTTTAAATACCTATTCATGCTCGCTCCTGATCTTGCCACCGAGAGTGCGAAGTTCATGCAAGGCTTTGACGGCCTGTTCGTGATTCGGCGGCACGCCGTGCCAGTGGAAGTCATTTTCCATAAAGTCCACGCCCTTACCCGGGACTGTGTGGGCGATGATCATGACCGGCTTTTCCTGGATCGCCCGGCCCATGGCGCAGGCGTCGATGACCGCTTCGATGTCATTGCCGTTGATTTCCAGCACGTGCCAGCCGAAAGCCTGCCATTTGGCTTTCAGATCTTCCAGAGGCATGACGACCTCTGTTGGGCCATCAATCTGGATATTGTTGCGGTCGACGATGGCGATTATATTATGCAGGCCTTCTTTACTTGCCAGCATCGCGCCTTCCCAGACATTGCCTTCATCGAGCTCACCGTCGCCCATCACTACGTACACCCAGCGGTGCTGTTGCTTGTTCATACGCAGCGCCAGGGCCATACCGCAGGCCTGGCTGAGGCCGCAGCCCAGCGGTCCAGAAGTAGTCTCCATGCCTGGCAAGCGCGTTCTCTCAGGGTGGCCTTGTAAGCGCGAGCCGAGCCGGCGCAGCGTCATCAGTTCCTTTTTATCAAAGTAGCCAGCGTGAGCCATGGTGGCGTAGCGCACCGGCACACAGTGACCGTTACTCAGCAGTAATATGTCACGCTCGTCCCAGTCAGGATTTTTGGGGTCGTTCTTCATGATGTCGAAATAAAGAGCCGTAAAAATGTCGGCCAGGCCAAGCGGGCCGGCACTGTGACCGCTACCAGCGTGTTCCAGCATCCGAATGATATCTTCGCGGATATCATTGGCGATCGTTTCCAGCCGTTCGATGGGCAGTTTTTGCATGTTAGTTCGTCTCGATAACTCTTTTCAGTGTAGCATAAGCGTGCTCAGGATCGTCGGCTTTTTGAATGTAACCGCCGACGTTGAGTACCTCGACGCCGGCTTCGACGAGCTGCTTAACATTTTGGTCGTTAATGCCGCCGTCCCAACCGATCTCCACTTCAGGATGATGGGCCTTGATCTGCCGGACTTTTTCCAGCAAGCCCAGATCAGCTTCGCCGCCATGGCGGCCTAAATTGCCGCTAAAAACCAGCACGTGATCAAAGCTATGCATGATTTGCTCGGCATAGGCAACGGGCGTGTCTTGAAGTAGCGCCAGGCCCACTTCTATCCCGGCATGGTGCAATTTGGCCGCGAAATCCATGTGGTGCACATGGGCTTCGTTATGGACCACCACCATGTGCGGCTTTAGTTTAATTAATTGCTCGAGGCAAGGCTCAGGGTTTTGATACATTAGATGAATGTCGGCCTCCAGCTCGTGTGGCCACCAAATCTGGTCGAGACCAGACGATTTGGTCGGCGCGAATTCGCCATCCATCAGATCGATATGGACTCTTTCAGCAAACGGCGCGATCCGGTCCATCTGTGCCCGGTACTCATGCGGATCGTAAGCGGTAATGGTCGGACAAATTATTGGCATAAGCAAATTGTAGCATCTACTTGTCGTCCTGAACTTGTTTCAGGACCCAAGCGAACAGTTGTGCCGTATGGGTTCTGAAATACGCTACGCTATTCAGAATGACATTAGGTCAGTTGGTCTAATTGTTCAATGCGACGGGTGAAACGCGGCGCGCCGGCAAAGGGCGTCGCCAAAAAAGTAGCCGCAATGGCCTTGGCGTCATCTAGCGAAGTAAAACGGGATGATAGGCACAGGACATTGCTGTCATCGTCGTTGCGGGCTGAGCGGGCTTCGTTGAGGTCCCAGCAAAGGCTGGCCCGGATGCCTTTAAAACGATTGGCGGCGATACACATGCCCTGGCCGCTGCCGCAGACCAGTATGCCTTTGGCGTTTTTATCTGTGCTATCAAGCAGCGCGTGGACCACTTTGCTCGCAAACTGCGGGAAGTCATCTTCGGGATTAAGCGCCTCGCCACCTTCGTCAATTATTTCATGGCCAGCCGCCTGTAAAACCGTCGTCAGTTCTTGTTTGTACGCGAAGCCATTATGATCTGAACCGATGAATATTTTCATCACCACCCCTTAAGTTTAGGCGTCTTTCTTATGCAGCAGTCGGCCGGTGTCGGCGACAACTTCGACCAAGCGATTGCTGTAGCCCCATTCGTTGTCGTACCAGACCATGATTTTGGCCAGATTGCCGCCGACAACTTTCGTCAGCAGCAGATCGACAATGCCCGAATGACTATTACCGATGTAGTCACTGCTGACCAGCGGCTCTTCGCTGACATTGAGGATGCCCTGGTAAAACGGCTCTTTGGCGGCTTTCTTGAAGGTTTCATTAATTTGCTCGACGGTAGCGTCACGTTTGAGCAGCACAGTGATGTCGCTGAGCGATACTACCGGGGTTGGCACTCGAATGCTCAGGCCATCAAACTTATCTTTGAGCTGTGGCAGAGTCAGAGTGACAGCGATAGCCGCGCCAGTCGTGGTTGGCACAATGTTTTCAGCGGCGTTACGACCTTCGCGTAAATCTTTGGCCGGCGCGTCCTGTAGTACCTGACTAGCGGTATAGCTATGGACCGTCGTGAGCAGCGATTTTTCGACACCGTACTCAGCTTCCAGGATCGCCATGACGGCACCCAGTGAATTGGTGGTACAGCTAGCATTGCTGATCACTTCGGTGGCGCCTTCCAGGTTATCCTCATTGGCACCAATCACGATGGTGTCAACACCGTCGCTTTTGGTCGGGCCAGAGATAACTACCCGCTTGGCGCCAGCCTTGATATGCAACTCAGCGTCTTCCTTTTTGGTGAAACGACCGGTGGATTCGATAACCAGATCGACCTTGAGGTCTTTCCAAGGGAGCGCCGCTGGGTCTTTTTCGGCAAGCACTACGACCTTCTGGTCGGCTACGATGATGTGTTGGTCGTCATGACCAACTTCTTGATCGTAGGTACCGTAATTACTGTCATGCTTTAAGAGATAGGCTAGTGTTTTAGTATCGGTTAGGTCGTTGATCGCCACGATCTCCAGATCGTTGCGTGCGAACGCGATTTTAAAGGCATTACGGCCGATGCGGCCAAAGCCATTAATTGCCACCCTAGTTTTCATATCGTTTTCCTTTTTATGTTTTAAGTGTAGCGCTTGTGCCTATATTGTAAAGGGTTACGCCTCTGGAGACAAGTATTATTTCTGCTTGTAGCGCTCGATACACTCGGCGATGATCTGCTTGGCGGCTTCGGCGTCTCCCCAGCCTTCGACCTGCGTCGAGCCGGGCTTTTTAAGGTCTTTGTAGTGGGTAAAGTGATGCTCGATCATTCGCTTCCAGCGTTCGCCGAGGTCATCAAGGCTATTGAGCCTATCGCCGTCGTTGCGATCATCAGCTACCCGCACCACAACCTTGTGGTCGGCTTCACCGTCATCTTGGAAGTTCATGATACCGAGGATTTTAGCTTCGAGCCAGATGCCAGTGGGCAATGGTTCGTCACAGACGATCAACGTGTCGAGCTCGTCGCCGTCTTCATCGAGCGTTTGCGGTATAAAACCGTAGCTGCAGGGCTTTGCGAAGATTCCGGGCTCTACTCGATCGAGCATAAAAACGGCGCGGCCACGATCCCACTCTATTTTGAGAATGCTGCCTTCGGGAATTTCGACAACGGTGTTGACGGTGCCATTTTGATAATCGCCTGGTTCAAGCACTTGGTTAAAGTCAGCCATGAGTTCTCCTGTTTGCTTCTGTCGAATATTGTACACTATGGGCATGCAAATAATCGGTCATCGTGGCGCCCGTGGCCTGGCGCCGGAGAACACTATCGCTAGCCTGGAAAAGGCCATTGAGCATCATGTGGACGAGATTGAATTCGATGTACGGGTGACCAAAGATCACGTGCCGATCCTGCACCACGACGAGGATGTCAGTGACCCCACAGGCCGAAAATTACGCATTAGCACTCATAGCTTTGAGGAGCTTAGGGACCACAAGACTAACTTGGCCACGCTAGAAGAAGTTTTTGAGAGCTTGAAGCCCTCCACGCCGCTCCTCATTGAAGTCAAGCCGGACGAGCCGCTTGAACCAATTATCAACGTCTTAAAACGATACCTCGGCAAGAATTGGCCGCTTGGCAAAGCATCCTTTTGCTCGTTCAGCTTCTCAGCCCTGCAAGAAATTAAGAGGGCCTTCCCGGAAGCGTCGTTAGTGGTCAACGAGCGCTGGTCAGGTGTACGTGCTTCCACTCGGGCGCGTAAACTCGGCACTAAACGCATCACGATGCGCGCCGAATGGCTATGGTCAGGCTTCATCCGCCAGGTTGCTAAAAGTGGCTATCAGCTAAGCGCATACACAGTCAATGATCCAGCCAAAGCCAAGAAATGGGAACGCTACGGCCTCTATGGGGTGGTTACTGATTTTCCCGATCGCTTTGAGCGGACTTAGGTCAAACATTCGCTATAATAAACTTATGAAAGCAATTTTAGATCACACACAAGATGAGGCAGCCAATATTAGGACGTTTTTCTTTAAGCCCGAACGCCCAATTCATTACACGGCTGGCCAGTACGCCGAATGGACTTTGAAACACCCCGAAGCTGATGATCGCGGCGTCAGCCGTTGGTTCACTATCTCTTCGTCACCCGATGATGAATTTGTGACCATTACCACTAAATATGCCGGCGAGGGCAAAACCAGCTCCTTCAAGCGCGCTCTTTTTGAGATGCAACCCGGCGGCGAGATTCAGATGAGTGATCCTATGGGCGACTTTGTTTTACCCATACTGATACAGACGCCTCTGGTGTTCGTAGCCGGCGGTATCGGCTTGACTCCCTTCCATAGTATGGCTGGGTGGCTGACGACGCATAAAGAGGAGAGGCCAATTAAATTTCTCTACGGTGTCCGCAGTGAGGAAGAAATTATTTTTCAAGACACCTTTGAAAAAGCTGGTATCCGGCCGACAATCATTGTCAGCGAACCTTCCGCCGCCTGGGGTGGCGAACGGGGCCGTTTAAGCGCCGAGCTCATCCTTGGCCTAGAGAAACCAGACGAAAATACGCTTGTATATTTATCAGGCCCGGAAGTGATGGTGCAAACACTCGCCAAAGACCTCCATAAGGCCGGTCTGCCCAAGAATCAAATTGTCACTGACGAATTCCCGAATTACGAAGGGATTTAAGGTTCGACTGTAACTATTTGTCATCTCGAGCGAGAGAGAGATCTTAGCAATGTGACATATTGGGTATACGTAGTTTCGAACCGTAAACGCACGGCACTGTATATCGGGGTAACCAATAATTTAGAGCGACGAGCTTACGAACACCGTTTTGGCTTGATCAAGGGCTTTACCTCTCGTTACCACTGTACGGACCTTGTTTACTTTGAAGAGACGAGCTCAATTGAAACAACAATTGCTCGCGGGAAAGAACTAAAGAAATGGAGCCGGGCTAAAAAGGATATATTAATTGCTTCGTGCAACTATGGCTTAAAAGATCTCTCCCGTTGGTCGAGATGACACTAATTTTGGACGGGGTGGGCGCGACCCTCGAGGAATTCGCGGATCTTTAGCGCGGCGGTAGCGCCTTCGCCGGCTGCCGAGGCGATCTGCATAGTGGCGCCACTGCGGATATCTCCCGCGGCGAACACACCGTTCATACTGGTCATCAGGTGCTGATCGGTCAGCACAAAGCCAATTTCATCACAGCGAATCGGCGTTTTTTTCAAAAACTGTGAGTTTGGCATCAGGCCAACAAATACAAACACGCCGTCAGTTTTGAACTCCACTTTCTTGCCATCTGTGGTACCGACAACCTTTGTCACACCGTTTGCGCTATCACCAACGATCTCATCAGTCGTAGTGCCGAGATGCACCGTCACTTTGCCCTGCTTCACATATTTTTGCAGCTCGTCTTCGAGCACGTCGCTGGCCTTGATGGTCGAGCGAACCAAGAGATCAATGTGGGAAGCAAAGCGGGTCAAAAAGATAGTCTCCTGGACGGCCGAATTGCCGCCGCCGACGACTACCAGCCGCTTATCACGATAAAAAGCGCCGTCGCAAGTGGCGCAGTAGTGCACGCCTTTGGCGTAAAAATCTTGCTCCCCCCGGACGCCGATTTTTTTATAATCACTGCCAGTCGCGATCAGCACCGCGCGAGCATGCATGTCGCCGCTGGTGGTCTCCAGGCGTTTTAGGTCGCCCTCGTCATGGATGGCCAGTACTTCACCAAACTCAATCACGGCGCCGAAGCGCTCGGCTTGCTTTTGCAGATCGGCCGCCAGCACCAGCCCATCAACCCCGTCCGGAAAACCCGGATAATTATCAATCTTGTCGGTTACCGCGGCCAGGCCACCGACTACGGCCCGTTCAAACAATATCGTGCCGATATCCTCTCGTGTCGTGTAGATGGCGGCTGTCAGAGCCGCTGGCCCGGCACCAATTACAATCACGTCATGCTGTGGGATATCAGTTTTTTTGGTCGCCTCACTCATTGGTTGCTCCATTGTAATTCATTTGCTGTTTCTCAAAAAAGATCGAGCCGCACTATTTTGGTACGGCTCGCAAAAATCTGCTTAATCTGCTCTTGTTACGCTACTGCCGGTGCTAACTTGGCTAGGTTGTAGCCTACGATGATGTCTCGGCTGTCATCCTGCTTGGTAACGACCGTGACAGGGACTGTCATGGCCCCGGAGAGTGCCATAGCTTCAGCTTGACGATGCGGATGCTCGTCGAGATTTACCTCTTCATAGCTCATACCCTTGGCGCCCAGATACTTTTTGACCATCTGGCAGTACGCGCAGGTATTGGTGGTAAAGATTGTTATGTTTTTGACCATTGCTGGTGTCCCCTCGTTATTTTTACGTTTTTAGACGAATAGTCTACTTGTCCCGTAAAGAGCTTGAACCTACTCCCGAAGTCTCCCAAAACTCGGTTAGCAGTCTTTTGCTTCTTGGTTTTTATTATATTCAAGCAGATTTATTCTGACTGTAAAAAAGATTATATATAGCGCTTACGTCAAAATCAATACGCTATATATTGTGCTTTTTACTATCATTTAGGTCTCTGGGCCACCCCTGTCGCCCCAGGTTGGGCCGCTGTGAAGAAAAGCTATTTTCCTATCTTATAGAGCGTGATATCAAAGACTAAATCAGCGTTGGCTGGAATGCCAGAACCGGCCGGAGGATTCGTGCCATAGGCCAGCGCGGCCGGGATATACAGCCGACGCGTGCCACCGACTTTCATGCCCGGTACGCCCTGTGACCAGCCGGCGATGACGCCACTCAGCGGGAAGCTGACTGGCTGGCCAGTGTCTTTGGAACTTTGAAAAATGACACCGGTGGCGGCTACGGCGCCGGTGTAGTCAACTGTCACAGTGTCGCCTGGCTTGACGGTCGCACCGGTACCCGGTGTGGTGTCCTGAGCCTGTAACTTATCTATATGCGCGGTCGGGGTGAAATTTGATAATTGAGTCCCTTGCAGTGTCACTTTTTTCTCCTGTGCTTGTTTAATAGCATCCTGGACGGCCGCGTTTTGGGTGGTGCCACCGGGATCCTGTTGTTTGTGCTGCTGAATCAATACGAGGATAACCAGGACAGTAGTCGCCGAAGATGTTACCAGAAATAATATTGCGCCCAGCCCCGCGAATGTCCGGCCTGCTTTACTAGTAGCCATTAGCCTTTTGTTCCCTCCACTTTGTTTGAATAGCTATGGGTTATTTTAGCGTTTTTCGGGCGCTATGACAATCGTCACCTCGCCCACAAAGCCATTTCGCAACCCTTCTATCAAGCTTTTTTGGATGGGAGCCCAATACGTAAACGGCAGCGTTTCAAGCGAGCGTATCGGCTGCCAGCCGGGTTTGAATTGGTTGTCCTGGCTGTACAGCTCAGCTTCAGGAGAGTCGCCCTGGAGTGACGGCTCACCGTCGATGTATTTACAGAGGTAAAATCGATGAACGCGCCCGCCGTCATGCATTTCAAAAACCAAACGTTCGACCGCCACCCGGACACCGGTTTCCTCCAAAATCTCTCGTTCGACCGTCTCCTCTGGCTGCTCGCCTGGTTCAATGCCACCCCCGGGCACAGAGAAATAGTGCAGACCCGACCGCCAGCGCTCCATGAGCAGTAGCTGGTCATCGCGTACCACGACGCCGCGGGCTGTATGCCGGGGCGTCATATACGTTCGGCTTTAAACTTCGCTTTGGCAGCTTCGGCGACTGTATCGAGGAGTTCGTTGACCCTCTTATCGGTCAAGGTCCGGTCGTATGCCGTCACGCTAATTCCAAATGTCACTTGTTTGTGCTTGGAGTCATCCGGGCGTTGATAAATGTCAACATCATTAAGCTCGGCTGCGACGTCGGCAGGCTTAGCCTGAACAAGCTGGCCAGTTATAAAATCTTTAAGCTCTGCGTGAGGCACATCTACTGGTGCTCGGAGGGTGATGTCCTGCTTAACCGACGGGAAGCGAGACAGCGGTTGATACTGTGGCCCGGCTTGCAGCGCTTTTTGCAGCACGGTTGTGTCGACCTCGAAACCTGCAGTGTACTTCGGTAGTTTTAGATTTCGGGCCACACTCGGTTTAAACTCGCCGATAATGCCACAGAAGTCACCGCCCTTAACACGGACCAAGGCGGTGCGATTCAGATCATACAACTGGACAACCTGGTAATCTTGCATGTCTCTGGAAACTGGTTTGAATTCAAGCTCTACACCTGCCAGTTGGTTGAGGTACCTTTTCGCCTGATAATAAGCTGCGCCCGGTTTTTTCAGCTTGTCGGCAGCCGTGACGACCAACCCAGTAAACTCATATTCTTTCGGCAGGCCAGCCTCGTCTGTCCCATGCAGTGTGCTGTGGGTTTTACCCATTTCAAATAGCGCGAATTCTTCGTAGCCAGCCTTGATGTTGGGATGCACTTTTTCGAGTAAGCTCGGCAATAGGCTAATGCGGTAGTGCTGCAGGTCGGGGCTGAGCGCATTACTTATCTCGTAGGCGGCGTCTGGACTCTGGCCCACTTTCTGAAGCAAGTCTCCGTGTACAAAGCTGTAGGTCAGCAACTCGTTGGCACCGGCTTTAACCAAGCGATCACGAATCAAGGCCTTAGCCTCAAACAGAGGATCTTTCGACGCGGGCTCTAGAGTGCGCTTCGGCAAGTTAAGTGGCAAGTGATCATAGCCGTACAACCGACCAATTTCTTCTACAATATCTTCGCGCAGCTCGATATCCGTACGCCAAAATGGCGCTTTGACCGTCAGTTCATCACCACTAATAGCAACCTCAAATTCGACGTTTTCCAAAAGTTTTTTCATTTCGGCGGCTTTTAGCGCAAGACCTAAACGAACGTTGATAAAATCAGCCGTCACTTTTACCGGCAGATGCAGTGACTCTCGTTCCATGACCACTGGATCCAGATGATTGCCATCAATAACTGGGCCCGATAATTCGCCCGCACCCGCGTTGACGATTTCATCAACGATCCTTGCTAGCACGGCCAAGTTTTGCAGTGGACTCTGACCTTTAGTGAAACGCGTGGCAGCATCAGTAAATAGGCCGTGAGCCATGCTGGTACGCCGCACAGAGTACATGTCAAAAGTTGCCGCTTCGAGAATTATTTCAGTTGTGTGCTCATCGACTTCGGTCTCGGTACCACCCATCACGCCACCGATGCCAATCAGCTGCTTGTCGGTGGCGATCATGATGGCTTCGGCTCGTGGCTCGATTTCCTTACCGTTCAGCAGCTTGATCTTTTCGCCGGGCTTGGGATTACGCACCACTAGCGTCGGCTCGCCGCCGCTGAGCGCCTTAACCTTATCGTAGTCGTAGGCATGGAGCGGCTGACCGCTAAACAGCATGAACCAGTTTGTGTAATCCACGATGTTATTGATCGATTTCTGTCCGAGTTCAGCTAGCGCTATTTTGAGCCATAGTGGGCTGGGGCCAACTTTGACATTTTTCATTGTTATCGTGGTGAAACGAGGCACAAGCTCGCTAACTTCATTCTTGACGACGAGCGGTGATGGCTCTCCTACGAATTTAGGAAACTCAGGACTCGAGACAAACCAGTCAGGATTTTTGAAGGGCTGATGGAATATACCTGAAACTTCACGAGCGACGCCTAGTACGCCAAAGCAATCAGGCCGGTGGGTGAACATTTTGTTTTCAATATCCAGCACAAACTCATTATCGAGACCAAGGCTGGTACCCGGCTTGAAATCGCCCTCAACTTCGAGGATACCCACGTGGCTATCGCCAAACGCCAGCTCTTTGGGTGATGCCAGCATGCCATTACTAACTACGCCACGAATCTCGCGCGCTTCGAGCACAAATGGCTCCTTATCAGCAGTTTCTGGCACCGTAACGCCCGGCGGAATCCAGACCGCCAGCATTTCGGCGTGCACATTGGGAGCGCCGCAGACCACCTGCACGAGGCCATCGTGGTCACGAGTAACGTCTTTCGCCTGACGATTATCATCTATTTTACAGACGCTCAATTTGTCGGCGTCAGGATGTTTTTCGCAAGCTATAACCTTGACGACATAAATATTTTCATACTTTGCGCCTACTTCAATAACCTCATCTACGGCGCCAAGCTGCGCCCCGACCTTGTCGACAATTTCCTCGACTGCTGGCAACGCAAAGTTCTGGAGATTACGAACAAAATTTAATGGGATTTTCATACGAACTGCCTCAAGAAATCTAATCTGCCAGATTCAAAGTGTCGGACATCTTCGATGCCATATTTCATCATGACCAGGCGCTCAATGCCCATACCCCAAGCGAAGCCAGTGTACTCGTTGGTGTCGATGCCAGCGGCGCGCAGGACATTGGGGTGGATCATGCCACAGCCAAGCAATTCAATCCAACCAGTTTGAGAACAGATGTGGCAGCCCTTTTTATCACAAAACGGACAGCTGATTGCGAATTCAAATGACGGTTCGGTGAACGGAAAGTAAAAGGGCTGGGTTTTTACTTCCAGCTGCTTGCCGTAATAGCCTTGCAGGAATGTTTTTAGCGTGGCGATCAGGTGGCCGGCATTGACACCTTTGTCGACGTAAACACCTTCCAGCTGGTAGAACGTATGTTCGTGACGAGCATCGAGATCTTCGTTGCGAAACACCCGACCAGGAATGACGGTGGCGATGGCCTGGCCTTTTTTGAGCTGCTCTTTGCCGGCTGATAAGACGCGGTTTTGCATGGTGCTGGTATGTGCCGGGGCTATAAACTGCTTGCCGTCTTTGTCGGTCTGCGAAGTCACGAAAGTATCATAGTCATCGCGGGCCGGATGGCCTTCGGGGAAATTTAGCGTGCTAAACATATGGTAGTCGTCATCGATTTCGCGCGACTCCACGGCCGTAAAGCCCATACGGTAGAAGATGTCGAGCACCCGTTCCAACTCAGCCATGAGCGGGTGCTTGCTACCTTGCTCAGCCGGCAACAGGCGTGGCTTGTCATCAAGACTGAGATTGGGGTCAAACGGTGCCGTGATATCGATGGACGAAAGGGCTTCAGCTTCGTTGCGGCGCGAGTTTACAAGTTCTGTCAGTTCCTGGCGCAAATTATTTACTTCCTTGCCAAAGCTCCCCCGCTCTTCAGCTGGCAGGGTTTTGATCTCGTCAAAGAGCGCTTTGAGTTCGACCGCGCGCAGCACTTCTGCGGCATTATCGGTTTTCTCGAGCCGCTCTTTGAGCAATTTGGCAGTTTCAGCCACGCGAGGATTTTGATAGCTCATATCTTAGCTAACAGTATACCAGCCTCGAGAAAATATAGAGGAGCGTCCAGCCATAAGCACTTTTGTGACTTTTGTCACACACATTTTTTGACCTATACTAGTGTTATGGCCCAATTCTCTTTCGACGCGGTTTCTGATTATGACAAAGCGGAGATGAATAACGTCTTCGATCAAGTCCAGCGTGAAATTAGTAGTCGTTACGATTTTAAAGGCACACCAGCAGCTATCGAATGGCTCGATGGTGACAAAAACGGCCTCAAACTAACGGGTAGCGGCGAATGGCAAATTGACGCCATCTTGGACATTGTCCGTAAAAAGTTGGCCGCCCGTAACATAAGCCAAAAGGCGCTCGATACAGAGCGTGCCGTTAACGAAAGTAATTTGAAGGCCACCAAAGAGGTGCCGTTTGTTCAGGGACTGGATCAGGAGAAGGCCAAGAAGATCACGGCGCTGGTGCGAGAAAAGCATCTCAAAGTTAAGACTCAAGTGCAGGGCGATGCCGTCCGGGTCATGAGTTCCAGTAAAGATGATCTGCAAGCCGTCATGCAGCTACTACGCGGAGCTGATTTCACTTTTCCGATTAGCTTTACCAATTTCCGCTAGCGCGGGACCCGCTCAGGGCGCGCGAGCCAACGATTTGTTGGATATTGGCTATGCCAGCCGCTTCGAGACGCTGGTCTAATTCTCTATTTATCTGCCCAGCTACTCTGCCCCAGCTGCTTCGAATCGCGGTCACTATCTGGAGCGCGGATGCCCCGGCGCAGAGCTTGTCGAGAGCATGCTCGGCTGTGCTGATACCGCCCACTCCCATAATCGCCAGATGCTCGCCGCTCTCGCGGTAAATCATCCGAACCACTTCGGTGGCCCTATCACGATAATCCGGGTCGGCACCACTCAACCCGCCCGGTTCCTGCGCCCACCGAGCGCCGTATTTAGCCTTCCAACTTTCATTCGTCGAAGTATTAATAGCCACCACGCCGTCGTAACCAAGCTCGGCCAGCAAGGCGGCACCAGCGACGATTTCCTTGTCTGGTCGATCACCGTCTATTTTGACAAACAAAGGCACTGGAAAACGCATGGCTTCTCGTGCAGAGACCAGCAGATGCTCCAGATATTGTGGCGATTGGAGCTCACGTAGCCCTGGCGTATTGGGCGATGATATACCGAGCGTAATGTAGCTGGCGTATTTACCGAGCGCGGCGATAACCTCGGCGTGCGCTTCGGCAGCCTGAGCATTATCGACATCTTTATTGCGGCCGACGTTTACACCGACGTGAAATTCCAGGGGCCAAACTGCCTCGAGATTTTCCTTCACGACTTCTTTGCCGGGACTGTTAAAACCCATGCGATTGAGCCCGACGCTATGGCGTCGATCAACTGTCCAAAGGCGTGGCTTAGAATTACCGGGTTGTGGACGAGGCGTGACGGTGCCGACTTCTACTCCAGCAAAACCCAAATGGTAGAGCCCGCGTAGCGCCCGGCCGTACTTATCCCAGCCTGCGCCAACAATCAGCGGGTTGTCAAAACCGACTCCCGCAACGTTCACGGCCAGGCGGGGGCTTTCAAATCGCCCATGCAGGCCGCCACCGTATACTTCGAGAGCTAATTGACCGAGTGTCGCCTGTCCAGCTTTTTGTAGCGCAACTTCGGCGAGCGTCTTGAACCCTTCGCCACGTAATGTTTCAGCATGCTCTTGCAGGCTCATACGTCCTCTGGCAAGCGGGTATTTTTCGGCCGGAGCAGATGCGTATAGCTGAGTTTCATACGCTCGTGCGGAAATTGACGGCTATATTCGGATTGGCCACCACGAGCCAAAACCACCTCACCGACATATTTAAATTTGCGGCCGGCCCTTGTGAAGGGCTCGAACCCGTAGGCGGCATGATCATAGTGCGCAGCGCTCCACTCCATTCTGGTCGAAAGATGCAAGAGTGATTTATCTTCCAGCGATAGATTAAACCGCTGGCGTGGCGCGATGCAAAACTTACGATAAATGTCTTGCATAGTGAGGTTGCCGCCTTTATAGGCACCGAGCAGGAGCGGCAGCATAAGTGTATGGTTGGTCACGCCAAACGCGGGCGGGTCATTTTCTTTGTCACTGCGACGATGCGGCGCGCAGTCGCTGGCGAACATATCAATATAGGCCATATTTTCCCATAGGAAATCAACGTCCGCCTGTGGCTTGAGACTGGGCTTCATGCAGCCGTAGCCGCCAATGGCCGCCCGCACGCTCTCATCTAGGAATAGGTGGTGCGGCGTCACTTCGCACGTCACATTCATGCCCTGGTTCTTGGCCGCGATGACGGCGCCTAACTCTTCGCGAGACGAGACGTGAGCGATATGTATCGGCACGTCGCTCATGCCAAACCGAGCAATTTGTTCAAGCACCAGCTTAACGTCACCATCCTCTACGTGCAAGGTGACTGGCTTCTCCGAGTTATGAAAATTCCAGATGTTTATTACTTCTGTGGCGTCATCCAAGGCCACCGTATGCCCGCCCGTCGTTTCCGCCAAGTAAAGCTTAAGCGCTAGGCACTCTAGCTCTACGTTTTCAAATTCATCATGTAGCACGCTTCTATTAAGGACACGCTTAGCATGATCCATGTAAGCAGTTTCTGGATTGATTCCCATATAAATACCGGTCGGTATCACCGCTTCGTGCGATATCGCCGCTTCCATGGCGAGCACCCGGTCTAGCGAAGCAATTGGGTACGGCACCGTTTCGCTGCGCTCTTGGGTGCCCAGATCGTATCGGCGCACCGATTCATTGGGCATAGCCAACATGGCGGTAATGCCAGAGGCCAAAGCCGCAGCAGTGTAAGCACGTAGACCGGCCTTTCCCTCGGTGCCCTCATTGATCGTCAAGAAGTCGTCGTCAGTCAGGACATCAAAGACCCGCGGATGAGTATGCACGTCTAGCGGCCCCGGCTCCATGACCCAGTACTGCTCAGCTGTTTCCTCCAAGCTCATATCTTTGACTATATGTAAAGTGAAACAGTTGGGCAAGGATAAGCGGCATGATTTGGGGTATACTTTTGGCATATGTCCGATGCGTCTGACCTCATGAGCCAAGCCAAGGCTGTTTTAGAAATGAACGATCGAGGTAACTACACTCAGCCAGCGCACGGACTCTATCCACATCAGTGGCTCTGGGACAGCTGTTTTATCGCCATCGGCCTCCGTCATCTCGATGTGGAGCGGGCCAAGCAGGAGCTGCTCAGCCTCATTCGCGGCCAATGGCATAACGGCATGCTGCCAAACATTATTTTCCGGGATGATCCGGAATATCGGACTGACCGCAACATCTGGCGCAGTTGGCTCAATCCGTACGCGCCCGATGATGTCACGACCACCGGTATTACCCAGCCACCAGTGCTGGCCGAGGCCGTCGTGCAAGTCGGCCAAAAAATGACCTGGCCCGAGCGTCGCCTCTGGTATAAATCAATCTATCCGGCACTGCTCGCCTATCATCAATGGTTGTATAACGAGCGCGACCCTCACGGCGAAGGCCTGGTGCTGCAGATTCACCCGTGGGAAACTGGCCTGGACAACACACCGCCCTGGATGGCCGAAATGCACGAGCACTTGTTGCCATTTTGGATACGGCTGATTGAGAAAACTAAGCTCGATCATGTGATTAACCTCTTCCGTCGCGATACTCGCTCGATACCACTCGATCAACGCTTTTCGACTGTCGAGGTGCTGACTCTTTTTGACATGCAACGCCGACTGCGCCGTAAAGCCTACAACATTAATAAAATTCTTGACCACAACTTACTCTCCATCGAAGATCTGGCCTTCAACAGCATGTTTATTCGCGCTAACGCCCACCTGCGAGAGATCGCGACCGCTATCCGTGAGGAGTTACCAGGTGACCTCGAAGACCGCATGCAAAAAACTGAAAAAGCCCTCGAAGAGCTCTGGGATCCTTACTCCAGCCAGTACTATTCACGCGACTTCGTTACCCACCGCCTGCTCAAAGTGCCGACGGTCGCCAGCCTGCTGCCGCTGTATGCCGGAACTATTAGCCAGGACCGGGCTGAACTGCTGATCAAACAGATAGAGAACGAACATATTTTCGGTCCGGCCTATCCAGTGCCATCGGTGCCGACCAATTCCTTCTGGTTCCATCCGAAACTTTACTGGCAGGGACCGACTTGGGTAAACATCAACTGGCTGATTATCGATGGGCTTAAGCGATATGGCTTTAAAGACCACGCTGCGGCGTTGCGCGAGAGCACGCTGGAGATGGTGGAAAAATCAGGCTGCAGTGAATACTTTGATCCAATGACCGGCGAGGCTGCTGGCGCCGCCGACTTCTCCTGGACCGCCGCCCTGGCAATCGACTTGCTTAAATCAAAATAATTTATTCTGCCCTGAAAAAAATAGTACTATTTTCTGTAGCGTATCTGCCTACCGCCACCTGGGCTTTATGCTCCGCACGTTTTAAGCGCCGCTCATAAAAAGGCAATTGAAACACATTGCCATGGTCCCAAACATCTCTGTAATACAGCAATTCAACAATCCTGTTTTGAGCATCGAGCAAACCAGCTGTAATTGTGGTTCCAGCGCCAGATTCATTTTCAAAGGGTCTGGTTAAAACAACTGCTTGAAGCTCGGCGCCATCACGATGAAAACTTTCCACTCGGCATTCCTTCAAATTATAGAGAAGGTATATAGTGATTTCGCAACAAAGTCAATTAGTCTTCGAGGCTCGGGCGGTCGATGAGCACCGGCTCGACGGTTGGTTCGGTGTCGGCGATCTTGACAATATCGCGGTCGATCTTACCAAGTTCCTTATAGGTCGTATTGAAATGCCCGACGGTCGTCCCGAGGCTGTTGCCCAGTTTTTGCATGTAAGTGTTATGAGCTATCAGGTGTTTTTGCAGCTGTTCGATGTTTTTGCGAATCTTCTCGGTGTCGCGATGAATTTCCATAGACCTGAGACCTTGCATGATGGTCTGCAACATCGCGGACAATGTGCTCGGTCCGACGATGGTGACTTTCTTTTCAGAAGCGTACTGGATGAGATTGCGACCGCTGACACTGCCGAGGCCAACTTTATTGGCCAGGAGATCGTAATAGATAGCTTCACTCGGGATAAACATCAAGGCCTGGTCGAGCGTGCCCTTACCTGGCAAGATGTACTTCGACGTCTCGTCAATCCGGTTCTTGATGTCCGTTTTGAAAAGTTTCACGAGATTTTCACGGTCGACATCTTTGGCGTCGATCAGGCGGTTGTAGTTTTCCAGCGAAAACTTGCTGTCCACTGGCAACACTTTGTCATCTAGCTTGATGACGGCGTCGACGATAAGGCCTTCGCCCAGTTTGTACTGCAGTTCAAATGTCCCGGGTGGCAGCGTGTTTTTGAGAATCTGTTCGAGATAAAATTCACCGATCACGCCTCTTTGCTTAGGGTTCTGCAGCACATTCTGAAGCGTCTTTAGCTCATTAGCGATATCACCGACATTTTTGTTCGTCCCCTCCAGCTTAGTTAGCTTTTCGGTTACCTGCTGAAGAATTCTGATGCTGGCGGCCGATTGGCTAGCCAACTGCTTGTTGCTGGCCCCGAGCTGATCGCTTAGCTGCTTTTGCAGCCCGTCTTTTAGATCGAGCATGCTTTTATTGAGCTCGGTGATGTCGGCTTTGAGCATCATGCTGGCTTCAGGATTAGCCCGTCCCGGCTTAAACAGGATGAAGCCGAGCAATACGAGCACCAAGACACCCAAAACGATAACCGCAATGATCATGTCTTTATTTTACCAACAAACCAGAGAGCGGCCTATTTTGCGCCTGCTAATTTCATAATTACCGCCAGCGATGACTGAGGACCGGGCCATAGTTCCTGAATTACGGCACTGCCAACTGAAGCCATCAGGCGCCTAAGTACAAATGCGACGATTATGACGTCGTCAAACTGCCCCGCTACAGGGATAAAATCCGGCACGAGGTCAATCGGCATCGCCAGGTAGCCTATCAGTAGCCAGAGGCCAAGCTTATACCGCCGAGGCAATCGCGGGTCTTTTAGCAGCCGCCTGAAAAGCACCAGGCAGTCAGGGATGAAGCCGCCGATAGCCCGTGCC
>Ga0070680_100001279_pt1 | contig 18191 bp, 14 predicted proteins | sample KBSC73BmetaG_FD_64672 | JGI IMG/M metagenome (GOLD analysis project Ga0070680, IMG submission 64672) | Corn rhizosphere microbial communities from Kellogg Biological Station, Michigan, USA - KBS C7-3B metaG | ecosystem: Host-associated > Plants > Roots > Rhizosphere | place: USA: Michigan...
GGCCCGCTCGGCTTCTTCCACACCTGATTGCGGTAGATCGCGGGACCCTTGGCCGCGTCGTAGGTCTCGACGGGACGGCGAATCATCTGCCGAACGAACCAGTCGGTGTCGAGGTATGTCGTCACCGCGACGGTGACATCACGGCGCACGCCTTCGACTTCCTGCGCGTACCACAGGGGGAAGGTGTCGTTATCGCCATTGGTGATGACGATCGCGTAAGGCTCGAGCGAGTTGAGGTAGTCGCGCGCCCATTGCTGGGTGAAGTATTGTCCCGACCTCGAGGCGAACCGCCAGTTGGCAAACAGTGGAATCAGCGCGATCAGAAGAATCGGTGCGGCGAGCTGAAAGCCGCGGCGGGTCGGCCACAAGCGCGCGGGCGCCGCTTTCTTGGCAGTTTTTTCTTCCTGCTTCGGCTCTCCGCCCAGTACGTAGGCGAGCTGCTCCCAGATGAAGCTCAGGCCAATCGCCGCCCACACGCCCCACGCCGAGAAGCTCCAGATATAGAAATAGTCACGGTCGCGAACTTCCCGATCGACCGCGTTGCCGAGCTCCGGTGACTGCGACCACCCGTACTTGAAGTTCAGGTAGTAGATGAGCGCGAGCGTCATCGTGAACATCAGCGGACCGAAATACCAGAACGTCTTTCGGTCTCGATCCCAATGTACGTAGCCGCCGAGGAGGCCCAGGCCGAGGAAGAGGAACGCCATCACGAACTGCAGTCCCTGCATCGTCTCGTGCGAGTCGCGCAGCCACTGCCACTTGAAATAGAGCCACCACATCCCGACCTGCGCGCTGTACGGCGCGCCGCGTCCCACTTTGGCGCCATACTGCTCGCGATTGATGTTGGACATCAACCGGTCCTTGGTGAGCTCGGTGAAAGTGCAGCTCGCCTCGAGGTGGGTAGTGCACGCCGTCGGCGCCCCTTCGTTGATCGCCGGGAAATACGCGGCACGAACGGGCTCGAAGATGAACGGCGTGAGGCCAAGCACCAGCGCGCCAAGCGCGATCAACACCAGCTTCCACCGCAGCAGAGTGCGCCACCTGACCATGATGATCGCCAGGCCCGCGGCGGGGAGGGGCAGGAATCCGGCGGGGTGGTTCGAGTAGCCGAGCCCGAGCAGGAACGCCACCAGAATCAGGATGCGATCGGCGCCCGGAGCATCGGGCTCCTCGATCCACTGAATCATCAGCCAGGACACGATGGTGAAGAACAGCAGCGACACCGTGTACACCTTCTCGTTCACAACCGACTGATTCCACACCGTGAACGCAGTCGCTCCGATCAGTGTCGCCAGACTTGCCACCACCAGACGTTGCCAGCGCTCCGCGATCCACCGCGCGACGATGCGCTCGGTGATGAGGAACCACAGTCCGGCCGACAGCGCGCTGCAAAGCGCGGCCATGATGTTGATCCGTGCCGCGTAGGAGACGGGAATCGGGAGCGACGCGAACGCGTGACCGAGCAGCACGAAGAATGGGTTGCCGGGCGGGTGCGGAATCCCGAGCACCTTGACCGCCGCCATGTACTCGCCGGTGTCCCACATCGCGACCGACGGCGCGAGGGTGATCAGATAGAGAATGAACACCAGGGCCGCTGCGATTGCCGCGGCGAGATACGAAGGACTATAGGCCTGATCGGCGCGCGTCGCCGAAGCCGCCGAAGATTTGTAAGCGTTTTGATCCAGGCGGGTCGCTGATGCTGTCGTTGCCATTTATCGGGGTCGATTTGCCGTGGAGACTGCTGGCTGAATTTTAGTCACTCGCAGCGGCTTGTGTGTTCATCCGAGGCGGTGACTCTCACCGGCGCGACGTCGCAACTTTCCATGGGCGGCGCCTGCTCATTTCCCTCTTGCTTTCGGTCTTTATTCGGTATAATCTCAGCCATGGGATTCGTCGAGCTGAGGGCCCATACCGCCTTTTCCTTTGGCGACGGAGGTACTTCACCGGAAGCGCTGGTCGCCAAAGCTGCCTCGCTCGGCTACACCGCCATCGGCATCACCGACACCGCCGATCTCGGCGGGATCGTGCGCTTCGCGCTCGAGGCCCGGCGTCTCAATGTGAAACCTATGGTCGGCGCCGAGCTCAATGTCGACGGCTGCCCGGTCGGTTTTCTGGCGCGGACCAAGGAAGGATTCAACAACGTCGCATCTCTGGTTACGCGATCGAGGGTCGGCGAGCTGTCGACCTGGCAGAAGGGGGACGGCAAGAAAACCCGTGGACGCCCGCGGGTCTCGTGGCAACAGGTAGCGGAGCGGAGTGCAGGAATTCAGGTGCTGACCGGTCCGGCCTCCGGGCCGGTCGCATCCTGTTTGCGCAACGGTGATTTCAGGGAAGCGGAGCACACTCTCTGCCGCTGGCGCTCGGTTTTCGGCGACCGGCTCGCCGTCGAGGTTCAGCTGCACCACACCAGCGGCAGCGAAGCAGCGCTCGCCACTGCGCTGATCGAGCTCGCCGAGCGTCATCGGGTGCCGTGGGTGATCTGCCAGGAGCCGCGCTACATCGACAACGAGAGCCGGCTGGTCCACGACGTTCTCACCGCGTTGCGTTACGACACAACCATAGATGACGCGCTGACGCGTGGGCTGCTGCACCCCAACGGCGAGTGGCGGCTTTTTTCTGCGCAGGAGATGGCGGAGCGCTGGAAGGGACGAGAGGCGGGGCTGGAAGAAAGCGAGCGCATCGCGTCGGAATGCGATTTCAGTCTCGCCTGGGTGCGGCCGCCGCTGCCCAAGTTTCCGGTTCCCGCCGGCTACAACGACGACACTTTTCTGCGCGAGAAAGTTCTGGAGGGTGCCCGCGAGCGCTGGGGCGAGATCGACGACAAGCAGATGTCGCAGCTCGAGCACGAGCTCCGAGTCATCGGCAAGCTCGGCTTCGCCGGATTCTTTCTGGTGATGTGGGACGCGGTCCACTTCGCAAAGCGAAATGGAATTCTTTGTCAGGGGCGGGGAAGCGCCGCGAACTCCGCGGTCGCTTACTGCCTGGCGATCACGGCGGTGGATCCCGTGCGACACGGCCTGTTGTTCGAGCGCTTTCTGTCAGAGATCCGGGTCGATGGCCAGACCGAAGCGCCCGACATCGATGTCGACATCGAGCACGACCGCCGCGAGGAAGTCCTCGACTACGTCTATGGCAAATACAATCGCGCCCAGGCCGCGATCACCTGCATCATCCAGATGTACCGCGGGCCCAATGCGATCCGCGACTCGATGCGCGCGTTCGGGTACCCGGTAGAGATGGCGGACAAAATCTCCAAGCGAATCCACTGGAGCGATCCCGCCGAAGGTGCGAAGTACGTCCGCGACGAGCTCGCGCCAAAACTGGGAATCAATTTCGACGATGCGCGCGGACGGACGACGCTGGCGGCGATGGCGGCGTTCGAGGGAGTGCCGCGATTGCGCTCGACCCATGTCGGCGGATTCGTCCTGTCATCGGCGCTGCTCGGCGACTACCTCCCGGTCGAGCACACCACAATGGGCAGAACGATCATCCAGTTCGACAAGGACGATCTCGATGCGGTGGGAATTCCCAAGTTCGATTTTCTCGGCTTGGGTGCGCTGTCGCTGGTGCGGCGCGCCTTCGACATGATCGAGGTGCGCACCGGGACGCGACCAGAGATGTACAAGCTGCCGCAGGATGACGAGGCGACCTACAACCTGATCGCAACGGGTGAGACGATCGGTACGTTCCAGATCGAGAGTCGCGCCCAGATCGCGTCGGTGCTGCATACGAAACCGGATCGGTTGTACGATATCGTGGTGCAGGTGGCGCTGATTCGCCCCGGTCCGATTCAGGCGAACTTCGTTCATCCATATACAGCGCGTCGCCGCGGACTCGAGCCCGTGACTTACCCGCATCCTGATCTGGAGCCGATCCTCAAGCGCACCCAGGGAATTCCGATCTTCCAGGAGCAGGCGATGGCGATCGCGATGAAGCTGGGCGGATATTCAGCCGCGCAGGCTGACGAGCTGCGCCGGACGATGGGACATGTCAGAAAAGTCGAGAAGCTACACCGGGTGCTCGAGCAGCTGCGCCAGCGGATGATGGAGCGCGGCGTGACAGAAGATGTCGCGACGAAGATCGCAGAGGATTTGAAGAGCTTCGCCAATTATGGATTTCCGGAGTCGCATGCCTGGAGCTTCGCGCTGATCGCCTACGCGACCGGATACCTCAAGGCGCACTACACGGCGGAGTTCTACGCCGGATTGCTGAATTCCTATCCGATGGGATTCTATCCGCCGTCGACATTGATCCACGACGCGCGTCGTCACGGCCTGAAAGTGCTGCCGCCATGCATGCGCGACGGCGATTGGGAGTGCACCAACGAGCCGACCGACAATCCCGACCGGCCAGCGCTACGAATCGGCTGGCGCCACATCCGCGGGCTCGGCGAGAAATCGCTCGACGCTCTCAAAGCGGCGCGGGGCTGGGATCGCTTCTCGTCGATCGACGACGTGATTCAGCGTGCCAAGCTGCAGCGGACCGACGCTCTGCATCTCGCGCGGGCCGGGGCATTCGGATGCTGGGAGCCCGACCGCCGTCGCGCCGCGTGGGTGGCGATGCGCTCGGTTGGCGACACTTTGCCGCTGGCGCCGGCGCGCGTCGTACCATACGAGCCGCGGCCGCTCACCCGCGACGAGCTCATTTTTCTCGACTACTTCTCGGTCGGCATCAGCGTCAGCGGCCACCCGATGGAGCACCTGCGCGACAAGCTCCGCAACGCCGGCGTCCTCGACTCGAAGCAGCTCGAGAAGCTCAAAGGCGGAGAGTGGATCGCGACGGCAGGCCTGGTAACGATCCGCCAGCAGCCGCAGAGCGCCAAGGGAACCGTCTTCCTGTTGATGGAAGACGAGCACGGCTTCATCAACGTTATCGTCTCCAAGAAAATGGTCGAGGAGTACTCGGAGGTGGTGAGGTTCTCCACGTTCGTGATGGTGGAAGGGAAGTTCGAGCGCGACGACGGCGTGCGGAACGTGATCGGCAGGAAGTTCACCGAGCTGCCCGTGAGGGACCTGGTTCACGCGTCGCGGGACTTTCATTAGAGAGGACTGCGAGGTGCGGACTAACGGCTCCGCGGTGCGGACCAACTGCCACTCCGAACTGCTAACTGACTACGGATTGGGAAACTAACTACGCACTGCGAAACACGACTCGTTGCCGCTGGTCCGCTCGTCCGCAGTTCGCAGTTCGCAGAAGTCAGTTCGAAGCTCGCAGTTAGTCCCCCAACTCGCATTTAGTTAGCAGCTCGGAGTGGCAGTTGGTCCGCACCCCCGGAGCCGTTAGTCCGCACCTCGCAGCAGTTCTTGCCGCTCGGATGCGCGGTGCGTTATCGTAGGCTATGCGACAGAAGAGGGAGACCGGACGCGCATTCGCGAGCGACAACTGGGCGGGCGTGCATCCGGAGGTGCTGGCGGCGATGGCGGCGGCGAACGTCGGCCACGTCCCCTCCTACGGCACCGACCCATTCACCCACGACGCCGAAGAGAGGATCCGCGCCGCACTCGGCGAAGACTCGGAAGTATTTCTGGTCTTCAGCGGCACCGCGGCCAACGTGCTCTGCCTGCAGAGTATGGTGCGCTCGCACCAGGCGGTGATCTGCGCCGAGACCGCGCACGTACATACATCGGAGTGCGGAGCGGCGGAGAAGCAGATTGGATGCAAGCTGCTCCCGGTTCCATCGCCGAATGGGAAGATCACGGTGCCGGGGATCCGTGAGCACCTCCACGACATCGGCAACGAGCACCACGTCCAGCCGCGGGCGATCACCATCACCCAGGCGACGGAGTACGGGACCGTCTACACCCCGCAGGAGATTCGCGCGATCGCCGATTTTGCGCACACCCACTCACTCTTGCTGCACATGGATGGCGCGCGGATCTTCAACGCGGCCGCATTTCTCGACGTGCCGCTGAGGGCGATCACCAGCGGCGCCGGCGTCGACGCCCTCTCGTTCGGCGGCACCAAGAACGGCCTCGTTGCCGGCGAAGCGGTGGTATTCTTCAAGCAGGTTCTGGCCGACGACTTCGAGTTCAGACGGATGCAGGGGATGCAGCTGGCGTCGAAGATGCGTTTCATTGCCGCGCAGTACAGTGCCTTGCTCAGCAACGATCTGTGGAAGCGGAGCGCGACCCACGCCAATCGAATGGCACAGCTGCTGGCCGGTGAGCTCGCGGAGATCAAGGGCGTCGCGCTGACCCAGCAGGTTCAGGCCAACGAGGTGTTCGTGACGATGCCGGCGGCGATCATTCCGAGATTGCAGGAACACTGGCCGTTTCACGTCTGGGACGAAGCGAAGTCGGAAGCGCGATTGATCACATCTTTCGATACCGAAGAAGCGGACATCGCGGATTTCGCCGCGCTCGCCCGCCAGGCTGTCGATGCAACGGAGAAGCAGTGGATCTGAAAAAAGCGGCGGTTCTGGTGACGGGTGGCAGCTGCGGCATCGGGTTCGAGACCGCGAGGCTGCTGCGCGAGCGTGGCGCGCGGGTCGCAATCTGCGCCAGACACGGCGAGATGCTGGAGAGCGCCGCGCAGCAGCTCGGTGCGTTCCCGGTCGTCGCTGACGTCAGCAAGGAAGAAGACGTCCAGCACATGATCCGGGCCGTAGTAAAGGAGTTCGATGACTATAACGTCCTGATCAACAACGCCGGCTTCGGCGCATTCGCACCGCTGGTCGATCTCACCGCCGACGAATTCTTTCGGGTGTGGCAGACCAACGTCCTCGGCGCGATGCTGGTAGCGAGAGAGTCAGCGCATCACTTCATTGGCCAGAGCTACGGCAACATCGTCAACATCGCCTCCACCGCGGGCTCCCGTGGGTTTGCGAACGGCTCCGCCTACTGCTCCAGCAAATTTGCGTTGCACGCGCTTACCGAGTGTTGGAGGGCAGAGCTGAGGCAGCACAACATTCGGGTGATGCAGGTCAACCCGAGTGAGGTGCAGACCAGCTTCGGCGCGGAGGAATCCAAGCCGGTCAAGCCGCATAACGCCTCGAAGCTGATCGCCGCCGACGTCGGCCAGCTGATCGTGAGCATGCTGGAGATCGAGAATCGCGGGTTCGTGACCGAGGCGACACTTTGGGCTACCAATCCCAGACAGGATTAGGTCGGCGGGTTTAGAACTGCAACCGAACGGGCGGGAGGCGTCTGGGATCAGGCGCCTGGCTTCAGGTTACGACCGTGGGACGTATCGATGCGCGCGAAACGCAGTTGCCTTTAGCGAGTTGACGCACAGCAACGTCCTACGGTAGTAACCTGGCTTCAGGAGCCTGCCCACCTGATGCCTCCCGCCCGTTCCTTTGCAGTTCCGAACGGGACGTCTGGCACCCGTTCAGTTGCAGTTGTCTTACACCAACCTCACACTCAGCCCCGAATTCGTCCTCCCCAGCGACCCAGCCCCCCGCTCGGTGCTGAACGGCCCGCGAAGATGGTCGAGCACCTCGCCCGCCGCGACCCGCGTTCCCTCGAGCTCCGCGGATTCGGGCCGCGGCTCGAGTGACAGCCGCGCGCGGTACACCTCGAGGACCTGCCGGCCTTCTTCGAGCGCGCGCAGCGCGACGCCGCGCATGTAGTAGCGATTGAAGTCGCCCTCGGCGAGCATCCGCGCCGCCATTTGCGGGACTCGGGCGGTCGTCGTACCGCCGCTCCGGGTGCGGCGCTCCTCGCTCTCGACGAGCAGATCGGATGCGTGCTCCTCCAGCCAACGATCGTCGTAGTAGCGCAGCGCTTCGCGTAGAAAATGCCGGTACTCGTGGCCAGCAGTCGGTCGGATCCGATCGGAGATGTGAAAAGTCCCGTTCGCGATGTCGCGATCGAGCTCGGCCAGCGCGTAGCGCCGCGTCGTCGGATCGAGATTTTCGTACTGCAGAGGCATTGTCAGTCACCAAATGCGAGAGTCACAAAAACACAATCGCATTACGCAGACCAGTGCGCACCTCAGCAACTCCTCGCACATCCATGGTAGCGAATCGACTCACCACCACCTATTAAGAACTGCATGCACGAGTTCTTCCAGGATGCGCCGCGACTTGGCAATCAGTACGACGATGACAGCGTGTTGCGCGCGTACCTGCGCCGACGATTGCCGGCCGCGGTTCTTGCGGAGGTCGAACCCAATTTGCGTCGACTTGGCCAACGCGTCGCGACGGACATTCTGGAGATCGGCGAGGCCGCCGAGCGAGAGCCACCGCGCCACGTGCCGTATGACCCGTGGGGTCGGCGTGTCGATCGCATCGAAACGAGCGCTGCGTGGCGAGAGCTCGATCGTATATCAGCGACGGAAGGAATCGTCGCGACCGCGTACGAGCGCGCGCACGGATCGCTGTCGCGCATCGACCAGTTCGCGCGGCTGTACTTGTTCGCGCCATCCTCGGCACTCTATAGCTGCCCGCTGGCGATGACCGACGGCGCCGCGCGATTCCTCGAGGTGCATGGCGGCGCGGAGACACGCCAGGTATTCGACCATCTCACCTCGCGTGATCCCGACGAATTCTGGACCTCGGGTCAGTGGATGACGGAGCGCACCGGCGGCTCCGACGTCGGCTCGACAACGACCACTGCGCGGCGTGAGTCGGGGGACCAATACCGGCTATCGGGTGCGAAGTGGTTTACGTCGGCCACGACATCACAGGTGGCGATGACACTTGCGCGCATCGAAGGCGCGCCGGCGGGCGGGGCCGGACTGAGCGTGTTCCTGATCATTCTGCGCGACGAGAATGGAAACCTGCGCAACATCAGAGTCGATCGGCTCAAGGACAAGCTCGGCACCCGGGCGTTACCGACCGCCGAGCTCACCCTGGACGGTACTCCGGCGCAGCTGGTGGGTGGGGCGGGCGACGGTGTCCGGAAGATTGCAACGCTCTTCAACATTACCCGCGTTTACAATGCCGTTGCGGCCGTCGCGGGAATGCGACGCGCGATCGCGCTGGCCACCGACTATGCGCGCCACCGCGGCGCGTTCGGCAAACCGCTCATCGAGCATCCGCTGCATGTCGAGACGCTCGCGGAAATGCAGCTGGAGCTTCGCGCCGCGTTTCACCTCGCGTTCCGCGTCGTCGAGCTCCTGGGCAAGGAGGAAGCCGGTGAAGCAAGCGAGACCGACCTCAAGCTGCTGCGGCTGTTGATTCCCGTCGCCAAGCTCTACACCGCCAGGCAGGCGATCGCAGTCGCGAGCGAAGCGCTCGAGGCTTTTGGCGGGGCTGGCTACATCGAGGACACCGGAATTCCAAGGCTGCTGCGTGACGCGCAGGTACTCTCGATCTGGGAAGGCACGACCAACATCCTGAGCCTCGACGCATTGCGCGCGATCGAGAAGACCGACGCACTCGCGACCTGGGTCAACGATGCAAAACGACGAATCGCCGGCACTCGAGTAGCGTCGGGAGCAGACGCCGCGAGGCGCGTGGTATTGGCGATTGAATCCATCGAAGCCTACGATCGGCGCGCTCCTCACAGTGACGCCGATTTTCGGCAGGCCGGAGCCCGCGGACTCGCTTACTCGATCGCTCGCACTGAAGCGGCAATTCTGCTGCTGGAAGCCGCGGCGGCAAGCGACGACGGCGCGGCCGTCACCGCGGCCACGCGCTGGTGCGCGCGCGACCTGGCTCCGCTCGTCGATGGGAACGCCGAGCATCGGTCCGGTTCCGACGCGCTGATCGAGTGACGCGACTGCTCGGCGTGCGCGTCAACGGCATTCACGCGGCGGTCCGGGAGCTCTACGTCAAAACCAGGGTGAAGCCGTCGTATCCCTTGCTGCCGACGGTTTGAATGGTCGTCGCGCTGACGCGCTTGTCGGCTGAGACCATCTCGTTGAAGCGGCGCACGCCACGAACGCTCGCATCTTCGCTGGCCTCTTCGATCACCCGCCCATCGCGGATGACGTTGTCGACGATGATCAGCGCGCCCGGGTTCGAGAGGCGCATCGCCCACTCGAAGTAGTGCGGAATGGTCGCCTTGTCGGCATCGATGAACGTCAGATCGAATCTCTGGTTCTCGGCGGCCAGAATCGGCAGAGTGTCCCCCGCCAATCCGAGCCGCAGCTCCACGACATCGGCGAGACCCGCGCGGGCGATGTTTGCCCGCGCGACCGCGGCGTGCTCGGGATCCGACTCGAGCGTAATGAGCTTTCCTCCAGGCGGAAGCGCGCGCGCCATCCAGATCGTGCTGTAGGCGGCAAGGGTGCCGATCTCCAGAATGCGGTTCGCGCCGCGGATTCTGGCGAGCAGCTGCAGAAGTTTTCCTTCGCCGGCCGTAACACTGATCTGCGGCAGCCCCGCGGCAATCGCCGCTTCCAGTGCCACGTCGAGCACCGGGTCCGGCCGAACGACGAGCTCGTTGACGTAGCGCTCGACGTCGGACCACAGCTGTTCAGTCACGAGACGGGGACCGCGGTCATGGCAACGATCTATGCCGGCAGTCCGAAGCGCATCCTCGCCGCAACAACGATCAGGTCCACCGCGCCCTGAATCCCGAGTCGCTCCGTGTTGACGCTCAGATCGTAATTCTCGTGCTCGCGCCGATCTCGCTCCCAATGCAGCCGCACCCACTGGTCGCGCTGTTTGTTCGTCTCGTCGACGAGGCGCGCGGCTTCCTCGGCGCTGACGCCTTCTCGTTGTATCGTGCGCGCGATCAGTGCTTTGCGGGGTGCATAGCAGAAGACGTGCAGAGTGTCCTTCCGAGATGCGAGCATTTCCTGGGTGCCACGCCCAACCACCACAAGCGGACCGCGCGCGATCGCTTCTTCGATAACGCGGTGGGTGACCTCGATCATCTGCTCGTCGGTCGGGCGCTTTGCCGCTGCCATCGGGGTTACCCACTCCTGGGATCCCATCGCCATCGCCGCCGTGAGTCGCTCCACCAGCGACGGTACCCTCTCCTCACGCGCCTGCACTTCCTCGGCGCTCAGTCCCATTCGTGCGGCGACAGCATCGACGACAGCATTGTCTAGGAGAGACCAGCCCAGCGCTTTGGCGACTTTCTCCGCGACTTCGGAGCCTCCCGACCCGTAAAGTCGCGAGACCGTGAGGACGGCCAACCCTCAGTCCTGGTAGGGACGCCGGCGCTTTTCCTCGACGGCGCGCCCGTAGATGCCGGCGTCTGATCGCGTGATCTTCTTGCGCGCGACGAGCGACTCGAGCACCAGCTCGCACCCCGCCGCCACCACCGGCAGATCGTCCATCGGCGAGAGGCCGGCGGTGTTCACCACCTGCATGAGCCCCGGCACGCTGCCGAATCCCTCCACGACGGCTTCGACCGGCACGTCGTCCGTCACCTGCAGCGCTCCGCCGACGTCGAACCACATGATGATCTCGTCGGTGTTGAGACCGCCGGCGCGGTCCTGGTACGTCGCATCAGCCGCGCGGCGAATCAGCTCGCGGGCGATGGTGTGGCCTCCGACCAGCTCACCTTCGTACTCCAGCTCGATCTTGCCAGTGATCGCGGGAAGAGCGGCGTAGATGTCGGCGATGCGCGGAACGATGTCGCGCTCGCCAGTCTGAATTGCCCGACGCTCGGCGTTGGACACGACGTTCTCCAGTACCGAGATCGGCATCCGCTGCGACACCCCGGAGCGCTTGTCGATACGCTTGTCGGAGCGAGCCTCGAATGCGACGCGCTCGATCACCTCGGCGATGAAATCTGGAACGCGCACCTTACCCGCGCCGCGCGCCGTCCACGCCTCCTGGTTGGTGATCGCCATTCCCAGCTCGACGCTCTCCGGATAATGGGTGGTGACTTCGCTTCCGATACGATCCTTGAGCGGCGTGATGATCTTGCCGCGCGCCGTGTAGTCCTCGGGATTCGCGGTGAAGCAAAGCATCACATCGAGCGGCAACCGGACCGGATATCCTTTGATCTGGACGTCGCCTTCCTGCATGATGTTGAACAGACTGACCTGGACCTTTCCGGCGAGATCCGGCAGCTCGTTGAGCGCGAAGATGCCGCGGTTCGCCCGCGGCAGCATGCCGTAATGCATGGTCAGCTCGTCGCCGAGGATGTGTCCACCGCGTGCGGCCTTGATCGGATCGAGGTCGCCGATGATGTCGGCTACGGTGACGTCCGGTGTCGCGAGCTTCTCGACGTAGCGATGATCGGGATCCAGCCACGCGATCGGCGTGTCGTCGCCGGCTTCAGCGAGGAGATTTCTGCCGTACTTGGAGATCGGAGAGAACGGATTGTCGTTGACTTCGCTGCCCGCGATGATCGGCAGTGCCGGATCGAGCAAGGTGGTGAGCGAGCGAAGGATCCGCGATTTCGCCTGACCGCGCAGGCCAAGGAGAATGAAGTTGTGTTTGCTCAGAAGCGCGTTGACGATCTGCGGCATCACGGTCTCTTCGTAACCGATGACGCCATTGAAAACGGATTTACGTGATGCGAGGCGCGTGAGGAGATTCGCGCGAAGCTCATCCTTGACTGATTGGTGTCTGCGATCGGACGTTCCGAACGCTGAACGCTTCAGGGCGCCAAATGTTTCTGGAAGGGCCGACAACTGATTCTCCGAGGGAAAATGCCTGCTTAGTGAGTTAATCTAGCCCTCGTGCGAGAGGGCAGATAGGCGGCGTTGCCCTTGACACTTGTTCCAGATGAGATAAAATTTCGCCCGCGCCAAAAACCGGCACTGCGACCGCGTGCACGGACCGGCGAATTTATCCACGTTTGCCTCTCAAGGAGATCGTAAATGAAGCGCCTGGCCCTTGTCGCCGCCGTCCTCGCCCTTGCCGCATGCACTTCCAAGAAAGACGAAGCCGCGACCGCCGACACCTCCGCTCCGGCAATGGCTCCGGCGCCGGCGGCGATGGATACGACGATGAACATGCCCGCCGCAAGCACCACGGCGTCGTCGACAACCAAATAGTTTCGGTTCCTCCGAACAGACAAAGGGCGCCACTACACAGTGGCGCCCTTTTCGTTTTGCTCGATCTGCACGCTGCATTCACCACCTTCCCACTTCGCCTGCAGCGTCGTGCCCGCCAGGACCTCCCGGCGCACCATCCCCAGCGCCACTCCTCCGTAACGAGGCGACAGTGCGGAGCTCCGCACGTCGCCGATCACCTTTCCCGTTTCGTCGATAAGCTCGGCGCCGCGCGGCGGCGCCGGTCGCGTCACGAATCGCAGCCGCCGCAGGAAGCGGTTCACGTGGCCGCGGAAGTGTACCCGCGCGACAGTCTCCTGCCCGATGTAGCAGCCCTTCGTGTATGAGATCGCGCCGAGCTCGTCGAAGTTCGCTTCCTGGGGAAGAGTCGAGTCGTCCATGTCGACACCCCACATCGGCCTTCCGCTCTCGACCCGCGCGATTTCCCAGGTCTCCGCTGCACCCTCCGCGACGCCCGCCGCGCGGAGCTTCGATTTGAGATCCGCCGCGTCGGGCGTCGGCACAAAGATCTCGTAGCCTTCGATTTCGATCTCGGGAACGCGCGCCACGATCACGCTGCCGCCGCCGAACGGTCGGGCGATGTGGGAGTAAGGCTCCAGCGCGGCGAGATCCTTGTCGTCGATCCCCGTGACCCTCGAGATCACCGATCGAGCCGTCCGCCCAAACACTCCTATGTCAGCGAGCTCGGAGCTCACGTCGTGATACGGTGCGATGCGCGGGTTCACGTACTTCCGCACCATTTCCTTCCAGCCCGGACCGGCGGCAGCGGCGGTGTCGATCAGCAGCGCATCGTCGAGCGCGAAGATGCGCAGATCGGCGACGATTTTCCCCTTTGGAGTGAGTGCGGCGGCGTATTGTCCTTCGCCGGCAGTCAGTGCCGACACGTCGTTCGTCACCATTCCGGTGACCAGCTCGGCGGCCTTGGGGCCGGAAATGCGCATGCGAATCCGGTCGCTCCGATCGAAAAAGAGAGCACCGTTGTGCAACGCGGAGTACTCGTTCATTTCCGACATTAACTGCAATTAAGTCAGTGGCTCCGACGCGCGCTACTGGCCGAAGGATGCGTAGGATGCGTCGAGTAAATCGACTGGATGAATCGAGCGCGCCGGGATTTCCGCGCGAATGAGACCAGCGCCGATCTGCATCAGGCAGCCCGGGTTCCCCGTCGCAACCCACGCTGCTTTGGTAGCGCGAATGTTGGCGAGCTTTGGCTCGAGGACAGCGTCCGACGTCTCCGGCTCGATCAGGTTGTAGATGCCGGCGCTGCCGCAACACTGATCGGAGTCGTGGAGCGGAACCAGCTCGAGACCGGGAATCGCGGCGAGCACCGACAGCGGCTGTTCGACGATTCGCTGGGCGTGCTGCAGATGGCACGGTGCGTCATAAGTCACCCGGATCGGCAACGGACCGCCCTCGCGCGGGCCCGCTGCCGCGAGCAGCTCGCTGACATCGCGCACCCGCTTGCTGAGGTTTTCGGCGCGTTCATGCCACGCCGGATCGTCCTTGAGCAAGTGGCCGTACTCTTTCATGATCGCGCCGCAGCCCGCGGCGTTGACCGCGATGAAAGCCGCCCCGGATCGCTCGAATGCGGCGATGTTGGATCTCGCCAGAGCGCGGGCCGCCTCGAGATCGCCGGCGTGCGCGTGGAGCGCGCCGCAGCAGTTCTGCCCGCGCGCGGAAACGATCGCGTAGTCGTTCACCCGAAGCACCCGCGCCGTGGCGCGATTGGTTGCGCTGAACAATCCATCCATCACGCAGCCGCGCAGCAGTGCGACGCGGCCACGGCGCCCCTCGGACACCGGCTCGTAGCGCGAACGCTCGATCGACCGGCCGGTCGAAGCGAGCATTGCCATCGCGAAGCCAAGCCGGCCCTTGATACCGGAGAGGAGAGTCGGGATCGGAGTTGCGGCCAGCAGTCGCGAAAAGAACATCGCCGGCCGCAGCAGCCATTCACGCGCGAAGACGAACAGAATCAACCGGGCGATAAAAGGGATCGGTCTGCTTTCTTTGAGGGTTGCGCGGGTCGCTTCGAGCAGCTGCCCGTACGGCACTCCACTCGGGCAGACCGGCTCGCAGGCTCTGCATCCAAGACACTGATCGATGTGCTGCTGCACGCTCGGGTCGTCGGGCGCAACGGTGCCCTCGAGCAAAGAGCGCATCAGAAAAATCCGGCCCCGCGGGCTGTCGTTCTCATCTTCAAGGTTCAGATAAGTGGGACAAGCCTGCAGGCAGAAACCGCAGTGGACGCACGCGTTGATTCCAGGCAGCGCGTCGGCGAGCGGAGTTCCCGGCAGCGCGCAGCCGGGCATTCCATCGGGCGGCAGCGGATCGGCGGCTGGTGGATTGGTTGGCAGCGCGGTCACGACAGGTCGCCGAGTATTCCGGGGTTCAGGATGTTGTGCGGATCATAGGCTCTCTTGATACCCTGGGAGAGCGGGTCTGATATCGCGCTTGGTGCGACGTCTTTCCAGACATCCGGACGAAGCTTCTCGAAGATCGTCTCCACGGAACCCGAGATGTCGGCCGGTCGATCGTCGCAAGCGTTGGCGTCGACATCGCTGGTTTCGCCGACCGCGAGTCTAAGCAGTCCCCTTCGCGGATCGATGCACATCCTGGTTTCTGGATCATCGTCGGCGAGAATCCTTGCCGAGACGCCAGGGAATTGGCGCGGCAGGCTCGATATCCTGACGACGGTGGCTGCCCCGTCGTCGAAGCCGCGCAGACGCTGCCAGACATCGGACTCGACTTCACGCGGGGACGCGACCTGCGCGAGCGCGGCTGCCTCTGCGCTGACCATCGACTCGTTGCCGCCGAACCGGATCAGAGCGACCGCATCGTCACCCGAGCCAACCGCGCGAGCGGCGCGACGGTTCAAAAGCACGAGGGCGAATGGCGATAACGGAGACATGATAACAGCGCGGAGGAGCGAAGCGGTCTCTCTCTCGCCGCCACTGAGTGATATGCTGAACGTACGGTCCACCTTCGGCAGAGCGTACAAACGCAGCGTGACTTCGGTGATCACGCCGAGGGTACCCCACGAGCCCGTGATCAAACGCGAGAGATCGAAGCCGGCGACATTCTTTACCACTTTCCCGCCCCCGCGTACCACCTCGCCGCGACCCGTTACGAACTCCACACCGAGTACCAGATCACGCGCCTGCCCAAAGCTCGACGATAGCGGTCCCGCCGATGCAGTAGCGAGCGTCGCGCCGATGGTCCCGTCGGGCGACCCGTAAGGATCGAGCGGCAGCCACTGCCCGTGCTCGCGCGTCGCGGTCTCGATTTCCGAGAGCGTGGTCCCGGCGCGCACTGTCAAAGTCAGATCGCCCGGAACGTAGGCGACGACGCCGGTATCGTCGCGCATCGACAGTCTCTGATCGGCCCGCACCGGCCGGCCTGCGTCGAGCCACGTCGAACGACCTGTGACGCGGAGCGGCGTCTGGCTGCGTGCCGCATCCCTGATTGCCGACGCGATCGATTCGGTACTCACTGGGCTACGGGGCGCGGCGGCTCGGCCTGGAGGGCGCGCGGCGTCGACAGGTCAACGCGGCCGGCGGGGACCGCCTGCCACTCCTTGCAAGCATGAATCGGAACAACCTTCCCCGGATTCGACCGCCTCTCGGGGTCAAAGACGGTGCGCAGCTCGCACATCGCGTTGAGCGAGCTCTCGGAGAAGATGGATTCCATGTAACCCATCTTGTCGAGCCCAACGCCGTGCTCGCCGGTGATGCTCCCACCGGCGGCAATGCAGGCGCGCATTATCTCGGTCATCGCTTTGTGAACGCGCTCGCTCTCGGCGGGGTCGTCGGCGCTGTAGGCGATGTTGGGGTGGAGATTGCCATCGCCGGCGTGGAAGACGTTGCAGACGAGGACACCGTACTTCTCGCTGATGCTGTGGATCGTCGCCAGAATCTCGGGCAGCTTGGTGCGCGGGATCACCGCGTCCTGCACGATCAGGTGCGGAGCCAGCCGCCCCATCGCTCCGAACGCTTTCTTCCGTCCCTGCCACAATTTCGTGCGCTCGGCGTCGTCGCGCGCGACCCGCACGTTGCGGGCGCCACCGTCAAGACAGATCCGGCGCACTGACTCGAGGTCGGCGGAGACACCCGCCTCGAGGCCATCGAGCTCGATCAGCAGAATCGCTTCGGCGTCGCGTGGATACCCGGCGGCGTAAATCGAGTCTTCGACGACACGGATCGTCGGCCCATCCATGAACTCGAGCGCTGCCGGAACGATGCCGGAAGCGATCACTGCCGATGTCACGTGCGCCGCCGCGTCCACCGACATGAAGTCGGCGAGCAGGGTGCGCACCGTCTGCGGCCGGGGAGTCAGCTTGACGGTGATGTCGAGAGCCAGACCGAAGCATCCTTCGGATCCGATGAATGCGCCGCGCAGATCGTAGCCGTCACGCTCGCCCACTTTGCTCCCCAGCTCGACGACTTCGCCACTCGGTAGCACGACAGTCAGGGCGAGCACGTGGTTGGAGGTGACACCGTACTTCAGGCAGTGCGGGCCGCCGGCATTCTCGGCGACGTTGCCGCCAATGGTGCAGGCGGACTCGCTCGACGGATCGGGCGCGTAAAGAAGCCCGAGTGGAGCGACGTGGCGATTGAGTCTGAGGTTGACGACTCCCGGCTCGACGGTCGCGCGCCGGTTCTCGACATCGAGCGAGATGATTTTCTTGAGCCGGTGCATTCCGACCACGACGATGTCATCGGCGAGCGCCCCACCCGAGAGGCCAGTGCCGGCGCCCCGCGGCACGAACGGTAGCCCCTCCTCCGCCAGAGAGCGCACGACGGCAACGGCTTCATCGCGCGAGCCGGGGAAGACTGCGAGCCTGGGTTGCCGGCGATAGCCGGGCAAGCCGTCGGAATTGTAGACCAACAGCTCACTCGGGCGGAACAGCACGTGCGGCGGCCCGACGATCTCGGACAACCGTTCGGCGATTGCCGGCTGGGCGGATGATGTGGAAGCCGCTCGATGCGCGGATTCGGTCATCCGTTGAATTTAGCTTTCGGCTTCCTCTGGTGGAGCGACGACGAGGGAGATGGCGTCGCGCGCAATCCGGTAGTCGAGCGGCGTGCGCAGCCGTTTGAGCTCGCCATCGAGACCGATAGTCGTCTGGGGCCTGTTGAGATCGATGCGGCAGCTATCGACGATGATCTCCTCGAACTCGGGGAGTTTTTCGGCTTCCTTGGTTCCGCGCGCGAGTCCGGCGAGCGCGACCGCGAAGAGCCGGGCTTTCTGGCGGCCGCGGACGATCATGAGATGGAGACCCCGCTTGCCATTTTTTACGCGACTGCCAGAAAGCCCGGCTCTTCGCG
>Ga0070680_100001280_pt1 | contig 18188 bp, 14 predicted proteins | sample KBSC73BmetaG_FD_64672 | JGI IMG/M metagenome (GOLD analysis project Ga0070680, IMG submission 64672) | Corn rhizosphere microbial communities from Kellogg Biological Station, Michigan, USA - KBS C7-3B metaG | ecosystem: Host-associated > Plants > Roots > Rhizosphere | place: USA: Michigan...
CTGAATTCGATGTCCCGGTAGATACTGGAGACGTTCAGCTCGGCGCCGATCGACGGCAACGCGATCACGAAATCGGGCGAGGCGTACTCGCGGAAGAGCCATGCGCCGTCCGGCTGGCGGGAATAATGCTCCACGAGAACGCGGAACTGGTCGATGATCAGGTAGTCGCATAAAGACGGGATGGTCCGGTAATGGTGGAATTTGGTTCCTCGGTCGTACGTTTCGGAACTCTTCGAAGTGACTTCGATCAGAACCTGGGGATTCGTGATCGTATCCTGCAGATCATTGCCTGCGCGCTCGGGTCCACAGGTCACAAGTACGTCGGGATAGAAATAAGCACCGGTCTTCTCAACGAAAAGACGAAGATCGTTTGAATATACGGCGAAGCGGTCGCGAGTCGCGGCGCTGAGCTCCGTTATAGTGTTTACGCAGATTCGGGAGTGCCGGCGGGTACCGCCAGCCATCGAATAGAGTTGGCCATTCACGTACTCGCTCCGCTGTTCGGCGGCGCGGTCGAGGGTCAGATATTCCTCAGGAGAGATGTACCGGAGCGCCTGCGTGGCCATAATCGACAAAACCAGTCTAGCCGTTCGGAGGAGCGGAACAGACGTGTGGAGACATTCAAGGTTTGGTATCCTCTTTAATACACCCCGTTAAAGAGACACCCGTTGAGCTGGCGTCAGAGGCATTTTGCGGCCATTGACACGGAATTAACGGATTGGTTATCGTATAAGGGTTTGGCTGTAGCTTGATATAAGCTTCCGGCTACCATCTCCGGCGTCGGAGATCCGGCCGGGGCGAGGTCCCGAGGTTTTCGTTCGGCATCATTCTTCAAATAGTGCCCGGGCGCGAGACATGGACCTGTCCAAAGCCTGCGGTTCCTCCTGAGTTTTCGGGAGGCTACTTGCCGCGAATTCAACCGACGCAGTAGGTTTAGGGATTTTGTTCCGCTTTGTGGTTGGAAGCGGCGCTTTTTTCGTTGAGGATCGTTCGTGCCGACATTTAATCAACTCGTGCGCAAAGGGCGAAACGCGCCCGCGTGGAAGACGGCCAGCCCGGCTCTTCAGAGCTGCCCCCAGAAGCGGGGCGTCTGCACCCGCGTTTATACGTCGACCCCGAAGAAGCCGAATTCGGCTTTGCGGAAGGTCGCGCGCGTCCGCCTGACCAATGGAATCGAAGTGACGACATACATTCCGGGAGTCGGCCACAATCTGCAGGAGCACTCGATCGTGCTCATCCGCGGTGGTCGTGTAAAAGACCTTCCCGGCGTCCGCTATCACGTGGTGCGCGGCGCTCTGGATACCGCGGGCGTCGCCAATCGCAAGCAGGGCCGTTCGAAGTACGGCGCCAAGCGGCCGAAGGCCGCGACCAAGTAGAGGATTCAGCAGCACATGCCACGACGCAGACGCGCGGAAAATCGTGAAGTAGCTCCCGATCCGTTGTACGGCTCGACTCTGGTCGAGAAATTCATCTGTTCGATGATGTGGGACGGCAAAAAATCGACCGCCCAGCGCATCTTCTATGAATCGATGAAAAAGCTCGAAGAGCGCGGCGGCGGGGAGGAAGCGATCAAGTTGTTCAAGAAAGCCGTCGAAAACGCCAAGCCGCTGCTCGAGGTCAAGACGCGGCGCGTAGGCGGCGCGAACTACCAGGTGCCGATCGAAGTTCCCCAGAACCGTCGCACCAGTCTGGCGATCCGATGGATCCTGTTGAACGCCCGCGGCCGGGCCGAGAAGGGCATGACGGACAAACTCGCCAATGAATTGAACGACGCAGCCAACCTGCGGGGCGGAGCCATCAAAAAGCGCGATGATGTGCACCGCATGGCCGAAGCCAACAAAGCGTTCGCGCATTATCGCTGGTGATGACGAAGGAAGCAGTCAGGTTTTTTCAATGCCACGCACCGTACCTCTGGAGAGGATGAGAAATATCGGCATCGCCGCTCACATCGATGCCGGTAAAACGACGACGACCGAACGCATTCTGTATTACACGGGGCGCTCGCACAAGATTGGTGAAGTCCATGAAGGTACCGCCACCATGGACTGGATGGAGCAGGAACAGGAGCGCGGCATCACGATCACGTCCGCCGCGACTACCTGCAGCTGGCGGGACATGCAGATCAACATCATCGATACGCCGGGTCACGTCGATTTCACAGCAGAAGTCGAGCGCAGCCTGCGCGTGCTCGATGGGGCGGTCGCGGTGTTCGACGCGGTTGCCGGCGTGCAGCCGCAGTCCGAAACGGTCTGGCGGCAGGCTGACAAATACCGCGTTCCGAGAATCTGCTTCATTAACAAGATGGACCGCGTGGGCGCAGATTTCTATCGCGCGGTAGACACGATTGTGGATCGCCTGCGGGCGCGTCCGGTCCCGATTCAGATTCCGGTGGGCGCCGAGGATCAGTTCAAGGGCATCATCGATCTGGTGGAAATGAAGGCAGTGCTGTGGCGTGATGAGACGCTCGGCGCGAAATTCGATGTGGTGGAGATTCCGGCCGAGTTGGCGGAAAAGGCGAAGGCCTATCGCGAGCAGATGATCGAAGCGGTCTCCGAGTTCGACGACAAGTTATTTGAAAAATTCGTGAACGGCGAGCCGCTTTCGAACGAAGAAATCAAGGCCGGAATTCGCAAGGCCACGATCGCGCTCAAGATTTTCCCTGTGATTTGTGGTTCTGCCTTCAAGAACAAGGGCGTGCAGACAATGCTCGACGCGGTGGTGGACTACCTGCCTTCGCCGCTCGACATTCCGCCGGTGCAGGGAACCGACGTCGACAACAAGGAAATCGTGTTGACGCGCGAAGCGTCGGACGACGAGCCGTTTTCGGCGCTCGTGTTCAAGATCATGACCGACCCTTATTCGGGTCAGCTCGCATTTTTCCGTGTGTACTCGGGTAAGCTCAACGCCGGCGATTCGGTCTTCAACGTCGCGAAGGGGCGCAAGGAACGTATTGGCCGTCTGATGCGCATGCACGCCAATAAGCGTGAAGACATCAATGAGATCATGGCCGGCGATATCTGCGCGGCTGTTGGTTTGAAGACGGTTTCGACAGGCGACACGATCTGCGACGAAAAAGCGCCGATCACGCTCGAAGCCATTGATTTCCCGACGCCTGTGATTCAGCTCGCGGTCGAGCCGAAGACCAAGGCGGATCAGGAAAAGATGGGTCTTGCGATCAACAAGCTGGCCCAGGAAGATCCGACGTTCCGCGTCAACACCGATCCCGAAACCGGCCAGACGATTTTGTCCGGTATGGGCGAGTTGCACCTCGAAATCATCGTCGATCGCATGATGCGCGAATTCGGCGTGGTGGCGAATGTGGGCAAGCCCCAGGTGGCGTATCGCGAAACCATTCGCCAAACCGCGGAATACGATTACACCCACAAGAAGCAGACGGGCGGCAGCGGCCAGTACGCGCGCACCAAGCTTCGCGTGGAGCCGTTCCCGGGACAGGGATACGAATTCGACAACGACATCAAGGGCGGCGTGATTCCGAAGGAATTCATTCCGGCAGTCGAGAAGGGCGTGGCGGAATCGCTCGAAGGCGGCGTTCTCGCCGGCTATCCATTGGTTGACGTAAAGGTCACCGTGTTCGACGGCGACTACCACGACGTGGATTCTTCGGAAATGGCCTTCAAGATCTGCAGCTCGATCTGCTTCAAGGAGGCCGCGAGACGGGCGAAGCCTGTACTGCTCGAGCCGGTAATGGCGGTCGAAGTGGTGGTGCCCGAAGATTACATGGGTCCGGTGAACGGCGATCTGATTTCGCGGCGCGGACGCCTCGAAGGTACCGAGTCGCTGGGCGGAACGACGATTATCAAGGCCAGTGTGCCGCTAAGCGAGATGTTCGGTTATGCCACTGAGCTGCGCTCGCGGACGCAGGGGCGTGGCAGCTTTACCATGCATTTCGCGCGGTATGAGGAAGTGCCGAAGAATGTCTCGGAAGAGATTGTCAGCCGCGTTCAGGGCAAGGTTACGAAGTAAAGGGTTTCCAACAGAGTTTTAAGGAGATTGCTGGCAAATGGCGAAAGAAAAGTTTGACCGCAGCAAGCCGCACGTCAACATTGGGACGATCGGACATATCGATCACGGCAAGACGACGCTGACGGCGGCGATCACGAAGGTGCTGGCGAAGCACAATCCGAAGGTGTCGTTCCGGTCCTTCGATTCGATCGACAACGCGCCGGAAGAAAAGGCGCGCGGCATCACGATCGCGGCTTCGCACGTGGAGTACGAGACGGCGAAGCGGCACTACGCCCACGTGGATTGCCCCGGCCACGCCGACTACATCAAGAATATGATCACGGGCGCGGCCCAGATGGACGGAGCAATCCTCGTCGTCGCCGCGACCGACGGTCCCATGCCCCAGACGCGCGAGCACATCCTTCTCGCCCGTCAGGTGGGCGTGCCGTACATCGTGGTCGCCATGAATAAGGTCGACATGGTGGACGATCCGGAACTGCTGGATCTGGTCGAACTGGAAGTTCGCGAGTTGCTGAAGAGCTATCAGTTCCCGGGCGACGACCTGCCGGTGGTGCGGGTGTCGGCGTTGGGCGCTCTGAACGGCGAAGCGCAGTGGGAAAAGACGGTCGACGAGCTGATGGAAGCGGTCGACAATTACATCCCGATTCCGGAACGGGCGGTCGACAAGCCGTTCCTGATGCCGATCGAAGATATCTTTTCGATTCAGGGTCGCGGCACGGTGGTGACGGGGCGCATCGAGCAGGGCATCTGCAAGGTGGGCGAGGAAATGGAAATCGTCGGCTTCCGTGATACGCGCAAGACGGTCGTGACCGGCGTCGAAATGTTCAAGAAACTGCTCGATGAAGGTCGGGCGGGCGACAACGTGGGTCTGCTGCTCCGGGGCGTGGAAAAGACGGAAGTGGAGCGCGGGCAGGTGATCGCGAAGCCGGGATCGATCAAGCCGCACAAGAAGTTCCGGGGCGAAGTATACGTGCTGAGCAAGGAAGAGGGCGGACGGCACACACCGTTCTTCAAGGGCTACCGGCCGCAGTTCTACTTCCGGACGACGGATGTGACGGGAGTGGCGGAGCTGCCGGAAGGGACGGAGATGGTGATGCCGGGCGACAACGTAAGTCTGGCGATCGAGCTGATCACGCCGGTTGCCATGGACAAGGGCCTGCGGTTCGCCATCCGCGAAGGTGGCCGAACGGTCGGCGCGGGCACCGTCACGGAAATTCTGGATTAATTTGGTTTAACGAGAAAATGCGCAAAACGGCTGCCCCTGAGCGGCCGTTTTGTGCGGTGTAAAGGAAGTTTATGCCAAGAGAAATCATCACGTTCCAGTGCACCGAGTGCAAAAACCGGAACTATACGAACACGAAGAATAAGAAAACCACGACGGAACGCCTCGAGATGAAGAAGTTCTGTCCGTACTGCCGGAAGCACCAGCCGCACCGCGAAACCAAGTAGACCTCCGCCCGTTGGCTTCGTTCGGTACGAGGTCCGGCGATTGGCTTTGTTTTGCAAAATCGCTCGCAGACAGTCGCCGCTGTCCGAAACTCCCTGTAAGTTGTTGTTTTGGGGGAGCCGGCGAGTGCCGCGCGGCTGCTGCTCTGAACTGAACTGCCGGTCGGAGATGGGTTGGGTTCGTTTGGTCGCGGTTTTCGCGATTGGCTTCTTCCGAAAATACCTGGGCGGCGGGCAGCAATGGCTTTATTTTCTCTGGCCGGTCTTTCACAGTGGGTTCGTTTTTTCGAGTGGCCAGGCAGCGGCGGGAGCGTTCCGCTTGAATCCTCGGGGGTGAGAGGCGGCGCGTATTTGGGTTTGTTTTGCAAAATTCGAGGCGCAGGTTCGACAGATAAGCTCCGCGCTCTCAACGGCGCTCATCGATTCATGTACACTGTAGTGAGGACTCACCTCCCGACAGGGGCGTAGGTTTAACGGCAGACCAGCGGTCTCCAAAACCGCGAGTGGGGGTTCGAATCCCTCCGCCCCTGCCAGAAATTTCCCCAATTCAGCCAGAGCCGAAACAGGCATTGATGGAAAATGGGTATTAAGAAGGCGTAAGCATGGCAGCCGAAGTTGAAGGAAAGAAGCAGAGTTGGCTCGACAACACGCGCGCGTATCTCGGCGACATCCGCAGCGAGATGCGGCGCGTCACCTGGCCAAGCCGTAAGCAGGTGGAATCGACAACGATCGTCGTGATCCTCTCGGTGTTCGCCTTCGCCGCGTATTTCAAAGTGGTCGACTGGGCTCTGCAGGAAACGGTCGTGCGTGCGCAACAAGCGCTCCTGAAATAACAGGCCACTCCGATATGCCGAACTACGAAGACATCAACGATCCGAACCACGGGAACGGCTCGGCCGCAGACTACGCCCCGGAGAACTACGGCGACGAATCGCCTGAAGAGGCCGGCGCCAATTACGCAGCCGAGGATGAAGTCCCGGAGCCCGGTGAAACCGCCGATTCCACGCCCGCGGCCGAACAGGAAGACGCCGAAGGCGTGCTGGAGCACGCCGCTGAGCCTGACGAGGCGATCGAGCATACCGAAGCTGCTCCGGACGATGCGCGCCAGTGGTTCATCATCCACACCTATTCCGGATTCGAGCGCAAAGTCGCCGAATCCCTCCGAACGCGCTCCGAAGCTTTCGGGTTCTCCGACAAAATCGGCCAGATCCTCATCCCCGAAGAAGAAGTCGTCGAGCTGCGCAACGGCAAGAAGGTCACGAGCAAACGCCTGCTCTATCCGGGTTACGTCGTCGTCCAGATGGAAATGAACGATGAGCTCTGGCATCGCGTGAAGGATACGCCGCGGGTCACCGGTTTTGTCGGCGGCGGCCAGACCCCGGTTCCGCTTACCGCGGATGAGATCAACAAGATGCTGTATCGGCAGACCACAAGCGCCGAACGGCCTCGCCCGAAGATGACCTTCGAAAAGAACGAAACCGTTCGGATTATCGACGGACCGTTCGCCAACTTCTCGGGCAAAGTGGACGAAATCAATACGGAGCGCAGCACCCTGCGCGTGCTGGTCACGATTTTCGGGCGCGCGACTCCGGTCGAGCTGGACTTCCTTCAGGTGGAAAAATCCTCATAGAGTCCAGTTCGTAAAAACAGGAAAGGCTTCCAGATACAAAAATGGCAAAGAAGGTAACAGGTCAGGTAAAGCTGCAGATTCCGGCGGGCAAAGCCACTCCCGCCCCCCCTGTTGGTACCGCCCTCGGTCCCCAGGGCGTTAACATCATGGAATTCTGCAAGGCATTCAACGCGAAAACCTCGGGCAAGGACCAGGAAGGTCTCATCATCCCGGTCGTGATCACGATCTACTCGGACAGGTCGTTCACATTCATCACCAAGACGCCGCCGGTGCCGGTTCTAATCAAGCGCGCGGTGAATCTGGCCAAAGGCTCGGCTGAGCCCCACAAGACTAAGGTCGGGAAAATTACCGAGAAGCAGGTGGAAGAGATCGCCAAAGTCAAAATGCCGGATCTCAACTGTTTCGACGTGGAAGCCGCCATCCGCAGCGTCAAAGGCACCGCCCGCTCCATGGGCGTGGACGTGGTCTAGCCAGATCGGGCTCGCCACCGTGTAGCGACCCTCACATCGCTCCCTGAATTGCAGGGATATCATGTGGTGTGAGATATCTCGCCGGCCTCATTTTCGCCGCGATACTTCTGGCGGAGCCGTCCAAAACGCCTGTTCCCAATCGGGATCCGCTCGCGCCGGACGCCTTCTACTCTCTCCCGCTGGGGACCGTCAAACCCACCGGCTGGCTCAGGAATGAGTTGCAACTTCAGGCCAAAGGTCTGAGCGGCCACCTCGACGAATTCTGGCCCGATACAAGTTCCAACTCCGCATGGCTCGGCGGTTCCGGCGAAGCATGGGAGCGCGGCCCCTACTATCTCGACGGCCTCGTTCCGCTCGCTTATCTCCTCGACGACCCCGTTCTGGTTGGCAAAGTCCGCAAGTGGGTCAACTACACGCTCGAGCATCAGCGCGCCGATGGCGGGATCGGCCCCGAAAAAAACACCGACTGGTGGCCGGACATGATCATGCTCAAGGCGCTGACCCAGTATCAGGAAGCGACCGGTGATCCGCGCGTGATTCCGGTTCTCGAAAAGTTTTTTGCCTGGCAGGCGGCGAATCTGGCCTCGAATCCGCTCGAGAAATGGGCCCAATACCGCTGGGGCGATGAACTGGTCTCCATCATCTGGCTTTACAACCGAAATGGCGATCAGAAACTGCTCGATCTTGCCAAAGCCATCGCCGGCCAGGGCTTCGACTGGAAGGGGCTTTTCGCAGACTACCCCTATAAGGAAAAAATTTCGAAAGCCGACGCGAACATGAAAACGCATGGCGTCAACAACGCCATGGCGCTGAAAACCGAAGCCCTCTGGTCTCTCATCTCCGGAAGTCCGGAAGATCGCGAGGCTTCAAAAAAAATGCTGCAGACGCTGGATCGGTATCACGGGCTTCCCAATGGAACCTTCAGCGCCGATGAGCACCTCGCCGGCAAAGACCCGAGCCAGGGTACCGAACTTTGCACCGTCGTCGAGGAAATGTACTCTCTCGAAACGCTGGTTCGCATCTATGGCGACCCGCACATGGCGCTCCGGCTTGAGCGCATTGCGTTCAACGCTCTGCCCGGCGCGTTCACCAGCGACATGTGGGCGCACCAATATGATGAGCAGCCGAACCAGGTGCTCGTCTCAAAAGCAAAACGCGACTGGACCACCAACGGCGATGATTCGAACCTCTTCGGCCTCGAACCAAACTACGGCTGCTGCACCGCCAACATGCATCAGGGCTGGCCCAAGTTCGCCGCCAGCATCTGGATGGGAACGCCGGACAAGGGACTGGCGGCGTTCACCTACTCTCCCACCGAAGTCAATGTCGAGATCGACGGAACTCCGGTCCGCATCACTGAGGAAACCGACTACCCGTTCGGCGAAAACGTCACCATTCACGTCGAACCGGCCAAACCCCTCAGTTTCCCGCTCACGCTGCCAGTCCCCGGCTTCACTTCCGAAACCGTGATTCGCGTCAACGGCGCCGCCCAGCGGGATCTGCAGCCAGGCACCTTCCACAAAATCAGTCGCGAATGGGCGCCGGGCGATGTGATCCAAATCAAAATGCCTTTCCCGGTAATGGTCGGGCATGGTTACAAGGGAAGCGTGTATGTCACGCGCGGCCCGCTGCTGTTCGCGCTCGATATCGGAGAAAAGTGGAAGAAGCTCGAGCAAAAAGGCCAGACGGCCGATTGGGAGGTCGATCCAACCACCCCGTGGAACTATGGCCTCGTCATCGACAGGGAAAACCCGCAGGCGTCCTTTGTCGTTGACTACGGCAAGATGGGCGCGCAGCCTTTCAGTCCGAAAGGCACGCCGATTTCCCTGCACGCGAAAGGCATCCGCATCCCATCCTGGAAACTGGAGGATAATTCGGCCGGCCCGCTCCCGCAAAGTCCTGTGAAGCAGTCGGGTCCCACCGAAACGCTCACGCTGATTCCGTACGGCGCCGCAAAACTTCGGATCACGAGCTTTCCCGAGATTCCACACTAACTATCTGCCGGGAGCCGGCTCGACGTGGACCAGAACATCCGCGACCCAGTCCAGTTCTTCGCGAATCCGATCGCGCACGCGTTGCGCGATCTCGTGCGATGTCCGCACCGTAATGTCCGGATCGACCTCGAGGTGCAGATCCACGTGATACTGCAACCCGGTCTTGCGGGCAAAGCATTTCTCCACGCCTGCGACATTGGGAACGCTGAGCGCCACGCGGCGGACGCTGCGCATCAGGTCGTCTTCAGGCATGGTGTCCATCAGGTGGCTCGAGGCTTCATGCACCACGCGACCGGCGACGAACATGACGATCAGCCCGACGCAGAATGCCCCGTAGTGATCGGCGCGCGCGAAGCGCGCCGGGTTCACCAGCGTGAGCGAGAGCGCGACCAGGGCCACCAGGCCAGAGAGAACGTCAATGCTGTCGTTGGCGGCGTCGGCGAGCAGGGAGGAACTTCGAATGCGCCGGCCGTGCGCGTATTTTGCGATCGCAAGACCACTCTTGGCCAGGATCGAGATCACCAGGGGCCAGATGGCATAAGCGGCGGGAACCGTGGCGTCGGATGCGCCTGTGATTCCGTGCCACGCGATCAAAACACCGGCCGCGAACAGAAAAAAGCCGATCAGAAGACCGGATAGCGTCTCTGCGCGGCCGTGGCCGTAGGGGTGATTCTCATCGGCGGGGCGTACCGCGACGATCATCCCGACCAGCACCAGCCCGGACGCAAAAACGTCGGCGGCGGATTCGAAGCCGTCCGCCATTACCGACGCCGAACCGGCGCGATACCCGACGATGATCTTCATCAGCGCGAGCGCCCCGCTGACGACCATTCCCAATGCGGCGACGCGCCGCGCTCGAATGATCTGATCCCACTGTGGCATCAGCCGGTCTCGGCGTGACGCGCGAGCAGGTCCGCGACGAAACGCCGGCTCGCTTCCACAAGCTCCCACGCGCCGGGCCAGAAACAGAGGTCGACGGTCCACCAGTCGATATTCGATAAACGGAGCAGCCGGGGAACGAGCCGATCGAAATTGATGCGGCCCTGCCCGAACGGGCGGTGCGTGGTGGTTTCTTCGTGATAAAGGGTGCCGTCGCTGTCGATGATGTGTACCGCCCCGATGCGGCCCTCCAGCTTATCGAGCAGTTCCTCGACACCGCCGATCAGAACGTCTCGCGGCGCGGGTTGCCGCGCCCCCACTACCGCGCACATGTAGGCATGAGCGGTATCGAAAAGGACGAAAAAATTCGGATGCCGGACCTCCTGATGCATCCTCACCACTTCGCCTGGTTTATTAAAAGCGAACCCCGGCTCGAACTCCCAGACGAGACGAACGTTCGAAATGCTGGCGATCTCAGCGCAGTCGCTCCACAAGGCCGCAATCTGGTGGAAAGCCGCCTCGTATTCGCGATCGGGCAGGGACCCCGGCGCCGCGCCCGAATCGACGCGGATCATCGGACTGCCGAGATCCGCGCACATTCCGACGTTCCGGCGAAAAAGCTCCAGATACTGGTCGTGATTGCCGGGCGACACCGGATTCACTTCCGAAAGATCGGCTGAGTATCCGGAGATTCCGAGGCCGAGATCGAATAGAAGCGCGGCGACTTCCTTTCGCGATTGTGTGCTCGGAAAAGCTTCGAGCGTGATGTGAGGAGGAAAGCCGCAGATTTCAATCCCGTCATAACCGGTTTCAGAACAACGTCTGGCGATGGTCTCAAACGGGACTGGATGCTCGGCGTAAGGTCCAAAAGAAAAGGCCCACGAGCCGAGAGAGATTTTCATTGCGCAGTGAGCTTGTCGAGTCCACTTTATCGCAGCCGTCAATCCATCTGACGGAAGGTATTGCAATCGGCCATGCGGCCCTGTGCGAGGCCGGCTTTGAACCAGCGCATGCGCTGGGCGGCGGAGCCGTGCGTGAACGAATCGGGATTGACATAGCCCTGTCCGGCGCGCTGCAGCGTGTCGTCGCCCACGGCCGAAGCTGCTCGTAGCGCTGCTTCGATATCCGCATCATGAACGATTCCGCGCTGTTCCGTAGAGTTGGCCCATACGCCGGCATAGCAATCGGCCTGCAACTCGAGCCGGACGGAAATTGGATTCGCTTCGTCGGGCCGGCGCTGCTGAAGCTGCCGGGCGCGGCCTTCCACGCCCGTCAGCTTCTGTACGTGATGGCCGATTTCATGCGCGATCACATAGGCCTGAGCGAATTCACCGGGCGCGCCGAAACGCGTACTCAGCTCGTGGAAGAAACCGAGATCCAGATAGACCTTTTCATCGCCGGGGCAATAGAAAGGGCCGATGGCCTGCTGAGCCGTTCCGCACGCGGAAGGGTAGGCATCGCGATAGAGGACCATCTTCGCGTGGTGGTACTCGATATTGCGCTGCTCGGGCAGGATGCGGTCCCAGTTCTTTTGCACATCGTCGAGAACGAAAGAGACAAACTGCACCTCGCGTCCTTCTTTCTGGTCAAGCTCGACGTTGCGCGGGCTGTGGTTCGCAGTTACAGGAGCCGGTCCGGCGCCGCTGAAGACCTGGAACAGGTTCTGGTGGAATACCAGACTGAGCACACCGAGAATGATGGCCCCTCCGATACCGATATGCATACCGCCGAAGCCGCCTCCGCCAAAACCGAAGCCGCCTCCGCCTCCGCTGTCATCGCGCCGGTCTTCGATATCGGGACTTGTTCCGCCAGGAGTCCATTCCATTGCCGTTTCCTCCGTGCAATTTAGCGTCCTCCGGACCGGGGAGGCTCGCCACTTATGTTAGGAGTGTATGACCGCTGAGCCCGCGCAGGTCAAACCGCACCCCAGCCCGTTTGAGTCGCTATGGCGCGCGCTGGTCCGCTGGGACCGGGGAAAAATCGTGCTTCCGATAGCCGTGCGCAACACTATCGGGTTCGCGCTCGCATTGATTATCGGGAGCGTGGCGGGCGATACGAATGCGGCCGTGCTCGCCGGGCTGGGGGCGTTGAACGTTTCCTATTCGGATGGCCTCGATCCATATCGCGTTCGCGCGTGGCGGATCGGCATCGCGAGCCTGCTTTGCGGCGGCGCCGTTACTGCCGGCGCGCTCTCCGGAAACACGAATTTCACCGCGGTGAGTTTTGCGGCAATCAGCGCGTTTGGAGCGGGAATGATGATCGCGCTGGGCGCGCGGGCAGGAGACCTCGGCGTGGTGACTCTTGTGACGATTGTAGTATTCGCGGCCCGTCCTCTTCCCCCGCTGCTGGCGCTGGAGTCGGGGCTCGTCGCTTGCGCCGGGGGCCTCGTCCAGATGTTGCTCGCCATCGCGTTCTGGCCGGTGAAGCCTTACGCGCCGGAACGAAAGATTGTTTCGGAGCTGTATCTCGCAATCGCAAACATTGCGAGAGGCAGCCAGGACACCTCGACCGCGCCCCCGGCGAGCCGCCAGATTACGGATGCTCAGGAGGCGCTCGCGTCGCTCGCGGGCGATCACAGCGTAGAGGCGGAACGGCATGTGTTTCTTCTGAATCAGGCCGAGAGGATCCGGCTCTCGCTCATCAACCTGACGCAGATTCAGCGCAGGATCGCGCGCGAAGCCGAGGGCAGGGAAGCGGCGGAGGCTCTTTCGGACGTATTGCAGGCGGCGGCGGATACAGCAACCGATATCGGCGAATGCGCAATGCGCGAGACTCCCATTGCGACGCTCGACAAGTTCAAAGCCGCGGCGAACCGTTTTCGCAGCGTGAGCGCAGCAGGGGCGCCGCCGGCAATTGCGGGGCTGCTGGAAGACGGGCGCCATGAACTCGACGCATTGGGCGGACAGATCCGCGCAGCAGCGTCGGTCAGTTCCGGTGCGGTGAAGGAGTTCGAGGCGCCATCCGCCGCGCCATCACGAGATCCATGGTGGCTGCAGTTTCCTGGAAAGCTGGCGGAACTTCGCGCGAATCTTTCGTTCCGTTCGACCGTGTTCCGGCACGCGTTGCGTCTCGCCGTGTGTCTTGCGGCGGGCGATGCGCTCGGGCGCGCGATCAGCCTGCAGCGCACGTACTGGATTCCGATGACGATCGCGATCGTGCTGAAGCCCGATTTCACCGGCACGTTCAGCCGCGGCATCCTGCGCATCGCCGGAACGTTCGCCGGACTCGTGCTTGCGACCGTGTTGTTTCATTACCTGCATACGGGCGTCGCTACGGATATCGCGTTGATGGCCGTGTTTATGTTTCTGCTGCGCTGGATCGGGGCCGCGAATTACGGCGTGTTCGTGATCGCGATGAGCGCGATGGTGGTGCTGCTGATTTCAAGTACCGGGGTTAGTCCGAGGCCCGTAATCCTGGCGCGAGCGCAGAATACGGCGATCGGCGGCACGCTCGCGCTTATCGCTTATGCGATCTGGCCGACCTGGGAGAAGACGCAGCTGGGGCCGACTCTGGCCGACATGATCGATCGCTATCGCGACTATTTCGACGCCGTGGTTCGGGCGTACGGAGGAGGAAATGCAGCGTATCCCGGACCGGCAAGGGTTGCGGCGCGCCTTGCGCGCTCGAATGCCGAAGCTTCGGTGGACCGGATGACGGCAGAGCCGGGCGTTACGCGGCAGCAGATCGCTACCGTGGGAGCGATGATGGCGAGTTCGCACTCCTTCGTGCACGCGGTGATGGCGATGGAATCGGGCCTGTATCACACGACGCCGGTTCCGATGCGGGCGGCTACGAGGGAGTTTGCGATTGAAGTGATGGACGCGCTGGGTACGGTATCGAAATGGCTTCGCGGGCGCGACGACCCGGCGGCGCATATTCCTGACCTGCGGGCGGCGCACACGGGTATTCTGCACTCAGCGGCTTCGCCCGCGGAGCGATATACGCTGATCGATCGGGAAACCGACCGGATCACGACGAGCGTGAACACGCTCGCCGAGCAGGCGCGACGCTGGCCGGGGCTGGGCGCCGGCACGCCGCTGCTGCGGGTAGAGACGTCGGCGGATTCAGGCTAAGCTTGTCATCGCGTCTTTATTTTTAGGCGATATACTGACGGTTTCCCATGAACCGAAAAGAATTCCTGCGTATGAGCGGCGCGGCTGCGGCGTCGCTCGCAATACAGCCGTTCAGCAAGGCGGCGCCGAGTGATTCGAAGTTTTACTTTGCAGTGGTGGCCGACTCGCACATTATCGACGAGTACTACAAAGGCCCGGAGAGCAACCCGGAAGATACGGAATCGATTTTGAAAAGCGCCGAAAGGCTGCAAGCGGCGCGCGACGTGATCAACGGTCTTACACCCCGTATGGAACGCGTCTTCCTGGTGGGCGATTACTTCCACAACTATCCTTCGCCTGATATCGATTTTTATTTCCAACACAAGACGAGAATCGACCACGCCAAGGAGATCACGGATCAGTTCGCCGCGCCGGTTCACGTTGGTTTCGGGAATCATGACTACTGGGCGACGGGCATGCCGCGGGAGACGTCGCATGAACTGTTTCGGCGCAAATTGGGGCTGAAACCTTACTATTCAGTGGATTACAAAGGCTGGAAATTCATTCACCTGAATAATTTCCTTGGTTATACGTGGAGCAAGGGCGACGCGAGGTTCAAACCTGCGCAGGGTTCTCTGGGCGAGGAGCAGTTGAACTGGTTCGAGGCGGAACTCAGGCAACAGAAGCCTTCTTTTGTCTTCATTCACTATCCGCTCACGATTGTTGAAACGAAGGAAATCCGCGATTACGGCGTGCACGCGCTTATCAAGCAGCACCGGGATTCGATTCAGCGCGTAATCTCCGGCCACTGGCACAAATGGTTCGAGTTTGGAAGATCCTTCGGGCCGCAACATCTGGTGATGGCGGCGACGCGATACGATCCGAACGCGTACCTGATTGCGGAAGCGGATACGAAGAGCATGAGCCATCGATTGCTGAATATCGATCTCGTGGACTGGAACACGCATTACAGCAAAGCGTACCGGTCAGCCTAGCGTTCAGGCACGCCGGGGATTCATCGCCAACCGGAAGTCTGTGTTTTCTTCGTAGCGCTATCGGGATTCTGATGTAACATATTCTCCCGATAATGTAAGTTCTCGCCTACAACAAAAAAGGGGTTCGGGGTTATGAAGCAACGTCTATCGATACGTGTGTTCGCGTGGCATATTTCCGTCGGGTTCTTTCTGGCGATCGCCACAAGTTCCGTAACGCAGGCCCAATTCGAATCGGGAACGGTTCTGGGGACCATTCGGGATCCATCAGGCGCGGTGATTTCGAACGCAAATGTGACGCTGGTGAACGATCGTACCGGCGTTTCGGCGCGCTCGAAGAGCGATTCGAATGGAAATTATGAATTCGTCAATCAGAGGACGGGCGCGTATCGCGTACGCGCCGAAATGCCGGGATTCCAAACGGCGCAGACGGCGCCGTTCGATCTGGTGGTGAATGCGCGGCAGCGCGTCGACCTTACTTTGCAGGTAGGGCAGGCGACCGAATCGGTGACGGTAACCGGCGCGGCGGAGCTGATGGAAACGGAAACCAGCTCACGCGGCCAGGTGATCAATCCGAGGCAAATCGTCGAGCTTCCGCTGAACGGACGCGCTTACGCAGACCTTACGCTGCTGGCGCCGGGAGTGGCCAAATCGCCGCTCGAGAACGGCACGGACAGCAGCCGCGACGCTTCTTACAACGTGAACGGCGGCCGCAGCGAGCTGAATAATTTCATGCTCGACGGCATCGACAACAATGCCTACGGTACCAGCAATCAGGGCTTCTCAAACCAGGTGATTCAGCCGAATCCCGATGCGCTGCAGCAGTTCAAAGTGGAGACCGACAACTACAGCGCGGAGTTCGGGCGCGCCTCCGGGGCCGTTATCAACGCGACCATCAAGAGCGGTACGAACGAGTTTCATGGCGAACTCTGGGAGTTCAATCGCAATACGGTGCTGAATGCCACGGGGTTCTTCAAGCCACTCAGCGGCAATCTGCCGTTCAATCAGAATCAGTTCGGCGCCGCAGGCGGCGGTCCCATCATCAGGGATAAAATGTTCTTCTTTGCGGATTACGAGGGTTTTCGGCGCGTTTATCATCCGCTGCAATTCGCCTCTGTTCCGACGGCCGCCATGGATCGCGGCGATTTCAGCGCGTTCGGCATTGCGATCGCGAATCCACTTACAGGCGCGACGGCCCCGGGCGGTCTGATTCCGCAATCGCAGTTTTCCCCGCTTGCGAAAAACGTGATGGCGGCGCTCCCGGCGCCGAATCTGCCGGGTATCTCGAATAATTACGAGTCATCGCCCGCCGACACGATTTACAACGACAAGGGCGATTTCCGATACGACTACTTCGTGAGCCCGAAAGTTTCCGCATTCGCGCGCTACAGTCAACTGGACACCCGCATTTTCAACCCGTCCGCCATTCCCGGTCTGGCGGGCGGCAATTCGAATGGGAACGTATACATCCAAAGCAAGCAGGCCGTAGCCGGGGTGACCTGGACATTGAGCCCCAGCTCGATTCTGGAGGCGCGGCTGGGGGTCGACTACATGCGGGCCGGAAAGACTCCGCCTGCATTTGGCCAGTCGACGGACGGTCTGACGATTCCGAACCAGCCCAACGATTCTTCGCTGGCGGGCGGTCTGTTTACCGTGAACCTCAACGGCTTTTCGCAGCTTGGGCGGCAGGGCAGCAATCCCCAGTATCAGGATCCGTTCGTTGGCGACCCGAAAATCAACTATACGAAGATCGTGGGGCGCCACAGTATCAAGAGCGGATTCGAATATCAGCTGATCGATACGGCCGTAAGCGATTTCCACCCGCAGTACGGTCAGCAAAACTTCACCGGCTCATTCAGCGATCCGGATTATTTCGTCAACCCGGCTTCGGTCAACAGCCTTTCGAGCACACAGAAGGCGCTCTACAGCATTGCCGACTTCATCTACGGCGCGCCGAGCCACTACGAGCTGGACAACAATCCGATCGCGCATTACCGGCAGCGCATGTACTTCGCCTATGTGCAGGACGATTTCAAATTCAGTCCGAAGCTGACCTTCAATCTGGGGTTGCGATACGAATTCGCGACCCCACAATATGAGCGCGATAACCGGCTGGCCAACTTCGATCCAGTGAACCGCACGATGATTTACGCTTCGAACGGGAGTCTGTACAACCGGGCGCTGGTGCATCCGCAACCCAACAACTGGGCGCCGCGCGTTGGTCTTGCCTATCAGGTGACTGCGAAAACGACGATTCGGGCCGCGTACGGCATCAGCTATGTGCAGTTCAACCGGATGGGTGGCGAGAACCTGCTGGCTTACAACGGTCCGTTCGTAGTGGATGCGGCGATCGATCAGTTGCCGACACAGGGAGTTTGTTCCTCCGGCGATGCTGTTCCCGGTACATGCTTTCGCTCCACGGCGCAGGGCTTCCCGGCAAACTTCGCCTCGTCCAACGCCTTCAATCCCGCGATCAATCAGGTGCGCTACATCCCGGGCGACAACCGGACCGGGTACGTGCAGAGCTGGCATTTTACGGTTCAACGAGAGCTGGCCAAAAATCTGCTGCTGGACGTGGGCTACGTGGGGACCCACAGCGTGGGACTCATGATTCTGTCCGACGCGAACCAGGCGCTGCCGAATGCCCTGGGACAGAACCTGACGGTGCAGCAGCGGCGCCCCATCCAGACGTTCTCTGGAATCGAAATCGCTTATGACGGTGGATTCGGCAGCTATAACGC
>Ga0070680_100001281_pt1 | contig 18184 bp, 14 predicted proteins | sample KBSC73BmetaG_FD_64672 | JGI IMG/M metagenome (GOLD analysis project Ga0070680, IMG submission 64672) | Corn rhizosphere microbial communities from Kellogg Biological Station, Michigan, USA - KBS C7-3B metaG | ecosystem: Host-associated > Plants > Roots > Rhizosphere | place: USA: Michigan...
TTTGACCTCGTGATTGACGAGCACACGGCGGACGGGCAGGAGGCGCGCGTCTCCAAGACATCGGTGGCGGGGAGCTGGGGCGCGGTCGCCGGGCGGTTGCGCTTCTTTGCCGATCGCTTCGGTGTGCCGCGGGCGGGCATTGAAGGCACGACCCTCCCATACGACCTGATCCAGCGCCACGCTACCTGGGGGCTGCCCCGGTTTACCGTTGGCGGACCGCGCAAGCACCAGCGGGTGACCCTTTCACGCACCCGCGAATACTTCGGCTTTGAACTCGAGGTGGATGCCCAGCCGCTGGAAGGCAAGTTTCCGCCCGAGTGGCACGAGGCCGTGCTCGATGCGCTGGCCACGGCGCTGGTGGACGGGGAAACGGTGCACCCGAACCAGGGTCGCATTCGGCGGGCTGTGGAGCGGCTGGACGAGTACTGGCGGCGTTCGGGCGGAACCCTGCCGGCCATCGCCCGCCCGGAACTGGTGCAGCTGATCCGGGCCCAGCTTGACGCGGAGGGTGTCAACAGCTGGGAATCGTTCATCCGCGCGGCCGCCGAGCTGGAAGTGCCGGCATTGGTGGAGTCCGCCGTGCGGGACAGGCTCGACGCGCTGCCGTCCAGCATCCGGATCAAGGGTGACGCGGTGCCGATGACCTATGAGGTGCACCAGGGCGCGCCAGCCGTGCGCATCACGCTGCGGGAAGGACAGGCGCGCCGGGTGCGCTCCCCTGAATTGCCGGTCGCCGATCGGCAGCTGCTGTTCGCCGTGCGCCGGGGAAACCATCCGCCCCTGCTGGCCGATTCACTGGAGGAACTTCGGGAGGTGCTGCAGCGTCAGCCGAAGGAGCGCGGTCGGGGCCGGCCCGGCCCGCCACGGAAGCGCGGTCGCCGGCGCTGATCAGCCGAGCATGGCCAGCCACACCTGGTCATACGCCTCGCGGATGTCCGGGTGGCGGGCGCCACGCACCAGGCCCGCTTCGAGCCCATCCAGCACTAGCAGCAAGGCGCGGGCGCGGTCGGGCCGGAGTGGGGGCATCTCAAGTGCGGCGCCGCCCGCCGCCGCAAACCTGTCGAGCTGCTCCGCGGATGGCGTCATGGCGGCGTGAATGTCGGCGGCGCCATTCAGTCCCAGCTCGAGCCATGCTTTCGATCGGCCCTCTCTCGCATCCTGCTGCAGTACCGCGAACAGCGCATCCAGTGCGGAGGTGCCTCTCGGCGCCAGCGCGCGTACCCGCTGTTCGATGCGTTGCTGACCCATGGCGCCAGCCACCGCAGCCAGCAGTGCCGCGCGGGTGCCGAAGTGATAGTGCACCAGTCCCTTGGCGCATTCCGCGGTGCGGGCCACCTGCTCCACGCTCCAGCCGTGCAAGCCATGCTGCATGAGCAGCGACTCGGCGGCCTCCATGATGCGTGCCCGCCGCCCGGCGCCGGAAGGCAGCGGCATCAGCGCAAGGCGTGCCGGTGATCCTGCGCCTGCTGCTCGCGCGCCGCTTCCCGATCGAGCCGGGCGCACATCGCATCGCAGAGCGCCGCCGCACCGAGGTCGGCCAGCGAATACCAGACGTACAGGCCTTCCCGCCGCCGAGCCACGAACCCCGCGCCATACAGCAGCTGGAGGTGCTTGGACAGATTGGCCTGGCCCAGTCGCGTGCTGTCGACCAGCTGGCTCACCGTGAGCTCGCGCTGACTCCGCAGTGCGTTCACGATTCGAAGCCGGGCCGGCTCACCCAGCACCCGAAAGCGCTCGGCAACGCGAGTCAGCATGACTTCTGATATTCCCTCGTTCACGACTTCAGAACCTCGTCGCCAGCGTCAACCGGCAGGCCGGCCTCGCGCCAGCCCCGGATTCCTCCCCGCAGGTTGACCACATTTTCGAATCCATGCGCCTGAAGCAGCGCGGAGGCGATGCTCGATCGTCCACCCGACTGGCACTGCATCACCACCGGCATGTCCCTGGGCAGCTCGTCCAGCCGATTGGCCAGCGTGGCGAGCGGAATGTGCACGGCGCCGGGCACGTGGCCGGCGTCCCACTCACTGCGCGCCCGCACGTCCACCACCGTTACGCTGCCATCGCGCTGGGCGAGTGTCTGTGCATCCATCTGGGGCACCAGCTGCAAGGTGTGATTCTCGGCCCACACCTGCAGCGCGGACGTGGGAAAGATGCCCGCAATCTGGTCGAACCCGATCATGGTGAGCGCGCGAACCGCGTCCGAAGCTCGTGCCGCCGTGTCGGGAACGATGAGGTGAATGTCACGGTCATACGGCAACAGCGATCCGGCCCAGGTGCTGAACGACCGGTTGAGCGGGATGTTGAGCGTGCCGGGCACGTGGCCCTGCGCAAACTCGGCCGCTGGCCGCAGGTCCACGACCACGCCGCCGGCCTGGAGTACCGAGGCCAGCGCACCCGGTGCCAGCAGCGGGGGCGCGGGCCAGCTACCCAGCACCGCCGGCCCATCGCGGTTGATACGCTTCATCGTGCTGAAGTAGGCTGGCGGCTCCGGCTGGCCGGCAAGCACCGCGCGGACGAACTGATTTTCATCGCTGATGCCGAAGGCCCAGTTGGCCACCCGTTCGTAGCCAAGGGTGGATTGCGGTACCGCACCAAGCGACTTGCCGCACGCCGAGCCGGCGCCATGCCCAGGCCAGAGCTGGAGATAATCGGGCTGATCCCGGAACCGGGCCAGCGACTGGAAAAGCTGGCGCGCGCTTGCTTCCATGGTGCCGGCCACATGGGCCGCGCGCTCCAGCAGGTCGGGCCGCCCGACGTCGCCCACGAAGATGAAGTCACCGGTGAACGCGCCCATCGGATGGTCGGTGGCTGGAGTATCGGTCACCAGGAACGTGAGGTGCTCCGGCGTGTGGCCGGGTGTATGGAGCACATCGAAGCGCAGGTTGCCCACCATGAAGTGGTCACCATCATGCAGCAGGCTGGCGCCGTCCGAGACCGCGAAGCCATACTGCCACTCACGCCCGCCTTCGCCAGACAGCAGCATCCGTGCACCAGTCTGTGCGGCCAGCTCGCGGATGCCGCTTACGAAATCGGCATGAATGTGGGTCTCGGTGACGTGGGTGATCCGGAGCCCTTCCTGTCTGGCCGCCAGGATGTACTGGTCCGCATTCCGGTTGGGGTCCACCACCAGCGCTTCGCCAGTGGCCTGGCATCCGATGAGGTAGCTCGCCTGCGCCAGACGATCGTCATAGAACCGCTTCAGCAGCATGGAATCTCCATCTGATCAGTGCGTCCGCTCCACGCCGCTCGCTGACTCGGCGCGGTGAAAAACGGCGCGATTCTGGTAGAACACGAACGCGCCGACAACCAGCAGGAACATGGCAAAGGCCCGCTTGAGCTGCGCCGGGGTCGCGGCCCGCACCAGCCGGGTGCCGGCGAGAATGCCCAGCACGGCGATGGCGGTGAATGCGGCGACGAAACCCCACGGCATATCCACCGTGCCGCTGTAGCCCAGGTACGCGGAGAAGGTGTTCATCGAGATGATGACCAGCGACGTGCCGACTGCTTGCTTGATCGGCATGTGGGCCAGCAGCGCGAGCGCGGGCACAATGAGAAACCCGCCACCGACACCCAGCAGCCCGGTGAGCGAGCCCACCCCGAGAGCGGTGAGCGCCAGGAGCGGCAGGGACAGTACCGGGTCCGTACCGGCACTTTCCGGAGTTCGCCGGCCTCCCGCATTCCGGAACATCGAGATCGCCGCCACCAGCATCACGGTGCCCAGCAGCAGCAGCTGGGTCTCGCCGGAAAGGTGCGGGGCCAGCAGGTGGGCCGAGCCGAACGACGCGATCATCGCCCCGGCACCGAAGATGAATGCGGTGCGCCACCGGACATTGCCGTGCCGCCAATGCGAGAGCGCGCCGACCAGGCTGGTGCCCCCGACCACCGGAAAACTCATGGCGATGGCCCGCTTGGCTTCGAAGCCCATGACGTACACGAAAATCGGTACGGTCAGGGTTGAACCCCCGCCTCCCAGGGTGCCCAGCGAGAGGCCGATGAGCGCGGCAAGGACAAGGCCCAGCACGAGCATCGGGAGCTCCATGGCGGACTTCGGGGCGATGACGGGTTGGCAGCTAAATTACTGGTGGGTAATATTACGGTGACATGGGTCACGGTCAAGGACTGTGTCATGATGCACCATTAAGACGACTCCCTTGGTAAGCGGGTTGGGAGCCTTCGATCGTACCGAACTGAAACTTCCGACTACGCGAGGCGTATTCTGACTCATGGCTGAGACACTGACACAGAACGGTATGCCTTCAGTCTTTTCTCCACTGGCCAAGGCACTCCTCGACGGATTCAGCGAGGGGGTCGTTGTCTTCGATGCTGAAGGCAAGGTTCTCTACGCCAATCAACAAGCCCGTTCCACGCTGAGCGAAGACGACCTGCAGGACGCCGCCAAGGATCTGATGCCTCGCCTGGCAGCCATCGGCGGCCGGCTCCGGCCGCTTCGGGTTGGGTCGCTGGATATCGGCGAGGCGATGTTTCTCCCCGGCACCGAGGGTTCCACGACCCTGGCAGCGCGGGAGAAGGAGGCTATCGTACGGACGCTCGATGCGCATAATTGGAGGCTGGCGGAGACGGCGCGCGAGCTGGGAATCAGTCGGACCACTCTCTGGCGTCGGCTCAAGGCATACGGGCTTCACCGCGACGGCCGGAGCAAATGGGCGCATACTTCGTAGCTCTGCTTTTAGCCGCAGCACCTTTTCCTCAAGACACCGTCGTTACCTACGCGTCCCCGGCCACCAGGCAAGTGGTGGTCCGGGCGGCGGCGCGATACCAGGCGCAGGACACTGCCGTCTCCGACTACCGCGCCAACATCCGCTACCGCCTCAGTGTGGGGGTTGCGGGGCGCCGCTGGGGCCAGTTGCCCACGGCCGCGATCGAGGAGCAGGCCGGGCGGATAGCCTGGCAGCGCCCCAATGATCTCCGGGTGGACATCCTGGGCCGGCGTCATCGGTCGCGCTCCACCGAATTCACGCTTTCGAGTTCCTTCAGCCGGCCCTGGTTTGTGCCACGAGGCGCCGGCGATTCGCTGCGCATTTTCAGTGACGAGTTTCCCGCCACCGGCGCGCTGCATCCGCTCGCGGCGGGCGCGGCCCGGCAGTACCACTACGACCTGATGGACAGCGTGAGCGCGGCGCTGCCGGACGGCCGAATCGTCAAGCTGTACGCGGTGCAGGTCATTCCCAAGCACGCTGCTCCCGCGCTGGTGGCGGGGAAACTCTGGATTGACGCTTCCACCATGGAGGTGGCACGGTTTGCCTTCCGCTATGTCGGGACCGGCCTTTTCAGTACACCCGACGAGGAAGGGGATGACTCGGCCACCTCGCGGCGGGTCAACCAGATTGCCAACCGGCTGGTCACGATTGATGTTGACCTGGAATACGGTGAACAGGATGGACGATTCTGGATGCCATTCCGCCAGGCGATTGTCGGACGGGTCACCATCCCGCTGGCCGGCGGCCGGGTGATTCCCTTCCAGGCGATGACCGAGTTCTCGGATTACGAGATCAATGAGGGTCACGATGGGCAAGCTGGGCAGGATGGGCAGGATCGGCCGGATGGGCAGGTGGTGGTGGGAGAGTGGGAAGGCGGGAGCTATGAGATCCACCGGCCGCCTGACAGCGTGCTGGCCAGCTACGCTGGCTGGACCGATTCGCTGGCGCTGCAGAACGCGCCGGAGGATGATGCCCGGCTGCGTTCCATCGTGGCGGACCTTGCGGCGATTGCCGAAGAGCTGCCGCCCGAGCTTACCGACCGGCGTGCGGTTTCTCTCGGCTATGAGCGCACCTCGGACGCGCTGCAGTACAACCGGGTGCAGGGGCTGTCGCTCGGCGTGGGCGCCCGGCTCAGCGTGCCGGGAATGCCGTTCACGAATCTGTTTCCCACGGTGCGGTTCGGGATCAGTGATCAGCGCCTGACCGGGCGGCTGGCGCTGGTGCACGACGCACCAGGCGGGCGAGTCACCCTCGCGGGCTACCATGATCTTGCGGATGTGGATCCCTTCTCGCCCGGGCTGACACTCGCCAATTCAGCCAGCGCGCTGTTCACCGGGCATGATTACGGCGACTATTACCTGGCCAGCGGCGCCGAGCTGAATTTCGTGTCGTCGGTTGCGCTGGCGACGGATGTGGCGGTGTCACTGCGTGGAGAGCGGCAGCGCTCGGTGGCGCGCGATGCGGAGTCGTGGGTCAACGATGTGCTGGGGGGTACGGGAGTATTTCCGCTCAATCCGCCCGTGCGGGATGGGGACGTCGGCGTGCTGGGCGCACGGCTGATTCACTACGGTGCGCTTCACTGGATGCTCGCGGGCGAAGGGATGGCCGGCCAGGGCCTCACCAGCGGCCGTGCCTTCGGGGAGATCCGGCGGAGCGGTGGCGGAGCGCGCGGCTATACTGTGCGGGTCAAGGCGGGCATTGCCGACGCGTCGGCCCCGCCACAGATGCTGTTCCGGCTGGGGGGGCGCGAGACGGTGCGCGGTTTCGAGTATGCCGCACTTGCTGGCGCGGCCTTCTGGTCGGCCCAGCTTGACCTCTCGCCGCTCAGCGGCACCATCCGTCCGGTATTCTTCGTGGACGCCGGCCAGGCCGGGGCCGCTGACGCGCTCTTCGATTCGAAAGCGCTGGTCGGTGGCGGCATCGGGATCTCGGTGTACAGTCCACTGCTGCACACGACATTGCTGCGGCTCGACCTGAGCCATCCCATCACTCCCGACAACGGAAGCAAATGGCGCTTCGACGTGGTCTTCTCGCCGGTACGCTGAGCGCGACGGTGGTGCTTGCCGCCTGCCAGAGCGGGGACCGGATGGCCGTGAGCTGGACCGGCGCCGATACTGGCCAGGCGACACTCGCCGCCCGGGCGATGCGCTGTCGCGGCGAAGTCCGGATGTTCGCGACTTCGGGTGACACCGGGGTGGCGATCGTGCTGTTCCCGAACGCCAAGGTCCTGGCCACCGGTGACTTCCCGGTGCTGGCGCCGACGGAGGCCAGGGAGACCCGTCCAGCTGCAGCGGTCGCCTCGCGCTGGACTGACTCGGTGCGGGTGGAAGGGTACCGCGGAGTAGAGGGTACCGTGCGCGTGACCGTGCGGCCGCGAGGCCTGGATGGCGAATTCCGTGCGCTCGTGCGCCGCGATGGCGACCTCGCCGAGGTGACCCTTCGTGGACGCTTCAGCGGGATCGCAGTCGGCGCATGTGCTGACACCGCCGGTTAGATTGCAGCCATGGAATCCACCTATTATCGGCGAGGCTTCGGGCTCAAGTCTGCCATCGAGGGGCAGCTCACCGCCGACTATGCCAGCGCCGTCGTGGAGGCGCTGCGCGCCAACGGCCACACCCTGACGGCGGGACCTTTCACCTTCCGGCTGGCCAGGGAGTTCGGCTTCTGCTACGGGGTGGACCGCGCGGTGGACTACGCCTATGAGGCGCGGGCCAAGTTTCCCGAGCGGCGGATTTTCCTGGTCGGCGAGATCATCCACAATCCGCACGTGAACGACAAACTCCGGGCCATGGGCGTCACCATCCTGGGGCACGATCCTGATCGTTCCTTCGACTTCAGCGCCATCAAGGCCGACGACGTCGTGATCCTGCCAGCGTTCGGCGTGACCATTCGCGACTTCGAGCGGCTCCGCGAGCTGGGCTGCGTGCTGGTGGACACCACCTGTGGCTCGGTATTGAATGTCTGGAAGCGGGTGGAGAGTTACGCCCGGGACGGCTTCACCGCCGTGATTCATGGCAAGCACTGGCACGAGGAGACCAAGGCCACCGCCAGCCAGGTCAATCGCCATGCCGGTGGCAAGTACCTCGTGGTCCTGGACATGGCCGAGGCGCAGCCGGTGCTTGATTTCATCCGCTCCGGCGGCAGCGACGCCGAGGCGGATGAGCTGGCTCATCGCTTCCAGAAGGCCACCTCACCGGGATTCGATTTTCGCACCGACCTGGTCCGGGTGGGGATCGCCAACCAGACGACAATGCTCTCCAGCGAATCGCTCGGTATCGCCGCCGCGTTTGGCCAGGCGTTGACCGACCGCCATGGCGCGGAGCATGTGGCGGAGCACTTCCGGAGCTTTGACACCATCTGCAGTGCGACGCAGGAGCGGCAGGATGCCGTCGAGGCGCTCCTGGCGGAGCCGCTCGACATCATGCTGGTGGTGGGCGGATATAACTCGAGCAATACCTGCCATCTGGCGGAGCTGGCCGAATCGCGGGGGGCACGCACCTTTCATATCGAGGATGCGGCGTGCGTCGAGGTGGAGAGCGGGGCCATCCGCTATCAGCCAGTGGGAAAGAAAGCCGAGCAGCGGGGTGAACAATGGCTGCGCGGCGTGCGCGTCATCGGGATCACGGCCGGCGCGTCCACACCCAACAACAAGATCGGCGAGACCCTCGCCCGGGTGTGCGAAAGTGCAGGGGCTGGTGGGGCACTGGCGGTGGCGGCACGGGGTGGAACGTTGTCGTAGGGACGGACGGCCGTATGGACGTGCCCGTTTCATGACTGCACGCATACCAGCCCGCTGGCGCACTCGCGCAGCGGGCTGTATGTTACCCTCAATCTTCGGTTTTTCTTCGGGGTGCCATGTCACTCGCCGCGCTGCGCCAGGAACTCGCCCAGGTCGTGGATCCCGCCGGAGCCCGGCCTGTGGGTGTGGCCACCGGGCTGACCGAGCTGGATCAGGCACTGGGCGGCGGCCTGTCGAGAGGGCAGATCACCGAGATCACCGGGCAGCCGGGGTCGGGGCGCACCACACTGTTGCGCCAGCTGGTTGAGGGGGCCATCCGGCAGGAACTGCTGGTGGCGTATGTGGATGCGGACCGCACCCTGAACCCGCGGGACTGGGCCCACCTTGCCCGCCGGGCGGATGACGACGGGCTCTGGGTCATCCGTCCTCCTGATCCTGCGCGCGCGGCCTGGTGCAGCGAGCTGCTGGTCCGGAGTGGTGCATTTCCGGTTGTGGTGCTGGACGGCGGGCCGGTGCTGCCGCATGCCATCACGGTCCGGCTCGCGAGCATCGCACGGGAGCATGATGCGGTACTCGTCCTGAGCCGGGCCATGGAAGAGAGCCGGGGCCGGAACGTTACCGTTGCCGTGCGTGGCCGAGCGCCACGGGTTGTGGAGGTGAAACGTGAAGTCATCGTGGCGCGTCGCCTGTGTGCGCATTCCGAGGTTCCCGATCGGCGCGGTGTGGAGCGACGACGTCACCCACCTGCCCGGCAGGGACGCGTGGGATGACGCCCACCGGGCCCTGAGCGACGGCCCCCGCGTGCGCATGGTGTCTTCAGCGGCGCGGATGGCGGGCGTCGAGCCCGGCATGACACTCACCGCAGCACGCGCCGCCGTGGAAGACCTCGATCTTCGTCCCTGGGATGATCGCGTCATCGCCCGCGCCGTCACGCGCGTGACGGCGCAACTGGTGGCCCTGAGCCCGCAGGTGACGGCGGCCACCAGTGCGCCCGGCGTCTGGTGGATCGGCGCCAGCGGGTTCGAGAAGCTGGGTGGCGAACGCACCCTGCTCAAGCGGCTGCTCGCCCTGGCGCAGAAATACCATCCCAGCTCGCGGGTGGCATCGGCCGATACCTGCATCGCGGCGCACGTGGCCACGATGCTCCGCTGGCCCAGCGGTCGCTCGGCGCACCTGGTGCCGCCGGGTGGTTCTGCCCGGCTGCTGCGCCGCGCGCCGCTCACGCTCATCCCCATGGATGACGAACTGCGCGCGGCGCTTTCGGCGCTTGGCATCACCACCGCGGGAGCAATGGCGGCGCTGCCCGCCGGCGAGGTCGAACGCCGCTGGGGTGATGAAGGCCTCCGCGCCTGGCGGCTGGTACAGGGCCAGGATGATCGCCGGCCGGTACTCGCTGTCATCTCGGCGGCGGCGGCCGTCACCGTCGAATTGCCTGATCCGGTGACGTCGCTCGAGCCGGTGCTTTTTCTGCTCACGCCGGCACTCGAGCGGCTGGTGCGGGATTCCGCCCGCAAGGGTGAAGCGATCGCGGCGGTGGTGCTGACGCTGATGCTGGATCGCGCGGCGCCGCACGAGCTGCTGGTGGCGCTTGCGCGTCCGGTGGCGCGTGCGGCGCCGCTCTTCGATCAATGCCGAGCGGCACTGGAAGGATGTACGCTGGCAGCGGCGGTGCGGGCGCTGGCCATCACCGTACGCGAGGCGGTGCCGCTGCCCGATGAGCAGGGGGATCTGCTTCGCGCTACATGGAGAGATCCCGCCGCCATGGAAGGGGTCTTTGCCCGGCTCCGTGCCGGGCTGGGAATCGATGCGGTGGTGCGGCCGCTGCTGAGGGACCGGGGGCACCGCATTGAGGATCGCGCCGCGTGGGCCGATGCACCGGCGGATGGAGTGGCCACAGCGCCGCCCGCCACTACAGCCTCCACTCGCCTGCTCACGCCGCCGGTGCCGGTGGCGGTGCGGCGCCGGCATGGACGCCCCGCTGCCATCCGCTGGGAGGGGCGCCGCTGGGTGGTGACGCACGCCATCGGCCCCGAGCACCTCGCGGGCGCCTGGTGGGACCAGGCTTTCGATCGCGAATACTGGCACTGCGACACCCCCCGCGGCTCGGTGCTGCTCTATCACGCGCGCGGCACGGGGCGGTGGTGGGTCGAGGGGTGGAATGACTGAGGGTCGTGAGTCGACAGTCGACAGTCAACAGTCAACGGTCGACAGTCGACAGTCGACGGTCACGCGACCCACGACCCGTGACACGTGACCCACGACCCATGACCCACATGTATTCCGAACTCCACGCCCACTCCTGCTTCTCGCTGCTCGATGGCGCCTCCACGCCCGAGAGCATGGTGAAGCGCGCCGAAAAGCTGGGGTATCGGGCACTGGCGCTCACCGACCACAACGAGATGGGCGGGGCAGTGCGGTTTGCGGAAGCTGCACGGGAGGCCGGGCTGGCCGGCATTCTCGGCGCGGAGCTCACGGTGTCGTGGGACGATGAGCTCACCCATCTCACCTTGCTGGCCGAGTCACGGGAGGGGTACGGCAACCTCTGCCAGCTGATCACGAAGAGCCGGCTCGGAATGCCGCGCGGCGAGCCGGCCGTCACGCTCGAGACACTCGCGGCGCACACTCGTGGGCTCTTTGCGCTCACCGGCTGTCTCCGCGGCCGGGTGCCGGCACTGGTGGCCCGGGGTGAAGAAGCGGCGGCCCGTGATGCCGCGGCGCATCTCATGGAGATCTTCGACCGGCGGCTCGCCATCGAGTGCTGGGATCATGGCCTCGAAGAAGAACGCGCCATCGTGCCGGCGCTCCACCGCATGGCGCGGTCGCTCGATGTGCCGTGGGTGGTGACTAACGATGCGCACTACGCACTCGCCAGTGAGTCACGCACGCACGACGTGCTCACCGCGCTCCGGCACGAACAGACGCTCGGGGAAATGGGCAGCCGGCTCCGCCCCAATGGCGAATGGTACCTCAAGCATCCGGCCCAGCACGCCCGGCGCTGGCAGCAGGACACGGCGGGACTCCGCGCCAGTGTGGAGATCGCCGAGCGCTGCACGTTCCGGCTGGAGCAGATGCGGCCGGCACTTCCCGATTTTCCGCTCCCGCCCGGTGTCGCTGCCGATGAATACCTCGGCCGCCTTATCGCGCAGGGCGCGCGCGAGCGCTGGGGTAGCCAGATCACCGAGGCGCACCGGCGCCAGCTGGTGCATGAGCTGGGGATGATCAGGCGGCTGGGGTTTGCCGGCTATTTCCTCATTGTCTGGGACATCGTGCGCTTTGCCCGGCGTGAAGGCATCCTCTGCCAGGGCCGAGGCTCGGCCGCCAATTCCGCGGTCTGCTACTGTCTCGGCATCACCGCGATTGATCCCGTCGCCATGGAGCTGCTGTTCGAACGGTTTCTGAGCGAAGATCGCCATGAGGCGCCCGACATTGACCTCGACTTTGCCCACCAGGAGCGCGAGCGGGTCATCCAGTATGTGTATCAGCGCTACGGGCGCGAGCACGCCGCGATGGTGTGTGAGCAGATCACCTGGCGCGGCCGGAGCGCGGTGCGGGATGCGGCGCGGGTGCTGGGGTACTCGACCCAGCAAGCCGATGCGCTGGCCGAGGTGGCGGATCGCTACTCGGCGCGGGAGACAGGGAAGGTGCTGCAGGATGGGCAGGATGGGCAGGATGGACGCGGGACGCTGGTCGATGGTCAACAGTCAACGGTCAACAGTCAACGGTCGACTGTCGACTGTCAGCCGTCGACCGTCGACCGTATCGCCACCGCCCTCCACGACCTGCCCCGCCACCGCTCCATTCACGTGGGCGGGTTTGTGCTCACGCGCGAGCCGCTCTCCACCGTCGTTCCCATCGAGCCCGCATCCATGCCGGACCGCACCGTCATCCAATGGGAAAAGGATGACCTCGATCCGGTCGGCCTGGTGAAGATTGACCTGCTGGGGCTGGGCATGCTCACGGCGCTCCAGGAATGTCTTCACACCATCCGGCGTACCCGCGGGGTCTCACTCGATCTCGCCACCATTCCGCACGGCGACATGGCGGTGTACGACGATCTCTGCCGGGCCGATACCGTCGGCGTGTTCCAGGTGGAGAGCCGGGCGCAGATGAACACCCTGCCGCGGCTCAAGCCCCGCTGCTTCTATGATCTCGTGGTGGAGGTCGCGCTGATCCGCCCCGGTCCCATCCAGGGCGACATGGTGCATCCCTACCTCCGGAGAAGAGCGGGGAAGGAGGCGGTGACCTATCCGCATCCGGCCCTCGAGCCGATCCTCAAGCGCACGCTGGGCGTGCCGCTTTTTCAGGAGCAGGGGATGCAGGTGGCCATCACCGCGGCCGGCTTTACACCCGGTGAAGCCGACACGCTGCGGCGCGCCATGGGCCACAAGCGCTCGCATGAGCGCATGGCGGCCATCTGTGAAAAGCTGATCGAGGGGATGAAACGCAACGGCATTCCGGAAGCGACGGCACAGAAGATCTTCAACCAGATCAACGCCTTTGCCGATTACGGCTTTCCGGAAAGCCATGCGGCGAGCTTCGCCATCCTGGTCTATGCCTCCGCCTATCTGCGGCACTACTACGCACCCGAGTATCTCGCCGCCATGCTCAACGCGCAGCCGATGGGATTCTACTCGCCGGGCACGCTCACGGAGGACGCGCGGCGCCATGGTGTCGAGGTGCGGGGTGTGGACCTCGTCCATTCGTCATGGCACAGTACCATGGAGCCGGGCGCGCAGGGGCCGGCGGTGCGGCTGGGGCTCCGCACCGTGCGCGGCCTGGGGGCGCGCGCACGAGAGATCCTGGAAGTGGGCGCGGCTAAGCATGCCTATGCCACTGTCACTGACGTGGTCCATGCCGGACTCGACCGCCGTACCCTCCGGGCGCTGGCGGAAGCCGGCGCTTTCGACGGGATGTTTCCCGGCGAGCCGGCGGCCAACCGGAGGCGCAGCGCACTCTGGGCCGTGCTCGCGGCGGAGCGTGGAGCCGCCGGTCCGCTGGCGCCGCCAGGCGAGAGTCCCAGGCCAGCCCGGCTTCCCCCCATGAGCAGAGTGGAACTCACCGAGGCGGATTACCGGATGACGGGGCTTTCGCTCGCGGGGCATCCCATGAGCCACCTGCGCGACTGGCTACGGCGGAATGGGATTCCCACGGTGGCGGAGGCGCTTGAAGTCGCGAGTCGCGGGTCGCGGGTCACGGGTCACGAAACCCGCGACCCGCGACCAGCGACCGTTGTCGTCGCCGGGCTCGTCATCTGCCGCCAGCGGCCTCACACTGCCAAGGGGTTCGTGTTCGTGACGCTGGAAGACGAGACCGGGATGCTCAACGTGGTGATCCCGCCCACGGTGTTCGAGAGGCAGCGGCTGTTGATTGCCGGGAGTCCATTGCTGATGGTGCGGGGGGAGTTGCAGGTGGAAGGGCTGGTGGTGAACGTGAAGGCAGAGGAATGTGAGGCGATCGATGCCGAAGCGGGCAGGCACGCGAAAAGCCACGACTTCCACTGAGCCAGAACGGCACGATCCGGGCGTTGAGTCGGCTGGGCGTCGCGCGGTGGCACTGGGCGGAGTGCGTGCGGATCCCTTCACCATCGGCATCGCCGAGGTGCGGATCGGCACGGCGGGATGGACCGATCCCACCCTCACGAAGCGAGGCGTCTTCTATCCCACCGGTACTGACAGTGCTGAAGAGCGTCTCCGTTACTACGCGAGCCGGTTTTCGCTGGTGGAAGTGGACTCCACCTATTACGCGCTGCCCGCACTGCAGACGACCGAGCGCTGGGTCGAACGTACCCCGGATGACTTCGTGTTCGACGTGAAGGCGCACGCGCTGATGACGGGGCACCCGACCGATCCACACCGCCTGCCGCCAGCGCTCAGGGAGCAGCTGGGCGGGAACGCTGCATCGCGGCGCCTCGACCCTGATGACATTCCCACGCAGTTGATGGACCGCATCTGGGAGGCATTCCGTGATGCACTGCGGCCACTGCATGAAGCGGGAAAGATGGGCTCGGTGCTCCTGCAATATCCGCCCTGGTTCCTGCCCTCGAAAGCCAGCGTCGCGCGGATCCTGGATGCGCACCAGCGTCTCGCTCCGCTGGAGATCGCCGTCGAATTCCGGAACGCGCACTGGTTTGCCGACAAGGTGGGCGTGCGCGCACTGGAGTGGTGCACCGAACACGAGATTCCGCTGGTGATGGTGGATGGGCCACAGGGGACGGCGAGCAGCGTGCCGCGGCAGGTGGCGGTGACGGCACCCGCCCTGTCCATTCTGCGGTTGCATGGTCGCAAGGCCGAAAGCTGGGCTCGGCGCGGCGCGAGCGTCGGGGAGAAGTACCGTTACCTCTACGACATGGACGAACTGCTCTCATTGGTGCCGGATGTGGAGGACGCGGGGCGCGAAGCCCGGCGCCTGCACATCATCTTCAACAACTGCTACGGGAACTACGGGACGACGAATGCGCTGGAGCTGTTCAGGCAACTACGGCCTGCGAGCTGAATTGGCAGCCGCCACCGCTACCCGAACCCACTTTCGTTTGCTTGTGAGGCGCTCGTCACGCTCGCAACCGCGAGCTTCGGCGGCCTTCGTCCCCGTCACCCCGCATCCGCGATCCAGTCATCTCGCTCGCTACCGCGCGCTTCGGCGGGACTCTCGCCCCTGCCACCCCACTCCCCATGCGAGCCCGCCGCCGCGCGCGTTAGCTTCGCTCGACCGTCGACCGTCGACCGTCGACCGTCGACCGTCGACCGTCGACCGTCGACCCTCGACCCTCGACCATCGACTCACGTCTCACGCCGCACGACCCGATACACCGATCCATCCGCACTCAGCACATACAGCTCGCCCGCCGCGTCCTCGCCGAAGCTCGGTACCGCGCCGCCGGGCGCGAGGGTGGGCCAGGTGTGCTGGTCCACGGCGCGGCCGTTCTCCAGCCGGAAGCTCCGGACCCAGCCCTGACAGTAGTCGGCGTAGAAATAGTGGCCCTGCAGTTCCGGGATGGCATTGCCGCGATAGACATAGCCGCCAGTGACGGAACAACCATCGGAATGGGAATACTGCACCACTGGCAGCACCAGGCCGGATTGATCGCATGATCCGGCACCGAAGCAGGACAGACCTTCCATCCGGTTCCAGCCATAGTTGGCGCCACGCCCGGTGCCCGTCGCCGCAGTGGAAACGTCCACCTCTTCGAGCTCATTCTGCCCTACGTCGGCGATGTAGAGATCGCGGGTGGCGCGGTCGAAGCTGAAGCGCCACGGGTTGCGAAGTCCGATATTCCAGATCTCGCCTCGCGCACCGCTGCTATCAGTCCATGGGTTGTCGGGCGGAATCGTGTAGGGCTGGGCGCCGTTTACATCGAGACGCAGCAGCGACCCCAGCAGATCGCCTGGGTTCTGGCCGTGGCCCTGGGGATCGCCCCCGGAGCCGCCGTCCCCCATGCCGACATAGAGAAATCCGTCGGGGCCGAAGGCCACCTGGCCACCGTTATGGTTGCTGTATGGCTGGGGCACGGTAAGCAGGATGCGCGCGCTGGCCCCGTCCGCTCGATCCGGGTCAGCGCCGGCGTGATACTCGGCGATGCGGGTATCGCCATCGGTGCCGGTGTAGTCCACAAAAAGGCGCCCGTTGGCGGCATAGTCGGGATGGAATGCCAGGCCGAGCAGGCCCTGCTCGCTGCCGTTCGACACCAGCGCCGAGATATCCAGGAACGGCTCCGGCAACAGGGAGTCGTGCCTGACGATCCGGATCCGGCCACCTTTTTCGACGATGAACAGCCGTTCGTCACCGGGCGGCGAGGTAAGGTAGAGCGGGAAGGCCAGGCCCCCGGCTACTTGCACCAGCCCGACCTTGACCGTGCCATCCGGCATTCCATCTGATGGCGCGCCACTGCCATTGGCGCACGCGGCCAGCAGTGCGGCGATCGCGATGACAGTGTTCCGGCAAGCGTGCGAATGCATGTCGGCTCCGGGAGGATCGTGTCCTGAATAGTACCAGCCCGGCGCATCGGCTGGTGCGCGGCCCTCGCATCCCGCCCGGTCCCGTTCCAGATTGCGTAATCCACGAATCAGCCAGGGAGCGAGCAAGGATGCGCGAGATCTTTTTTGCCGGCGCTGGTGGACCCGAAGTCATTCAGCTGCGCGAGGTGCCGCCGCCCGAGCCGCGCGAGCACCAGGTGCGTGTGCGGGTACGCGCCGCTGGCGTCAATCGCGCAGACCTGTTGCAGCGCGAAGGCAGGTATCCCGCGCCTCCGGGCTGGCCAGCCGATGTGCCGGGACTGGAATTTTCCGGCGAGGTGGAGAGCAGCGGACCCGACGTCACGCGCTGGCAGCCGGGCGATCGCGTCATGGGCCTCGTCGGTGGCGGAGCCCAGGCTGAGCTGGTGCTGATCAGCGAAGCAGAGCTCCTGCCGGTGCCGGACTCGATGGAGCTGGCGGACGCTGCCGCAGTACCGGAGGCGTTTCTCACCGCCTTCGATGCGCTGAGGGTCCGTGCCCGGCTGCAGTCGGGCGAGCGGCTCCTGATTCATGCGGTGGGGAGTGGCGTTGGCACCGCCGCGGTCCAGCTGGGGAAGCTGGCCGGCGCGGTGGTGGTCGGGACATCCCGGACCGCCGACAAGCTCGAGCGCGCCATGCAGCTGGGCCTGGACCTTGGTGTCGATACCAGCACAGGCCGCTTTTCCGAGGCGATGCGGGAGCCGGTGGATGTGATCCTTGACGTGCTGGGTGGCCCGGCGCTGGCCGACAACCTGGCGGTGCTGGCGCCGCGCGGGCGGCTGATACTGGTCGGCTTCCTGCAGGGTCGTTCGGCCGAAGTTTCACTGGAGCCGATCATGCGGAAGCGGCTCGAGGTGATCGGGACCGTGATGCGGTCCCGCTCCCATGGGGAGCGGGCGGAACTGGTGCGCGCCTTTGCCGATGCAGTGCTGCCGGCGCTGTGGGACGGGCGGCTCATCCCGGTGCTGGACCGCCGCTATCCCATGAGTGAACTCGCCGCCGCGCATGAGCGGATGACCAGCAACCAGGGGTTCGGGAAGATCGTGGTGGAGTGGAACGGGAACTAGCAGGCCAGCGGAGTCTTGGCACGGATGAAGGGCTGCACGCCCGTGCCATTCAGAGCAACGAAAGCTGTTGCAGCGCCGCTGAGGGCGCGCCATCGGAGCGCTTCATTGTGCTCCGCGGTCCAAAGCGGTCGGCTGATTTCTCGAATCCGAACTCGGCTTTCAGCGTTTCGATGCGGCGCTTCAGGGCCAGGCGATAGGCCTCAGGAGCGTGGTCATGATGGGCGTAGGCTGCGCGATAACGACTCACAAAATCGGGAAACTCACGGACCAGCTGAGGGAGAAATGAACGCCGGGCAGCAGGACCCAGCCTGAGCGATGACCCAGCGATGTAGGCGGCACCGGCATCGCGCGCGGCGTGGAACAGCAGGGCCAGGTCTTCCAGCGAGTCGGTGATGCCGGGAAGGATGGGCGCGATCAGCACGCCAGCGATCACGCCGGCCTGACGCAATGTGGCCAGTGCCTTGAGGCGCGCGGCCGGCACCGGAGTGCGCGCTTCCAGGCGCCGGGCCAGCCGCTGATGAACGGTGGCGAGGGAGATGTGCACCCGGATGTCGTTGGACTCGCCCAGCGTGCGCAGGAGTCCCGCGTCACGTGTGACCAGGGTGGACTTGGTGATGATCTCGACGTGCAGCCCGCGGTGCGGCAGCAGCGACTGGAGCAGCGAGCGCGTGA
>Ga0070680_100001282_pt1 | contig 18182 bp, 15 predicted proteins | sample KBSC73BmetaG_FD_64672 | JGI IMG/M metagenome (GOLD analysis project Ga0070680, IMG submission 64672) | Corn rhizosphere microbial communities from Kellogg Biological Station, Michigan, USA - KBS C7-3B metaG | ecosystem: Host-associated > Plants > Roots > Rhizosphere | place: USA: Michigan...
CGTGTCGCTCGTGTCCGGAGCGGCGGTGCGGATCGCCCCGCGCTTCGACGACCGTGGCTTCTGGGACGACGTCCGGCTCCACGGCGCCACGGTGCTCTCGTTCGTCGGCGCGATGCTGGTGCTGCTGGCCAAGCAGCCACCCCGCGAGGACGATGCGGCAAACCCGCTGCGCGTTGGCTTCGGAGTACCGATTCCGGCGACGCTCCACGAGGCATTCGAGGAGCGATTCGGCATCCGCCTCACGCACTGCTACGGCTCGACCGAGGCGACGATCGTCGCCTGGAACGAGCGCACGGGGCGCAAGATCGGCCCGGTCGGCCGGCCACTGCCGGACTTCGACGTGCGGGTCATGGACGAGAGTGACACCGCGCTACCCACCGGTGAGGTCGGCGAGATCTGCGTGCGGCCGCACGAGCCGAGCTCGATCTTCTCCGGGTACTTCGGCGAGCCGGGGCGCACCATCGCGGCGTGGCGCAATCTCTGGTTCCACACCGGCGATCGCGGCTGGTTCGACGACGACGGCGACCTCTGGTTCTCCGATCGGATCGGCGACGTGATCCGGCGCATGGGCGAGTTCGTGAGCTCCTACGAGCTCGAGCAGGCGGTGCTCGCGCACCCGGATGTCCAGATGGTGGCGGCGTTCGGCGTTCCGTCCGAGCTGATCGAGGAGGAAGTGATGGTGGCGGTGGTTCCCCAGCCTGGCTCGCGGCTCGACGAGCGCACGATCCGCGAATGGTGCGCCGACCGGCTCCCGCGCAACGCGATACCGCGCTTCGTGGAGCTCATGGCGGAGCTGCCGATGACACCCACCGGCAAGATCGAGAAGTTCAAGTTGCGCGAGCGCGGTCCCGGGGCGGCCACCTACGACGCCCGGGCCGAGCGGGAGGCCGTGCTGTGACGAGCTTCCGCACGGCCATCAGCGACGTCGAGGACGGCCGCGTCCTCATTCGCGGCTACTCGCACGAGGACGTGATCCGGCGCGTGCCGTACGCCAATGCCACCTACCTGACGCTCGTCGGCCGGCTTCCCACCCCGGAGGAAGCACGGCTCGTGGACGCGATGCTCACGAGCCTGCTCGACCACGGGTTCGTCGCGGCCACCGTGTCGGCCGCTCGCTATGCCGCATCGGGGAACCCGCAGTTCGTCCCGGCCGTGGCGGCCGGCCTGCTGGCGGCCGGGCAGAACACGCTCTCGCCGCAGCACTCGTACGAGCTGATCGCGGAGGCCCGCCGACTGCGCGACGAGAACGGCTGGGACGACCAGCGCGCGGCCCAGGCCATCGTGGAGAGAGCGCGCGCCGAGAGGCGCCGGCTGCCGGGCCTCGGCCACCCGATCCACCGCGAGGGCGACTTCCGGGCAAACGTGCTCTTCGAGCTCGCGGCCGAGCTCGGGCTGGCCGGCGACGCAACGTCGCTCTTCACCGCGGTGCACACCGAGTTCGTTCGCCAGACGGGCAAGAGCTCGATCCCGATCAACATCGACGGCTGCCTGGCGTGCCTCGGGATGGATCTCGGGTTGAGCGCCCAGCAGACGGTGGCGCTCGCGCTGCTCGCGGTGCTGCCCGGGCTGATGGCCCACGTGATCGAGGAGATCGAGGACGGCGTGCCGCTGCGATTCATCAGCGACGGGGAGTACGTGGGCGAGGATTACCGCCCGCTTCCCGACGACTCCCCGGCCCCGCGGTAGCCGGCGATGAAGGTCGGTGTACACGTCCCGCAGTGGGGGTCGGATGCCGGTCGCGACGGGGTCTTGTCGGTGGCACGGGCGGCCGAGGAGGCGGGTCTCGACTCCGTCTGGGTGGCGGACCACGTGGTCTACCCACTCGGATCCCAGACCAAGTACCCGTACGGCAGCGGAGAGACCCCGTTCGCCCCTGAGGAGGGCTTCCTCGACGCCTTCGTGACGCTCGCGGCCATCGCGGGCGCGACTGAGCGGATCACCCTCGGCACCAGTGTGCTCGTCATGCCGATGCGAGAGCCGCTGCAGATGGCAAAGGCGATCGCGACGCTCGACGTGCTGTCGGGTGGGCGGGTCGCGCTCGGGGTTGGGGCCGGCTGGTGGCTCGAGGAGTTCACGGCGCTCGGCGCGCCGTTCGAGGCGCGCGGGCGGCGAATGGACGAGCAGCTCGCGATCCTGCGTGCGCTCTGGCGCGATGGCCGCCTGAGCCACAGCGGCGAGTTCTACGACTTTGGCGAGCTGGTGTGCGAGCCGCGTCCCGTGCAGGCCGGCGGCCCGCCCGTGTTGATCGGCGGGAGGGGTCCCACCGGCCGGCGGCGCGCGGGGCGCAGCGGCGATGGCTGGCACGCGCTGGGCTCGCACGACGAGACGCTGATCGCCGGGTTCGCGGACGTGAAGCGAGTGGCACGCGAGGCCGGCCGCGACGAGGGCGAGTTGATGCTGAGCACCTCCGCAGGACTGCCGCCCGACCCGGAGCGAGCGGTCGCGCGCCTCGTGCGTCTCAAGCGCGCGGGCGTCGACCAGGTGGTGCTGAACGTGCCGGACAACACCGCGGCCGGGATCCGCGAGGGCATCGAGCGGCTCGCCGAGTCGATCCTTCCCCAGGTGCGGGAGGCCTGATGGCGGCGCTGGCCGGCATCGAGGTGCTCGACTTCTCGACGCTCTTGCCGGGGCCGCTGGCAACACTGATCCTCGCCGAGGCGGGCGCGACGGTGACCAAGGTCGAGCGCCCCGGCGGCGGTGACGAGATGCGCTCATACGAGCCGCGCCTCGGCTCGACCAGTGTGAACTTCGCGCTGCTCAACCGCGGGAAGCGGAGCATTCAGCTCGACCTGAAGGCGCCGGATGCGGTGGCGTCGCTAGAGCCGCTGCTCGCCAGCGCCGACGTGCTCGTGGAGCAGTTCCGGCCCGGCGTGATGGACCGGCTCGGACTCGGCTACGACGCCGTGGCGCAGATCAACCCGGGGATCGTGTACTGCTCGATCACGGGCTACGGGCGCGAGGGCGGCCGTGCGGGCCGGGCGGCCCACGACCTGAACTACGTGGCGGATGCGGGGCTGCTCGACACGATCGCGGATGCGGGCGGCGAGCCCGTACTGCCGCACGTGCTCGTCGCGGACATAGGCGCCGGCGCGTACCCGGCCGTGATCAACATCCTGCTTGCGCTCGCGGAGCGGCAGCGCGACGGGCGCGGCCGTCACCTGGACGTGGCGATGGCGGACAACGTGTTCACGTGGATGTACTGGGCGATCGGCAACGGCCTGGGCGCCGGGCAGTGGCCGAGCCGCGGCGCCGAGCTCCTGACCGGCGGCTCCCCTCGCTACCGGCTCTACCGCACGGCTGATGGGCGTCACGTGGCCGCCGCGCCGCTGGAGGACCGCTTCTGGAGCAACTTCTGCGAGCTGGTCGAGCTGCCCGGGCCACTGCGCGACGACGGTGCGGACCCGGCGGCGACCGCCGAGGCCGTCGCGGAGCTGATCGCGGCACGGCCCGCGGACGAATGGGAAGCGCGCTTCGCCGGCGCGGACGTGTGCTGCACGATCGTGCGCACCGTCGCGGAGGCCGTGGGCGACCCGAGCTTCGTGGCGCGCGGCCTGTTCGACAGGCAGACCGGCGACGGCGGCGGCGCCACGATGCCGGCGCTGCCGGTTCCGGTGGACCCCAGCCTCCGCACCGATGACGCCGAGCTGCACGCGCCCGCGCTGGGTGAGCGCGACCAGGACGCCGAGCGGTGAGCGCGCAGCCACTGCCACTCGCGGGCGTCCGCGTGGTCGATATCTCGAGCTCCTACGCGGGGCCGACGGCCAGCATGTACCTGGGCGACATGGGTGCCGACGTCGTGAAGGTCGAGCGACCGCACATCGGCGACGACGCCCGCTCCTGGGGACCGCCGTTCGTCGGCGACCAGGCCGCATGGTTTTTGTCGGCCAACCGCAACAAGCGCAGCGCCTGCATCGACCTCTCACAGCCGCCCGGCCGCGAGCTGCTGCTGCGGCTGCTCGACGGCGCGGACGTGTTCATCGAGAACCTCAATCCCGCGAAGCTGGGTCAGCTCGGGCTGGATCCCGGCGAGGTCCGCGGGCCGCGGCCGCGGCTGATCTACTGCGCGATCTCCGGCTTCGGGCTCGACGGGCCCGACCACGACCGTCCCGGCTACGACCTGATCGCGCAGGCGCGGTCGGGCCTGATGAGCGTGACCGGCGCGCCGGGCGCGATGCCCCAGCGCGTGAGCACAGCCCTCTCGGACGTGGTCACGGGAATGCTCGCCGCGTTCACGATCAGCGCCGGGCTGTTCCGGCGCGCAAGCACCGGGGAGGGCGAGCTGATCGAGCTCTCGCTGCTCGAGTCGGATCTCGCCCTGATGGCGCCGCGGATAGCGGCATTCCTGGCGGGCGAGCCCGAGCCGAAGCCGAGCGGCGGCATGGACTCGGTGCTCGCCGTGTACCAGCCGTTCGAGACCGCGGACGCTCCGATCGTGCTGGCCGTGGGGAACGACCGCATGTGGCAGCGCTGCTGCGGCGTGCTTGGGCTCGAGGAGCTGGCCGCCGACGAGGAGCTCGCGACCAATGCCGGACGCCGGGAGCGCAGGCACGAGGTCGTGGCCGCCGTGGCCGAGCGTCTGGCCGCGGCGCCCGCGGCGGAATGGCTCGAGCGCTTCGCCGCCGCCGGCGTGCCGTGCCAGCCGGTGAACTTCCTCTCCAGCGTGGTCACGGATCCGCAGGTGCTCAGCCGGGGGGCGATCGCGGAGCACGACCATCCAACCGCCGGTGTCTATTCGGCCGTGCAGGCGCCTTGGCGGCTCGGATCCAGCGGCCGCGGAGCGGCGGAGCCGCCGCCCGTGCTGGGCGCGCACACCGCTGAGGTGTTGGCGGAGGCCGGCCTCACCCCGGACGAGGTGGCGGCGCTTGTGGCCGAGGGGGTTGCCTGGGATGCGAGCGGGGAGGTGCGCTTGTGAAGGGCGGCGACCCACGCCTGCGCCCGGACAGCCGCCTGACGCCGGCGGAGATCGAGCACTACGAGACGAGTGGCCTCTGGCGCGAGCGCAGCGTTCGCTCACTGCTGTCGGAGAGCGCGGAGACCCACCCTGATCGCGTTGCGGCGATCGGCTACCACCAGGGCCGGGTCGACCCGGCGAGCGTTCTCACGTACGCGGAGCTGGACGAGCTCGCGTCGCAGCTCACCGGCGGTCTCGCCGCGCTCGGTCTGGGCCCCGGCGACGTGGTCGCGGTGATGCTGTCGAACCGGACCGAGTTCGCGGCGCTGATCTTTGCGATCAACGGGGCCGGCGCCACCTACACCGGCATCCCGGTGACCTACGGTCGCCGGGAGGTCCTGCAGATCCTGGGCCGGAGCGCGGCGCGCGCCGTGGTGGTTGAGGCGTCAGGCGCGCTGGACGTGGTGCGCGAGTTGCGCGACGAGCTGCCGGCTCTCGAGCACGTGGTGGTGCTGGCCGACTCGCCGCCGGCGCTGCGCGCGCGCGAGCTGCCGTATGCCCAGCTGCTCGAACACGGCCCAGGTCCGCGGGCCGACGATCACACCTCGGTCTGTCACATCGGCTTCACGTCGGGCACAACCGGCGCGCCGAAGGGCGTGATGAACACCGCCCAGACGCTCGAGTCGATCATCCGCCACTGGATCGACCACGTGGGCGGAGAGCAGGCGCTCGGCGATCCAGTGGTGAACCTGATCGCCTCGCCGGTCGGGCATCACACCGGCTACTGCTGGGGCGTCCTCCTGACCGCCTACACCGGCGGCACCGCGGTGTACCTGGACCGCTGGCAGCCCGCGGTGGCGCGCGAGGTGCTCGCCGAGCAGCGGGTGACCACGATGTTCGGCGCCCCTACCTTCGTCCAGGACCTGGTGCAGGCCAGGGAGGCGGGCCAAGGTCCCGACAGCGAGGCGCTCCGGATGATCACCGTCGCGGGCGCCCCCGTGCCGCGCTCGCTCCCGTCCATCGCGGGCGAGGCGCTCGGCTGCGTCATATGCCCGGCCTGGGGAATGACCGAGTACGCGATCGCCCTCTCGTGGGCGCCAGCACTCGGCGAGCGCGCGCAGGAGACCGACGGCGTGCCGGTGGCAGGCAGCGAGGTGCGGGTGGTCACCGGCGCGGGCCGGGGCGCGGCGCCCGGCGAGGTGGGCGAGCTCGAGGTCCGCGGGGCCGGCCTGTTCATCGGCTACCACGAGCGCCCCGAGGAGAACGCCAAGGCATTCGACCACGGCTGGTTTCGCACCGGCGACACCGCCACGTTCACCTCCGAGGGTCAGGTGCTGCTCGTGGGACGCAGCAAGGACATCGTGATCCGCGGCGGGGAGAACATCCCGGTGGTCGACGTGGAGAGCCTGCTCTTCGACCATCCGAAGGTGCGAGACGTGGCCGTGATCGGCGTTCCGGATGCCCGGCTTGGCCAGCGCGCGTGCGCGGTGGTGGTGCCCGCGGGCGAGCCGCCGACGCTCGAAGAACTTTGCCGTGGACTGCTCGAGCAGGGCCTGTCCAAGCGCTTCCTCCCGGAGCGCCTGGAGGTCGTGCCCGAGCTGCCCAAGACGGCGAGCGGAAAGATCAGAAAAGTCGAACTCAGGGAGCGATTCATATGACCGGAAGTGGTCCGCACGGCCTGCTTGTAGCGCTCATGGAGCCGGACCAGAGCATGGAAGAGGAATTCAACGACTGGTACGACCTCGAGCACACGCCCCAGATGTCCGGGGTGGAGGGAATCCTCAGCGCGAGCCGCTGGATGTGCGTGGAGGGCTGGCCCCGCTACATGGCCGTGTACGACCTCGAGCACGTCGACGTGTTGAAGAGCGAGTCCTACCGCGGCGCCACCGGCGGTCACTTCACGCCCTGGTCGCGCCGCATACTCGAGCGGGTCCGCGGCTGGCGCCGTATCGCGCTCGCGGGCACGGACACAGCCGCCGGCGTGACCAGTGCCGAGGCGGGCGCGCTCGACTTCCTGCAGCTGGGCGACCTCGATGCGGCGCGCGCGCTGGCCGACCAGCTCAGCGAACTGCCCGGCGTGATCCAGGCCCGCGCGTTCGACATCCCGGACGAGGGCCTTGCCGCGGTGGTGGTGGAGGCCGGGGCGCTTGCCGACCTGCCGCGCGAGCTGCCCGGCGCGAACGGGCGGCCGCTCCTGCGCGGGTCCGCCCGCTACGTCCGCCACTGGCGCAGGGACCCATTCGCCGCCTTCCGGGCGATCGACGCAGGCGAGGTGCACTGACCATGAGCGTTCTCTATGCGGTAAGGAGCCGCTTCACCGATCCGGCACGCGAGGATGAGTGGAACGACTGGTACGCCGGGCACATCGACGTGCTGCTGGGCGTGCCCGGCTTTCACTCCGCGCAGCGCTTCCACTCCACCGAGACTCCCGACGACCGGCCCTACCTCGCGCTCTACGAGGTGGAGAGCCCCGACGTCTTCACCTCTGAGCCATACGTGGCGATATGGGGGTTCCACGACTGGCGGCCGCTGATCGACAACTGGACGCGCGATCTGTTCGAGCGCGAGGAGGGCGGGCCGTTCGACTTCGGAACGCCCCGCGACTCGCGGCTGTCCGCCTCGTTCGTGTCCGGCGACGCCGGCGCGGTGCGGGAGGCACTGGCCGCGATGAGTCCTCAGGCGAGCACCGCCGTCGCCATGGGCCTCGACGGCTCGTGTGGCGGCATCGCCTGGGAGGTGCTGAGCGGAGACGAGCCGCCCGGAGCCACCCCGGCGCCCCCCGGCGTGGACATCACTCGCACGATCTACAACCCGTTCACCGAGTACCGGACGGAGCCGAGGACGGTGACCCAGTGAACGTGGACTGCGCTGTGATCGGCGGCGGGCTTGCGGGGATCACGACGGCACGCCGGCTGCAGCAGCTCGGCTGCTCCTCGGTCGTGCTCGAGCGCGGGGCCGACGACTACGGGCACAACAACGCTCGCATCTCGGGCGGCCTCGTGCATCTGGCCTGGCGGGACATGACGGAGGACGCGGCGGAGCTGCGCGAGCACATCGTCCGGGAGACCGACGGTGAGATCGATCCCGACATCGCCGAGGCGCTGGCGGCCAACGCCGGTAGGGCGATCGAGTGGCTCATCGCCGAGGGCGTTGAGATGCGCCCGAAGGGCGACACGCCCTATCAACAGCACGCTCTGTACCCGCACCGGCCCGGCACGGGCCATCGCATCGCCGCGGAGTTCGGGCCCGACCGGATGATGCGCGCCCTGTGGGACAACTACCGCGCGGAGGGCGGCCGGGTGCTGCTCGACTCCCACGCGGTGGCCATCGCGCCGGGCGCCGAGGAGACGTGGGTGGTGGACTACCGCTCGGAGGGAGTCCTCGAGACCGTCCACGCTCAAGCGGTCGTGGTGGCGGACGGCGGATTCCAGGGCAACTCGGAGATGCTCAGCGCCTACGTGGGGCCGAACGCGGGGCTGTCCGTCCTGCGGGCGTGGCCGAGCGCCGTGGGAGACGGGCTGCGCATGCTGCTCGCGCTGGGCGCCGGCAGCGTTGGCCTAGGGCGCGTGTACGGACACATGGTGTCGCGCGACGCGCTGTGGAACGACATGCTCTGGCCCTATCCGGCGATGGACAAGCTGTGCCTGACCGGTCTGCTCGTGGACAGGTCCGGTCAGCGCTTCGGCGGGCGCTCGGAGACGGGCGTCGAGCTCGTCACGCGACTAGCCCGCGCGGAGGATCCGCGCGGCTACTCCGTGATCTTCGATGACGCCCTGTGGACGAGCGCGGGGCGCGACAACCCCTACAACACCGCGGTGCCGAACCCGGACCTTGTCGAGCGCGAAGGCCACTTCGTTTCCGCCGACGATTTCGACACGCTCGCCGACGCACTGGGCGTGGTGCCGGAGCTGCTGACCGCTTCGGTCCAGGAACACAATGCGCAGCCGGGCGCGACCCGGATCGCCGAGCCGCCTTACCACGCCGCGCGGGTGGCGCCCGGAATCACGTTCACGATGGGCGGCGTGAGGATCGGTCGCAACGCGAACGTGCTGGACGCGGCCGGGCGAGGCATGCCGGGGCTGTATGCCGCTGGAAGCGCCGCCGGTGGGGTCCACGGAGGGCCGCACGGCGGCTACCTCGGTGGGCTGGCGGTCGCGCTCGAGCTGGGGATCCTGGCCGCGGAGGACGTGTCGCTGCAGGTGGCGGGCTAGACGCCCGCGCCGCTGCCGTATGCGTCCTCCCAGGCAAGCGCCGCGGCGAGCACGACCGCATCGTCCTTACCGGCGAGCTGCAGCCCGCCGATCGCGATCGCCGGCCAGCCGAGAAAGTTGAATAGGCGCGCGTAGCCCACCATCGCCATACGCACGTCGGGCTCGAAGACGTCGATCGGCGGCACGTCGCCGGCGAGCGTCGGCATGACATAGAGGTCCGGACCGGACGACGCACGCGCACGCTCGCGCCAGCGCGGCAGCTCTTGATACGCGGCGGCCACGGCGGACTCGGGAACCTCGAGCGCGAGGCCGAACTTCATCCTGGTGTCCGGCCCGTACTCCTCGCGTCGCGAGGGGAACGTGGTGCGGTGCGACAGCGCACACTCGCGCAGGAACACCGGGACGACGTCGGCCTCGGGCGGCTCGATGGTGGCCTCGACCAGCCGCGCCCCGAGTGCCTCGAGCTTGGGCAGCGCATCCTTGATCCCCGGGCCACCGCCGCTGGCCGGCGCGCCTGGGTCGAGCGGCGACACCTGCGGCGGGCTTTCGATCACCCCGATCACGAGCCCATCCAGCTTCGCCTCGGGCACCGGCTGACCGCTGAGGACAGAGAAGGCGAGCGCGCAGTCGGCGACCGAGCGCGCCATCGGCCCGGCGACGTCGAAGCTGGGCGACAGCGGGAAGCAGCCGTCCAGTGGAACGACACCGTGTGACGGCTTGAAGCCGACGGTGTCGCAGCATGCCGACGGGATGCGTATCGACCCGCCGGTGTCGCTGCCGAGGCTCAGCGTTCCCACTCCCGCCGCGAGCGCGGCGGAGTTGCCGCCAGAGGAGCCGCCCGCCACGCAGCCGGGGCGCCGCGGATTGCCGACGTAGCCCCAGTGCGGGTTCTGGCTCGTGGTGCCCCAGGCGAACTCGTGCAGGTTGGTCTTCGCGATCGTCACGGCGCCGGCTTCTTCGAGCAGCGAGACGGCACGCGCGGTGCGCACGGGCACGTGGTCGGCGTAGATGCTCGACCCGTACGTGGTGCGCAGGCCCTCGGTGTCGAAGAGGTCCTTCACGAGCAGCGGCACGCCGGCCAGCGGCCCGGACACACCGGCGCGCGCCCGCTCGAGCGCGCGCTCGGCGCAGGGCGTGATCAGCGCGTTGAAGCGAGAGAGGGAATCGAGCCCGGCCACGTGCGCCTCCACGACCTCGACCGCGCTCAGGTCTCCGGCGTTGACGCCGCTCGCCACCTCGGCGGCGGACAGCGCGGCGATCCCGCCCCTCCCCCCTACCATCGCTCGGGATTCAGGATCCGCGCGACCTCTTCCACCGGCGCGCCCCTCCTGATGGCTGCCGTGACCTCGCGCTCGGCCTGCTCGGCCTCGAGCACGGCGTCCTTCACGGCTCCCAGGTACTCGAGCGGGATCACGCAGACGCCCGCGTCGTCGGCGGCGATCACGTCACCCGGGCGTACCGCGATTCCCTCCAGCGAGACGGTGCCGTTGATCTCGACCGCCTCCATCCGGTGCTTGCCGCTCACGGGCGAGACACCGCGCGACCACACCGGCACCTCCTCGGCCCGGATCGAGTCGAGGTCGCGAATCGAGCCGTCCACCACGCAGCCCGCCATCTGCGTGCGGCGCGCCCAGGCCGCGGACAGTCCGCCCATCACGGACGCGCCGGCGTGGCCGCCACAGTCGAACACCGCCACGTCCCCCGGCTCGCCGACGCCGTACATGTCGCGGTCCGCGAGGCGCCCAGGCGTGCCCTCGGCGAAGAACGCCCCCACGCTGCCACCCTGCGGCACGTAGCGGATGGTTATCGCGGGGCCGATCACCCGCTGCCCGCTGCGCAGCGGCACGAGCCTGCTGCCGGAGGCGGCGCCGCCGACGCCGAGCTCGTCGAGCGCGTCAGAGATCGACGGCGTGAGGTCGGTCACCTCTTCCAGCGCCGCGAGGTCCTCCCGGGATGGGCGCTCGATGTCGACCTTGGCGATGCGCTCCTCGGCGATCAGGCCGAAGAGGCGGGGTCGTACGCGCGCGAGTTCCTGCTCCGTGGCCATTCGTCCTCCGTCTAGTTGTCGATCCTGACCGCCACCGACTTCACCTGTGTGTAGCCGACGAGCGCCTCGAAGCCCTTCTCCACTCCGTGGCCCGACAGCTTGCGGCCGCCGAACGGCAGCTCCACGCCTCCGCCAGCTCCGTAGCCGTTCACGTACACCTGGCCGACGCGGAGCTCCCTGGCGAGGCGATGTGCGCGGGCGATGTCGCGGGTCCAGACCGCGGCGATGAGCCCGTAGTCGGTGGAGTTCGCGAGGCCAAGCGCCTCGTCGTCGTCGCCGAAGCGCGTGACCGAGAGCACGGGCCCGAAGACCTCCTCGCGCGCCACGGTCGCCTCGGGCGGCACGTCGTCGAGCAGCGTGGGCTCCCAGAAGAAGCCGCCGGCGAGGCGGTCGTCGCCGGGCGGACCGCCGCCCGTCCGCACGAGCGCGTCCGCACGCGCGCCCTCGACCAGACGGCTCACGCGCTCGCGCTGAGAGGCGTTGATCAGCGGCCCGAGCTCGGGATCCTCACGACCGGGGCCGATGCTGACAGCCTGGAAGCGGCGCTCGACCTCGTCCACGAGCCTGTCGTGAGCACCCGCCTGCACCAGCAGGCGCGACCCGGCCGAGCAGGTCTGTCCCGCGTTCTGCAGGATCGCGTTGACCACCACCGGCGCGGCAGCGTCGAGGTCCGCGTCGTCGAAGACAACGTTGGGGGACTTGCCGCCGAGCTCGAGCGTGACCGGAACGCAGTTGGCGGCCGCGGCCTGGCCCACCAGGCGCCCGACCGCCACCGATCCGGTGAACGCGAGGTGCGCGATGCCGGGGTGAGCCGCCAGCGCTGCCCCGGCCTCCTCGCCGAGCCCCGGCACGACGTTGAGCGTGCCGGGCGGAAAGCCCGCCTCGAGCGCCAGCTCTCCAAGCATCAGGGCGGTGAGCGGCGCATCCTCGGATGGCTTGAGGACGCAGCAGTTGCCCGCCGCGAGCGCGGGCGCCGTGGTGCGCGAGCCGATCTGGATCGGGTAGTTCCACGGCGTGATGTGCCCCGTTACGCCGAATGGCTCACGCAGCGTGTACGCGAAGATCGGGCCGTCGAGCGGGATGGTGTCCCCGCGGACCGCCTCCACCGTGCCCGCGTAGAACTCGAAGTACCGGGCGGCAACGTCGACGTCGGCGTAGGCCTGCTTGAGCGGCTTGCCGGTGTCGTCGCTCTCGGCCAGCGCGAGCGCATCGCGGTCGCGCTGGATCAATCCCGCGAGCGCGCGCAGCAGACGCGCGCGCGAGGCGGGGGAGCTGGAGAGCCAGCCGCCGTCGAGCGCTTCCCGCGCCGAGCGCACCGCCGCGTCGACCTGCTCGGGCCCGCAGCGGGCAACCTCCGCCAGCGTGGCGCCTGTGGAGGGGTCGATCACGGGAAAGGAGTTGGTAGCCGCCACGCGCTCGCCGTGGATAAGCGCGCCCTCCAGGCGTTCCGTCACGACCCGCTCCTCACACGGCGGTGCGTCTCCGTGTATTCGCTGCCGTCGATCTGGATGTCGATGACCGTGGTGGCGTCGGCCGCGAGCGCGGCCCCCAGCGCGGCTCGAAGCTCGCTCTCGCTGGAGGCGCGGGCGCCCTTCACGCCCAGGCTCTCGGCCAGGCGCGCGAAGTCGCTGCGCACGAAGTCCACGTTGGAGCGCTCCTGCCTGTTCTGCTCCTGCTTGACGCGGATCAGGCTGAGGCTGCTGTCGTTCAGCACGAGCACGATCACCTTCGCGCCGACGCGAGCCGCCGTCTCGAGCTCGGCGGCGTTGATCGTGAAGCCGCCATCGCCAGTGAACGCCAGCACCGGCTCGCCTGGAGCGGCGAGCGCCGCGCCGATGGCTGCCGGCAGCGCGTAGCCCATCGTGGCCAGGCCATTCGAGATGTGGAAGCGGTTCGGCCGTTCGCTTCGCCAGAGCCAGGTGACGGGGAACATGTGGGCGCCCGCGTCGACCGTCACGCGCGCGTCGCCCGCCAGCTCCTGCGCGATCTCGACGACGCGCCAGGCAGGCAGCTCGCCGCCCTCGTTGCGCAGCTGGCGGAGCATCGCCCCGGCGCGCTTCGCGGCATCGCCGGGCACCCACTCGGAGGCCGGTGTGCCGAGGGTCGCGCGCAGGGCCGCGAGCGACGCGTCGATCGGGCCCGCGAGTGTGACTCGCGGACGCAGATACTCGTCCGCCTCCGGCCCCAGCCGCAGGGCCAGCACGGGCGCGTCGTAGGTCCAGGGCCGGGCCAGGAGCTCCACCGGGTCGAGCCCGACCGTGAGCAAGAGGTCGGCCTCCGACAGCAGCGGGCGCTCGATCTCGGCGCCGGTCACGATCCCAGCCGCCAGCGGGTGAGAGTCGGGGAACACCCCCTTCCCCTTGTAGCTCGACATCACCGGCGCCCGCAGGCGCTCGGCGAGCGCCACCAGGCCGGCGGGGTCGACGTCGCGGCGCGCCTCGTCCCCCACGAGGACAACTGGCTTGCGCGCCCCGCGCGCCAGTTCCGCCGCATCCGCGACGTCCGACTCCACCAGGGAGGCCGGGGCGGCATCCGCGCCGCCCGGATCCTCCGCATGCCCGCTCACCGGCGAGCGCGCATGATCGCGAGCCATTTCAACCAGGACCGGCCCTCGGGGAGGTTGGAGGGCCAGGCCGATGGCACGCGACAGCTGTACGCCCAGGTCGTCTGGTCCAGCGTCGACGTAGGCCTTGACCAGTGGCGCGAAGAGCGCGCGCTGGTCGATCACCTGATGCCCGGTCGTCGCCAGCTCGGCATCCGAATACCGATCGGCGACGAGCAGCAGCGGGGAGCGATCGAGCCGTGCATGCGCCACCGCGTTCACCGCGCTGGCCGCGCCCGGCCCGAGCCCCACAATCAACGAGCCCGGGTTGCCGTTGATATCCGCTGCTGTCGACGCCATCAGGCCGCCACCCACCTCGGAGCGCGTCAGAACCGTGGCAACGCCACGGACCTGGAGCGCGTCGAGAAGAGCGAGGTTGCTACCTCCGCCCGGAAACGTGAAGGCCACCTCCACGCCGGCATTCACCAATGCCTCGGCGACCTGCTCGGCCACCGTGAGATCGGCTACATGCGAGCCAGGAGACACCGCCGCGGTCCGGACTTTTGCGGCCATTGAAAAGCCATTATGCACCCCGGCGCAATTTTTGAGAAACTCATTCCGAGAAATGGCAACTGCATCCGAACATAACTCTGAGCCCACCCTGACCGCAGCTCCCCCGAACAAGCTCAAGCGGCTCGTGGGCGGCGGTGACATCGCCGTCGGAACCCTGCTCTCGTTCGACGCGCCCTGGCTCGTCGAGATGTTCGGGATGACGGGCTACGACTTCGTGACGATCGATCTCGAGCACGAGCCGATCGACCCCGCGGCGGTCTTCCACCTGGTGCGCGCCGCCGAGAACGTCGGCATGACCGCGATCGTTCGCATGCCCGCGAGCGACGCGATCTACCCGATGCTCACGACGGGCGCGCAGGGGATCTGGATCCCCGACCTTCGCGGTCGCGAGCACGCCGAGGAGATCGTGCAGTACACCCGTCACGCGCCCGTGGGCCGGCGCACCTACTACACGCAGACGCGCGCGGCGAAGTACGGCGTGGGCATCGACGAGAGCAACTGGACCAGGGAGGCGGACGCGGAGCTGCTGGTGGTCGCCATGATCGAGGACATCGCGCTCGTGGACGAGCTCGACGAGATCCTGGCGGTGGATGGCATCGACGGCTACCACGTGGGCACGCTCGACCTGGCCCAGAGCATGGGCTCGCCGTCGCCGGAGAAGCTCGACGAGGCCGTGACCGAGATCGTCGGGCGCTGCAACGACGCGGGCAAGCTCACGTCGGTCGGCGTGGTCACCCCGTGGGCGATCGACGGCGTGAAAAAGCGCGTCGACCAGGGCGTCGACATTCTCACGGTGGCCTCGGCCTGGATGCTCACGAACGCGGTGGGCGCCTTCCTCGAGGACGTCGAGGCGCGGATCCCGGAGGACCGGCGCACTCGCACCGGCCGGACCCCCACGCCGAACAAGTACGTGAATCCGCAGAAGTGAGCGCGAGCGACAAGAGCGCCGACGTGGTGGTGGTCGGCGCCGGCGTGATCGGCACCACGGTCGCCTACGAGCTGGCGGCGGCCGGGCTCGACGTGACGATCGTCGAGCGCACCGGCGTTGGCAGCGGCTCCACCGGGCACGGCCACGGGATCATCTCGCTGGTGGGCAAGGACTTCAGACCCGGCGCTCACCTCAAGCTCGGCGTGCTCTCCGCGCGCATGTATCCGGACCTGTGCGAGCGGATCCTGGAGGACAGCGGGATCGACCCGATGTACCACGAGCTGCCGGGCATCAGCTTCGCCGTGGTCGAGGAGGAGGAGCGCATCTTCCGCGACTTCATGGCGCGCGACGACACCCGCGGCCTGCTGGACATGGAGTGGCTGACCGTGGAGCAGTGCCGCGAGGTCGAACCGCTGCTCACCGACGACGCGATCGGCGGGGTGCTGCACCCGCACGGGCAGGTGGACGCCTATCGCCTGTCGCTCGCCGCCGTGGCGGCGGTGGAGAAGCTCGGCGGGCGGATCGTCACCGGCGAGGTGACCGGTCTCGTGCGCGACGGCGACCGCATCGTGGGAGTCGAGCACAAGCGCGGGACGATCGGCTGCGACCACGTGGTGATCGCGAACGGCGCCTGGGCCGGGCGAGCCGCGGAGTGGCTGGAGGCTCCGGTGCCCGTGCGCCCGCTTCACGGCGAGGTGCTGCACGCGCGGCTGGAGGGCGACCCGGTGCGCGCCTTCATCCTCACGGGCCTACACGGGCCGATTCTGCCGAAGAAGGATGGGACGCTGATGGTCGGCAGCATCGGGGGAGTGACGATGAGCGGAATGGACGTGGATGCCAAGCACGTCTTCGACCCGAACGACACGACACCCCCGGAGTTCGACGAGGGGCCCACCCAGGACGGCCGCGACATGATGGTGGAGCGCTCTGTCCGCGTGATGCCGGCGCTGGCCGACGCTCAGCTCACCGCGCACCTCGCGGGCGTCCGGCCCCTGTCAGCGGACCGGATGCCCCTGCTCGGCCCGGCGCCGGGTCTCGATCGCGCCTGGCTCGCCACCGGACACGGCACGAAGGGGATCCACCTCGCAGCCGTCAGCGCGCGGATCATGGCCGACTACATCACCGGCCGGCCGATCGATGCGGAGATCCCCGCCGAGGCGTTCCTCCCGGAGCGCTTCGCGGCGGCCGTCGCCTAGGGGGTCGGCGCCGAGCCGGCCACGGCGTCCGGGAGAAGCTGGGAGACGGCGGCGCCGAGCAGGGCCACGCCCGCCGCAATCCCGTAGAGGCCGTCCCACCCCACCCAGTCCGCGATCGCGCCGATCACCGGTCCGACGACGGCCGTGCCGACGAACACCACGGTGGCCGACGCCGCGAACGCCCGCCCCGCCAGCTGCGGCGTGGTCCATTCCCCGGCCAGCGCGTAGACGACGGCGTTCCAGCCGAGCGCGGCGAACGAGTACAGCGCGAGCGCCACCAGCACAAACGGCAGCGACGAGTGCAGCGCGAGCCCGAACAGCAGGGCGCTGGCGGCTGCCATCAGGCCCGTCTCCACCAGGCTGCGCTTCCGGCGCGTTCCGTCGGCACCGTCCGCGATCCGCCCCCATGCCAGGCGCGAGATGATCGCCGTGGCGTTGATCACGAAGTATCCGACCCCGGCCTGCACCGCCGAGAAGCCGGCGGCTCGCATCGCGGGCACCGTGTAGGACAGGATGGTCTGGAGCAGGAACAGGTAGGTCACCGTCACCACCAGGAGGCGCCTGATTCCCGGCTGGTCCCAGATGCCGCGGAACAGCCCCACGGACCGCGGGTGCCTGGTCTGCACGTCGTCGGAAACGGAGGAGAACACCATTCCCAGCACCCCCACGGCCACCGCTCCCGCGGCCAGCACGAGCCGGATGCCGTCCGCCGCCTCAAGCGCGGGCACGAGCACCGCCGCGATCAAGCCGCCGACCGGCACCGCGGTCTGGCGCACGCCCAGCGCCCACGCCCGCCTGCGCCCGGGATAGACGCGGAAGATCGCGCCCGCGCCCGACACGGGAATGATCGCCGCACCGACACCGGCGATCATCAGGCCCAGGAATACCGCGGGCGCTGCGTGCACGAGCGCCGCCAGCACCAGGCCGACCACGGCCAGCGACGTGCCGAGCCTGGTGGCCGTGCGGGCCCCCAGACGATCGACCGCGCGTCCCGCGCCCACGAGCGCGAGCCCGGATCCGAGCTGCATCGCGGCGAGCAGCGCCCCCAGGCCCGCGAGGCTCAGGTCGAACTCGGAACGCAGCTGCGGGCCGATCGACGGCAGCCCGAGCACCATGAACGACACCCCCGCCTGGGCGGCGGAGGCGGCCAGGAGCATGTGCGTCGCGGACATGTGAGCGACGGCCGCAGGATCCGCGGGCGGTACTTCCTGCCGGCCGTCTGCGCTCACGGGGCGGCTACACGTCGATCGTCTCGATGCGGAACGGGTCGAGCGGGTCGTCCGGCTCGATCACGTGGTTGAGGGTGAATCGGTAGAGCGGTCCACGTGGGATCTCGGCCGGCGAGTAGGGGAAGGCGAGCGCGGTGATCAGACCGGAGTACTCCGGCACCGCGTAGTGCGCCCCGACGTGCGCCGTTGCCTTGCCGATCGAGTCCGCCACCTCCTGGCTCGGCGCGGTGATCTCGATCAGGATGCCTACCTCGTGGGCGGGCGTTGGCGTCGGCTCGAGCGAGCCCATCACGCCGTCCACGCCATAGCGGCGGAACGTGATCGTCACCTGCTCGTTCATGTCGGAGCCGTAGATCTGCGTGATCCGGCGACGCGACGTCTCCTCCACGCCCTCGAGCCAGCTGTCGAGCTGACGGAGGATGACCGGGTCGCGCACGCCGCCGATCACGATCGTCTGGTAGCCCACGAGCTCAGCGCCCTCGAGCTTGTTGGTGGTGTTGGTCGCGGGCTCGAAGCGACTGCCGCTCACGCGCACCGCGCGGTCGCTCATCGCCTCGAAGGTCAC
>Ga0070680_100001284_pt1 | contig 18175 bp, 17 predicted proteins | sample KBSC73BmetaG_FD_64672 | JGI IMG/M metagenome (GOLD analysis project Ga0070680, IMG submission 64672) | Corn rhizosphere microbial communities from Kellogg Biological Station, Michigan, USA - KBS C7-3B metaG | ecosystem: Host-associated > Plants > Roots > Rhizosphere | place: USA: Michigan...
CGACGAGCAACCCATCGACCTTCGGGAGCAGCTGTTCGATCACGTCGATTTTTCCGGAGATCTTGGCGCCGCCAAGAATCGCGATGAACGGGCGCTTCGGATCGGCGAGAGCGCCGCCCAGATAGTCGAGCTCGGTCTGCATCAGCAGTCCTGCTACGGCCGGCCGGAGATGTTCGGCAACTCCGACGGTCGACGCGTGAGCCCGGTGCGCCGCGCCGAACGCGTCATTGACGAAACAATCTCCCAGCTCAGCGAGCGCGCGCGAAAGCCGTTGATCGTTTTTCTCCTCGCCGCCAAGAAAGCGTGTGTTCTCGAGAAGCAGAATCTCGCCGGGCTTGATCTGCTTGCTCGCCTTGAGCGCTTCGTCCGAATCAGTGGATTCTAAAAAGATGACGTTGCAGCCGGTGAGCTGGGCCAGGCGTTTCGACACGGGCTCGAGCGAGTACCTCGCCTCGGGCTTGCCCTTCGGCCGCCCGAGGTGCGACAGCACCACCGGCAGTCCGCCGCGCTCGATCAGAAGCTCGATCGTCGGCAGCGCGGCCCGGATCCGGGTGTCGTCGGTGATCTCGGAATTCTCGTCGAGTGGGACGTTGAAGTCGACGCGAAGGAGCACGCGCTTGCCCCTGATCTGTGCGTCGGTCAGGTCACGGACGGTTTTCTTTTTCATCTTTCGAGCCGGCTTAGAGTCGGGACCCCATGAAGCGCAGCATGTCGACGCAGCGCGAGGCGTATCCCCACTCGTTGTCGTACCACCCCTGCACCGTCACGAGCGTGCCGTCGATGACGTTCGTGGTCTTCGAGTCGAGAATGCACGAAGCCGGGTCGCCGATGAAGTCGCACGACACAAGCTCTTCGTCGCTGTAGCGAAGGAAGCCGGAGAGCGGCCCTTCGGTCGAGGCCTTCTTGAACGCGGCGTTGACCGTGTCCTTCGTCGCACCGGTCTTCTCGACCTCAACCGTCAGAATCGTGTACGACACGTCCGGCGTCGGGACGCGAACCGAGCACCCGTCGATCTTCCCCTTGACCTCGGGTATCACGAGCGACGTCGCCTTCGCCGCCCCCGTCGTCGTCGGAATCATCGAGAGCGCCGCTGCTCGCGCGCGCCGAAGATCCTTGTGCGGCAGGTCGAGAATCTGCTGATCGTTCGTGTAGCTGTGAATAGTCACCATCGACGCGTGCTTGAAGCCGAAGTTGTCGCGAATCACCTTGACCATCGGGACGAGACAATTCGTCGTGCACGACGCGTTCGAAACGATGGTGTGCTTGGCGGAATCGTATTTGTCGCTGTTGACACCCATCACGATGGTGATGTCCTCGCCCTTCGCCGGCGCGGAGATGAGCACCTTTTTGGCGCCGCCCTCGATGTGCTTGCGCGCGCCATCGGCGTCCGTAAACCGTCCGGTCGACTCCAGAACGATGTCGACGCCCAGGTCTTTCCAGGGAAGCGCCGACGGATCCTTGTGCGAGAGGATCTTTATCTCGTCGCCATCGACGACGATCGAATCCTTTCCGACTTCAACGTCGCCCGGATATTTGCCGTGGACGGAGTCGTACTTGAAGAGGTGGGCGAGTGTCTTGGTGTCGGTGAGGTCGTTCACCGCCACGAAATCGAGATCAGCGATTCCCTGCTCCTTTGCCGCCCGCAGAACCTGTCTGCCGATTCGTCCAAATCCGTTGATTCCTATCCGAGTTGCCATTCCTTGAGCTCCATTCGGTTAAAGCCGGTCGCCACTCGCGTGTGCCCGGCCGAAAGTCACGTAACTGATGATTCGCGCTCCGGCCCCATGCAACACCTTCGCGCATTCGTTGAGCGTCGCGCCGGTCGTCACCACATCGTCCACCAGAATGATGTGCGCACCAACCAGCGAATCCATCCCATCGCCGATTTGAAACGAGCCTGCAACGTTGCCCTGTCTCTGTTCGGGTGTCAACCGCGTTTGCGATTCGGTCGCGCGCAAGCGGGCGATCACGCCGTCAAGAGCCGGAATTCGCCACTGTCGCGACAATCCGCGGGCAAGCAGCTCGCTTTGATTATAGCCACGCTCTCTTTTTCTCGCTGAAGCGAGGGGCACCGGGATAAGCGCCGCGCGCTCCTCGACCACGTCCGCCGGCCACGAAAGCCGGGCCATCCGGTCGGCCATCTGATCGGCGACCTTCGCCCACCCCTCGTACTTGAGCGCGTGTACGATCGAGGACGCCGACTCGACTGGCATCCAGCAAACGGAGCGCACCGCGCGCACGAATGGAGGGAGCAGCTCGCACCACCGGCAAGCGCCGGCAGTAAGCGGGTGACCGCAGCGCGTGCATTGGGGTGACGGGAGACAAGGCAGGCGTGCCCAGCAAAGATGGCAAACGATCCCACTCTCCTGGCGGGAGAGAAGCGCGCCACACGCCACACAGGCGCGCGGCAGCAGAAGGTCCAGCGCGGCTGAAAGGCCCTCACGAATTGAGACGCTGGCTGAGCGACTTCCTACTGGAGCGAGAGACGCATCGCTTCCCGGTCCGGCTCGATTCCGAACCAGCGGCGGAACGCGAGCGCTCCCTGCTCGAGCAACATTGGGAGCCCGTCCGCCGCGCGAATCCGTCTCTTTCTCGCCGATCGCACCCATGATGTTCCGCCGCGTCTGTAGACGAGATCCAGCACCGCGGCCGTCCTCGGAACGACGCCCAGGTCCATCGGATGATCCTCGTCGGCCAGTCCAATCGGAGTTGCGTTGACGATCAAGGTCGCTCCTGTGATCGCGCGCTCCACGCTCGTTTCCATTCGGGCGACATCGGGAAACCGTCGCGCAAGCGCTTCGCCTCTCTCGCTATTTCGCGTGACGATCACCACTTCGGCGCCCGGCCATTCCTCCGCGGCGGCGAGAACGGCGGCTGCCGATCCGCCCGCGCCGAGCAATACGACGCGTGATTTGGTGACGTCGTTGCCCACGAGCGCCCGGGCAGCAGCGTCAAACCCCGCAACGTCGGTGTTGTCGCCGTGCAGCTTGCCCGACCTGTACCAGAATGTGTTGACGGCGCCGACCTTGGCCGCGACGTCCGTCAACGTATCGCACAGATCATGGACGGCGATCTTGTGGGGGATGGTGACATTTCCAGCTGCGCGAGAGGTCTTTAGCCGCCGCATTGTACCTCGCAGCGCCGAGGGAGTCACGTCGAGCGCTTCGTAAACGAGCGGGATGTTCGCGGCCTTGAGAGCAGCGTTCTGGAAGATCGGCGAAAGTGAATGATCCACCGGATGCCCGAGCAGCACGAGCTGACCCGGGTACTCTCCCGATTGCGCCGCCGTTTCAGCCTTTGATGCGATCAAAGAGTTTTTCTAATTCCGTTTCGAGGGCGTCCGCCGTCTGCCGATATGCGTCGAGATCCCCGCCGTAGGGATCCATGATGCCCTCGTGGGATGTGCCCGACGCGTACTCGTCGATCACGTGCACCTTGCCGCGCCCGCCCATCTGCTTCACCTGCTCGAGATGCCCGGGCGTCATGACGAAGATGAGATCTGCCTCGGAGATGATAGCGGGCGTGATCTTCCGGGAGCGGTGATCGGTGAGGTCGAGTCCGCGCTCCATTCCGACGAGGAGCGCCTCGTCCGTCGCCGGAAAGTTGTCCCACGCGTTTGTGCCCGCGCTCGCGATTTGCACGTCGGCAATGCCACGCCGCTCGGCGATCTTGCGCGCGAACGCCTCCGCGAGCGGGCTTCGGCACGTGTTGCCGCTGCAGACGAAGAGCAGGTTCACGCTCAGGCGTCTCCAACGAGATCGGGAACGATCGCGCGCAATTTGGTGGCGCTAATCGCGCCCGGTCGAATGACGCGCGGCAGCCTGCCGGTGCAGTCGACAACAGTCGAAGGCTGCGACTCCTTGAGCGTCCCGCCGTCCAGCACGCGCAGAGTCCCCCGGGCGATCGCGTCAGTCCACTGCGCTACGATTTGATCGGCGGCGGTTGCCGGGGGAACACCGGGTCTGTTCGCGCTCGTCGAAGTGATCGGCTGGCCGTGAGCGAGTATCAGTCGAGCGAGCGATGTGTGCGGTGTCCACCTCACAGCTATTCCGCCTTCCGGGCCACGAAGCAGGTCCGGAACCCGTTTTTCCCCACCAGGCAACACCAGGGTCAGTGGGCCAGGCCAGAATCGCGCGGCAAACATCGCGGCGTACCCAGTGAGGTGAAGTCCCAGTCGTTCGATCATCTCGCTTGCGGCGATCAGCAGCAGGAATGGCTTCCCTTTCGGGCGACCCTTGAGGGAGACGAGCTGCTGTACCGAGCGCTCATCAACCCCGCCGCCGAATCCATACACCGTCTCCGTCGGATAAGCCAAGACCTTTCCGGCCGCCAGGTGCGCGAGGGTTCCGCTGATGGATGCTTCCACTTCTCCGGGAGACCAGAACGGCACAACCATCGACTGCGAGCTCATTCGCGGAAGATACTCAGCGCCTCCACCAACGCGAAATCATTCTCCTCGGTGATTTTGTGGGCGCGCTCGCTTCCACGTACCGCGACGATGGTGAGGCCAATGTGCTCGCACAGGGCGGCATCGTCGGTCGCGAAGCGCTCAGACTCGCGTGCTTCACGGTAAGCGCGCTCTATCGCCTCGCGCGGAAACGCCTGGGGCGTTTGCGCGCGCCACAATCCGGTCCGGTCCACGGTGATGACGATCTTGCCGTTGGAGTCTACCCTCTTGAGCGTGTCCGTCACGGGAAGAGCGGCTACCGCGCCATGGCCTTTGCGCGCTTCGTCAATCACTCTGCCGATGGTTTCGCTGGTTGCCAGTGGACGCGCTGCGTCGTGAATGACGACGATCTCGCATTCGGTCGGAAGATCTTCCAGCCCATTGGCTACGGATTCGCTGCGGTGCCTTCCACCGACCGACAGCAGCAGACGCTCGGCGTCACTCTGGAAAATCCATGGGGGCGGATCGCCGACGAATTCGCGTGGAAGCACGCACACGACCATTCCGACGTCCGGGCGCGCCTGGAAAAGCTGGATGCTGTGGAGCAGCATCGGCTTCCCCGCTACCCATCGAAACTGCTTCAGCTCGCTGGACCCGGTGCGCGAACCGCTCCCAGCGGCGACGATGATTACCCCGACATCGCGTTGCATTCAGGCGTGAAAGAGTTGTCGAAAGAGATCGTTGATTGTGCTGACGCCCACTATCTCGATGCCGCGCGCTGGACGTTTTGGAATTCCACGCTCGGACATGTACGCGACCGTCATTCCCATCTTAGCTGCTTCGCCGAGCCTTCGCTCGGCCTGCGAGACGGGTCGGATCTCTCCGCCGAGGCCCACCTCGCCGAGAAAGATCGCCGAGCTCGAGACAGGCCGGTCGTAGACGCTCGATGCCAGCGCGCTGGCGACCGCAAGGTCACCGGCGGGCTCTTGCATCCTCACTCCGCCGACGACGTTCAGAAAAACGTCGAGCTGCGCGAAAGAAAGTCCCGCCCGTTTGTCTAGCACAGCGAGAAGAAGCGCTAGCCGACGCCCATCGTAGCCCGTGCTCACCCGTTGCGGAGTGCCGTAGCCGGCTTTCGCGGCGAGGCCCTGGATTTCGATCAGCACCGGACGCGACCCTTCCAGCAGCGCCGTCACCGCGCTCCCCGACGAATTGTTCAACCGGTCGCCGAGGAAGAGCTCGGAGGGATTCTCGACCGCGATCAAGCCCTCTTCGGTCATCCGGAAGACGCCGATCTCGTCGACGCTCCCGAATCGGTTCTTGGTCGCGCGAAGGATGCGGTGCTCGAGCATTCCCTCGCCCTCGAAGTAGAGCACCGTGTCTACGATGTGCTCGAGCGTCTTCGGGCCGGCGATTCCGCCACCCTTCGTGACGTGTCCGACGGCGAAGACGGTCGTCTCGGTCTCCTTCGCGAACCGCATCAGTCTCGCCGCGCACTCGCGGACCTGCCCCACATTTCCCGGCGCGCCCTCGAGATCGCTCGTGAAAACGGTCTGGATCGAGTCCACGACGATGGCGTCGAGCTGCTGCGAGCCCGCGGTCGCGAGAATCGTTTCGAGAAGCGTTTCATTTAGCAGCGAAACATTCTCCGCCGAACCGTGCAGACGCTCGGCACGCAGCTTCACCTGCAGCGCGGATTCTTCGCCGGAGACATAGAGCGTAGAATGTCCGAGCTCCTCGAGCTTGCCCGCCACTTGCAACAGCAGCGTCGATTTCCCGATGCCGGGCTCACCGCCCACGAGAACCATCGAGCCCGGAACGATTCCGCCGCCGAGAACGAAGTCGAATTCCTTGATGCCCGTCCTGAGGCGCCGGCCTTCGGAGCTCTTGATGTCGCGCAGTCGCGGTGTCGGGGCGACGCTCCCACCTTCCGACATGGATTTCTGTCCCGCAACGCGGCGTCCCGATGCCGTGGCGGACCCACGCGCCGTTGCCATCTCCTCGACGAGCGAATTCCAATCGCCGCAGACATCGCACCGTCCCGCCCATTTCGGATGGTCGGCGCCGCAATTGGTGCAGCGGTAGACCGTTTTTGCCTTGGGACTCACTGCGGCGCTAGACGGGGCGAGAGATTCTCAAAGCGCGTGTAGGTTTTGTTGAAGTACAGATTCACGAAGCCCGTCGGACCGTTTCTCTGCTTGCCGACGATGATCTCGGCCCGACCTTCGAGGGTGTTGCCATCCTTGTCGGTGGGGCCGTCGTACATCTCCTGGCGGTAGATGAACATCACGAGATCGGCGTCCTGCTCGATCGCGCCCGACTCGCGCAAGTCGGAGAGCTGCGGTCGCTTGTTCTCTCCGGTACGCTGCTCGGGGGCGCGGGAAAGCTGCGACAGCGCGACGACGGGAATTCGCAGCTCCCGCGCGAGCGCCTTCAGGGAGCGCGAGATGTAGCTGATCTCCTGCTGTCTGCTCTCGGTATTCGTCGGCCCCTGCATCAGCTGCAGGTAGTCGATCACCACCATCCCGATGTTGTTCTCCATCTTCAGGCGGCGCGCCTTGGAGCGCATCTCGAGCAGCGTCATCGCGGGGGTGTCGTCGATCCAGATCGGCGCGTGGCTCAGGATTCCGGCGGCACGGCCAAGTCTCACGAACTCTTCGTCGTGCAGCTTTCCTTTGCGCAAGCGCTGGGCATCGACTCGGCCTTCTGAGGTGAGTAGTCGCTGGACGAGCTGTTCCTTGCTCATCTCCAGCGAGAAAAACGCGACCGGCACGTTGTGATCGAGTGCCGCGTTCTGGGCGATGTTGAGTACGAAAGCAGTCTTTCCCATCGATGGACGCGCCGCCACGATGACGAGGTCTGAAGGCTGGAAACCTGCCGTCATCTCGTCCAGGTCCTTGAACCCGCTCGCCACACCCGTAATCGATCCGCCGCCACGCTGAATCTCTTCGATTCGTTCCATGGTCGGCCAGAGAAGCTCCTTGATCCGCATGAAGCCTTCGGACCCGCGACTCTGATTGACCTCGAAGATCTTGTGCTCGGCCTCGTCGAGCAGCTCGGTGGCTGGTGCCGCCGACTCGAACGCTTCGGACACGATCGCCGTCGATACTTCGATGAGACGCCGCCGCAGCGCCTTCTCGCGAACGATCTTGGCGTGGTACTCGATGTTGGCCGCGGTGGGGACCGCGTCGACAAGAAACCCGATGTAATCCTTGCCGCCGCTCGATTCGAGGGAGCCCGCGCGGGAGAGCTCCTCGGAGAGCGTGAGCGGGTCTACTACATCACCGCGCTCCGACAGCGCGACCATGGCGCGAAAGATCCGCCGGTGGCCCTCGCGATAGAACATGGTGTCGTCGAGAAACTCGGTCGCCCGAAGAATGGCGTCGGGATCCATGAGCATGGCCGACAGAACCGCCTGCTCCGCATCTTCGGAGTAGGGCGGCCGGCGATCCTTGTATGGGTCACGCGCGTGAGGCGCTATCGAGAACTCTACGGGCGAGCTTGACATCTTCCCAAGTGGGGCGTTTCCAGGCCGGGTTGCGGAGCAGCGCGGCGGGGTGATAGGTGACGACGAGCGGCGTTCCGTGATAGCGGTGCACGAGACCACGGAGCTGGCCGAGCGGAGTTTTTGTATTTAAGAGAGTTTGCGCGGCGAAGGTCCCAAACGCAACTATCACTTTTGGCTTGATCAGCTCCAGCTGTCGGATCAGGTAAGGACTGCACGCTTCGACCTCATCAGGCTGCGGATTTCTGTTTCCGGGGGGTCGATGCTTGAGCACGTTGCATATGAACACCTCTTCCCTCGTCATGTCGATCGCCGCAAGGATCTTGGTTAGCAACTGACCCGCTTGACCGACGAACGGGCGACCCGTTTCATCTTCCTTTGCCCCCGGCGCTTCGCCAACGCAAACGAGCTTCGCCTTGGGATTTCCTTCGCCGGGAACCGGCTTGATCGCGGTTTTGTAAAGTGAGCAGCGCGTGCACTTTGCAACTGTTCGCGCGATGTCGTCCAGCGAATCGAGCTTTTGGATCGCGGTCGGGATCAGCTCGCTTTCGTTGGCGCCTACGACCAATCCTTTCTTGAAAGCCATGTCGTCGAGGATCTGAGCAGTTGGCTGAGGTGGTTCTTTCGCCGGGTCGATGAACTCGTGGCGCCCCAGTCGAGGCGGGTCAACATTCACGCCAGCCTCGCGGAGAGAGGCGCGCCAGTCCTGTGACTCGGATGAGGAGGCGTCGCGAATGCTCGGATGTCTCTGGCTCGGAACGGGCGCCTGCCCGGCGGCACCGAGCAGTCGCATCACGTCTTCGACTTTCAAAGCATCGAGCACCAACTCCGATTCGCCGAGCTCGCGCCGTTGTTCAAGGTAGCGGCGCAAAAGATCCTTAGCGTCCACTCAGCTCCCTTTCGATCCGATCGAGCAGGACTTCGGCGAGATCGCCCTTTGACATAAGCTGAAGGTCTTCCTCCCGACCCCTGCGGTCGATGAGCGTGACGCGGTTGGTATCGACGCCGAATCCGGCGCCCGGCTCCGTGGCGTCGTTGAGGACGACGAGATCGAGGCCCTTCGATGTGAGCTTCTCCCTCGCGTTGCTGACGCCGTTCGTTGTCTCGAGCGCGAATCCCACGATCACACTCTTCTTCTTTCGCTTGCCGATCGTCGATTTCAGGATGTCCTCGGTTTGCTCGAGATCGATTCTCGGCGCGGATTTGCCCTTCTTGATTTTCTGTTTGGCGCTGGTCGCGGGCCGGAAATCGGCGGGCGCGGCTGCCATCACGAGGACGTCGGCCGACGGAAGCGCCTTCGCCACCGCCTTCGACATCTCTTCGACAGTTGCAGTCGTCACCGTCTTGAGCTCGCCGGGCAGCGGAACATCGACGTGCCCGGCGATCAGCGTCACGTCGGCTCCCCTTCTCCACGCCGCCCGTGCAATCGCGATTCCCATTTTTCCGCTGCTGTGATTCGAGATGAACCTCACCGGATCAATCGCCTCACGCGTAGCGCCGGCGGTGACGACGACTTTTTTCCCCGACAATGGCGACTCCGATTCGAGTAGTCGTCCGATCCGGGTCATAATCTCGTCGGGCTCGGGCATTCGACCGGGCCCGCTTCCCTCCCCAACCGCCAGCGGCCCCACCGCCGGCTCGAGGATCTCGTATCCGACTGATCGCGCCTGTTCGACGTTGCGCTTCGTCTGCGCGTGGGACCACATCCGATCGTTCATCGCGGGGACGAGGAGGACTTTGGATTGTGTCGCAAGGAGGCAGGCAGTCAGCAGATCATCGGCTAGGCCGTGAGCAGCACGGCCGACGAAATCAGCCGTCGCAGGGGCGACGACAACGATGTTGGCCTCGCGGGCGAGGCGGATGTGATCGAGGGCGTGTCCCGGCCCAAAAATCTCCGAATGAACCTGACGTCCGGTGACAGCCTCGAAGGTGATGGCGCCCACGAATTCACGCGCCGAGCGCGTCATCACGACATCTACTTGAGCTCCCGCCTGTGTAAGCAAACGCGCCAGCCACACGGACTTGTAGCTGGCGATGCCCCCGGTTACACCGAGGAGGACGCGGGTGCCGTCGTACGGACGCGCGAGACTACTCCGTGCGGCGACGCGGGATGACGCGATACTCGACCTCACCATCGGTGAGCTCTTCGAGCGCGCGAGTCGTCAGCTTCTTCTCGCCAGGCGCCGAGCGATCGCGGGGGAATTCATTCAGGACCCGCGCGTACTTCGCGGCGACCAGAACCCCCAGATACTTGTTCGTCGCGTGCTTGGCGACTTCGTTCGGGATGAATACCTGCATTTACTTCCTCTTTGAATGAAGATCTATCGCGCCCTGGATCCCGTCCTCGATGTTCTTGATCAACGGCTCGAGAGCGTCGTTGCGGGAGCGCTTGAGCGCTTCCGCGTCGATTATGCTGGAGATCGCGGCCACCGCCGAGTCGATCCGGTCGTTGACCACCACATACTCGTACAAATCTATCGACTTCAGCTCCTCTTTGGCACTTCTGAATCGCCGAATGAGCGATTTGGCGTCCTCGGTGCCCCTCGCGGTCAGCCTCTCAATGAGGGCGTCCGCCGACGGAGGAAGGATGAAAATGAGCACCGACTCGGGAAAAGCGGCCGAAAACTGCTGCGCGCCCTGGACGTCGATATCCATGATGACGTGCCGCCCGGACGACAGAACGCGCGCCACCTCCGCGCGAAGCGTCCCGTACAGATGCCCGTGGACTTCAGCCGATTCGGCGAATTCGCCCGCATCCTGGCCCCGCTTGAACTTCTCGACGGCAAGGAAGTGGTAGTCCCGGCCGTTGACCTCGCCTTCCCGTGGTGGACGCGTCGTGCAGGAGACCGAGTATCCCAAATCCTTACGCAGCGAAAGAAGCTTGTGCGCGATGGTCGTCTTGCCGCCCCCCGAGGGCGACGAAAGAATGACGGGAAACGCCATCACTCGAGGTTTTCTCCCTGCTCGCGGATCCGCTCCAGCTCTTCCTTGATTGCGATCACGTCTTCGAGGATGGGCGCGTCGTTGGCCTTGCTGCCGATCGTGTTCGTCTCACGAAGCATTTCCTGAAGAAGAAATCCGAGCCGCTTGCCGACCGGATCAGTCGTCTTCGAGCGAACCGTGTCGCGAAATGCCGAGAGATGCGAGCGAAATCTGTCCAGCTCCTCGGCGACGTCGAGCTTATCGGCGAGGAGCGCGATCTCCTGCGCCAGTCGCTGCGGGTCGACTCCTGAGGCCCCAATCAGCTCTCCAACCGTGCGCTTGATCCGCTCGTGCTGTTCCTTGAGGCGCACCGGAGCGCGCTTGTCGATCCGGGCCAGCCGGGTCTCCACAGCGTCGATTCGCTCGAGAAGAAAGCGGGACAGCTGCGCTCCCTCCGTTCTTCGCATCGCGACGAGATTGTCAGCCGCCTTGGCGACAATCTTCACCAGCGCGTCGCCGGCCTTCTGATCGACCTCATCGCTGGGCGCAGTGATCACGTCGGGCAGCTTCAGCAGCGTTGCGAGGTCGACCTCGCCAGCCAGCTTGTGTTTTTTTTGGAGCGCCTTGAGCGCGGTCAGATACTGTGCGAGACGGGTTTCATCGATTACCGGCGAGGTCGACTCATCGCGCTCGATCCGCGCAACCAGCGTCACGTGTCCGCGCGCGATTTTCTGGCGCAGCATGTCGCGGATCTCGCCTTCCCAGCGCGAGAACGCTGAAGGAAGCTTGAGGCTCGGGTTGAAGAAGCGGTGGTTCACCGATCTTATCTCGACGCTGGCGCGCGCGCTTCCCACGAGACCATCCGCCGCGCCGAACCCCGTCATGCTGGATATCATGTGAGGCGGTCTATGTTACGCCGTGACAATGGGTTTGTCAATTCCAAAAATCCCATCTGACGCCGTAGATCGCGAGGACTCTCGGCATCTCGTAGCCGGGGATCACGAAGTATTGATAGCTGAGAAGATTGCGCTGCTGATAGCTGATGACCGCGCGCAGAATTCGAATCTCGAGGAGACCGGTCACAGTTCGCCAACCGGCGACATTCTCATCTCCCGCGGCGAGCGGAAAAAGCATGTGGCCGCGGTACTCGTAGATTCCGGCCACGTGCAGCGAAAAGTCCCCTCGGGGAAACCGCTTGATGAAGTCGTTCGTGAAGCTCAGCTCTGATCGGCTTTGGTACTGCGGCTGATAGGGGCGCATCGCGTCCCACCGAGTTATCCAGCTGTCGATGCCAAAGCCGCGGCCGAGGGGCCCGCGAATCGACAGGGTTTGCGCCGTTGATCGGCCCGCTGGTGTCGGCTGCAACAGGGTATCGTACACGACGGGCGCTAATCCCTCGGTCTTGTCGCTCGAGATCACTCCCGCCGAGATCCAGGGACCCAGGATTTTGAGGCCCACTTCGCCACGCGCGCTCGTTGTCTTTGCGAGCGACCCCGGGCCATTGGAACCAGGGACGGTCGTTGCGAACGAGCCCGACAATGCAAGGAACGGAAGCGGTTGCACACGCGCACCGACATCCGCGTTTGTGGCGCTCCTGAATCCGTCGTGCTCGGCGAATCCGCTCAACACCCCGAATGGCGTCACGAAATCCGCCCGACCTGAAAACGTGTTGTAGTTGCTGCCTTCGATCGCGCGCAATCGATCGCCGACCTCGAAGCGCGCCGGTCCGGCGGTAAAGCCGCCGCTGGCGTTGTACTGGGTCTCGAAGATCCGTCGCTCGGTCGTGTCGGGCTGGTTGATAGCGCCCACGCTGTGGTCAGCACCCGTCTTACCCTTGAAGCCCAGCGACGCCACGGTTACCTGCGCCCATGGGCCACCGTTCATGCTCCCAACGGCGGCGCGCACGTACGCATTGGTGTGCGTCGCATCCAGGGACAGCACGGGAGGCAGGCCAAACGCCGGGCGTTGGAGGTCGCGCGTTGCGTGGGTTCGGTCGACGAACGCGTCGACACTCCATCCTTTGCGGGCGATTCCAATTCTCGCGAGGAGGGAGAGCTCGTCACCGGCACCCGCAAATCGGGGACTGAGTACCCCGTATTGTTGACCACCGAGTTGGAGAACTCCGCCGTTGTCGAATCGCTTGCCGTAAAAGCCGCGGTACAGATTTGTATCCTCGTTGCCGGTCGCTACATCGACACGTGTATATGGATCCGTGTTCTCCACCCTCCACGTGCGCATATAGATCCTGAGCTCGCTCGCACTCCTCTCAATCGTGAGATGCTCGAGGGTCCAGATCTGGATCGTCGAAAGATCGAGGACGCCGCCGGTCGTGTTGTCGAGGTTGTCGAGCTCGAGGCCGTCATAGAAGATGCGTACCCGACGGAAATCCCCGTTCATTGTGGCCACCTGCGGAGTGGCCAGCCATCCCGAACGAAAGGTCGTGATTCCCGGGATGCGATCGAGCAGGTCTACGAGTGTGAGCGCGCCTGTGGCAAAGAGCTGGGTGCGATCGTAGTCGTACTGAGGGCCGACCTCGTACGTCATCGGATCGGCAAACCGTCCGATGGGTGGCTTGATGGAGTCCGCTTTGATGGAATCGGCCCTCACGCGAGCGCTGTCGGAAAGCGTGTCCGGTTTTGGCCTCGGGGGAATCGGAACCACGCTCGATGGTGGCGACGGCACCTGAGCGCGAGCGGGCGACGCGCCCGCGTAAAAAAGCGCCCCGGCCACAAGGCCGAGGCGGGCTGGGTTGGACAGACGCCCGAGAAACCCGGTCAGCGAACTCTCCCGCGAATGAACTCGATGAACATACCCGTCGGGACTCCCGTCGGTCCCTTTGGGATGGTGACGAGATCGGACTCCGAGTACGCGGTGCCGGCGATGTCGAGGTGCGCCCACGCATACCCATCGGCGAATTCCTTCAAAAACATCGCCGCGGTGGTCGCGCCGGCCGGCCGACCCCCCGAATTCTTGATGTCGGCCACATCAGACTTGATGAGATCCTTGTACTCATCCCAGAGTGGCAGCGGCCACGCCGGCTCCCCCGCCCGCTTGCCCGCCGCGAGTATCTCGGCGATGAGCGCGTCATCGGATGAGAATACTCCGCTCGCAGTGTGGCCAAGCGCGATCACGCACGCGCCGGTCAGCGTCGCGGCGTCGATGACGACGTCGGGATCGAAACGCCGGGCGTACGAGAGGCAATCGGCAAGGACGAGGCGTCCTTCGGCATCGGTATTGATGATCTCGATCGACTTTCCATTGTGCGCCTTGACGACGTCGCCGGGGTTCATCGCGGTTCCCGACGGCATGTTCGTCGTCGCGCCGATGATTCCGACGACGTTCACTTCGGGCTTCATCTGACCAATCGCTTCGAATGTGCCGAGCACGCCCGCGGCGCCGCACATGTCGAACTTCATGAACTCCATTCCCTGCGCCGGCTTGATCGAAATGCCGCCGCTGTCGAAGCAGAGTCCCTTGCCGACCAGAACCACCGGTTTCGCGTTCGGCCTGCCACCCTTGTACTCGAGGACGATGAGCTTCGGATCCTGCGGCGTTCCCTGCGCAACCGCGAGGAAGGATCCCATCTTCTCAGCTTCCATCTCGCGCCGGCCGAGCACGGTGATTCCCATTCCGTGTCGCTTCGCGATCTCGCCGGCGGTTTGCGCGAGATAATCGGGAGTGCAGAGATTGCCCGGCATCATTGCCAGCCGGCGGGCGAGGCTATGGCCCGATCCGATGGCCTGGCCGTTGATCAACCCCTTCCTGCTGTCGTCGGTGTTGCTGGTGACGACCGTCGCTCTCTCCAACGGCTTCTTGCGCTCCGCCTCCGGCGGCGCGGACTTGAGATCCGCATACTCCCACGCGCCGGCGATAAGTCCACTCGTGATCGCTTCCGTCTCCTCGGGTGAGATTTGCCCCGAGTACCACACCATCTCGCCGACGCCGAGTCGCTGGGCGTTTCTGGCAGCAAGCGTCGCCGCCCGCCGGTACGATGCCCTGCGATCAGCGACGTTCCCCATCCCGACGAGCAACACTCTGCGGGGACCTTTGGCGACGCCGGTGAGGTGAAGCATCTCGTCGCGCGCGCCTCGGAAGTCCTTCATCTCGATGGTTCTGCTCAGCGCCCCCTGCATCGCCGAATCGAGTCCGGCGATTCCGGCCAGCGTCGGGTTTTCGGGGAGCGCCACCACGAGCAGCGCCGTCCCAACCTCCGCTGGGTTGACCGAGTTAATGCTTACCGACAGCACTAACTCTTCATTCCCGCGATCACCTGATCACCGAAATCCGACGTGGAGATCTCCTTCGCTCCAGGCATCTGTCGCGCAAGATCGTAGGTGACGCGCTTCGATTTGATCGCGCCCTCCATCCCTTTCACGACGAGCTCAGCCACTTCATTCCACCCCATGTACTCGAACATCATCACACCAGAGAGAATGACGCTGCCGGGATTGATCTTGTTCAGGTTCGCGTACTTCGGCGCGGTGCCGTGGGTCGCCTCGAACACTGCAACGCCGTCGCCGACGTTGCCGCCGGGGGCGATTCCGAGCCCGCCGACCTGCGCCGCCGCGGCGTCGGAAAGGTAGTCGCCGTTCAGGTTCGGGGTCGCAATCACCGAGTATTCGGAGGGACGCAGCAGCATCTGCTGGAACATCGAGTCCGCAATGCGATCCCGGATCACAATGGCGTCGGCGCGAGCGGTCGGGCCGCCCTTCGTTAGCTCCGCCTCGCTGCACGTGTCCTCGGGGAATTTTTCGCGGGCCACTTCGTAGCCCCAGTCGCGGAACGCTCCCTCCGTGAACTTCATGATGTTGCCTTTGTGAACGAGCGTCACAGACTCTTTACACTTGGCGATCGCGTAGCGGATGGCCATCTCAACGAGCCGCTTCGATCCGAACTCGGACATCGGCTTCAGCCCGAGCGCTGACTTCTCGCGAATGTCTACCTTGAACTCCTTTCGCAGGTAGGCGGCAATTTTTTCCGCTTCCGGGGAGCCAGCCTTCCACTCGATGCCGGCGTAGACGTCTTCCGTGTTCTCCCGGAAAATCACGACGTTCACCTTTTCAGGCTCCTTCACAGGGGCGCCGACTCCCTCGAAGTAGCGAACCGGACGAATGCAGGCGTAAAGATCGAGCACCTGGCGCAGCGTGACGTTCAAAGACCGAATTCCACCCCCGACCGGCGTCGTGAGCGGGCCCTTGATCGAGACCCGGAATTCGGCCATCGCGTCGATTGTCTCCTGCGGCAGCCAGTCCTGGTATTGCTTGAACGCCTTCTCCCCCGCGAAGACCTCCATCCACTCGACTTTGCGCTGGCCGTTGTACGCGCGCTCCACCGCGGCGTCGAACACCCTGACCGAGGCGCGCCATATGTCGGGTCCGGTGCCGTCGCCCTCCACGAAGGGGACAATGGGGTGATCGGGGACGCTCAACACGCCGTTGTTGAACTTCACAGCTTCGCCGCGCGGCGGGACTTTGGCGAACTTATACTTCGTCATTGGCTCCTGAGATGTCGATGCGAACCGCCAAATCTAGTGAATGCGGGCCGTGCACAATACCCAGCAGAATCGGTACGAACTCCGTACTCGGAATAATGCCTCAACTGAAAAGAATTCTTCAAAGTACCATTTGTGCGTCGATATTGAGCGTGTGTGGCTGCGAAATGGGTCCTCCCCGTGTAAACGGCGTTCCTGCCGCGCCGCCCTCGCCCAACGTTCCATGGGCCGTCCCTGCTGGAGCCATTAAGCCCGAGCCGCTCGTCACGGCGGCGACCGCGCTCGCAGTGCCGCCTGACCTGGAACAGCGCATACAGCAGCTCTCACTCGCGGACGTCGTCGATCTCGCGCTCAGGAATAACCCAGCGACCCGGGCGTCGTGGGCACAGGCCCGCGCGTCCGCCGACCTCCTCGGCTCCGCCCGCGGCCAGTACTACCCGGCGATAGACGGCGTGGCGACGTTGTCGCGCACCAAATCCCCGGCGACCGGCACTCGATCGGCGGGACAGCGGACCGAATACGGCCCGACGATCACGCTGAATTACCTGCTGCTCGATTTCGGGGGGCGCTCCGGTTCCGTCGAGAGGGCGCGGCAAACTCTTTTTGCCGCCAGCCTGTCTCATAACGCGACGCTTCAGAACACCGTGCTGCAGGCCGAATCCGCCTACTTCACATACATGGCAACGCTCGCCCTTCTCGGCGCGGAGCGGTCGGCGATTGCTGAAGCGCAGGCAAATCTCACGGCAGCGCAACAGCGATTCAAAGTAGGCCTGGCCACGATCGCCGATGTCCTGCAGGCAAAAACTGCACTCTCGCAGGAGCAGCTCAATCTCGAGACGATCGAGGGAAATCTTCAGGCCGCGCGCGGCGGGCTCGCCGCGGCACTCGGGCTTCCCGCCAACCTTCCATTCGATCTCGCCCCTTTGCCATCGGCGATTCCCGTCGGTGCCATCTCACAGAGTGTCGACAGCGTGATCAATGAAGCGCTGCGCAATCGTCCTGACCTTGCCGCTGCTCGGGCTCAGGCCGCGGCAGCGGCCGCGGATATTCGCGTCGCACGATCGGCGGAGCTGCCGTCGCTCACTCTTGGCAGCAACGCGGCCCGCACGTACTCGCGGCCTCCAACTTTCGCGGGTCCTTCCTACGGAATCACGTTGGGACTGCAGATTCCGATCTTCAACGGCTTCTCCCGGCAGTACGACGTGGCGGCGGCAAGGGCGCAGGCGGAAGCGATTTCCGCATTGGCGGATCAAACCCGCCAGCAGGTTGTAACCCAGGTATTCGTGTCGTATTACGCGCTGCAGACCGCCGAACACCGCGTCGCCACAGCCGACGACCTCCTGGCAAGCGCGCAGCAATCGGTGCAAGTCGCGGCCGGAAGGTACCGCGAAGGAGTCGGCAGCATCATCGATCTGCTCACCGCCCAGACCGCTCTCGCCAACGCGAGAGCACAACAGGTTCAATCACGCTGGCAGTGGTACTCGTCGCTCGCGCAACTTGCCCGCGACGCCGGCGTTCTCGGAGTGCGAGGCGACACTCCCTTTTCTTTTACTCCAGATACGCTAGTGTCTCCTCAACCTATCAATCCGATTCGCCCGTGAGCATGCCGACCTCTACCAATCCAAGGCTGCGTTCCCTGCGAATGCGCGAGATATGCTGGTTCGCGCTCACTCTGACCATCGCGGCTGCATGCTCAAAGTCGGACCCGCCTCGCCAGCCCAACGTGCCGGTGAGCGTAACCAAGGTGAAGCGCACCACCGTCCCCTACGTCGTGACGGCAAACGGTGTTGCCGAGCCGATGCAGACTGTCGCCGTGGAATCGCAGGTGAACGGAATCCTCAACCGAGTCACTTTCGCCGAAGGACAGGAC
>Ga0070680_100001286_pt1 | contig 18164 bp, 14 predicted proteins | sample KBSC73BmetaG_FD_64672 | JGI IMG/M metagenome (GOLD analysis project Ga0070680, IMG submission 64672) | Corn rhizosphere microbial communities from Kellogg Biological Station, Michigan, USA - KBS C7-3B metaG | ecosystem: Host-associated > Plants > Roots > Rhizosphere | place: USA: Michigan...
TCCAACGGGTGCCGACCCTGGAGCCCTTGCGCGGTACCCGCGCGCACGTGGGCGACCTGCTCGACCGCTGCGACACCGCGGCCGAGCTGGTGGACGCGCTCGGCCGCTGACGTCCGAGGGGCGCGCGTTTCCGCGTCTTCGTTCGCCTTCTCCCGTGTCGACCGGCGGTGCGCGGACAGCAGCGCGTGCCTCGGAACGTCATGGGTCGGGGATAGGGTCGGCGATGCGGGATGTTTCCGACGACACCTGCGGAGGGACCGATGGCTACCACCGACAGCGGCGGACAGCAGCGCCAGACCCGGCGCTCGGACGAGGCCGACGAAGCCGCCGTCGAGGCGGCACCGTCGAGCGACGTCCAGGAAAGGCACGAAAAGCTCAGCGAAGATGTCGACGACATGCTCGACGAAATCGATTCCGTGCTCGAGGAGAATGCGGAGGACTTTGTCAAGAGCTATGTACAGAAAGGCGGAGAATGAAATAGAAGTCTTGGATTCCGCATCGATCTTCTGCTCGCCGCTGTCAACTATCTCGGAGGACCCAGGTGTCGCTAGATCACGGTGGCGCCGGGCGTCTCCCGACCGCGTTCCTCACGCCCGGCGTGAGCTCCTTCGCCGAGTTCCTCTCCGCGCACGCACCCGACCTCCTTCCTGGGCGGCGCCTCATGGCTGACGGGCACCCACCGCTCGAGGTCCCGCACGGCACCACGATCGTGGCCGTGACCCACCGCGGTGGTGTGGTCATGGCCGGCGACCGGCGGGCGACGATGGGCAACGTCATCGCCCAGCGCGACATCGAGAAGGTCTTCCAGGCCGACGAGTTCTCCTGCGTCGGCATCGCCGGCACCGCGGGTGTGGCGGTCGAGCTGGTGCGTCTGTTCCAGGTCGAGCTCGAGCACTACGAGAAGATCGAGGGCACGACGCTGTCGATGGACGGCAAGGCCAACCGGCTGTCGATGCTCGTCCGCGGCAACCTGCCGATGGCCATGCAGGGCCTCGCCGTCGTGCCGCTCTTCGCGGGTTACGACCACGAGGTCGACGACCCGACGAAGGCCGGGCGCATCTTCTCCTACGATGTGACCGGCGGCCGTTACGAGGAGCACTCGTTCCACTCGGTCGGCTCGGGCAGCCTGTTCGCCCGCGGCGCGCTGAAGAAGACGTTCCGCGACGACTTCACCGAGGACGACGCGGTGCTCGCCTGCGTCAACGCGCTCTACGATGCCGCCGACGACGACTCCGCCACCGGCGGTCCCGACCTGACCCGACGCATCTTCCCGGTCGTCGCGTCGGTCACCGACGAAGGTTTCCGCCGTCTCGGCGAGGACGACGTGGCCTCCGTCGTACACACCGTCGTCGACGAGCGGATGACAAACCCGGGCGGCGTGCCCGCGCCGCTGCGCACCACCTGAGCCCCCCACACCCCTCCGACCGCCGCGAGGAGCGCCGCCCGTGACGATGCCGTTCTACGTCTCGCCCGAACAGGCGATGAAGGACAAGGCCGACTACGCCCGCAAGGGCATCGCGCGCGGCCGCAGCGTCCTCGCCCTCGCCTACGAGGACGGCATCCTCTTCGTCGCCGAGAACCCGTCGAGCGCGCTGCACAAGGTCAGCGAGATCTACGACCGCATCGGCTTCGCCGCGGTCGGCAAGTACAACGAGTTCGAGAACCTACGCGTCGCCGGGGTGCGCCTGGCCGACATGCGCGGCTACTCCTACGACCGCCGTGACGTGACCGGGCGCAGCCTCGCCAACGCCTACGCCCAGACCCTCGGCACGATATTCACCGAGACCAACAAGCCCTACGAGGTCGAGATCGTCGTGGCGGAGGTGGGGGAGAGCCGCGCCGACGACCAGATGTACCGGTTGACCTACGACGGTTCCGTCGCCGACGAGCAGGGCTTCGTCGTCATGGGCGGTCAGGCCGACACGATCTCGACCCGGCTGCGGGAGACGCACCACGACGACATGCCGCTCGCCGGCGCCCTACGCGCGGCGGTCGAGGCGCTCGATGCCGCTGACGACACCCGGAGTTTGACCTCGTCGCAGCTCGAGGTGGCCGTTCTCGACCGCAACCGGCCACGCCGCAAGTTCCGGCGGATCACCGGCCCCGCCCTCGAACGGCTCCTGTCGGCCGACGGCGCGGCCGCACCGCCGGCGAACGGCGAAAAGGGCTAGAGCCGCGCATCGGCGCAGACGAAGAGCAGGGACCGCCCCGGAGGGACGGTCCCTGCTCTCGTGTCGAACGAGGACTCGGCCTACAGCCCGCCCACGCCCAGGATGCCTGGCGTGAACGGCGTCGAGCTGGTCACGAGGTGGACCGGCGACCCGTTGCTGCCCTGCAGCTGGCCGAGGTGACCGTTGAGCCAGGTCAGCTCGTGGGAGAGGTCGCCAACGTTGTTGCTGCCGGGTACCGGCGCGACCTCGACCGTGCTGAGCACGCCGAGCGCCTTGCCGTCAGCGGTCAGGAACCCGCTGCCCGAGTCACCCGGGATGCCCGGCGTCATCGTGTAGACCTGGTGCGTCCAGCCGCCGGCCGAGTCGCCCAGGCTGATGCCCTCCTTGGGCGAGAGCTGAGTCAGGCCGAGGCGGAGCTCGGAGTTGCCGTAGCTGTAGACCATGTCGCCCTGCTGGGTGCCGGTCGTCGCCAGGCCGGTGGGGCCACCGAAGAACGGAACCGTCGGGCTGACCTTCGCCGCGTCGGCACTCGGGATCGCGATCAGCGCCAGGTCGTTGTAGGCGCAGGCGTTCGCGTCGTTCGCGTCGTTCGCGCCGACCTTCTGCATGGCCAGCCACGAGTTGTAGACCATCGTGCCGGTCACGGTCGTCCCGTCGTCGGCGAGGACGTCGACCTTCGTGCCGAGCGGGAGCGAGCCCGACGTGCAGCCGTCGGTCGCGGTGTTGCCGCCGGTGCCGGAGCAGTGGGCGGCCTGGCCGAGGTAGGTGGTGCTTCCGTCGGTGTAGACGAAGTTGGCGGTGCACTGCGCGCCGTTGGTCATCGTCTGCACGCCGGGGTGGATCGTCGGCACCGTCGTCGCGGCCGTGGCCGGCACCGCCGCGTAGGCCGACGCGGCGAGCGTCATCGCGCCCGCCACCGCAGTCACACTGCGCCAAGCTCTCACCGTTGCTCCCGGGGGTTTCGAGGTGCGGTCACGGAGCCCAACGAGCGCCAACCCCCACGGGTTACGCACGGATGTGCCCGGTTTGTGACTCTAGTCACCCCTGCGGGGCTTGGGGCGGACTTGGTCCGACGTTCAGCCGAGGTGCTTGCCGAACCAAGCCAGCGCCCGGGACCAGGCGTCGCGCGCCGCGCTCGCGTGGTAGTCCGGCCGCTGGTCGCAGTGGAAGCCGTGACCGGCATCGGGGTAGCGGACGACCTCGGTCGGTACGGACGCGCCGGCCGCGACCTCCCGCAGCCGCTCGACGTCCTCGACCGGGATCGACTGGTCGAGGTCTCCGTAGAGGCCGAGCCACGGAGCCTGCAGGTCCCGCGCCAGGTCGACACCGGCCGGCATGCCGAACCGCCCTTCGGCGACGCCGCCGCCGTAGAAGCTCACGCCGGCACCGATCGGTAGCCGAGCAGCGGCGAAAAGCGTGATGGTGCCGCCCATGCAGAAGCCCACGACGCCGATCTGCTTGGCGACGAAGCCGGCGTCCTCGAGGTAGCCGAGCGACGCATCAAGGTCGTCGAGCAGCCCGTTGTAGGTCAGCGCGCCCGCGTGCGGCATGACCTCCTGGAAGTTGCCGTAGGCGATCACGCCGTCGCCGGTGCGGTAGTAGAGATGCGGCGCCACCGCTCGGTAGCCCTCCGCGCCAAAGCGGCGGGTCACGTCCTCGATGTGGTCGTTGACGCCGAACGCCTCCTGGATAACGACGATGGCGCCCTTGGCCTGGCCGTCGGGACGGACGTCGTAGAGCGGCATCCGCCCCTGGGTGGTGGCAACGTTGACGGTGGCTGTCTGCATGGGCGCCATACAACCACCGGCCTCGGAGACGCGGAACGGGCGTCGCGCTGGCGGCGCGACGCCCGTTCTGGAGTGGTGATCTGCGTTCGTTGCTACGCCGTACGCCGCTTCCGTCCGGCGACCATGAGGAGTCCGCCACCGAGAAGCGCGCCCAGCCCGGAGGTGAGGAGCGCACCGGTGTGGCTCGCCCCGGTGAACGGCAGGGTGGTGGCCTGGGTGGCCGCGACCTGCGGAGTCGCCGAGCGAGTGAACTTCTCCCCGAGCACCTGAGTGCTCGGCGTGCTGGTGACGACCTTCACCGGGCTGACCTGCGTGCCCGACGGAGGGGGCGTCTGCGGGTGGACGACCGGCGGAGTGACTACCGGCGGTGTCACGACCGGCGGCGTCGTGGTGCCTCCAGGCGTGTTACCGCCACCCGGAGGTGTACCGCCCCCGCCGGGAGGAGTGACGGATCCGACCGTGGCGACTGCATTGGTGAAGGTCACCGTGACGGTCGGAACGCTGCCGCTCGGGTTGGTGACGTCAACGGTGGCGGTCCCAGTCTTGACGTCCCCCGAGCCGGCAGTCGACGGGTTTACCGAGATGGCCTGCAGCGTGTAACCGTTGGCCGGCACTTCGGTGACCGTCACTGTCGTTGCCTTGGCGTTCGGGGTCAGCGGAACGCATGGGCCTCCGGCGGTTACCCGCACGCTGTTCGGTGTGGCGCCCGTGACGTTGAAGCGGAAACTCGGCGCCGCAGCGCCCACCGGGAGGCCAGAGATGGTCGCCTTGCAGACCTGGACACCGCTGGGCGTTGATGTCGTCCCGCCCGGTGTGCTGCTCTGGTTGCAGTTCACCCAGAACACCTTGTGCTTGACGCCGTTCGGGCCGGGCTGGCCCGTCGTGACGGTCAACTGGACGTGGTAGCCCTGCTGCGGCTGGTACGTCAGGCCCAGGGTCTGCGCCTTGTCGGCGTCGAAACTCCAGGTCTGCGTCGCATCCTGGAAGCTACCCGAGTTGCCGTTGCCGTCCGCGTCCGTGGTGACCGGATTCACGCTCGACCCCACCAGGGTGATGACGTTGCCGTTCGGGGCGTTGAGGTCCTCGCCGTGACCGGACGGCGGCTGTGCGACGAAGGCAGCGCTGAGCGGCTGGTTCGCGTCGAAGCCGAAGTAGTCGGTCACGAACGTGCAGCCGACGTGGGGTTGATTGCGCGGATCGGGGTCGGTGGCGGCGTTCGCGCCGACGTCGTGAATCTTCACCGTGCCGTTGTTGCCGGGCGGGTTGTTCGTGTTGTTCCCGCCGCCCCCGTTGTTGCCGTTGTTGTTTCCGGCCACACCTGTGCCGCCTGCACCTCCACCCGTCGCGCCCGAAGGGCAGTTGGGGTTGCTCGACGCCGGCGTGGGGTTGCTACACCCGTTGGGCGTCGTCGGCGGCGCGGCCATGGCCGGGACCGACAGGGCGATGATCGTCACCCCCATCGTCGCCCCAGCGATGCTTGCCCGCGCCAGGGCGGGCCTCCAACTCCTGTGTCGCACGTGACCACCTCCACCTAGAAAGGGACCCCCGCGACAGGGGGCACGCGCCTGCGATGGCAAATCCGGATAAGACTGACTTGGTCGCCGACGAGTGATGTCTCCCCGGCTACAACGAGCCATAACCCTCTGCGTTACCCCCGGTACGCTGTGTAGTCGTCAAACCCGTCATACCGGCGTGACGGTGAGCAATCTGTGACAGTGCGTCACGGCCCGGCGGAGCGCACCAACGGCCATGCGGTAGAAGTGATCACCCGACCCGCGAGGGAGTCCCGAGAACCATGGCCGCAGCTGCCCGATTCGGCCCGTTGGACGCCTTCGGCCCGCGTTCGTGGGCGCTGCCGGAGGTGACCGGAGTCGGGCGGCTGCCGATGTCGACGTACCCCGAGCGCCCACAGGTGTTGCCGCTCGACGGCGAGTGGGCATTCGTGCTCCGGGACCGGCCCGAGGCCGTCGCGCACGACGACCTCACGGGTCCGACTGCCGACTGGCCACGCGTCGAGGTGCCTGGCTGCTGGACCATGCAGGGCTTCGACCGGCCGCAGTACACCAACGTCGTCATGCCGTTCCCCGGCCCGCCGCCGCGGGTGCCCGACGACAACCCGACGGGCGTCTACCGCCGTCGGGTGGCCGTGCCCCGGGAGTGGGAAGGCCGGCGGATCGTCCTGCACGTCGCGGCCGCCGAGACCGTCCTCTACGTGCACGTGGACGGGGCGCCGGTCGGCATGGGCAAGGACTCCCGGCTGCCGCACGAGTTCGACCTCACGGCGTACGTCGCCGCCGGCAGCACCGTCGAGCTGGCGCTGACCGTGGTGCGGTGGTCGGACGCGACGTACCTGGAGGACCAGGACCACTGGTACCACGCGGGACTGCACCGCAGCGTGTTCCTCTTCGCCACGCCGCCCATCCACATCGCCGACGTGCACGCGGTCTGCGACTTCGAGCCCGCCGACGGCACGGGTGCCCTCACCGTGCGCGTGGCGGTCGGAGCCCCCGGCCGCGGTGAGAGCGGCTGGACCGCGCGCCTCGAGTGCGCCGGCGTGACTGCGGAGGGGAAGGTCCGCTTCGAGCACGACGACGACCTGCTGAACGCCTACGTCTTCACCGGCCGCGGCGCGACCCTGTCGGCCACCGTCCCGGACGTGCGGCCCTGGACGGCCGAGACGCCGGTCCTGCACGACCTCACCGTCACCCTGGTAGACCCGGCCGGCACCAGCGTCGACAGCGTGACGCTCGCCGTCGGCTTCCGCCGGGTCGAGGTGTTCGGCCCCGACCTGCTTGTCAACGGCCGGCGGGTGCTGATCAAGGGTGTCAACCGGCACGACCACGACCCGCGGCGCGGCAAGGCCGTCACCCGCGAGTCGATCGAGCGCGACGTCGTACTCATGAAGCAGCACAACCTCAACGCGATCCGGACCTCGCACTACCCGAACGACGCCTATCTCTACGAGGTGTGCGACCGGCTGGGGATGTACGTCGTCGACGAGGCCGACGTGGAGAGCCACGCCTACCTGCAGACCCTCACCAAGGACCCCCGCTGGGCCGCCGCGATCCACGAGCGCGTCGCCCGGATGGCGCAGCGCGACAAGAACCACCCGTGCGTCATCGCGTGGTCGCTCGGCAACGAGAGCGGCGTCTCACCCGCGCACCATGCGGCAGCCGCCTGGTTGCGCGCCTACGACCCGACCCGGCCGGTGCACTACGAGGGCGGCATCACCGAGGACCGCATCGCGGAGCACCGCTGGGACTGGGACGCGGAGGTGCTCGCCCGGCATCGGCCGGAGACCGACATCGTCGCGCCGATGTACCCGCCGGTTGAAGCGTTGGTCGCGTGGGCGACCGCCTCGCCACCGGACCGGCCGCTGGTCATGTGCGAGTACATCCACGCGATGGGCAACTCCTGCGGCGGCCTCGACGACTACTGGCGGGCGATCCGCACCTACCCGGGCCTGCAGGGAGGCTTCGTGTGGGACTGGGTCGACCAGGCTCTCGTGCAGGCGATGCCCGACGGCAGCGAGCGTCTCGCCTACGGCGGGGACTTCGGCGACGATCCCCACGACGGACCGTTCTGCCTCAACGGGCTGGCGGCCGCCGACCGCACTCCGCACCCCTCGCTGCTGGAGCTCGCCGCAGTCGTGCAGCCGGTGCAGGTCGTGCCGGTCGATCCGGCGCGCGGCGTCCTGCGGGTGCGCAACGAGCACGCGTTCGTCGACCTGGCCTGGCTGACTCCCTGCTGGCTCGTCGAGGTCGACGGCGTGGCGGTCGGCAGCGGCCGGCTCGAGCCGCTCTCCCTGCCGGCCGGGGAGGGGGCGACGGTGCGGGTCCCGATGCCGGCGTACGACGTGGACCCGGGCCAGGCCGCCCACCTGACGCTGAGCTTCGAGACGACCGAGCCGCTGCCCTGGGCGCCGGCCGGTCACGTGGTGGCGCGAGAGCAGGTGGAGCTCGCCCGGGCGCCCGGGCGGGCGCTCGCACCAGGGCGCGTCGGGGCGCCACGGCAGCAGCTCGCCGACCTCGAGCCGACGCTCGCACTCTGGCGGGCGCCGATCGACAACGAGACGTTCACCACCGGTCACGCCGACCGGTGGGAGCGGCTCGGGCTGCGCGACGCGGCCGAACACGTCGACCTGGGCACCGAGACGACCGTCGACGCGGACGGCGCCGTGCGCGTGGTGCACCGGGTCGAGGTGCCACCGGATCTCGACGACATCCCGCGGGTGGGGGTGCGGCTGCGGCTCGGCCCGGGCGTCATGACCGTGGAGTGGCTCGGCCGGGGCCCGCACGAGGGCTACTCGGACCGGTGCTGCTCGACCCGCACGGGCCGATGGACCACCCCGGTCGAGGAGTGGGGAGTGCCCTACGTGCACCCGCAGGCCAACGGCAACCGCACCGGGGTGCGCTGGCTGCGCTTCCTCGACTCCGCGGGTGATCCCTTGCTGGTGATCGACGAGCTCGACGGCCTCGAGGTCACGGTGGCCCGGGTCACCGACGGGGAGCTCGCCGCCGCCGCGCACCTCGAGGACCTACCGGCTCGTGACGACTGCTACGTCTGGATCGACGTGCGGCACCGCGGTGTCGGTTCCGGCGCCGTCGGTCCAGACACCGCGCCACCGCACCGCGTGGGCCCCGGCCGCTACCGGTGGTCCTACCGGCTACGCGGCTGAGCGCGGTCCGGGCCGCGTTCGGGCCGCGCCGCGCCTCGCCGGGGAGGGGGATGGTTCGCAATCTCCAACTGTCGTCGGGGAGACTGATGGCAACCCGCCGTGACCGGCGCACCGCCGTACCGGCTTATTCGGCCAGGCACCGGGTACAGCGGGGCCGCGTCGTCCGGCGAGGACGATGATGTTGGCCTGCGCCTACACAGGAGAGCCATGCCCACCCACAATCACGGCGTCGCGGTGATCGGCGCCGGTCCCGCTGGCCTCACCGCCGCCTATCTGCTCACGAAGCGTGGCGTCCCGGTGACGGTCCTCGAGGCGACGGACACCGTCGGCGGGATCAGCCAGACCGTCGAGCGCGACGGCTGGCGTTTCGACATCGGGGGCCACCGGTTCTTCACGAAGGTGCGTGAGGTGGAGGAGCTCTGGCACGAGCTGCTCCGCGACGACGAGTTCCTGCTGCGCCCGCGGCTGAGCCGGATCGCGTCCAACGGCAAGTTCTTCGACTACCCGCTCAAGCCCGTCAACGCGCTGCGCAACCTCGGTTTCATCGAGGCGGTGCGCTGCGTGCTGTCCTACCTCTGGGTGCGCGTACGGCGGCCCGACGACTCCTCCTACGAGGGGTGGGTGGCCTCCCGCTTCGGCTGGCGGCTCTACCGCAAGTTCTTCAAGACCTACACGGAGAAGGTCTGGGGCATCGACGCGAGCGACATGCCGGCTGACTGGGCCGCGCAGCGCATCAAGAACCTCTCGCTCGGCGGCGCCGTCATCAACGCGTTGACCCCCAAGCGCAACCAGAAGGACATCACCTCTCTCATCGAGGAGTTCCAGTACCCCAAGTACGGCCCCGGGATGATGTGGGAGCGCGCGCGGGACCTCGTCGTCGACTCGCCGCTCGGCGAGGTCGTCATGCGCTCGCCGGTCGTCACCATCCACCGCGACCAGCGCGGGGCGACCGGCGTCACGACGCGGGACTGGGGCGGCACGACGTCCTACGCCGACGCCGACCACGTCATCTCCTCCATGCCGCTGCCGGAGCTCGTGCGTGCGCTCGACCCGCCGGCCCCCGACTACGTCCGCACGGCCGCAGCGCAGCTGACCCACCGCGACTTCCTGACGGTCGCGCTGGTGGTGCCGGCCGACGCCGGGTTCCCCGACAACTGGATCTACATCCACACGCCCGGAGTCAAGGTCGGGCGCATCCAGAACTTCGGCTCCTGGTCGCCGTTCATGGTCAAGGACGGCCGCACCTGCCTCGGTCTCGAGTACTTCGTCAACGAGGGCGACGAGCTCTGGCAGATGGCCGACGAGGACCTCGTCCGCATGGCCACGCAGGAGCTCGAGCAGCTGGGTCTCGTGCCCGCCAGCGCGGTCGAGCGCGGCTACGCCGTCCGGATCCCGAAGGCCTATCCGGTCTACGACGCCGACTACCGCGACAACGTCGAGACGATCCGGGCCTGGCTCGACAAGGCGGTGCCCAACGTGCACCCGGTCGGTCGCAACGGAATGCACAAGTACAACAACCAGGACCACTCGATGTACACCGCGATGCTCACCGTCGAGAACATCCTCGGCGCGGAGCACGACATCTGGGCCGTCAACGTGGAGGAGGAGTACCACGAGGAGGCCTCCGGCACCTCGGGCACCGGCCGCGCCGCCCCCATCACGCGCCGGCCGCAGAACGTGGGCGCCGCGTGACGGCGCCGGCTCCCCGCCGCGGCCCGTGCTGGCGCTTCCCGGCGCCCATCGGCCATGATCAGGAATCTGTCCCGGCGGTGGGTCGACAGTGAGAGAAGGAGAACAGATGCGCGTTCTGGTCCTCGGCGCGGACGGGTACCTCGGTTGGCCGACGTCCATGTACTTCGCGGCCCGCGGGCACGAGGTCGTCGCCACCGACAGCTACGCCAAGCGCAAGTGGGAGGCGGAGACCGGCGCGATGCCGCTGCTCGCCGTGCCCACGCTGGAGGAGCGGGTCGGCATCTGGAACGCCGAGGGCAGGGGCACCATCGACGTCGTCATCGGTGACCTGACCGACGCCGACTTCGTTCACGACCTGATCTCGACCACCCAGCCGGACGCGATCGTCCACTACGGGGAGCAGTGCTCCGCGCCGTACTCGATGATGAGCCAGGAGGCCGGCGTCTCGAGCCAGGTCAACAACCTGGTCGGCAACCTCAACGTGCTCTACGCGATGCGCGACCACGCCCCCGGGTCGCACCTGGTCAAGCTCGGCACGATGGGGGAGTACGGCACCCCGAACATCGACATCGAAGAGGGCTACATCGAGATCGCCCACAAGGGCCGGCGCGACGTGCTGCCGTTCCCGAAGCGGCCCGGCTCGGTCTACCACCTGTCGAAGGTGCACGACAGCCACAACATCGAGTTCGCCTGCCGGATCTGGCGACTGCGGGCGACCGACCTGCACCAGGGCGTCGTCTACGGGCTGCGCACCCCGGAGATGGGCGACCGCGAGGAGTTCGCGACGTCGTTCCGTTACGACGAGGTCTTCGGCACCGTGCTCAACCGCTTCCTCGTGCAGGCGGTGGCCGGCCACCCGCTGACCGTCTACGGCGCCGGGGGCCAGACCCGCGGCTACCTCAACATCCTCGACACCCTCGCCTGCGTCGAGCTCAGCGCTCTCAACCCGCCAGAGGCCGGCGACTACCGGGTCTTCAACCAGTTCACCGAGCAGTTCAGTGTGATCGAGCTCGCGCACCGAGTGCAGTCGGCCGCCAAGCGGCTGGGCATCGAGGTCGAGATCTCCCACATCGACAACCCGCGGGTCGAGAGCGAGTCGCACTACTACAACGCCACGCACACCAAGCTGGTCGAGCTCGGGCTCGAGCCGCACCTGCTCAGCGAGGACTTCATCGTCGAGTGCCTGCAGGCGCTGTCCGGCTTGCGCTCGCGGATCAGCGAGGGGCTGTTCCTGCGCGGGGTGACGTGGCAACCGGCGGTGCGTGCGGGTCTATGACCGTCGCGACCCGGCCGGAGACCGACGGCGTCGCAGAAACCCCAACTGCGACGCCGCCCCGTCGACGGCACTGGGTCGCCGCCGCGGTTGCCGGCACGGTCGTCGGTGTCGGTCTCACCGCCTGGCTCCTGGCCGGGCAGCTGCGTCAGGTGCCCACGGTCCTGCAGAGCGCCTCGTGGCCGTGGGTGCTCGCGGCCTTCGGGTTCGTCGTCGTCGCCAACGTTGCGCGGGCCCAGCGCATGGTCAGCCTGCTGTCGAGCCGCATGCGGCTGGCCCGCTCCTACGAGGTGACCTGCAACTACAACCTCGCGACCGCGGTGCTCCCCGGTGGTCTCGGTGAGCTCGCGCTGCCGGTCACGCTCAACCGCCGCGACGCCGTGCCGCTACCCGAAGCCACGTCGACGCTCGTGCTCACCCGCCTCCTGGACATCGTCGGGGTCCTGGCCGTCGGGCTGGTCAGCGCTGTGGTCGCGCCGCACGTCGGGGGCTGGCGGCTGCTCGCTGTCGCCGTGACTGCCGTCGGGCTCGCGGCTTCGATCGTGCTCGTCCACCGCACCGCGTGGCTCGCCGCCCGGCTGCGCCCCGCGCACGACCGCGGCGGCCGGCTCCGGCGCCTGCTCGCCATCCGGGTCACCGCCCTCGCCGACGCGATGCGTGCGCAGCACCGCCGCATCGGCCGCGCGGCGATCGCCGGCACCGCCGTGATGTGGCTCGCCACCGCCGGAATGCAGGTGGCACTGGCGCGTTCCTTCGGCGTACCGCTGCCGTGGGCGGCCGGCGGGCTCGCCGCCGTCGTCGTCCTGCTTCTCGCGGCGATCCCGATCCGGTCGGTCGCCGGCATCGGCCTGCAGGAGGCGGGTTGGACCCTGGCGCTGACGGCGTTCGCGCACGACACCCACGACGCCGCGGCGCACGCGCTCGCCATCCACGTGCTCACGCTGGCGCTGCTGCTCGGGCTGTGGGGGACCGGGTGGCTCACCGGACGGCTCTCCCGGGCGATCCTGGCCCCGTGACAGTGCTGGCGGCACCGCCACGACCGCGCGCGCCGGTCAGTGCGGTCCCGGGCTGGGTGATGCCCGTCGCCGTCGTCCTCGTCGCCGCCGTGGCCGCGGGCCATGCGGCAGCCATCGCGCCGCACTACCACGTCGGATCGTTCGACGACGACGGTCACTATCTGGCCGCGGCCCAGGGGTTGGTCCACGGCTTGGGCTACGTCGACACGTCGGCGCCCGGCGCGCCGCTGGAAACACTGATCCCGCCCGGCTACCCGGCACTGCTCGCCCCGCTGCTCTGGCTCTCCGGCGGCGCCCTGTGGCCGCTGCGGGCACTGTCGGCCGTCGCCTTCGTCGCCTGCGTGCCCCTGCTCGACGTGCTGATGGCCCGGCACGGGTTCGGCCGGGCGGTGCGGGTCGCCGCCCTGCTGGTCTTCGCGCTCAACCCCGTGGGTGCGACGTTCGCGACGATGCTGATGCCGGAGACGGTGTTCCTCGCGATCCTGCTCGCAGTGCTGGTCGCCGTGCCCCGCTGGCGGGGTCGGGGGTGGTCGTGGGCCGGGGCGGTCGTCGCCGTCGGCACGCCCTGGCTGCTCCTGCTGAAGGCCGCCGGGTTGGCGATCGTCGCCGGCATCGTGGTGTGGCTGCTCGTGCAGCGCCGGTGGCGGCACGCCCTCGTGACCTGCGGCACGAGCGCCCTGCTGCTCGGGCCGGTGGCGGTGTCGCGGCTGCTGTCGCCCGGTTCGCTGGTGGGTGACCGCTACGCGAGTGACTACGGCGACGGCGGCCATCCCCTCGACGCCATCTGGCACTACATCGTCAACGCGATCCCCGACACGATCATCCCGACCCGGCCGTTGAACGTGGCCAACGGTCCCGTCGCCGACGCGGGCCTGCTCGTGCTTCACGACAGCGTCACGCCGCTGGTGGTCATCGGGTTCGTCGCCTGGCTCTGGCGCCGCCGTGACGCCAGCCTGCCGATCGTGGTCCTGTACCTGGCCGAGACGCTGCCCTTCCCCTACATCAACGAGCGCCGGGTGGTCCTGCTCCTGCCGCTCGTCGTCGCGTGGTACGCGATCGGCTGGCAGACGGTAGGGCGCGTGGTCATGGTCGCGCTCGCTCGCCGGCGGGACGTCGGCTGGCGACCCGTCGCCGCCGTGCTGCCTGCCCTGCTGGTCGTCCCTGCGCTGGCCGCCCAGCTCGACCGTGACTACCTCTACGGCTTCGGCGTGAGCAGCTCGCAGCCGCGCAACTCCGGCTACGTCGCGGCGCTGCAGCGCGTCACCCCGGCCGGGTGGAGCGTGGCGACCAGCTACCGCTGGTCGATCTCGCTGTTCACCGGCCGCACGGCCACCAACGAGGTGCACTTCGCCGGTTGCGCGGGCGCCGGCACGACGGCGTACGCCGAGCAGGTGCATCGCGCCCTGCAACGCCGGCACGTGGCCGCCGTGCTGACCGCCGCACTCAACCGACCCGGGCAGGTCGACTCGCCCTGCCTGCAGAATCTGTTGTCGGAGGTGCCCTGGGCGGTGCCGGTCTTCCACGGCCAGGACCTGTCCACGGTGTTCGCACTGGTCGGCCCGGGCACGCCCAGGCCGCACTACCCGAAGGAGATCCCGTGAGCCCGGCGCCGTTGCCGGCCAGTCCGCCAGTCCCGACCGGGTCCTGGCAGGACGCCGTCGTCGTCACGATCCCGGCCCGCAACGAGGCCGCGTGCGTGGCCGACGTGGTGCGAGCCCTGCCCGCGCAGCTCGACGGTCGGCCCGTGCATGCGCTCGTCGTGGACGATCATTCGACCGACGGCACGGCGGAGGTGGCGCGGGCGGCAGGGGCCCACGTCGTTCCCGCCACCGGCGGGCAGGGGCAAGGGGTCGCCTTGCGCACCGGCTACACCCTGGCGCTCGACCGCGGGGCGGCCGTTATCGCGGCGATGGACGCCGACGGCCAGCACCAGGCCAGCGACCTGCCGGCCCTCGTGCTGCCGGTGCTGCGCGGAGAGGCCGACGTCACCGTCGGCTCGCGCATCCTGGGCTCGTCGGAGTGGACCGTACGCACCCGCCACGTCGGCGTGTGGGTCTTCGCGGTGGTGATGTCGCTGGCGACCGGGCGGCGGGTCACCGACCCCGCCTGTGGGCTGCACGCGGCCTCGGCAGCGGCGCTCAAGGCGATGCGGTTGGCCGAGGTGCAGTTCCACACCGCGGAGTTCCTCGTCGCGGCAGCAGTGGCGGGGCTCAGGGTGCAGGAGGTTCCGGTCCGCGTGCTGGCCCGCGTCGCCGGTGAGTCGCGCAAGCCGCCGACCCTGCGCTACGCGATCGGGTTCCTGCGCACGATCGTGCGGACGCGCTGGCACGGCCGCCGAGGAGCGCTTCGCCGTGTCCGTTGAGACCGCGATCCCGCTGCCGCGTGACGTCGACGCCGACCGGGCACGCGACTGGCGGCCGTTGCTCGCCGCCGGGCTTACGTTGCTGCTCGCGGCCGCGATCGCCCTGCGGTTCTGGGCCACGTCGCCGATGTGGCTGGACGAGGCGCAGACCGTGGAGATCGCCCGACGGGCGCCCGGGCACCTGTTCGCGGCCTTGCGGCACGACGGCTCGCCGCCGCTCTACTACCTGGTCCTGCATGGCTGGATGCAGCTCGTCGGCACCGGCACGCTCGCCGTGCGCGCGCTGTCCGGCATCTTCGCGGTCGCGGCGCTGCCCGCGATGTGGTTCGCCGTACGCCGGCTGACCCGGAGCCGCCCCTCGGCGTGGGTCGCGGTGGTGCTGCTCGCGACGTGCCCGTTCGCGGTGCGCTACGCGACCGAGGCGCGGATGTACTCCCTGCTCATCCTGCTCGTGCTGCTGGCGGCCATCGCCTTCGAGCGGGTGTGGGCCGCGCCCCGGCCGATCACCGTGGCCGCCGCGGCGTTCCTCACGGCGTGCCTCGTGCTGACGCACTACTGGGCGCTGTTCCTCGTCGCCGTGTCCGGAGCGGGCGCGCTGGTGGCCGCGTTGCGCGGCGTACGACGAGCCCGCCCGGTCGTGCTCGCGCTGGCGCTCGGCTGTCTCGCCTTCGTGCCGTGGCTGCCGTCGTTCCTCTACCAGACCGCGCACACCGGTGCCCCGTGGGGACGCCCGCCCGACCTGGGGACGGCCCTCGGTGCGCCGCGCGCGTGGGCCGGCGGCGGCACCGGCGCCGTGCTGCTCGCCATCGCCTACTACGCGCTTCCGGTGCTCGCGATCGCCGGCACCGCGTTGCCGACCGGCGGCATCCTGCTGCGCCGGCCGTGGCGGCTCGCGCCCTCCGTCGCCATCGGCGTCGCGCTCGCGACGATGCTGCTCGGCGTCGCCGTGAGCGGCGCGCTCGGCTCGGCCTACGCCGCCCGTTACAGCGCGGTTGTGCTGGCGCCGTTCCTCCTCGGGCTGGCCGGCGGGCTGATGGTCCTTCCCGCCCGGTCGCGGTTCCTGGTCGGGGGAGCGGTCGTGGCGTTGGGGCTCGCCGTCTCGCTGGCCTACCCGCACCAGCTGCGCACGCAGGCGCAGCAGGTGGCCGACGCGTTGGCTGCCGCCGAGCCCGGCGACGTCGTGGTCTTCTGCCCCGACCAGCTCGGGCCGGCCGTGCACCGCCTCGCTCCGGATGCGGGACGTCAGGAGGTCTTCCCGACCGGGCGCAGCCCGGCGATGGTCGACTGGGTCGACTACGCAGACCGCAACGCCGCGGCCGACCCGCTGGCGTTCTCCGACCTGGTGCTGGGCCAGGCGGGCTCGCATGCGGTGTGGCTGGTCTACGCCAACGGCTACCCGACTTTCGGGGACGACTGCGGCGATCTGTTCGAGGACTTCACCGCGGCTCGCGGCGACCCGCTGATCGCCGTACACAACCACGGCAGCCGGGTGCTGGAGCACGAGCGGGTCGCGGTGTTCCTGCCACGATGACCGCCAACCCCGTCGCCAGGACGATCCCGGCTCCGGCACTCCCGGTCCGCCGCGACGTCGTGCTGGCCTGGCGGGAGTGCCTGCTCATCGCGCTGCTGGGCTGGGTGATCGCGCACGCGATCGTCGGGCTGGCGATCGCCTGCCTGTTCGCCAGCGGCCACGGCTGGATGCAGTCCGGCTCGGCCCCCGGGTCCTACGGGCTGTTCGTCTGGGACGGCGCCTGGTATCGCGCGATCGCCCAGCACGGCTACGGGCCGCTCGGGCGTGAGGCCGTGCGCTTCTTCCCGCTGCTGCCCGGTATCGGCGCGCTGGGTGAGGTCGTGGGGCTCCCGGCCACGGTGCTCCTCCCGCTCGTCACCAACGCCTGCGGTCTGGGCTTCGCGATGCTCGTCGTGCGCATCGTCGCCGAGGAGCTGGGTGACAACCGCCTCGCCCGTCGCTCCGGTCTGCTGCTGCAGCTCGTTCCGGGCGCGGGTGTGCTGGTGCTGCCCTACACCGAGTCGGTGGCCGGGGCGCTGGCGGCGGGCTACTTCCTGCTGCTGCGTCGCGATCGTGCCTGGTGGGCGGCCGGCCTGGGCCTCCTGTCGGGCCTGGCCCGCCCGACGGGTCCGCTGCTCGCGGTGGCCGGCGCGTGCAGCCTCGTCACCGCCCGCGGCGCGCGCGACCGCTCCCGCTCGACGGTGGTGACCCTCGCGCCCATCGCCGGGACGATTGCCTACTGCGGCTGGGTGTGGTGGCGCTTCGGCGACTTCCTGCTGCCCTACACGGCCCAGACGACGCCCGGCATGAGAGGCGGGTTCTTCGCCAGCCCGCTGGCCGGGCTCACCGCCAACTCCCACGGCGGGCTGGACTGGCGGGCCAACATCGTGATCGTCGCCGTCGTGCTGCTCCTGATGGCGCTCTCGGTGCGGCTGCTGCCGGCGCGCTACGTGTGGTGGTCCGCGGCGATGGTGGTCGCGTCACTGACGTCGGCGCGCCTGCACTCGCTGCCGCGCTACTGCGCCGCGATCTTTCCGCTCGTCATCGTGCTCGCCGCGCTGCCACAGCGGCGATGGTCCTGGCGGGTGACGCTCGGCGTCTGTGCGGCGTCGATGTGGGCGATCGCCGGCATCGGCTTCACGCCGTTCTACACGCTTTGACGGCACCGGCCTGCGCCGGTCTCAGAGGGTTTCACGGGCGCCGGCCTCCTCGTGCACGTGCGCGACCTCGTCCTGCACGCTGCCGGCCAGGGCTTTCTTGCCCTTGCCGCGTCGCATCGTGGCGGCGAGCGGTTTGCGCTTCGTGTCCTCGATCTCGAACGCGAACGCGGCGAGCACCGCGAGGAAGAACAGCGCGAGCCCGAGCCAGCCGGCGGTGGCCTTCCACGTGCTCGAGCCACTCATCTCGTAGGCGCCGGTGACGAAGAAGCGAGCCGCAGCGGTGCCGAGCACGATGGCGGCCAGCACCTTGGTCTCCAGGGCGCCGAGCACGGGCACCAGCAGTGCGGTGCCGCTGGCGAGCAGCAGCAGCCCGAGGCCGCCGCTGGTCGTCGCGGAAGCAGGGCTCACGTAGTAGACGAGCCCGACCGCGAACCACGTGCCGGTCAGCACGCCCATGCCGGTCGCGGCGACCGAGTCGCGGCTGAGGAAGCCGTAGACGGTCGCGACGAGCTGCA
>Ga0070680_100001297_pt1 | contig 18089 bp, 16 predicted proteins | sample KBSC73BmetaG_FD_64672 | JGI IMG/M metagenome (GOLD analysis project Ga0070680, IMG submission 64672) | Corn rhizosphere microbial communities from Kellogg Biological Station, Michigan, USA - KBS C7-3B metaG | ecosystem: Host-associated > Plants > Roots > Rhizosphere | place: USA: Michigan...
GTACCCCAGATCCTTCGCGAAGGCCTGGCCCTCGTGCGTGCTCCACCAGAAGTAGCGAGCGATGGCCTGCGCCTTCGACTTGTCGGAGATCTCCATGTAGGTGAGCGTCCAGGTGAAGCTTGAGATCGGATAGGCGTCGGCGTTCTCGGAGTTGGTGATCGAGACGCGAAGGTCGGGCGCGAGGGTGATGCCATCCGCGGCCTTCGTCACCGATTCGAGGTTGGCCTCGACGAACTTGCCCTTCGCGTTCTGCACCGAGCCGTACCCCAGCTTGTTCTGGATCGCGTAGATCAGCTCGACGTATCCGATCGCTCCGGGAGTGTTCTTGACGGCACCCGCAACACCGGCGTTGCCGGACGCGCCCAGGCCACCCGGCCAGTTCACCGCGTTCGCGAAGCCGGCCTTCGACTTCCATTCGGCGCTGACCTTCGAGAGGTAGTCCGTCCACACGTACGTGGTGCCGGAGCTGTCGGAGCGGTGCACCGTCGTGATCGCCGTGTCAGGCAGCGTGACGCCCGCGTTCTGCGCGGCGATCTTCGCGTCGCTCCACTTCGTGATCTGCCCGAGGAAGATGCCCGCGAGGACGTCCGGCGTGAACTTGAGCGGCGCCGTCACGCCGGGGATGTTGTAGGTGGGCACGACACCGCCCATCACCATCGGGATGTGCAGCACCGGCGCCTTCGCGTCGGTTAGCTGCTGTTCGCTCATCGGTCCGTCAGTCGCGCCGTAGTCCACCGTCTTGTCGGTCAGCGACTTGATGCCGCCGCCGGAGCCCACGGCCTGGTAGTTGATCTGAATGCCCGTGAGCTTGTTGTACTCATCGACCCACTTCGTGTAGATCGGCGCCGGGAACGTAGCGCCCGCGCCCGTGAGCGCGCTCGCCTCAGTCGGACACTTACCCTTCACGGGAATGCCACAGGGGTCGGCCGCGCCGGTCGCGCCGCCGCTCGGTGCGCCGGTCGCAGTGGGTCCCGCTCCGCCGCACGCGGTCAGCAAGGTCGCGAACGCGAGGATGGACGCGATCAGGGGCTTTTTCATTTCTCTACCTCCACTCATCTCGCGTCCAGCGTCGCGGGGCCTGGTGACAGGCTCGTGTTGCCCGATGTGTGGAGCGTGAGGGCTGTGTGAACGCTCGGTGAACGCCCGGTCTCGGGGCGGGATCGGACTACGCGGGTGCCGTCTCGCGGAAGCGATAGCCGACGCCGCGCACCGTGTCGATCCACAGCGGACGCTCCGCGTCGTCGTCGAGCTTTTCGCGGAGCGTCTTCACGTGCGTGTCGACCGTGCGCGAGTCGCCTGCGAAGTCGTAGCCCCAGACGCTCGCGAGCAGCTGCTCGCGGCCGAACACCTGCCCGGGATGCGCCATGAAGAACGCGAGCAGGTCGAACTCCTTCGGCTTGAGCGAGATCTCGCGGCCCTCCAGGGTCACGCGGTGGCGGACCGCATCGAGCAGGAGCCCTGCGCTCTCGAGGCGCTCGCCGACCGGTGCGGCCGGCTGCCGCGTGCGACGAAGCAGCGCGCGCACTCGCGCCACCAGCTCGCGCGTCGAGAACGGCTTCGCGAGGTAGTCGTCGGCGCCGAGCTCCAACCCCACGACCTTGTCTAGCTCCGTGTCACGCGCGGTGAGCATGAGGATCGGCACGTCGCTCTCCTTCCGGATGCGGCGGCACACCTCGAAGCCATCGAGGTTGGGAAGCATGACGTCGAGGAGCACGACGTCCGGCCGGCTCTGATGGAACGCCTCGAGGCCGCGCTCGCCGTCCTCGGCCGCGAACACTTCGAAGCCTTCCTGGCGCAGCGCGTAACCGAGCGTATGACGCAGATTCGCGTCGTCGTCGACGAGAACGATCCGTGCCACCTGCGGCCGAGCCTACCATCCGCCTCGAACGTTCACCGCAAGTTCACCGAGCGATGACGACGACGCGCGACGCTGCGAGTGTGATCACCGTGACGAAGCTCAGCTTCCTGCATCCCTGGGTGCGGGTCGGTGTCGTCGTCTTCCGGAACGACTCGATCGGCATCGATCGCCGTGGCGAGCCACTGTGTGTCGACCGCGACGTCGTCGTCACCGGCATCGTTCCCGAGAAGGACGGACCGCTCGTCGCGTTCCGGCCGTACGCGGAGCACTGCCTCTACGCCTGAGCGCTCCCGTTACGCCAGCGGCAGTGTGAAGCGGAAGGTGGTCCCGCGGCCCGGCCCGTCGCTCCGCGCCTCGATGTCGCCGCCGTGCGCCTGCACGATGTGCTTCGCGATCGCGAGACCCAGCCCGGTGCCGCCACCAGATCGCGACCTGTCGGCCTTGTAGAAGCGCTCGAACACGCGACCCAGGTCCTTGCGTTCGATCCCGACGCCGGTGTCCGAGACGCTGAAGGCGACACGGCCGTCGTCGCGGGCCGCGGAGAGCCGGACGTTGCCACCAGCAGGGGTGAACTTCACCGCGTTGTGCACGAGGTTCGCGAGGACCTGGCCCACGCGCTCGCCATCGGCGCGGACACGCGGCGCGTCCGTCGGCTCGACGAGCAGCGCGACGTCGGCGCGAGAGGCGAGCGGTCCCATACGCCGCGCACACTCGGTGAGCAGATCGACCGGTGACTGCGGCGCGAGCATCAGCGTCTCGGCGCCTGACTCGATCCGCGTGAGGGCGAGCAGCTCGTTCGTGAGCTGCGCGAGGCCGTCGATCTCCTGATGCATGCGGTGCACGAAGTCGCGCGCCGCGGTGGGATCGTCCAGCGCTCCTTCCTCCAGCGCCTCGGCCATCGCTTTCAGCGAGCTGATGGGCCGCCGCAGCTCGTGCGAAACATTCGCGACGAAGTCCGAACGGACGGTCTCGAGACGGCGCAGCGTGGTGAGGTCCTGTATGACGACGAGGATCTGACCACCTTCGAGAGGCCGCGCGAACGCGCGCAGGAACTGTCGCGGCTCGGCGCGCTCGACAGTCGCGGTCGCCTCGTGGCCTTCGCTAGCGGAAGCGATCGCGGCTAGCGTCTCGTGGTGACGGATGATCTCGGGCAGCTGACGGCCGATGACACCTTCGCCTGCCGTCGTGCGCGCGGCCGCGTTCGCGAGAAGCACCCGCCCTTCCGCGTCGGCGATGAAGATCGCGTCACCGAGCTGATCGATGAGCGTGGCGAGCCGATCGCGCTCGGCCTCGGCCGCGGCATGTTCGGCACGGACGGCGGCGGATGAGCGGCGCAGCGCCGCGGCGAGCCGCTCGACCTCGACTGGACCGCGGATCTCGAATGAGGCGTCCTGCGCTTCGGCGCGTTCTGTGAGCAGCTCGATCGGACGCGCGATCACTCGCTGGATGATCCACGCGGCGACGATCGCGACGAGCGCGGCGATGACGGCGGCCGCGAGGAGCGAGAGCGAGAGACGTGCGGCGAGCGCGTCGACCGCGACGAGCGGGAGGGCGAGCCGCGAGACGCCGACGATGTTGTCGCCGATGCGGACCGGCACCGCGACGTACAGAAGGTCGCGCCCGACCGTCGTCGAGAAACGGACCGCGCGCCCTTCGCCGCCCGCGAGGGCCGGCACGATCTCGGGCCGCGAGCCGTGGTTCTCCATCGTCCGGCGATCTTCGTCGGACTCGCCGACCACGGTCCCATCGTTGGCGACGAACGTCACGCGCACGCTTGCATCGGATGCGATGCGCTTTGCCAGCAGATCGAGCGCATCGACGTCCGCGCGCACGAAGAGATCGCGTGAGAGGTCACCGGCGAGCGTGGCCTCGGACGCGAGGCGGGTTCCCAGTACGTCGATCTCGTGCTGTTTCGCGATGCCGGGGACAGCGAGGGCGACCACGGCAAGCGCGACGAGAATGGTGATGACCGAGCCGAGGAGGACGCGTGCGCGGATCGAGCGCGGCACGAGCATCACTCTACGTGCGCATGTCGACGCCGAGGCCGCGCAGCCGCGCGAAAAGTGCCTCCGGATCGACCTGCCCGTCGGCGGGCACGACCCCCGGCGGGGTGTTGCCGCCGCGTGCCAGCGTCTCGGCGGCGAGCACCGCCGGCTCGGCGGCGATGAGGTAGCTGCCGCGCGGCGCGGAGAGACGGGTCAGCGAGTAGCGCCCGGCCTCGCTGACAGCGACGGAGAACGACCCCTCGCGCCGGCCGAGGATGCGGGCGGAGACGGGCGCGACAGCGGACAACGCGCTCGTCAGGCCGAGGCGCGACGCCAGCGCGATCGACCTCGCGGCGAAGGGCGCGTTCGGGTCGACCCAGAAGTCGACCCAGCGCAGGCTGGGCCAGGAGCGCGGCAGGAGCGCCGCGGCCGCGCTTTCGACGCGGTAGCCGCGCCGGCGGTCGGCAGGGAACTCGCGCGACCGCGACCAGTCGACCGACGAGAGGAACGCCCGCACCGTCGCGGGATTACCTGTGTCGGCGGACGCCGGCGCGAGGAAGAGGTCGCACGTCTGGGGTGCGGCGTGCCCGCCCATGCGGATGGCCGACGCGGCCACGGTCGCGATGGCACTGCATGACGTGAAGATCCGCACGCCTTTGACGACCGCGCGCTCGTGGAGCGCGAGCACTGCGCGCGCATACGCAAGCGCGTCGGAGAGATCGACGACGTCGCAGCCGAGCTCGATGGCGGCGTCGACGAGCGCGGTCGAGCGCTGCTGGAACGGTCCGGCGGTGTCGACGATCACATCGCCCGGGAGCAGCGCGGCGATGATCGAGCGCGCGTCCGCGACATCGAGGCGCAGCTCGCCGCGTGCGCGTGACGCGACGACCGGCGCGATCCCGACGTCCACGAGACGGCGCGCGATCACGCGGCCGAAGAAGCCGGCGCCGATGACGACGACGCGTCTCACCGGAGCTTCGCCGCGAGATACACGCACCACGGGCAGAAGAGCGCGAAGAGCACCGCGGTCGACGCGGCGGTGACGAGAGGGATGTTCGCGAGCGCGCCGACGCTGAGCAGGATGCCGGCGGCCCACATGACCAACGCCCACGCGCGCTCGCGTCCATTCAGCGGCGTCGAGAGCGTGAGGAGGATGCCGCAGATCGTGTACAGGCCGTTCGCGACGCCGCCGGTCAGTGCGAACGCGAAGGGCGAAGCGGTGATGTACGTCTCGATGCCGCCGATGATGAGGATGAGCTCGGCCGTGACGTCGGCGACGAGCCCGAGCCCAGCGAAGATGAGCGGGACATACGAGCCGCTGATGCGGTCGCGCCACCACCAGTAGAAGGCGAGCAGCGATAGCGCCGCCGCGATCCAGGTCATCCAACCGAGCCGCCACTCGAGCAGGTGCGTGCCAACGTAGACAAGGCGCTCGACCGGATCGGCGACGAGCGGCGTCGCCGGCGCGAGGACGAAGAGGAGCGCGAAGGCGGCCGCGAAGTTCAGTGCCGCGCAGACGATCGGCGGGGCGATCCCCGCCGTCCTAACCGAGGCGATAGCCCACGCCGCGCACGTTGGAGAGTGGTGGCGCGCCAGCGCCGTCGAGCTTCGAGCGGAGCCGCGCGAGGTGCGCCTTCAGCCACTCGGGATCGGGGTCGCGCTCCTCGGGCCAACCGGCGCGGAGCAGGGCGCGGCGATCCACGACCTCGCCCGGGTGGGCCGCAAGCGCGGCGAGAAGGCGGAACTCGGTCGGCGTGAGATCTAACGGCTCGCCCGCGATCGTGGCCTGATGCGCGCGCGCGTCCACCGTGAGCTTTCCGATCGATGCCGCCGGCCGCGCGCGCGCGGCGGGCGCGGCGCGTCGGAGGAGCGCGCGCACGCGCGCGGAGAGCTCCTTCCGCGAGAACGGCTTCTCGAGGTAGTCATCGGCGCCGAGGTCGAGGAGGCGCGCGCGCTCGTCGCTGCCCTTCTCGCCGGTGAGCATCAGGATCGGTGTTGACGAGATGGCGCGGATGCGCCGGCAGACTTCGTCGCCCGACATCTTGGGCAGACCGCGGTCGAGGATCACGAGGTCGGGCGACTCCTCCGCATGCCGCTTGAGCGCGGCTTCACCGTCGTACGCGGTCACGACCTCGTACCCGTCCTCACCCAGGAGCGCCGCGACCATGCCCACCATCGCCCGCTCGTCGTCGACGACGAGCACGCTCGTCACGGGCGCGCCTCGTTCATGAGCGGCACGCTGAACGCGAAGACACTGCCACCACCCGGGTTCTCCTCGTACCAGATGTCCCCGCCCTGCGCTTCGACGACCCGTCGCGATGCGAAGAGGCCGATGCCGGAACCGGGGAGTCCCGCCTGAGCGGCGGCGCGCACATAGGGTTCGAAGATCCGGGCGCGATCCTGCGCGGCGACACCGGGGCCGTCGTCGATCACACGCACGACACCGCGGTCGCGCCTTCGCTCGACCTTCACGGCGATCCGTGTGTCCTCGGGCGCGTACTTCGTCGCGTTGTGCACCAGGCCGGCGAGCACCTCGGCGGTGCGGCGCCGGTCGCCGCGCACCCAGATCGCCGCGCCCTCGCGTGGAGCGGCCAGCTTGTGCCGCCGGGCGAGCGGTGCGACCTCCTTGAGCGCGGCGATCGCTGTCACGCGTAGGTCGAAGCGCGTGCGGCGCAGCGTGAAGTCGGGATTTTCGACGCGCACGCCGGCGAGGATGCGATCGACGAGCTGATCGAGGCGAACGACCTGCTGCACCGCCTCGTCAATGGGGATCTTGCGATTGCCGTTCTTCTCCGCGAGCAGATCCAGGTAGCCGCGGATGACCGAGAGCGGTGTGCGCAGATCGTGCGTGACGACCGCCACGAATTCGGTGCGTGCCCGCTCGAGCTCGCGCAGCGTTTCGGTGTTCTGTCGCTCGAGTGCGTAGAGCGCCGCCTTGTCGATGGCGAGCGCGGCCTGGTTGGCGAGCGCGCCGACGAACGCGACCTCCTCGTCCGCGAGCTCGGTCCCGGTGGGAACGCGCAGCGCGACGGCGCCAAGAAGGCGGTCGCCCGCGAGGAGCGGGAGCGCGACATGCTGGCCCTCGACGATCGGCCTTGCCTCGTCCATCGACCGCCGCGCTGTCTGCAGCAGCGCCTTCCCGATCTCGCCGGAGCGCGCGCGCTCGCGCACGCCGTCGCCATCGCGCAGCAGGATCGCGCCCGCAGCACCGGGATAGACGCGGACGAGCCGATCGACGATGAGCGCGAGCACCTCGTCGAGGTCGAGGGTCGAGGTCAGCACGTTCGAGACCTCGAAGAGCGCCGAGACCTCGCGGAGCTTGCGCTCGGACTCCCGCTGCAGCCGGCCCTTCTCGATGATCCCCGCCACCTGGTTCGCGATGGTCTGGAGGAAATCGATCTCGGTGCGGTCGAAATCGCGCGGCTCGCGGGTCTGGACGTTCATAACGCCGATGACCTCATCGCGCGACACGAGCGGCACCGACAGCATCGAGGTGAAGCGGTCGACGTCGACCGATGGGACGTTCTTCCAGCGCGGCTCGTTCCGCACGTCACGGACGGCAAGCGGCACGCGCGCGTTCACCACCCAGCCGGTGATGCCCTCCCCCACGCGGAGCGTGGCACGGCCGACGGCCCGGGGATTGAGCCCGTTCGTGGCGACGAGACGCACCAGCCCGTCACGCTTCTCGAGGAGATACAAACTCGACACCTCGGCCCGCATCGCGTCGGTGGTGCGGTCGATCACGATGCGGAGCATCTCGTCCCAGTCGCGTGCGGACGACGCAAGCTGCGCGACCTCGTGCAGGAAGGAGAGCTCCCGCAGTTTCCGTTCGGCGTCGGTGGGAGTCACGAGGTCAAGGATAGGGACGAAGCGCCAATAGACTCGCGACATGCAGACCGTGATCCGGACCGAGAAGCTCACGAAGCGTTTCGGCGCGCTCGTCGCCGTCGACGGGCTCGACCTCGAGGTCCGCGAGGGCGAGGTGTTCGGCTTTCTCGGACCGAACGGCGCGGGCAAGACGACGACGCTGCGACTGCTTTGCGCGCTCATCGGTCCGACCTCGGGGACGGCGCAGGTCGCCGGCTACACGTTGGGCCAGCAGGATGCACAGATCCGCGCGGCGGTCGGGATCCTCACCGAGCAGCCTGGTCTGTATGAGCGCCAGTCGGCCTGGGACAACCTCGTGTTCTTCGCGACGCTCTACGGCCTCGACCGCACGACCGCGGCAAAGCAGGCCGAGCATTTCCTGCGGCTCATGGGTCTCTGGGACCGGCGGCTCGAGGCGGTCGCGACCTTCTCGCGCGGGATGAAGCAGAAGATGGCGATCGCGCGCGCGGCACTGCACGAGCCGCGCGTGCTCTTCCTCGACGAGCCGACGACCGGTCTCGACCCCGACGCCGCGAAGACCGTTCGCGAGTTCATCGGCGCGGTGCGCGGCGAGGGGCGCACGGTCTTCCTCTGCACGCACAACCTCGATGAGGCCGATCGCCTGTGCGACCGCATCGCGTTCTTCCGGCAATCCGTGATCCGCATCGACACGCCGGACCACCTGCGCGCCGAGCTGTACGGGCACGCGACGGAGATCCGTCTCATGCCGTCGCCGCGCGCCGAGGATCTCGTCCGCGTGCAGAGCGTCCACGGCGTGCGCGAAGCGCATCTCGAGAATGGGTCGATCATCGTGTCGGCGGCGGACCCGCTACGGACGAACCCGATCCTCGTACGCGCGCTCGTCGACGGCGGCGCCCAGATCGCGTACGTCATCGAGCGCAAGGTGCACCTCGAGGAGGTCTACCTGAGCATCGTGGAAGGACAGAAGTCGTGACGACGATGGCGCTCGCGCGGACCCCCGAGCGTGGCGCGCTTGTGCGCGCGGTGTGCGTGCGCGAGTGGCGTGAGGCCCTGGGGAACCGGCTGCTCGTGGCGATGACGCTTCTTCCTCCGATCGTCATCCTTGCCAGTGGCATCGGAGCGGTGGCAGCGGCGGCGGTGAACCCGCCAAGCGACCGTGACGTGCAGGCGATGTACGCGGCGGCGCCTGCGGTCGTCGGTCTCGATCCGAAGGAGGCGATCCAGGGCTTCATCGCGACGTACTTCCTGATCCTGTTCATGCTGATCCCGACCGTCGTTCCACTCACGATGGCGATCTTCTCGGTCATCGGCGAGAAGGCGGCGCGGACACTCGAGCCATTGCTCGCGACGCCGGTCGGCGTCGGAGAGCTGCTGCTTGCGAAGTGTCTGGCGTCGACGATCCCCTCGGTGATCGTGACGTGGCTCGCCTACGCGATCTACCTGACGTCGGTGTCGGCCATCGGGAGCCAAGCCGCGGTGCGCGCGGTCACTGCGCCGCGCTGGGTGCTCGCGATCATCGTGATGGTCCCGCTGCTGACGCTTCTGTCGGTAACGCTGGGCATCCTCATCTCGACGCGCGTGAACGATGTCCGCGTCGCGCAGCAGATCGGCGGTCTGGTGGTCGTGCCAGTCGTCGGCCTGGGGATCGCGCAGGTCACCGGCCGGGTCGTCCTCGACAACCAGTCGTTCCTGCAGTTCACCGCCTTCCTCGTGATCGTCGACCTCGCCGTCTTCTTCTTCGCGCGCCTCGCATTCCAGCGCGAGAACATCCTCGCGAGATGGCGTTGACCGTGCAGCTCTCGATCGTCATACCCGCGTACAACGAGCACGAACGCCTCTCGCGATCGCTCGAGATCCTCTGGGCGCATCTCGGTCGGTCCGGGCATCGCGACGCCGAGGTGATCGTGGTGGACGACGGGAGCACTGACAACACCGCCGCGCTCGTGCGCGAGTGGGCCGTTCGCTGGCCCGAGCTCCGCTTACACCAGCTCCGACCGAACCAAGGGAAAGGCGCTGCCGTTCGCGCCGGGTTCGCGGCCAGCCGCGGCGACGTGGTCGCGTTCACCGACGCCGATCTCTCCGCTCCGATCGAACAGCTCGAGCTGCTGCTCGGCGACCTCGACGATGCGGAGATCGCCATCCTCTCCCGCGCGCTTCCCGGCACGCGCCTCGAACGCCGGCAGTCGCGACCACGCGAAATGATGGGCAAGCTCTATGCGCTGCTGGCCCAGGTGTTGGTGATCCGCGGCGTTCCCGACGCGCAGTGCGGGCTCAAGGTCTATCGCGGCGATCTGGGCCGCGAGCTTTTCGCCAGGACGCGAGAGACCGGCGTGCTCTTCGACACCGAGGTCCTCGCCCTGGCCGCGCAGCGTGGCGCTCGCATCAGCCAGCGGCCGGCGCTGTGGCGGCACGATCCGGCCAGCACGCTGCGCTTCGGTCTGATCGGATCGATGGGCATCGCGTTCGCGCTCCTGCGCCTGAAGCTACGCCACCGCCTTCTCTTCGCGGTGCGCGTGACCGGGCCGATCAGGTCCTACGAGCGATCGCCTGCATATCCCCAAGCCATACCGGTATCCGGCACCAAGGGATGACCGGGGGTTCGACGCGCCGCCGAAGGTAGGAGTGCGCGGCACGTTCGAACAATCGGTGCACCGGGACGACCAGCGGATCGTCGGGACCGATGCGCTCGATGTGGAACCCCTCCTCTTCGAGGATCCGCCGCAGCGAACGCTGGTCGAAGTACAAAAGGTGCTCCGGTCGATAGCTGAGCCAGAATCGGCGGAAGACACGACGGCTCATGCTTCCATGGTCGGGGGTCGTCAGATACAGCAGACCGCCCGGCCGCAGAGCCTCGCGCACTCGACGCAGCGCTGAGCGAACATCCACCAGATGCTCGATCGTCTGGAACGCCGCGATGACATCCCAGCGCTCGTGACCCGGCAGGTCGTTCACGCCGCCGATGCGGATGTCGACGCCCGAGTGCTCGCGTGCCCACGCCACCGCGGCGCCGGAGAGCTCAAGCCCGCGAGCGTCCCAGCCGGCGTCGCGCGCCGCCTCGAGTGCGAAGCCCGCTCCCGCTCCCAGCTCGAGCAGCGCGCCGGGTGGGCTCGCATAACGCCGAAGGGCGGCGAACTTCCGCCGGAAATACGGTCGGTAGATCGGCGCATCGGCGAAGTAGTCGCGATATCCGATGCCTGTCTCGCCCGACAGCTGGAAGTAGTCCGCGGCGGTGTAAATGGAACGAAGCTCCTCGGACGATGGGATCGGATCGCGCCGCGCGAGCCCGCAGGCAAGACAGACAACGATCCGTCCCCGGTGTGTGTACATGACGCGATCCGTGCCACCGCCGCAAAGTGGACAGGGATGGGGCACTTCAGCAGATCCGATTGCCCGAGGATAGGGTGACCCCACAGCGCCTCGCCGACCTGGCACTCGCGAGCGGGCTCGCTCTGGGTCTCGCGATCCTCTTCCTGTTCGGCTTCTTCGACCTCCGCGATCGGCTCGGCGATCACAACGACTTCACCTACACCTGGGCCGGTGCGCGGACGATCGTCGATGGCGGGAACCCGTACGTGGCGGCGGACTGGCTCGGGACCATCGAGCGATACCACACGACACCTGCGCACGAGATGGTCTTCGGATACCCACCGTGGATCGCCGTCGCCGCGGTGCCGATCGCCGTTCTCCCGGTCCCGATCGCGTCGGGACTCTGGACGTTCGGCGGCATGGTCGCCGCGGCGCTCGCCCTGCGCGTGCTGCTCCGCAGCCTCGCGCCTGATCCGCCGCTCGTGCATTTCCTCTCGGGCCTCGCCCTGTTCGCATCACAGCCTGGCAGCGCGAACGTGTGGAGCGGCCAGTGGACGTTCATCCTCCTCGCGGTCCTCGCAGTGACCGTTGCGGCGGTCCGCACGCGAGGGCGCGCCGCGCTTCTCGCCACATTCCTGCTCACGACGAAACCCCAGCTTGTCCTCTTCGCGCTCCCTTCTTTCGCGCGCGCCGGGCTCGCGCGATGGGGTCCGCGCTACCTCGCTCTCGCCGCCGTCCCTCCAGCCGTCGCGATCGCGTTCGGCTGGCTCGCGTTCCCCGGATGGCTTGAGGCGTGGCGGACAAAGCTGTTCGAGCAGCGGCTCGCGGTCCAGCCACCGACCACGCTCGCCAACGGGCTGGGCGATCTGGTCGGGCCCTTTGGCGCGGTGATCGCGGCCGTGGTGGTGCTAGCGCTGGTGGGCGCGGGTCTCGCGTTCACGCCGCGCGGCGACGCCTTCCTCGCCGTGTGGCTCGCGATCTCCGCGACGACGCCGATCTACTCGTGGTCGTACGACCACCTGCTTCTCATCGTCCCGCTGGTGATCGCCACAGCGGTCGTCGGCCGGCGCTCACGCCGTGCCGGCGTGACGTTCGCCGCCGTCGGCTTCGGGGCATTCCTCATCGTGCCTGTTCTGCTCTACGTGGTGGCCGACGCGCGCCAGAACGAGAGCTTCAACATCTTCGTGCCGCTCGCGGTCGCCGTTGCGTGCATCGCCGTCCTCTGGCAGCAGCGACGCGAGGTCTCGCCGGCCTGAGTCCCTCTTACGGAGTGGGTGTTGAGGTGCGACCGCGCGGGACGGGCAGCACCGGTAGCTGGGTGTTCGGGATGACGCCGGCCGTCGGCGATGGGAAGCGCATCCGCGGCGTCGGCGACGGCGTCACGCGCGGCGCGATCACGGGTGGCGTGCGCCCACCCTCGTCATCCGGGAACGTGCGCGGCCCGACGATCGTCACATTCGCACTGAAGGTCTCGCTCGCCGCGACGTTCCGCTCGCGCACGTCGTACGCGAGGCGGTAGGAGCCGAGCACCGCGGGAGCGACGAAGGGCGCGAAGAACGTGCCCGTCGCGCCCGACTGCAGCGTGCCGAGCGGGGTCGTGCCAGTGGCGACCGAGCGGCTGGTCTTCGTGTCGATGAGTCGCCACGAAAGGACCAGCGTGTGCGGCGACGCGCCCGCGGTCGGCAATGCCGTGTACTTCGTCACGAGTAGCGATGCCTCGCCGCGGTGCAGCACCGTGGGCACGGACGTCGTGGCGTTCACGATGTACGCCTGGTGCGCGCGCACTTGGAACGACGCGGTGGCGGCACCGAGCTTCGCGAGGCCGGTGCCGCTCGCATCGACGAGCCCGAGCGTCACCTTGTAATCGCCCGGCGTCTGCGGGATCGCGAGGACCACGCCGACGTTCGCGCTGCGGCCCGGCGCGAGCGCCGGGAGCGCGATCGGTGCAGGCGATGTCGCCACAAGACCGTCCTTGCTGTCGCGCATCTCCCAGATCATGCGCACCGCGCCGGGGCCGCTCGCGCTCCACGCCGCGCTGCCGGCGTTCGTGACAGGCACGGTGATCCGAGCGGACGATCCGGTGTCCACGCTCGTGACGCTGCGGGGCACGTCGTAGTGCGCGTTGGCCGGCGGCTCGAGCAGCGCGCTGTACACGACCGAGCCGACGTTCGCGATGAACGCGTACGCGTCGACGTCGAACGCATCCCACGTCATCGCCACGACGACACGCGGGCCCGACGGAGCGAAGATGATCCCGGCATCGTGCGTGAGCCCGGGGAGATTGCCGGTCTTGTGCGCGACGACCACGCCTTGGGGCAGCTCGGCGGGCAGTCGATCGTTGATCTGCTGTCGCTCGAGACGCGCGAGCATCCGATCAGATGCCGCGGCCGAGATCAGCTGGCGCTTCGCGAGCATCGTGAGCAGGGTGCCGACGGCTCGCGGTGTCGCGATGTTGTCCTCTTCGAAATTCAGGAACACGTGGAAATCCTTGATCCCGATGCGCTCGAGCGTGGCATTGATGTTCTCGGGCCCGAGCACGTGCCAGAGCGCAAGGGCGGCTCCGTTGTCCGAGATCGTGATCATCGCTTCGAGCGCATCGTCGAGGGTGAGTTCTGTGCCGGAGAGCTCGAACGAGCCGTCCTCGGTGATGTCCTCGTCCTCGATCGTGATGATGTCGCCGTAGTGAAGCTGTCCGGCTTCGACTCGGCGCTCGGCCTCGACCATCACGGCGAGCTTGTACAGCGACGCGGTGACGATCGGCTCGTCCGCATCATGCGAGTAGAGCGGTGTGCTCAGGTTCGGGTCGGCGATCCACAGCCCCGCGCCGCCCGGGAACGAGCCCACGAGCGCATCGAGGTGCTGCACCAGCTCGGCGGTGCCCGCAGCGGCGGGAGCACCGGGGACAACGCCCAGTACCACCAGCGCGGAGGTCAGGAGCAGCGCAGCGCCTCTCATCGACCCGAAATAACGCGCTTTCGAGCGGGTTGTTTCACCGCTTTACCGTTCGTTCACCTTTCAGCGCGTCGCGCCCGAGTCGCAGCATCTCCCGATATCCGGCGCTGGTGTCGTCTTCGTATCCCAGCAGATGTAGTGCCCCGTGAGCAGCCAGGAAAGCGACTTCCGTCGCCAGAGGCCAGCGCCGCCGCTTTGCCTGCCGCGCGGCCTGTGCGCCGCTGATGACGACGTCACCGAGCTCGAGAGTTCCGTCGGCCTCGCGCCGGAGCGATTTCGCCGCGGCCGTCCCCTTTGCGCCACGCGGCAGCGACTGCCCGAACGAGAGGACGTCGGTCGTACGGTCCTTCCGCCGATATCGGCGGTTCAGTTCGCGCATCGCCGCATCGTCGACGAACGCAAGCACCATCTCCGCATCCCCCGTCACTCCATAAGGGCGTAGTGCGGCGCGGACCGCGCGGCGCGCGGGCGCGAGGCCACAGGGCGCCTCGCCTCGGACCGCGATCTTCAGCGGTCGGACGCCGCCTGGCCGGACGCCGGTGGAATGCGCGCGATCCGGTCTTCCGGGTATGGGATCCGCTCGTGGTACACGCCCAGGAGCAGCTCGCAGAAAGCGTCCTTGATCCGGGTGATGTCGCGCAGGGTCAGGTCGCACTCATCGAGCTGGCCCTCCGCGAGACGATCGTCGACGATCCGCTCGACCATCGCGCGGATCGTCTCGGGCTTCTTCTCCGCGAGCGAGCGCACCGATGCCTCGGTGCCGTCCGCGAGCATCACGATGCCGGCTTCTTTCGTGCGCGGGCGCGGGCCCGGGTAATGGAACGCCGACTCGTCGGGGTTCTGCCCGCGCTGCTGCGCAAGCTGATAGAAGTACTTCACGACGCTCGTGCCGTGATGCGCCGGGATCATCTCGCGGATCATCGGCGGCAGGTGATAACGCTCCGCAAGGGAGAGTCCATCGCGGACGTGTGCCGCGACGATGCCCGCGGACACCATCGGATCGAGCTCGTCGTGCGGGTTCGTGCCGGTCTGGTTCTCGATGAAACCCGTGGGGTTACGCATCTTGCCGATGTCGTGGTAGTACGCACCGACGCGAGCGACGAGCGGATCGGCCCCGATGACCTCGGCCGCGCGCTCGGCGAGGTTCGCGACGAGAAGCGAGTGGTGGTAGGTGCCGGGCGTGCGCAGCAGCAGCTGCCGGAGGAGTGGATGGTTCGGATCCGCGAGCTCGCGCAACTCGAACACCGTCGTGATCCGGAAAAGGTGTCCGAAGATCGCGGTGCCCGCGAATGCGAGCAGGCCGGAACCCGCGCCGCTCACGAGGGCCGCGGCCGCAAGCTGCGCGGCGCCGACGGGGTCAGTGGATTGACCGACCAGCGTGAAGGCGACGACGACGCCGAGATTGCCCACCGACACCGACCCTGCGCCCGCCGCGAACTCGCGCGCGGTCGTGGCGCGGCGCACCGCGGCCATGCCGAGCAGCGCCGGTACCAGGACATAGGCGACGAGCTCGACCTGCCCCGACAGGATCCCAACATGGAGCGCGCCTGCGATCTGCGTCGCGAGGGCGGTGCGGCCGCCGACGAGCACGGTGATGATCATCGCAACTGCCGCGAACGGGATGAAGTACACGAGCAGCGTGTGGCTCGGGATGAGCACGCGCGCGGCGATCGTGACCGCGAGCAATGACATCGCGACGACGATCATCTTGTTGGTGTCGTTCCACGCCTCGGTGGCGTAGCGCTCGATGAACAGCGCGAGGACCGCCGCGATGAGGACCGCCCAGATCGTGAGGCCGACGGCTCCGGGCCAGTCGATGCCGGTGTTCACCAGGCCGAGGACGCGGAGCTTCTCGAGATCGAGATCGCCCACGACACTGCCCTCGCGCACGACGACCTCGCCCGCGACGACCTGGACCTGCACCGGCTGCACGCCGCTGCGCGCGGCCTGCTGGGCGGTCGCGGTCTGGATCGCATCCAGAGCGACGTCCGCGTCAACGAACTGGCGCACCAGCGCGGCACCGACGGTCTTCTGGCGGTCGGTCCACGCCGGCGGCAGCGAGGTTGCCGAAGCGTCCCGCGCACCCTCGAGCTGCTCGGGGCGGATCCCCGGCTGATAGAGCGTGCGCAGCGCGTTGTCCACCTCTTTCGAGACCGCGTCCCATTCGGCGGCGGTCATGTCGACGATCAGAGGCGCGACCGAGGGGCTGATCGCGGCCTCGGCCAGGCGCGTGAGCGAGGTGATGCGCTGCTCTCTCGTCTGCGCCGTGTCGCTGCGCACGCGTCCGATGGCGGCCACCGCCTGCGCGAGCCGGTCGCGCGAGCTCGCGACGACAGCGGGATTTCGCGAGTAGACCTTCGGCACCGCCGCTGCCGCGCGTTCGCGCTCTGCCTGGGTCAGCGCCTCGGAGACGAATGCGACCGACCGTGGCGCTTTGACCGTGCGGTCGGCGAGCGTCCCGACGTCGTAGCCGACCGTCGCCGGCGGCGATAGGAGCAGTGCGACCGCGGTCAGGAGCCCGGTGACGATGACGAACACGTACATCCGCGCCGTCGTCGCGCCGAGCGTGTTGCGCAGCGCGACTGGCAGCTGGTCGATCCGCCGTCCTGGAGGGAGTCGGATCACTTCTTCTCGTACCGATCGTACGCCCGGACTATCCGCGCCACGAGCTCGTGCCGGACGACGTCACGTTCGTTGAAGTCGACGAAGGCGATCCCCTCGACGTCCTTCAGGATCTCGCGGGCGACGACCAGCCCGGAACGTTGGTCCTTCTCGAGATCCACCTGGGTGACGTCACCGTTCACCACGGCCTGCGCGCCGTATCCCAGGCGCGTGAGGAACATCTTCATCTGCGCCGGCGTCGCGTTCTGCGCCTCGTCGAGGATGATGAACGCTTCGTTCAAACTTCTTCCGCGCATGAATGCCAGCGGTGCGACCTCGATCTCACCGCGCTCCATCGCGCGCGCGAAACGCTCGGGCGGCATGAGCTCGTACAGCGCGTCGTAGAGCGGACGCAGGTACGGATCGATCTTCTCCGTGAGATCGCCGGGAAGGAAGCCGAGTCGCTCTCCCGCCTCGACCGCCGGTCGCGTGAGGATGAGACGCGCGACCTTGCGGTCGCGCAGCGCGGCGACACCGAGCGCGACGGCCAGATAGCTTTTTCCCGTTCCGGCGGGACCTGTCGCGAAGACGAGATCGTGAGTGCGGATCGCCTCGACGTAGCTCCGCTGGTTCGGCGACTGGGGCGTGATGCGCTTGCCGCGCACCGTCGTCGCGACGACATCGCGCATCAACTCCGGCGTGCCGATCGGCGCGTCCTTCGCCTCGCCGATGAGGCGCTCGAGCGCGGGCTTGCGCAGATTCTCGTCACGATCGGAGATGGTCCGCATCGCGCTCACGAGCTCGCCGACACGCGCGACGTTCCCGGGATCGCCCATGATGCGCAGCTCCGCGCCGCGCGACACGATCTTCACGCCGAACTCGCGCTCGATGCGGTCGATGTTCGCGTCGTTGTTCCCGGTGACGAACATCATCTCGGCGGGGTCCGGGATGAGGATCGTGATCTGCGCAGGCACACTCACGAAGCGGCCTTCTCTTTCAGCATCGCGCCGACGAGCCCGGCGACCTTCTTGCCATCGGCGCGATCTTTCGTCTCCGCGAGCACCTTGGGCATGACCTTCCCCATATCGCGCAGGCCAGCAGCGCCCGTCTCGGCGACGACGCGCTCGACGATCGCGCGTAGGTCGGCGTCCGACATCTGCGTGGGTAGGTAGCCCTGGATGATCGCGAGCTCCTGCTCTTCCTTTTCCGCGAGCGCCGGCCGGTCGCCCTTGCGGAACGCATCGATCGAGTCGCGCCGCATCTTCGCTTGCTTCTGGAGGACGTCCAGCACGGCGACGTCATCGAGGTCCGATGGACGGTGCTCCGCGATGTACGCCTGCCGTGACACCTCGTCCTTGCCCTCGGCAATGAGGCGCTCGATCGCGGCTTGCAGTCGGTCGACTCCCTCGCGCTGGATCGCGGCCAGTACGAAACGCAGCGTGTCACGACGGGACGTGTCGCCCGATTTCATAGCGGCCCGAAGATCGCTCTCGAGCCTTTGTTTCAGAGGGGATGCGACGGCGGGGCTCTCCGACCTA
>Ga0070680_100001298_pt1 | contig 18087 bp, 17 predicted proteins | sample KBSC73BmetaG_FD_64672 | JGI IMG/M metagenome (GOLD analysis project Ga0070680, IMG submission 64672) | Corn rhizosphere microbial communities from Kellogg Biological Station, Michigan, USA - KBS C7-3B metaG | ecosystem: Host-associated > Plants > Roots > Rhizosphere | place: USA: Michigan...
CTGCGCCGTCGTGGGCAGCCGGAGGTGGCCCTCAAGGTGGCGGCGGCGGGCACCGCGCGGTATCCGTCCCTTGCCGATGCGCACGATCTGCTTGCACGGATCTACAGCGATCTGGGTGACGGCGAAGCGGCCTTCGATTCCTGGATGGATGCCCTGCAGAATGACCCAGCCCACCTCGGTGCCCACAAGGGGCTTGGGTTCCTGTACTTCCGGTCCGGGGACCTTCCTCGAGCTCTTCGTCACCTGGAATTGGCGCAGTCCGGAAGCGACGACGCCGGCCTTGCGCGGGCGGCTGCGCGGGTGCGCGCAGCCATGATGGAGGGTGGCGCCTCCGGCAGCTCCACCCCGGCCTCGAATGCCGTCGGCCAGGACCTGCCGTTCTCACTCGATGATTCGGTTGTCAGTCAGCCCGCCGAAGCGTCAGGCCCGGAGGATGAGTTGTTTCTCGGCTTCGACGGTGCCCGGGATGGGCTTCTCCTGCTGGATCAGAACGGATTGCGCCTTGGGGGTGGCTTGCGGGACAGCGCCAGTCGGGACGTGAGCGACGCGGCCGCCGCCCATCTGTCAGGGGTATCTCGCGAGGCTGCCCGCACAGCGCGCCTGCTGGAGCTTGGCGCATGGCTGAGCGTTGCCGCCGAGTGCGGAACCGGCAACCTGCACCTGAGTGCGCCTTCGGACGATACCGTTCTGCTGACCACTCGTGATGCCAGCGTTCCCGCCGCCCGGCTCGCGGTGATTGCAGAACGCGCGGGTGCGGCGGCGCGCCGCTGGCTGGAGCGGGTCGCATGACGGATATCGTGGTGACGCTGGACCGGGTGAGCGCCATTCGGGGCGTGCGTGGGGCCATGCTTGTATCAGCGTCCGACGGGCTGGTCATCGCCGATTCGCTCATGGATGGCGTGGATGGCCAGGCCGTCGCGGCGCTGGCGTCGAGCCTGATGGGCCGGCTCCGCCGCACCACGCAGGCGGCAGGGATGCCGGCGCCAGAGATCATGCATCTCAAGGCCGAGCGAGGCTCCCTGCTCGCGGTGCCGGCGGCGGATGATGTGCTGGTCGTCGCGGTAACCACCGCGGATGCCAATCTCGGATTGGCCCGGCTCGAAATGCTCGAAGCGGCCCGGGCACTCGTCTGATGCGAACCCTCGAGCCATGGGTGGGGCCGCCACTCGATTCCTTTCTCTCTGAGTCATCGGCACGCCTGGTGCTGCTCATGACCTCGGCGGGACAGGTGGTGGCTCAACATGGCTTCGCCCGCTCGCTCGATGTCATGGCGGCGTCGGCGCTCGGCGCCGGCATTGTCGCTTCCACGGCCGAAGTCGCCCGGCTCATGGGCGAGCCCGATTTCGGCGCCCTGGTGCACCAGGGGGGAGGCCACGGGCTCTTCATCTCCGCCTTTGACACGCCGCGCGGCCGCTGGATCGCGCTGGTCGTGTTCGGCGAGGACACCACCGTGGGACTGGTGCAACTGTTCTTTGGCCGCATGTGCGCGGAGCTGGCCGCGGCGGCACCTGCCGAAACGCCACGGGGCCCGGTGCTGGCGGAGAATTTCGAGCACGACCTCAACGCCAGCCTCCACGCGCTGTTCGGGCGCTGACCATGTCGCTCGTCAACTTTACCACCCGCGAAATCACCTGCAAGATCGTCTACTACGGCCCCGGGCGGTCCGGCAAGACGACCAACCTGCAATACATCTTCGGCCGGGTACCGGAAGCGCGCCGAGGGCGCATGGTGTCGCTCGCCACCCACGGCGACCGCACGCTCTTCTTTGATTTCCTGCCGCTGGACCTGGGCGCGATCAGCGGATTCACCACCCGCTTCCAGCTCTACACCGTTCCGGGCCAGACCTACTACAACTCGACACGCAAGCTGGTGCTGCAAGGCGCAGACGGCGTGGTCTTCGTGGCCGACAGCCAGGCGGCACGGTTCGACGAGAATCTGGAGAGCTTGCAGAACCTCCAGGAGAACTTGCTGGAACAGGGCGTGGATGTGCGGGAAATGCCGGTCGCGATGCAGTACAACAAGCAGGACCTGCCAGCCGACCTGGTGCTCTCGCGGGAAGCGCTCGATGAAGCGCTCAACTTTCGCGAGGTGCAAAGCTTCGCGGCGGATGCGCTGCACGGCAGCGGCGTGTTCGAAACGCTCAAGGGTATCTCGGAGCGGGTGCTGCGGCGCCTGGCCGCCGGGAGCGCGGCGGAATGACCACCGAGCTGCCGCAGCAGTTTCGTTTCGAGGAACTCGTGGTCGGCGCATCCAACCGGCTGGCGGTGACGGCCGCTCGCGCCGTCGCCGAGTCGCCAGGCGCGGTCTACAACCCGCTCTTCATCTATTCGCGCCCGGGACTGGGCAAGACACACTTGCTCACGGCGGCCGGCCACGCGGCCCGGGCCATTGATCCACGGCTGACCGCGGACTACCTGACGCTGGACGAGTTCGTGGAGGCCTTCCACGCCGCCATCGCGGCGGGCCAGGGCGATGCCTACCGTCGGCGCTTCCTCGATGTCAACCTGCTGCTGCTGGACGATGTGCAGTTCCTGGCCGGACGACGCGAGATGCAGGCGGAGTTGCTCCGCGTGATTGACGCCATGCAGACGGCGGGCCGGCAGCTTGTCCTGGCCAGCGACCGGTCCCCCGGTGAAATCGCGTCGCTCGACGAGCGGCTGGCGCGGCGGCTCGGTGGTGGGCTGGTCGTGGACATCGCGGCGCCGGAGTACGAAACCCGGGTCGCGATTCTTCGTCGCCGGGCGGAGCAGCGACACCTGACCCTCGCGCCCGAGGTGCTGGAGGCGATCGCCGAAGCCGAGATTGACAGTGTGCGCGAGCTGATCGGCGCGCTCAACCGGGTGGCGGCGCTGCAGGCCGTAAGCGATGCTCCGGTCACTCCCGACGAAGCGCGAGAGGCGCTTCGGCTGAGCGGTGTGGCATCTGGCGCTCGGGTGGCGAGTTCAGCTCCCCTCCCGGCTGCCGCGGCGCCGACACCGGCGGGCGGCGGTGCCGTGGATGAGTTCACCGACTTCCTTCAGGACGTGATGGCCACCGTCACCGAACAGGTGGATTCCTGGCGGGGCCGGATCGCGGAGGCAATGCTGCGATGGGAGGGCGAGGGCTACCGCGTGGGTCGGCTGGCTGCCCTTCTCGACCGGGAGCTGGCAGAGGATCCTGCCGGCGAGCTGGCCGGATATGAGCGTGATGTGGCCCGGCTGCGCGTACTGGAAGCAGAGATCGAGCTGCTTGCGCCTGACCTGGCCGGGTCCGCCGTGCTGCGCGACCCGGATCAGCTTGCCGCAGCGGAGGCGCTCCGCCTCCGGGCCGAAGAAGGTGCCGAACCCCCGCCCGAGCCATCGCCGCACTGGACGATGGACACGTTCATCGAGGGCCAGGGTAATCGCGTCGCGATGCGCGCGGCGCGCGCGGTCGTCGAGGAACCTGGAACACGCTACAACCCCCTGGTGATCATCGGAGCGAGCGGCAACGGCAAGACACACTTCCTGCACGCCATTGCCAACCAGCTCGGCGCGCGCGGCCGGCGCGTGGCGTGTGCGGGCGTTCATGCCTTCGTGGACGAGCTGATTGCGGCTATCGAACAGGAAGGCGTGCCGCGCTGGCGCGCTCGCTGGCGGCGGCCCGAGGTGCTGCTCCTGGATGACGTGCAGGGGCTTGCCGGCAAGGAGCGCTCCCAGGAGGAACTGTTCCTCCTTTTCAACGAGTTCCTGGAGCAGGGGCGCCAGATGGTTTTTGCGAGTGCGGTACCGCTGGCGCAGCTGGAGGGGATTGAGCCGCGCCTGCTGACCCGCTTCGAAGGCGGACTCGTCGTGGAACTGCCGCCGCCCGATCACGAGCTTTGCCAGCGGGCGATCGAGCGCCTGCTCGGCGCCAAGCTGGAAGCAGTGGATCCCGAGCTGTCGGCTTATCTCGCATCCCGGCCCGCCGACTCCATGCGAGCGGCGCTGGGGCTGGTCCAGCGGGTGCTCAATGCGGCGGAAGCCCGTAGCGTCCCTCCCACCGCGGTGGTTGCGCGGGAGTTGCTGGAGGGGAGCGCGGGGCGCCAAGGAGGCCGCCGGACTGCGGTAACCCGCTCGAGTGGCGTCGTGTCCGGTGGCACCGGCGCCGTACAGAATCGCGAGAAGATGATCTGGGACTGGCCGGACCTCTCAGCCCGGTTGATCGAGGAGTGGCGCTGATGGCCATCAAGGGAAGCCTGTCAGAGGCGAGTCTCCCCGATGTCATTCAGCTGCTCGCGCTGGGCCGGCGGTCGGGGTGCCTGTCGGTCGCCGACCGGCAGAACTTCGGCTACATCTACTTCGAGGATGGGCGCATCATCTTCGCGTCCATCGTCAACCGGCGTGACCGGCTCGGAGATCTGCTGGTCCGCAACGGGAAGCTGTCCGCCGAATTGCTGCAGCAGGCAGTGGACCTGCAGGCCGGCAATCCCGAGCGCCGCATTGGTCAGCTGCTGCTGGATCTCGGCGCCATCACTCCCGAAGCGCTTCGCGAATTCGTGGCGTTGCAGATCGAGGAGGCCGTCTATTTCCTCTTCACCTGGACCAGCGGCAGTTTCAATTTCGAAGCGGGTGTCGAGCCGGAATCGCAGGATCTCCTGGTCTCCATCAATCCGGAGAGCCTGCTGCTCGAGGGTGCCCGGCGGGTGGATGAGTGGAGCCTCATCGCCAAGAAGCTGCCGTCATTTGATCTCATTTTCAGTGTCGACCCATCGCACGTGGCCGGCAGTGACGTGAAGCTGAGCGCGGAGCAGGCGCGGATCCTGCCGCTGCTGGACGGGACGCGCGATGTGCAGCAGGTGATGGAAGAATCGGGCATGGTGGAGTTCGAGGTCGGCAAGGCCATCTACGGCCTGCTCGTGGCAGGATTCGCGCACCGCACCGGGGCGTCGAAGGCCTCCGCGGTGCCGCGCGCCAGCGATGCACGGGTAGAGGAGCACCGGAATCTCGGCGTTGCCTTCTTCCGCACCGGCATGCTGGACGAAGCGCAGCGAGAGTTCCGCCGAGTGGCCGACCTGCGCCCGACGGAGGCGGCGGCGCCGTTCTATCTCGGCCTGCTGGCGCTGAAGCAGGCGCGCTGGACCGATGCGGTCGCCGCGTTTCGCGACTGCCTCGAGAAGGGCGGGCCACGACCGGCGGCACTGCACGATCTGGGCGTCGCCCTGGAATACCTGGGCCGGCTGGACGATGCAGAGGCCGCCTTCGGCGAAGCGGCGGGCCGTGCCCGGGACGATGCACGGATTCTGCTCGGTTGGGGCATCCTGGCCCTGAAGCGGGGCGATACCAGCGCGGCCGAGAGCCGCCTGGCGCGAGCCCGCGAACGCATGGCCGATGGGGCGGTCCCCGCCATCTGGTTCTGGGCTCATTCGCTGGCGGCCGCCGCGGCTGATCAGCCTGACATCGCGCTGAAGTCGGCCCAGGATGGCGTCGCCGCGCACCCTTCCAGTGCCATCCTGCGGAATAATCTGGCGGTCCTGCTGGAGACTGGTGGCGATGCGGCTGGCGCCGAACAGCTGCTGCGGGCCGCGCTCGCGGAAGAACCCACCATTCCGCAGATCTCCAAGAATCTGGGAGACCTCTGCTATCGGAGCGGCCGCTATGACGAAGCGGCCAGCATGTACGACCGCGCGGCCAAGCTGGACCCCGACCTGGGTGACGACCTCTACTTCAAGCTGGGCAACATCGCGTTCAAGCGCCGCGATGCCGGGCAGGCGCGCACCTGCTGGGAGCGCGCCACCGCGCTCAATCCGGCGCACCAGCTGGCCCGCGCCAACCTCGACATGCTGGATTCCGCCTCATGATGGGTGACGACGCGGGTTTCTCGCGGCTCATCGACAAGGTATCCGGTGCGGTGGGCCTGACGCTCGATGCCTACAAGGACAAGTGCATCCGCCGGCGGGTGGCTGTGCGCATGAGAGCGTGTGGGGCAGACAGCTACGACGAATACCTGGGCATGGTGGAGCAGGTGCCCGGCGAGCTGGAACGCCTGAAGGACGCACTCACCATCAACGTAACCAGGTTCTACCGAAACCCCGAGACGTGGAACGCACTGGCGACCCGTTTTCTTCCAGATCTCTGGCAGGCACACCAGGGGAATATTCTGGCATGGAGCGCCGGCTGTGCCTCGGGCGATGAACCCTACACCATGGCGATGCTGCTGGCGGAGCAATGCCGTCTCGCCGGCAAGGAGGATTGGCTCGAGCGCGCAACCATTCACGCCACCGACGTGGATCGAGTGTCGCTCGAGCGAGCCCGTGCCGCCGTCTACCGGGAGGACGCGTTCCAGGATCTGCCCCAGGCGCTGCGCGAACGCTATACGGTCAAGGACCTGGCCGGGCGCCGGCTGGTGCCGGCCATCCGGGATCGGGTGCAGGTGTCCGAGCTGGACCTCAGCCGCGCCCGGCCACCGGCGCCGCGGTATGCGCTGATCGTCTGCCGCAACGTGGTGATCTACTTCGACCGGCCGCTGCAGGAGCGGCTCTTCCAGCTGTTTGCGGAGCGGCTGACAGACGACGGCATCCTGGTCCTGGGCAAGGTCGAAACGCTGCTGGGCCCGGCGCGCGACCTCGTGCAGCTGGCGGACGTTCGCGAGCGCATCTACCGGCGGCGTGCATGAGCGAGCTGATCGTGCGGGTGGCGGATCTTCAGGTGGGCCATGCCGGGGACGAGCTGCTCACCATCGGGCTCGGGAGCTGCGTGGCGATCGTGCTCTACGATGCGACCGCGCGGGTGGGCGGGCTCGCCCACGTGCTGCTGCCGTCGCCCGCGCTCACCCGCACCAGTGACCGGGCGGGAAAAGTACCCCAGACTGCGGTGCCGGAACTGCTGGTGCGGATGGCGGCGCTCGGGGCACGGACCACCCACATCACGGCGCGCCTGGCAGGAGGTGCCAGCATGTTCGCCTCGCTCACCGCCCCCGGTACCATCCAGATGGGGGAGCGCAATGTCGTCGCCTCCCGCCAGGTCCTTGCGCAGCACGGCCTTCGCATCACCGCCGAAGCGGTGGGCGGGGATTTCGGCCGGACCGTGCGACTCTGGACCACGGATGGCCGGGTGGAGATCTCCTCGGTGTCGCATGGAACCTCCGATCTCTGAGCTCGCGACGGTGCTCGTGGCGGACGACAGCCCGTTCTTCCGCCGCCTGCTGGCCGATATCGTGAACGGCTCGGGAGAGTTCCGGGTCTGCGCCACCGCGCGGAATGGCCTTGACGCCCTCGCGAAGGTGCACGCCCACGCGCCGGCCGTTGTGCTGATGGATCTGGAGATGCCGGAACTTGATGGTCTCGGCGCGATCGGCTACATCATGTCCGAGGCCCCCCGGCCCATCGTGGTGGTGAGTGCCTATGCCGGCTCGGGGACGGCCGCGGCCATTCGCGCACTCGAGCTGGGCGCCGTGGATCTGGTGGCCAAGGACGATGAGCGGAGCGCGGAGGCCGTGCGACGGTTTGGTGAGCGGGTGCTGGCGGCCCTTCGCGCCGCACGCCAGGCCGATATCCATCGCCTGCCGGTGCTCGCGCGGCCGTACCGCGCCGGGCCCTCCCTGCCAGCGCTCTCAAGCCTGCCGGGCCGGGCGCGATTCATCGTTGCCGTGGCAGCGTCTACCGGCGGTCCCCGCGCGCTGGCGGAGATCATTCCCCGGCTTGGCCCGGGACAGAAGGCGGCGATCCTGATTGTCCAGCATATGCCGCCCAAGTTCACCCGCAGCCTGGCGCAACGACTCGCGGCACAGAGTCAGTACGCCGTGGTCGAGGCAGAGCAGGGCGCTCCTGTGCTGGAGGACACCGCATATGTGGCGCCCGGTGACTACCATATGACCGTGCATGCCGGAGATGGTGGCGCATCCATCATGCTCGAACAGTCACCGACGATCTGGGGTGTGCGCCCGGCGGCTGATCCGCTGTTTCGCTCGGTGGCGGCGCTCTACCGGGCCGGCGCGATCGGGGTGGTGCTGACCGGGATCGGTCGCGACGGCGCGGCCGGACTGCGTGCGGTTCATGATGCGGGCGGCCTGGGGATTGCACAGGATCGGGACAGTGCCGTCATCTACGGAATGCCGAACGCCGCGCGGCTGGGCGGCGGAGCTGACATGATCCTCGCGGTTGACCGGATCGCCGGCGCAGTGGACGTGGCACTGGCCCGGATGGCGGCAGCATGATGGCGCGCTTCCTGGTGGTGTCGGCTGGCGGCCGCTCGATCGGCTTGCCGGTGGAGCACCTGGAAGCGGTAACCCTGCCCGCGCCGGTGGTTCCGATTCCCAGTCAGGAGCCGGCCATGCGTGGAGTGGCCACCCTGCGCGGCGGCATGGTTCCGGTGGTCCATCTGGGATCGTTGCTCGCGGGGTCCGCGTGTCCGACGCTGATCGCCGGGGCCGCCGTGGTGGTCAATGTCGAATCCCGCCGTTTCTGCCTGGAAGTGGATGACGCGGAGGTGGTGCAGAGCGGTGAATTGCTTCCGGTGCCACGCGACCGTGCGCTGCCGTGGGCGTGGGCCCTGGTGCGTCACGGTGAAGAACTGCTCCCCCTGCTGGATCTGCTCGCGCTGAGCGCGCGCCTTACCGAGACTGGCCGACTATGAACAGTGGCGATGACGTCCAGCTGGTCACCTTTCGCATCGGGGCGCAGGAGTTCGGGTTCGACATCCTGCAGGTCGAGCGGATCCTGCGATACGTCCGGCCGTCAGGCGTGCCCAAGGCCCCCGCGTTCCTCGAGGGGGTGCTCCCGTTCGAGAACGGCGTCATCCCGATCGTGGATCTCCGCAAGCGGCTGGAGGCGCCGGCCGAGCTGCGTGAAGAGACGCGGGTAGTCGTGATCCGCCTGGAGCAGGAGCGCATCGGCGTCGTGGTGGACGATGTGCGCGAGGTTCTCCGCATGGACGCCTCGGTGATCGCGGCGCCGCCCGCGCTGGTGCGCGGCCTCGCCGCCGAGTACATCAGTGGAGTCGCCCAGGTGGATGACCGCACGATCGTACTGCTCAATGCCCGGCGGCTCTTCAGCAGTGCCGAGCGCCTTGCGCTGCAACAGGTGGATGCGTGACCAGCGACCAGCGCGTGCCCGACAACTACCTGGATCGCTTTCGCGCCATCGAGTCACGGCTGGGCGAGGCAGCCAGCCCGGACACTCGAGAGGGGCTCAAGCGGGAGATCATCGCCCTGTACAAGGAGGTGGACGGCACGCTGACGGAGCTCTCCCGGTTGAAGGACGAGCTCCGGAGCCTGGTCGAGCGGTACAAGCAGGTTGCGGCCGGTGCCCAGGCCGATGGCGCCCAGGCACCCCAGTTCAGCGGCGCCCGACCGGCCGTGCACTCCGATCACATCGGGGCCTCCACGTTCATGGAGAAGGGCTGGAGCCTGATCTCGCTGGGCGATCATGCTGGCGCAGTACAGGCCCTGCAGCGAGCGCTGGAACTGTCGCCCGGCGACACGCAGGCGCAGTCGCTGCTGGGATGGGCGCAGATGCTGAACGAGCAGTATGACGAGGCGCTCGCCACCTTTTCCCGCGTCCTGATGCAGGAACCGGCCAATGCGCTGGCCCGGATCAATGTCGGATACATCTGCCTCAAGAAGCGCATCTTCGGCGAGGCCATCGAGCACCTCTCCAAGGCCATCCGTCTCGATAACGACCGGAAGGCCACGCTCTACGCGCACTACTATCTCGGCCTGGTCTATCTCGAGCGCGACATGTTCGATGATGCGCAATCGTTCTTCCGGAAAACGCTGCAGCTGGGACCGAACCTGATCGAGGCCTGGTATGAACTGGGCCGGACCCAGTGGTTTGCGGGAGACCGCGAAGCGGCGACCGAGTCGTGGACGGAGGGCCACAAGGCCAACCGGTTCAATCCGTGGGGCAAGCGGTGCAGGGAAATGCTCGACACCGCCGCTGCCGGAGGGACCATCCCGCGTTCGCCCCGCTCCTGAGTGCCCTGGCACTCCTCGCGCTCCAGACACCGGCACAGCCAGCATCGGCCCAGGTGGGACAGGTCACGGTTGTCGCCTGGCCGGCCCAGATGTCGCTTGCGCTCGCTCTGGCGCAGGTCGCCGACAACGTGCAGTCGTGGCCCGGACTGGGGCGCCGTGATCCCGGCCCGATCCGTCTCATTGTAGTACGGGATGAGGCCGAGATGCAGCGCCTGTCGGGCGGCCGGGCGCCTGGCTGGGGCGCGGGCATCGCGCTGCCGTCGAGCCACACCATCATGATCCGGGCCGATGCCGGAGATGCAGCGGGAACCCTCCGTCACGAACTGGCGCATCTGGCCCTGCGCCGCGCCATCCGCTCACCGGTGCCCCGATGGTTCGACGAAGGGTACGCCGCCTACGCAGCAGGCGAGTGGGGGAGGATGGACGCCATCGCCATCAATCTGGCCGTCCTGCGCGGGGCCGTTCCGGATCTGGATGACTTGAACGGTGCGCTGCGGGGCAGTGAATCCGACGCCTCGCTGGCGTACGGCCTTGCCATGACGGCGGTCATGGACCTGGCGCGCCGTCACCCCGACCAGTCCCTCACGCCGCTGCTGGCGCTTCTCACGGAGGGCGTGCCCTTCGACAGCGCCCTCCGCCGGAGCACCGGCCTCACCCACGGTCAGTTCACTGTGGCGTGGCAGAAGGATGTGCGGCGGAGGTACGGTGTGCTGGGCTGGCTCACCCTGGGTGGCCTGTGGCTGGTGCTGGCCGTGGCGGTCATGATTTCGGCCTGGGTGCGGCGAAACCTCGACCGCCCACGCCGCGCCGCTCTGGATATCGGGTGGCCGGATCCGCCCGCGGACGACGACGAGCTTGACCAGCACGGTCAGGGTGTGTAGCGTCAAGCGCTTATGACTGCACTCCAGAACGATGTCCCAGCCTCCCGGCGCTTTCTGGGACGACGAAACGTGCTCTTCCTCGGCGCCGCAGTGCTTGCTCTCGTTGCCGGTTACGCCGTACTCAGTGCAGGTCACCCGACCGCGGCGGCTGTGCTGCTCGTGGTGGGGTACTGCGTCCTCTTCCCGCTGGGAATCGCACTGTGACGACGTGATACAGGGCACGGCACAGTCCCTGCATCTGCCCCATCGTTGACGCCCAGGCGGTCGGGCCATTGAGGGCGAATAGCTCAGCTGGTCCAGAGCGCCTGCCTTACACGCAGGATGTCGGGGGTTCGAATCCCTCTTCGCCCATGTCATGCCAGTTGGCGGCGCCAGTCGCCGTTCTCGATTCTGAAACCTCGCTCGGAGACATACGAATGAAATTGCGGCGAGTACTGATCTGTTCGGGCGCTTCGGCCATGGCCGCATTGACTACCATGCTTCCGCTTCAGGCCCAGGGCATTCCGAAGGGCGCGACGCTGTCGCGCCGGCCGACGACTGCCACGGAGCGCCTCATGGTCGCCAATCCGTATGTCTTTACGGTCGCCGACTCGGCCACCGCGGTTGCGGTGGGCCAGGCCATGCGAAACCGCATGTCCAAGCAGACTCGGACCGACTACGCCGTGATCTCCGATTCCATGATGGGCGCCGCGCTGGAGTCCTTCGGCTACGGTCCGCAGGCCATCCTGAACCAGGATGCGGCCCGGCGTCTCGCCCAGGCGCTCTCCGGCCGGGTGCTGATCACCTCGCAGATGTCGAAGGCGCCGTCGGGACAGTGGTCCATGGTGTCACGCCTGGCTGGCGTGAACGATGACGCGGGCGTAACGGTACGGGTCAACCAGGCTGGTGGAACCCCGGCGGCGATGGGGCAGAGCGCGGTGGATTCACTGAAGAAGGGCCTGGCAGTGCTGAGCGATGCGCGGGCGTGCATGGACCAGCGTGCCACCAAACCGGACCGTGCCGCGGACAAGGCCAATGGTGTGCTCAAGACCATGCCCGATAACGGCCTCGCACATTACTGCCTGGCCCAGCTGGCCAAGGATACCGCGACCAAGGTCAAGCAGCTTGAAGCAGCAGTGGCGGGCGATTCGCTTGCCACCCGCGCCATGACCGAACTGGCGGCGCTCTATGAGGCGCATGGTGATACCGCCCGGACGGTGGCCATGCTGCAGCAGATGCTCCGGGCGGCACCCACCGATCAGGAACTGCGCCAGCGTGCCTTCCGCTATTTCCTGCAGGTCGGCCGGGCACAAGCCGCCATCGAAGTAGCCGATGAAGGACTCAAGCTCGATCCCAACAACTGGGACCTGCGGGACCTCAAGAGCAATGCCATGCTCTTCTCGTCCAACTTCCGGGGCGCGGTCCAGGCCCTCGATGAAGCCTACGCGACCGATTCGTCGCGCGCCGACACGATGTTCTTCGCCAAGATCCTGGTCGCCGCCGAGCAGCAACTCGGCGATACGACTGCGCCCGACGCGGCGACCGCCGCGGATACGGCTGTCTATGTGAAGTGGGCCACGATCGGCGCCAGCCGTTATCCCACCAACCTGACGCTGCTCAAGAACCTGAACAAGGCGTATTCGTTCACTGGACAGGTGGACAGCAGCCGGGCCGTGACCCGGAAACTTCTGGCCGCGGATACGAGCGACGTCACGCCCGCGCTGGCGGTGACGCAGGCGCTGGTCAAGGCCAACCGGTATCCCGATGCTGCCGAGTTCCTCACCTTTGTGGAGCAGCATGGGGACGAGAACAGCAAGCAGCAGGCGGCGGGAATCCTGCTGACCGGGGCGCTGCCGCTGCTGCAGGCCACCCCGCCGCAGCCTGAAGTTGCGGGAAACATGCTTCGACAGGCCGTCGGTCTCGCACCGACCGCCAGCTTCGGCCCGACCATGAACTTCCTGCTCGGGATCGCGGATCTGCAGACTGCCGGCGCAATGGATTCGGCGACCGAGTCAGCCAAGTCGTGCGATGGCGCCAGGAAGATGGATCAGCTGCTGACTGAGGCCGGGCCGGCACTGGAAAAGGGCAAGGCCTTCCGCCCTGACGAAGCGGCCAAGTACCTGGGCAACGTGCAGCAGTACAAGAAGCGCACGACGTCCATGGTCGGATCGTACTGCAAGTAGACGCCGGGGCCTACCGCCGCCCCAGCGGGCCGGTTACATTGCGGCGCTCTGCACCGGGGGCTGTAGCTCAGCTTGGTTAGAGTGCCGCACTGTCACTGCGGAGGTCGCGGGTTCGATCCCCGTCAGCCCCGCTCGCGCTAGTGAGCGCAACACCCCGTTCCCTCGTCGAGGACGGGGTGTTGTCTTTGGACCCTGAACCCATGACGTTCGCTTTTCACACACCGGTCCTTCTGGCGCCGGTGCTGTCCGCCGCCGGGCCAGCCCGGCGGGTTGTGGATGGCACCCTGGGCGACGGCGGGCACGCAGCGGCGTTTCTCGCGCGGGGTGCCGAGGTGCTCGGGATTGACCGGGATCCCTCGGCCATTGCCCGCGCGCGCGCGCGGCTTGGCGAGGCAGGAATCAGGTATCTCACCGCGCCCTACAGTTCCGATGCTGCCATCGCGATGATCCAGTCGTTCGAGCCTGACTTCATGCTGCTGGATCTCGGCGTGTCATCCCGACAGCTGGACGACGAGGGACGTGGATTCAGTTTTCGCCCCGGTGCTCCCCTCGACATGCGGATGGGGCCTGATTCGCCAACGGCCGCGGAACTCCTTCAGGGCGCAGGCCAGGACGAGCTGGAGCGCTGGTTCCGGGATTACGGCGACGAGCGGCGGGCGCGGGCCCTGGCGCGCGAAGTCGTGCGGCGCCGGGAGCGGGCAGGGTTCCGCGTCAGCGACGACCTGGTGAACGCCATCCGCGCGGTGCTGGGGCCGCGGGCCGGCCCGGCCGAGTTTGCCCGCCTGTTCCAGGCGGTGCGCATTGCCACCAACAACGAGCTGGCCGGCCTGGAGGCCGCACTGCCAAGCTTCCGCCTGGCGCTCCGGCCTGGCGGCGCGCTGGCCGTCATCAGCTATCATTCAGGTGAGGATCGCATCGTCAAGCATGCCTTCCGTGAGTGGGAGCATGGGTGCGTCTGTCCTCCCCGCCAGCCGGTCTGCACCTGCGGACGCCAGCCGTCGGGCCACACCGAACCACGCAAGTCCATCATGCCGGATACACAGGAAATCGCCGACAATCCGCGGGCTCGCAGTGCGCGGCTCCGCATCTTTCGGCTGAACGATGCAGCTTAGGGGTCGCCACTGGGTGGTGCTCTGGCTCATCGCCTTTCTGGTGGTGGCTACCATCGTGATCGGACGCCAGACCCGCGCCCACCTGGTGGCGGGACAGCTCAGGGAGGCGCGCGAGCGCCGCCGCGTGCTGGAAGCCGAAATGGCGGAGTTGACCCGCGCCATCCAGCAGGCCTCCAGCCGCGACGTCATCAGCGGGAAGGCCGCGGCGCTCGGCATGCGAGTCGCCACCGGCGCGGAGATCACGGTTCTGCCGGCGCCGGGCGCCGTGACAGGGGATCGCTGAATGGCGAAAGCAGCAGCGAGGCTCGGCTTCATCCGGTTCTGCCTCACGGCCGGAATCCTGGCGGTGATCGCGCGTGCGGCGCAGTTGCAACTGGTCGAAGGGGCCGACTTCGCCCGTCGAGCCGAGCGCGGCCGGACCGAGTCGGAGGTGCTCCCTGCCCGGCGGGGGACGATCTATGACCGGGCGATGCTTCCCCTGGCCGAGACCCAGGAAGCGTATCATGTCTCGCTGGCACCGGAGCAGATCGAGAATCGCGCGGCATTGGCCCGGCGCGTGGCGCAGGCGCTGGGCGAGGATTCCCGCAGCATCGCCGCGCGGCTCGCGTCGGGTGCCCGATCCGTCTATTTCTTCGGGCCGTACACGGCCCTGCAAGTCCAGCACATCCGTTCGCTCGATGGCGTCGCGCTCGAGCCGTTCCTGCGCCGCATTCACCCGATGGGTGACCTTGCCGACCGCACCCTGGGCATATTGGCACCGGACAGCGCGGTGGGTGTGGCTGGCGTGGAGGGTGCCCTCGATTCGCTGCTTGCCGGCACTCCCGGTGAAACGGTGCGATTGCTGGATCATCGCGGCAACGCGTTCGATTCGCCGGCACGGCTGGTGCGCGAGCCGGTGGCCGGAAACAATGTGGTGCTGACCATTGACGCGCGGCTCCAGGAGATTGCGGAGCGCGGGCTCGACAAGGCCCTTCAGGATGCCAAGGCCAGCAGCGGTGATGTGGTCTTCCTCGACCCCGCGACGGGCGAGCTGCTTGCGGTCGCCTCGCGAGTTGAAGGCGAACGTTCCAGTGCGTCCGCATTCACCACACCGTATGAGCCAGGCTCAACCGCCAAGCTCTTTACCGCAGCCGCCTTGCTGCTGAATCACGCGGTGGACAGCAACGACGTGGTCAGCGGTGAGGATGGCGATTGGCTGGTGCCCACCACCTACGGCCGGCCCTACCACATCCGGGACGCCCACAAGGAGTCCGGCACACTCACGCTGGCCAAGGCCATCGAAGTCTCCAGCAACATCGCCATGGCCAAGTTCGCACGGCGGCTGAGCAACGCGCAGTTGTACGATGCGCTGCGTGCCTTCGGGTTCGGCGCCATGACCGGGGTCGAATTTCCGGCGGAAGCGCGCGGCACACTGCCGCATCCACCCTCGGAATGGATCAAGGATTACACGCTCGAGAGCCTCTCGCGGGGCTATGCCCTGTCAGTCACCGCGATCCAGCTGGCGTCGGCGTACGCCGTGATCGCGAATGGGGGCGTGCTGTACACGCCGGCGCTGGTCAAGGAGATCCGTTCGCCTGATGGCACGGTGTTATATCGCCACGCGCCCGAGGCGGTCCGGCGGGTGCTGCCCGAATCCCTTGCGGCCACCTTGCGCGGTTACCTCAAGGGCGCGGTGAGCTCCGAGGGCACCGGCGAGCAGGGGCAGATCCAGAATTACGCATTGGTCGGCAAGACCGGCACCGCCAAGATTGCCAGCGGCGGCGGCTACGGTGCAGGACAGTACACGGCATCGTTTGCCTCCATCTGGCCGGCAGACCGGCCGCAGATCGTGGCCGTGGTCAAGATTGACCGGCCCCAGGGTTCGTATTATGCCGCGCAGACGGCGGCGCCGCTGACGCGGCAGCTGCTCGAGGAGGCCCTGGCTGCGCGCGCCGATGCGCTGCAGCTGGGCCAGCTCGCGGGACCGGCCGTGGCAACGGCTGCCAGTGCACCGGCGTCAGCCGCGGCCGACCTGAAATCTCCGCCCGTGGTTCGGGTCAGCTGGCCGGTTGCCAGCCGGGATAGCGCGCCGACCGCTCGTCTCAAGGTTCCCGATGTGCTGGGGACTGACATACGGGCGGCGTCGAGCAAGGTCTTCGGGACGGGCCTTCGCGTCCGGTTGTCCGGCGAGCCGGGCATCGTCATTCGCACCGACCCGGCTGCAGGCACCGACGTGCCCGCCGGTCAGCCGGTCACCCTCTTCACCGCGAGCGAGCGCACCACGCAGCCTCATGACTGACATCAACTCCTTGCTGGATGCGCTGCGGCGCGATGACCTCGTGGTGCAGCTGCCGGCTTCGCCTCCGCAGATAACAGGGATTGCCGCCGACTCGCGAGCGGTGCAGCCGGGCAATGCGTATATCGCCATCCGCGGCAGCCAGGCTGATGGACACGACTACGTTGCCGACGCGGTGGCGCACGGCGCGACGCTGATTGTGGCGGAACGGGACATGACCGCCACCGTTCCCCAGATAGTCGTTCGCGACGGCCGGCTGGCCGCAATCACACTGGCGCGGACCTGGTATGGTGATCCAGCCAGGGCGCTGACGCTGATCGGCGTGACCGGGACCAACGGCAAGACCACCACGGTCAGCCTGGTGCGACACCTGCTCAATGCCACCGGATCCGCCGGCAGCATCGGAACGCTGGGCGCCTTCGATGGAGCGGGCCAACCGGTGCCTTCCACCGCCGGGTCACTGACGACGCCAGGCCCGGTTGACCTGCAGGCCACCCTCGCAGCGCTGCGTGCACGGGGCTGCCAGAGTGTTGCCATGGAGACATCGAGTCATTCATTGCATCAAGGCCGGCTTGACGGCCTGGCGTTCCGTGCCGGCATCTTTACCAACCTGACGCGTGATCACCTGGATTATCATGGCACCATGGAGTCATACCTGGCGTCCAAGTTGCGCCTGGCCACGCTGCTGAGCAATGACGGTGTAGCGGTGATCAACGCCGAAGACCCTGCCTGGCGATCCATGCGCCGGGATGTCCGGCGGATCACCTTCGGCCGCCACGCCGCTGGTGACGTCCATGCCACCGGCATTTCGCTCGATGCCGCCGGCTGCCGGTTTCGCCTGGAAGGCGTCTTCGGGAGTGCCGACATCTCGCTCCCGCTGCTGGGCGACTTCAACCTCTCCAACGCGCTGGGCGCCGCGGCATGCGCGCTCGCGCTGGGGCAACCGCTGCCCGTGGTGGCGGCGCGACTCGATGCGGCACCGCAGGTACCTGGCCGGATGGAGCGCATCGCCGAGACGCCAGTGACGGTGCTCCGGGACTATTCTCACACGCCGGATTCGCTGGAGCGGGCGCTCGCCACGCTGCGGCCATTGACCAGTGGACGCCTGATCGTGGTCTTCGGGTGTGGTGGCGACCGGGATCGCGGCAAGCGCCCGATCATGGGGCGCATCGCCGCGGAGCAGTCCGACTTGCCGATCGTGACCAGCGACAACCCGCGCACCGAAGACCCGGAGTCCATCATTGATGAAGTGGTGGCCGGCATGGGATCAGCGCCCCGGTTGCGGGTCGCCGATCGCCGGGAGGCGATTCAGCAGGCGCTGGAAGCCGCCCGGCCCGGCGACACGGTGCTGCTGGCGGGAAAGGGGCACGAAACCTATCAGGTGGTGGGTACCACCAGGCTGCCCTTTGACGAACGCGATATCGTGCGCGAGCTGACGGGGGCATGATGCCGTGGACCGGCGAGTCGGTGCGTGCCGCGCTGGGACTCAAGCGGACGGTCACGGCCAGGTCGTTCTCGAGCGTCGCGACTGACACCCGCGAGCTCGAGGAGGGTGCGCTGTTCGTCGCGCTGGCAGGTGAAAAACACGATGGACACGATCATCTTGGGGAAGCCCAGGCGCGTGGTGCGAGTGCGGCCGTTGTGCGGCGGGGCACCCGGGCCGTACCCGGCCTGGAGCTCATCGAGGTGGACGACACCCTGCGCGCCTACGGTGACCTCGCGCGCGCGCGGCGACGCCAGATTGCCGG
>Ga0070680_100001302_pt1 | contig 18067 bp, 12 predicted proteins | sample KBSC73BmetaG_FD_64672 | JGI IMG/M metagenome (GOLD analysis project Ga0070680, IMG submission 64672) | Corn rhizosphere microbial communities from Kellogg Biological Station, Michigan, USA - KBS C7-3B metaG | ecosystem: Host-associated > Plants > Roots > Rhizosphere | place: USA: Michigan...
GGGCGGCCGGCTGAGCTGGCTGGCGGGCGTCGAGTACTACGACCTCAACGACACCGTGAAGAACATCCTGTCGAGGACGCCGACACCGGCCAATCCGTCCAGAGGAACCGAGGCGATCGCACTGATCAACTTCAGGTCGCTCGCCGCCTATGGGTCGCTGGGCTACGACATCACCGACGCCCTCAACCTGACCGCCGAGGGCCGCTACACCCACGACGACAAGGATATCGACTCCAATCGCGTGGACTACGGCACCGGGGCGCCCTCGGGGGTCGGCTTCGCGTTCACCAACGGCCGCACGTCCAGCAACTTCTCCTACAATGTGACGCTGGGCTACAGGCTTGGAGACTGGCTGACCTACGCGAAGGTCGGAACGGCCTATCGCGCCGGCGGCTTCAACCTGGGCCTGGGCGATCCGCGCGCGCCGATCCCGGTCCCGCCGACCTTCGGCGACGAGGACACCCGCGGCTTCGAGATCGGCGCGAAGGGCAACATCACCCCGAACATCTTCGTCACCGCCGCGGCCTACCGCAACGACATCAGCAACGTGCTGGTGCAGACCCAGAACGGGTGCAACGTCGGCAACCCGGCGTGCCCGGTGGCCGCGACCAACTTCATCTACAACGCCGGCGACGCGCGAAGCTCGGGCGTCGAACTCGAAATCAACGGCCGCGCCGGGTTCCTGGGCGGGGTCGGCCGCGTGACGCTCGGGGGCTCGCGCCAATGGGGCAAGGTCACCTCCGGCCCGGATGCGGGCAAGAGCCAGCCGCAGCGCCCGGACTGGACCAGCACCTTCAATCTCAACTACCGCCACCCGCTGGCCGGCGACGCCGACGGTTTCATCAATCTCAAGGGCAGCACACGCGGGGGCGGCGTGCAGGAGATCGCCCAGACGCCGCCGCTGCACGACTATCAAATCTACGATCTGCGGGTGGGCGCGACCAAGGGGCCCTGGGAGGCGGCGTTCTGGATGAACAACTTCGCCAACGACAGCTACATCGTCTTCGAATCCGTCAGCGTCCGCCGGTTCAACATCCCCAGGACCTACGGTCTTGACGTGACCTACCGGTGGTAGCCGGCTGGCGGACGAGACCGGGCTCAGGAGGTTGCAAGGCGTGACGGTGAGGCGGCGGACAGTAATGATCGGAGGCGCGGCGAGCCTCGCCGCCGCCTCGGTGGCGGCAAAACCGATGACGCAGGATCTGGACCCGCTCGGCTATGACGCGCTCGTCTATGCGCTGCCGAGCTACGAGATGTCCGCCACACGGGCGCGCGCCCTGGCGGCGGGCCTGGCGCAGAACGTCTTCCTGCACAGCCGCCGGCTGTCGACCGCGAAGTCGCGGGCGGTCACCGCGCCCAACACCGACACCCTCTACTCCACGGCCTGGCTCGACCTTGCCGAGCCCGTCGAGATCGCGTTGCCGCGGGTCGGATCGCGCTACTTCTCGCTGGCGCTGATGGACATCTATTCGAACAATTTCGCCGTCCTCGGAGGAGTCGAGCGCGCGGGCGTTGAGCGCGTACGGCTCTATTGCGGCGACCACGCCCCGGCGCCGCAGGCCGGCGTGCGCCTGATCCGCTCGCCCACGCCCACGGTCTGGGCGCTGGGTCGGACCTATACCGGCGGCGGCGGCGACATGGCCGCGGCCCAGGCCGCGCAGGACACCCTGCGGATCATCGGCCCGTCGAAGCCCGCGCCGGCGCCCGCAGCGCCGCCGCCGCGTTCGGAGATCGCTGCGCTGCTGCAGTATGCCAACCTGGCCATGACCGCCAATCCGCCGCCGGATCGCGACGCGCCGATGCTGAAGCGCCTGGCGGCGGTCGGGGTCGGACCCGAGCAGGTGTTTCCGCCGCCAGGGCTGTCCGCCGATCAGGTTGGCCAGGTCGTGGCCGGCGCCCGGCGTGCGCTCAAGGACCTGCGGCACGACGAGGTCAAACCCTACAAGGGCTGGCTCTACGCCAAGCCCGACACCGGCGACTTCGGCGTCGACTACAAGTACCGGGCGCGGATCGCCCTGACCGGGCTGGCCGCCCTGACGGTCGCCGAGGCGTTCTACCTGATCGGCGCCGGCGACCGTGGCGACCAGGTCTACGACGGCCGGGCGGACCACAGCCTCGTCTTCGCCGACGGCCGGCTGCCGCCGGCGGAGGGCTTCTGGTCGCTCACCCTCTACGAGGCGACGCCGGACGGACAACGCTTTCTGTTCGACAACCCGATGGACCGTTATTCCATCGGCAGCAACACCGGCCCCCTGGCGCGCGCCGCCGACGGCGCGGTGAAGATCCTGCTCTCGGCCCACCGGCCCGCCGACCCGGCGCTGACCAACAACTGGCTGCCCGCGCCGGCCGGACCGTACCGCCTGGAATTGCGGGCGTTCCGCCCGGGGGCGGACCTCGTGTCCGGCCGCTACCGCGTGCCCCCGGTCCTGCCGCACGCGCCACAACACGGGGATAGGTCATGACGAAGCGTACGGTGCTGGGCGGCCTCGCCGCGGCGGGGGTTGCGGTGGGCGCGCTGGCGATGAGCGGAGTGCTGGCGGGCCCCTCCACGGCCAAGCCTGCGGCCGCGAGCCCAGCGCCGGCCTCGCGGCCGAACGTCATCGTCATCCTCGCCGACGACCTGGGATATGGCGACACCAGCGTCTACGGCTCGAAGACGATCCACACGCCCAACATCGACGCCCTGGCGGCGCGCGGCGTGCGCTTCACCTCGGCCTATGTCACCCATCCGGTCTGCTCGCCGTCGCGCGCGGGCCTGCTGACCGGGCGCTATCAGGAGCGCTTCGGCTACGAGTTCAATCCAGTCGGCCGCGATCGCACCGGCGGCGTCTCGCTGAACGAGATCATGGTCGGCCAGATCATGAAGTCGGCGGGCTATGCGACGGGGATGGTCGGCAAGTGGCACATCGGCGAGGCGCCCGGCTACTATCCCAGCGACCGCGGGTTCGACGAGTTCTTCGGCATGGCCGCGGGCGGTTCGACCTACATCGTCGATCCCAAGCCCACCGACGAGTTCTACACCTACCCCGGCGCGGACGCCGCCGAACGGACGACCAACTCGCCTGATCCGCGGCTGGCGACCATGTCGCCGAAGGAACGGTTGCAGGCGGCCCGCTCGCGGGCGCCGATCTCGCGCAATCACGTCGTCGTCGACGAGGAGGACTATCTGACCGACGCCTTCACCCGTGAGGCGGTGAGCTTCATCGACCGGCACCGGTCCCAGCCGTTCTTCCTCTATCTCGCCTATAACGCCCCACACGTGCCGCTTCAGGCGACCAAGAAGTACCTGGACCGCTACCGCGACATTCCGGAAAAGGGGCCCAGGATCTACGCCGCGATGGTCTCGGCGCTGGACGACGGCGTCGGCGCGGTGATGGCGAAGCTCAAGGCGACCGGCCTGGAGCGGAACACGGTGGTCATCTTCCTCTCCGACAACGGCTGCGCCGGCTATATCCACGGCGCCTGCTCCAACGCGCCGCTGTCGGGATTCAAGGGCGACCATCTGGAGGGCGGCGTGCGCGTGCCCTACATCGTGAGCTGGCCGGAGCGCCTGCCGGCCGGGGCGGTGGACGACCGCCAGATCTCCAGCCTCGACATCGTGCCCACCGCGGCCGCGGTCGCCGGGGCCAAGTTGCCGGCCGACAGGACCTACGACGGGGTGAACCTGATCCCCTACTTGACGGGCCGCAACAAGGCCGCGCCCAACCCGACGCTCTATTGGCGCGCAGGGGTCACCTATGCGATCCGCGACGGCGACAACAAGCTGTGGGAGGCCAACAAGGCCGCGCCCGGCGTCGTGGCCGGACAGGACGCCGGCAAGATCGCCCCCGACGGGTTGGTCGCCGAGGTGGGCCCCTACGGCCGGCACGTCATGCTCTACGACCTCGCGAGCGACCCCGCCGAGCGCCATAACCTGGCCACGGCCAAGCCTAACCTGGTGGCCCGCCTCCAGGCCAAGCTCAAGGCCTGGGACAAGACCCTGGTCGCGCCGAAGTGGACGAGCAAGCGACAGTCCTATCGCGAGTACGACGGCACGGTCCTGCAGCTCTTCGACTGACGCCGGACGGAAGGAGTGATGTTTTGACCCGACGGGACATTCTGGCCCTGGCCGCGGGCGCCCCCCTGCTCGGCGCGGCCGCCGCCGAGACCGGCGCGCCCAAGCCGTCCGCGGCGCCGCCGGACGGGCTCGAAGGAGCCGCCCGCGAGGCGTTCGTCTATGGCCTGCCCCTGGTCGCGCTGGCGGCGGTGCAGGCCCGTTCCGCCGCGGCCGGACTGCCCGCCAACACCTTTCGGCACGCGCGCGCGCTCAGCAACGCCCGGACGCAGAAGGTCACCGCGCCCAACAACGACACGCTGTCGTCGAGCGCCTTCATCGACCTTTCGGCGGGCCCGGTGCGCATCGCCCTGCCCGGCATGGGCGAGCGATATTTCTCCCTTCAATTGATGGACGCCTATACCAACACCTTCTGCGTGCTCGGCTCGCGAACCACGGGTCCGGACGGCGGCGTCTTCACCCTCGTGGGACCGACGGCGGCGGCGCCTGCCGGGGCGATCCGCGCGCCGACGCCCACGGTGTGGGCGCTGGGGCGCATGCTGGTCGACGGCGAGGCCGACCTGCCCGCAGCGCACGCGCTGCAGGACCGGTTGACCCTGGCGGCCAGCGGCGTCGCTCCGCCGCCGCTCCAGCCCGCGCCGGCCGCAGCCGACTGGCCCCAGGTTTTCGCCAGCGTCCAGCAACTGCTGGTCCGCAACCCGCCGCCGGCTACCGACGCGGCGGTTCTCCGCCGCATCGCGAGCCTCGGGATCACCCGTTCCGGCGGCTTCGACGCCAACCGCTTCTCGCCCATCGATCGCAGGCGGATCGCCGCCGGAGTCGCGGCTGGCCGGACCGAGATCCAGGGGCTGGACGCGGTGTTCCGGCGGGTCGGCGACTGGGCCTACCAGAGCAGCCAGATCGGCGACTACGGCCAGGATTACCGGCTGCGCGCGGCGACCTGCCAGTGGGGCATCGGCGCCTTGGTCCCGCAGGAGACGATGTACATGCGCGGGGCGGGCGACGACGGCAGCTTCTTCTACGCCGGCGGCCAAGCCTGTCGCCTGCGCTTCCCCAAGGGCGGACTGCCGCCGGTCGACGCCTTCTGGTCGCTGACCCTCTACCAGGCCCAGGCCGACGGGGCTGTCGTCTACTACGACAATCCGCTGGACCGGTATTCGCTGGGCGACCGCTCGCATCTGGCGGTCGACCCGGACGGGGCCGTGAGCCTGTGGATCGGGCCCAAGGATCCCGGGGGCCGGAAATCGGCGAACTGGCTGCCCGCGCCGCCCGATGGCCGCTTTGTGCTGCTGATGCGCGCCTACCTGCCGCACCGGGCGATGGTCGACGGAACCTATCGCCTGCCGCCGGTCGAACGCCTTTGACCCGGCCAATCCATCGTCACCCGGAAGCCGCCTCCGATGCGCTGTTGGCGTTCCGCGACGACTTCGAGGTGCTGCACGGGTTCCGCAAACCCATGCTCGGCGGGCAGGAGGGCCGGGCTCTGTCCGACCCGCGCGGCCGCGCCCTCGGCCGAGGCCTGAGGTGAGCCGTGGCCAACGGGCCGGGGACGCCGCCGCGGCGGCGCAGCCGCGCCATGCCGGCATGCGCCGCGTGCGCGGCGGGACCTATCGGCAGGGCGCCGGCGCCTTTTATCCCGACGAGGGGCCGGAGCGCCTGACGCACGTGGCTGCGTTTCGGATCGACGAGACCCCGGTCACCAATCGGCAGTTCGCGCGGTTCGTGGCGGAGACCGGCCATGTCACCTTCGCGGAGCTTCCGCCTGACCCCGCCGCCTATCCCGGGATGGCCGCCGAGCTGGCGCGCCCGGGTTCGTTGGTGTTCACCCCGCCCGAGGCCGACGCCGCGGCGCAGGGCTGGTGGCGCTATGTCGTCGGAGCGGACTGGCGCCATCCCATCGGCCCTGCGAGCAATCTCCAAGGCCTCGAGGACCACCCGGTCGTGCACGTCGTCGCCGCCGACGCCGAGGCCTATTGCGCCTGGGCCGGCAAGAGCCTTCCGACGGAAGCCGAATGGGAATACGCCGCCCGCGGCGGCCTGGAGGGCCGGATCTTCGCCTGGGGCGACGAGCTCGAGCCAGGCGGCCGGGCGATGGCCAAGATCTGGCAGGGGATTTTTCCGACCCTGAACCTGGCCCCGCCCAGCCTCGATCGCACGGCCCCGGTGCGCAGCTACCCGCCCAACGCCTATGGCCTGTTCGACCTGATCGGCAATGTCTGGGAGTGGACGTCCGACGAGTATGGGCAGGGCTCCGAAGCGGGGTCGAACCCGTGCTGCGGCGGATCGCGCGAGGGCCGGCGGGACGGCAAGGACGATCGGCCCACCGCCCTCACCGAAACCCCACGCCGGGTCCTCAAGGGAGGCTCGCATCTTTGCGCGCCGAACTACTGCCAGCGCTACCGCCCCGCGGCCCGCTGGCCGCAGCCTCTCGACACCTCGACGTCCCATGTCGGGTTTCGGTGCGTCGTGCGGCGATGATGCTTGGCGAGGTTCCGCCCGGGCTTCCTGCGGCGCGGTCTCGCCAGCGCGCCATCCCAGCGCGCCAAGCCGCCGGCGGAGCAGGCCTGTTCGCAGGAGTCTCGGAGATGATTGTGAAGCCGTTGATTGCAGCCCTTGCCCTGTGGGCCCTGAGCTTGTCGAGCGCCGCAGCGGCGGAGACGGCCCAGTGCGCCGCGCGTCCGATCACTTCGGGTTACGGCGCCGATGGACCTTACAAGGTCGAGACAAGGGCATTGGCCAATCCCGGCGATCCCAATGACGAGGTGACCATCTATTCGCCGCAAGGCGCACAGGGGCCACGGCCGGTCATCTTCTTCGGACACGGCTTCGGCCCCGGCAGGACGGAGACCTACGCTGACATCATCCGGCACATGGTGAGCAAGGGCGACATCGTCGTGTTCTCGACCTATCCGATGCGCGGCGTCACGATCGATCAGCGCTATGACAGCCTGTGGCAGGGCTTCGAGGCCGCCGCTGCGCAATCTGGCGCACGAATGGACCTTAGCCGCGTCGCGTTCATCGGGCATTCCTTTGGCGCAGGCGCCGTTCCCGCGATGGCCTATAGGGGCCTCGTCGAACGCGGGTGGGGGAAGAAGGGCGCCTTCCTGATGGAGCTAGCGCCCTGGTATTCCTATCAGATCACCGACGCGAAGATTGCGGCGCTGCCGGCGCGCGCCGTTCAGTTCATCGAAGTCTACGACAACGACGAAGTGAACGACCATCGTATGGCGATCGACCTCTACAACACGAGCCACGCCACGGATCGCTTCTATTTCCTGGTGCAGTCCAACGCGGCCTGCGGCTTCACGGCCAACCACGCCACGCCCGGCCGCAATGAATCAACGCTGCAAAAGCAATACGCGGTTTCCCGGCCTTTCGACGCGCTTGCCGACTGGGTCTTCAGTGGCAACGCCGGCGCACGCACGGCGCTCGGCAAGATGGGCGACGCGAACCCCGGGTACCAGCCGCTGCGCCGGCTCGACGCGCCGAAGCCAAGTCGCCCGGAAGGCGTCTATCGATCCCCGTGGAGCAGCGCCAGGAACCCGCGCGGCTGATCGGACAACCCCGCTCCCCGGGGCCGTGCAGCCGAGTCAGGACACCTTGGTTCTGAAGTGACTCCCTAGCGAGGTTTGCAAGGCCCGGCATCACAGCCCCCGTTCAGTCATGGGGCCACCAATCGGGCTGATTTCGCTCGGGATTCGCAGTCTGTGCCCCATGGATCAGGCGGGCTCCGCCCGCCGCGCCGAGATGCGCACGCAGCGGACACCCGCCTTGTGGGCCTGCTCGGCCAAGCTCAACACCGGCCCGAACGGCTTCGCGCCGTCGGCGAGCCCGTCGTTCACCGACATCGAGAGCGCCAGCACGCAGACCGGACGCAACGCCATCAAGGTGTCGTTCGCCCGGAACGGCGCCGCCCGACCGTGCTTCTCGAAGTCCGGCCGCGCCAGCACCAGGCGCACGCCCTTCTGGGCGGCCCAGCGCTTGGCGATCTGTTCGGAGCCCTTGGCGCCGGTCAGCGCCAGGCTCATGTGCGGCCACGTCGCCTGCGCCCAGTTGAGCGCGTCGAAGATGCGCATGGCGTCCTCGGGCGTGACCGCGGTCGGAGATCCACGGAAGGCCACGACCTGGCCGCCGGCGTCGTGATCGGCCAGGCGCCGGTCGGCGCGGGCCCGCAGGGCGTGGGCGGCGTCCACCTGGGCCGCGGTCACGCCGCTGCCCCGCACGCTGCCGCGCCAGGGGCTCCAGGTTTCACCGGTCGCGGTGGCGTAGGTTTCGGCGGCGGCGTCGCGGACCAGCTCCGCCGCCCGGACCGCCACATCGGCGGCGTCCGTCTCGGTGCGCGCCGCCTGCAGGTCATGGTCGGCCACCTCGCTGGCGTCGAAATCGCGCAAACCGCGGGCCAGGGTCTCGCGGCTGCGGTCTGCGACGCGCTCCAGCCGCTGCGCGCCGGCGTGCAGGCCGCCGATGAAGGCCTCCGCGATCACGGACGCATGATCCTCCAGGGCGCTCCCCAACAGGACATCGAGCAGTTCGTCCATCACCGCGTGACCGAGCTGTACAAGCGCAGCTTCGGTGGGGTGCGGACGCGGATCTTCCAGCGCCGCGGCGAAGGCGTCGAAGGCGCCGCCGAACTCGGCGGTGTTGAGGAAGGGAGCAGATGCGGACATGACGGTCTCCTGAGGTTGAGGGCGAGCCGGGGCTCGAGGCCCCTCCGCCAGGACCGGGGCCGCCCGCAGGGGGCCCGAAGGGCGCGCAGCCTCCCTTGCGGGCGGCCCCGGCCCTGGCCTCCTGGGCCCGGTCCCGGACTCGCCCGGCCTCAGGCGACGCAGCGAAGCGTCGCCGCCTTCGCGTCACCACGATCGGATGCCGCGATCGGCCGGTACGCCACCGTCGCATGCGCGGCGCAGTACGGCCCTCCCGCCGCCGAACGGCCGCAGAAGGAGAACCCGGCGTCCGCCGGATCCCCGATCGGCCAATGGCAGACATGCGCGCCGAGCTGTTCCAACCGGCCCACCGTGCCGGACAGCGCCATCGCAGCGGCAAGGTCGGGCCGCGGGGCGCGAACGGCGCTGCGGCGCGCCGGCGGCCGCGGAACGGTCTGCAGCCTGCGCGCCTTCGGCGGGCGCCGGGGCTTGGCGCTGGTCAGTCCGGTCCGCGCCCGGCCGCCCAACAGCTTCAGGCGATGCAGCTTGCCCAGCACGGCGTTGCGGGTGACGCCGCCCAGGCTGGCGGCGATCTCCGAGGCGCTCAAACCCTCGCGCCAGAGCTGTTCAAGCTGCTCCACGCGATCGTCAGTCCAGGAAACTTGGGTCATGGGAACCGTCCGCGCCGGCCCGGAGGACCACCCCCCGGCCCGGCTCGCCCGTCCACCTCCCCCTCCGCCTCCAGATCGCTCACGCCGCCGCGGGCAGGATCGTCTGCGCCGGCCACCGGTCCAGCACAGCGGCCAGCACCTCCGGCTTGTCGGTCGGCACGAACACCCGCGGGGTGTAGGCGATGATCTCCACGAAGCAGCCCAGCGCCAGGAAGCTGGAGCGCTGCGGACCGGCCCCGACCACCTCAAGGCGCGGGCGGTCCATGACCTTGGCCCGCCGAAGCCAGAGACCGCCGCTGAGCGCGATGGACGCGCCGTCCTCCAGCACCAGGCGCCGCGCCGCGCCCTGGTCCCGCACCGCCGCGGCGACGTCGGTGAGCCCAAGCGCGATCTTCAGGGGCGTCACCTGCGCGGCCTCCAGGACCCGGCCCAGCCAGCGCCGCCCGTCGGGCGCCTTGAGGCGTCGCACGGACGCCCGCTTGTCCGGCAGGGCGGTCCACAGCGGCAGCAGCAGGCCGCTGACCAGCACGAGCGTTCGGACGGCCCAGGGGTCGGCCGCGCGCAGCTCGTCCTCCCACGCCGCCCGCCAGGTCGCCTCGTCCACCGGCTCCCAGGCCGACTCCTCATAGGCGGACTGCGCAACCAGGTGGCGGGTTTCGGGCCGGACAACCCGAACCGCCGGAACCAGCCGGTCCTCGTCGGTGGTGGTGGTCAACCCCCGCACCACCAGGGCCGCGCGTCCGGACTTGCGGTTGACCGCGAAGCCCTGCGCCGCGGAATCGAGTCCGATGAGCGCGTCCGCAGCCGACGTCAGCCGTCGTCGCGCGCGGACCTCGAAGGTGGTCAGCCGGGTCTCGGCGCGGGTCGCCGGATCGGTGCGGATCACCTCTTCGGAAACCACGGCCACGTCGTCGGCGACGATGTCCTCCATGCCCCGATCGAGCTGGCCGGAGGCCGCCGCCCGCTCCAGGATGCTGTCGAGGATCCGGTCGAAGGCGGCAAACAGGCCGTTCTGGTCGGCGATCCGCAGGGCCAGCAGCCGATTGAGGAAGGTGGTCATCGGCGGCAGGTCGTCGGAGGTCCGCAGCTCGCCCTCGTGGTCGAGCAGCCGCAGGCCGGTCTTGGCCTCGAAGGTGGCGCGGTCCATGGCCTCGATATTGCCGAAGTGCAGGGCGACGTAGAACGCCTGCAGGGCGCGGTGCGCCCAGGGGCTCTCCAGATTGTCCTCCGCCCGGAACAGCCCGGCGCCGGCCGTGCGGCGCTCGCCGCGGGTGAGCGCGCCCAGGCTGTCCAGGCGCCGCGCGATGGTGGACAGGAACCGCTTCTCGCCATGGATGTCGGTGGTCACCGGCCGGAAGAGCGGCGCGACGGCCTGGTTCGTGCGATGCGAGCGGCCCAGACCCTGGATGGCGCTGTCGGCCCGCCATCCCGGCTCCACGAGATAGTGGACGCGACGCTGCTGGTTCGGACAGGCCAGGTCGGCGTGGTAGCTGCGCCCGGTGCCACCCGCCTCGGAGAAGACCAGCACGCGCTTGCGTCCCGCCATGAAGGCGTCGGCCTCGGCCTTGCCGGCGGACGCGCTGCGCCGTTCGACGACACGGCGGCCCTCCCGCAGGATCACCCGCCGGCTGCGCCCGGTGATCTCCGCGACCTGTTCCGTCCCGAACGCGTCCAGCACCGCGTCGAGGACCCCCGGCGCCGCCGGCAGGCCGGCCAGATGGTCGACGAGCTCGTCTCGCAGGCGCAGCGCCTCCTGGCTCACCACCGGCGCGCCGTCGACCAACGCCGGCGTCAGGGTGACGTTGCCCGCCTCGTCCTCCGCAGCCTCCATCGCCATGATCGGGAAGGCGCCCATCAGATAGTCGAGCACCTGGTCCTTCGGCGTGAGGTCGACGGCCAGGTTGTTCCACTCCTCCGGCGGGATCTCGGCCAGGCGGCGATCCATGACCGCCTCGTTGGTCGACACCACCTGGACGATCGCCGAGCGGCCCTCGGCGAGGTCGGCGCGGATCGCGCGGACCAGGCTCGGCGCCTTGAGGCCCGACAGCAGGTGGCCGAAGAACCGCAGCTTCGCGCCTTCAAAGGCGGAGAACACGGCCGAGGCCGCCTGGTCGTTGCGGGGCTTGCCCGCCTGAGTGACCCCGACGGCGTCCAGCGCGGCGCGCAGGTTCTGGTGGATCAGTTGGTAGGCGTCGGCCCAGGCGTCCCAGATGGCGGCGTCGTCGGCGGTCAGCGGATGGCGCAGCGCGTCGTACTCGACCCCGTCGAAGGATAGGGAGCGGGCGAGGTAGAGGCCCATCGCTTTCAGCTCGCGCGCGATGAGCTCCATGACCGCAACGCCGCCGGCCTCCACGGCGGTCAAGAAGGCCTCGCGGGTCGGGAACGGCGCGTCGGGGCCGCCCCACAGCCCGAGCCGGGCGGCGTAGGCGAGGTTCTCCGGCGTGGTCGCGCCGGTGGCCGAGGCGTAGAGGATGCGGGCGTCGGGCAGGCGGTTCTGCAGCGCCAAGCCGGCGAGGCCCTGCTGCGAGGCCGTCTTGGGACCTCGTCCGCCCCGGCCGCCGCCGCCGGCGTTGGCCATGGCGTGCGCCTCGTCGAAGACGATCATCCCGTCGAAGTCGGCGCCCAGCCAGGCCACGAGTTGGTCGAGGCGCGAGGGGCGATCGCCGCGCGCGGGCTGCCGCAGGGTGGCGTAGGTCGAGTAGAGGACTCCGCGGTCGAGCCGGATCGCGTCCGCCTGCTTCCAGGCGCTCTGCGGGGTGAGGTCGGTGCGCGCGCCGCCGATGGCGCACCAGTCGCGGCGGGCGTCCTCCAGCAGGGCGTCGTTCTTCGACAGCCAGACCGCACGGCGGCGGCCCTGCGCCAGGTTGTCGGCGATGACGCCGGCGATCTCCCGCCCCTTGCCGCAGCCCGTGCCGTCGCCGAGGAAGAACCCGCGCCGGAAACGCACGGCCTGCGGGTCATCGGCCGCCGCCAGCACAAGCTGGTGCGGGGCGGCCCCGAGCGTCCAGGCTCCGGGCAGCCGGCGGGCGTGCGCCTCCCCGGCATAGACCACCGTCTCAAGCTGGGCGTCGGACATCAGGCCGTCGCGCAGCACCGCGGCCGGCAGGACGGGCCGATAGGCCGGCGCGGGCGGGGCGACCGAGGCCATCGGCCCGGACTCGACCAGCGGCGACGGATGGGCCCGCGGCGTCGGGAAGGCGATGCGGCCCAGGGCGTAAGCCTGGTAGAGGCCGACGTCGCGTCCTTCTCCCGACCAGTCCCGGATCTCGTAAGCGACGGGCGCGGTCTCGGCGAGCAGCGCCAGGCGCGCCGCCGGGCCGGACACGGACCGCGCCCGAGGCGTCAGGATCGCCGTCGGACAGATGGTCCGGAAGGCGCGCGGCTGCGCGTGGGCGCGCGTCACGACGCCCGCCGCCGCTGCGGCCGCCTCCGCGAGGGTCTGCGCCGAGAGCACCGGCCGAAGCTGCGGCTCAGGAGGACCGCGGTCGATCACCAACAGGCCGGTCTCCACCGACGTGCCGTGCCTGGCATAGGCGCGGGCCGGGAAGGCGAGCCGCAGGCGGATCGCGCCGCGCGCGCCCAGGCGGCGGAGCGCGGCGGTGTCGTCCAGCAGACGCGCCGGGACGATGGCCGCGAGCCGCCCGCCCTCCGCCAGCGTCGCCAGGGCCGCCAGGAGGTGCGGCTCCAGATGCTGGAACGGCGGATTGGCGAGCACGACGTGGAAGCCCCCGGAGCCGGGCAGCACATCCGCCAGGCGCTGGGCGTCATGCCGCGTCCGCATGGCGCGCGGGAACAGCCCGTCCAGGAGCCCCGCACGGGTCTCCGCCAGCTCATTGAGCGTGAGGTCTGCGCCGCCGCCTTCGGCGAGGATCGCCATCAGGCCGGTGCCGGCCGACGGCTCGAGCACCCGGTCGCCGGGCCGCACTTGGGCGGCCAGCACGGCGAGCGCCGCCAGGTGCGGCGGCGTCGAGAACTGGTCCAGCGCCACCTGATCGAGGCTGCGCCGCGTCTGCGTCAGCCCGAGGTCGGTGAGCTCGGCCAGCAGCGCGACGATCTCGGCCGGCGCATCCTCCAGCCGCGCCACCTGCGGCGCCAGCCGGCGCAGATGCAGCACGAGCGCGGCCTCGACAGCCTCGTAGGCGTCGCGCCAGATCCAGGCGCCCTCCGCGTCGGAGGCGCCGAAGGCCGTGGTCAGGACGCCCGCCACCAGGCCGCGATCCAGCGGGCGACCGCGGTTGAGGTGTGGTGCGAGGGCGCGGGCGGCGGCGAGGAGGTTGGCGGCCTTCGCCTCCGGCGGCGAGAGGACGCGCGGCAGGGCGGCGAACAGGGGCAAGGCGGTCATCGATGCGATCCGGATCACCCGCCGCGGAAAGGCTCTTCCCTCCAGCTCCGACGGGCTCGCCCCGTGACGTCCTTCCTCCGCCTCCCGGCACGGCGAGAGCCCCCGCGCCGGCGGCGCGAGGGCTCCAACACCGGCCTCGCCGATCAGGCCGCGACGGGTTCGGCCGCCGCCTCGTCCGCTCCTTCGCGCCCCTCCGGGGCGTCAGGCTCCGCCGCGGCCTCGCCCCACCTGAGGACGGCCGGCGCCCATTGGCGTTCGGCGGCCGCCTCGGCGACGAAAGCGACCAGGTCGTCCTTCTTCAAGGTCTTGGCCCGATCGTCCTCGACCGCCATCTCGTCGGCCATGGCCAGCAGCAGCTTCTTGGGATGCACCCCCAGGAACGCCGCGTCCGGGGTCCAGTGCGCGGCGATGTCGGCATGGCAGAGCGCGGCGATCTCGGCCGCCTCGGCGCGGGCGGCGCGGCGCACGGACCCCGTCCGCGCCTCGTGCAGGTCCAGGGACATCGCCACCAGTTCGGCGAGCAGCGCCATCTTCTCGCCGTGCGGCAGGCCCGCCACATAGGCGATGGGCCGAAGACCCGAGGCGAGGCAGGCGGCGCGACGCGCGTCAAGCCGGCCACGCACCGCCCCGTCGAGGGCCGGAATCTCCGGCGCGCCGACCCGGCGATAGGCCTTGGCGGTGATCGCCAGGGCGCAGTCCTCGATGCGGCTGTGGCCGTGCAGGGCCAGCATCTTGAACAGCTGCGCGATCACCGCGGTCAGGGCGGCGCCGGGGTCGTCGGCCAGATCCCGGATCAGGCCGCGCGTCGCCACATCGGTGCGCGTCTCATGTAGGACATGGCTCGCGCCTTCGACCTCCACGGTCACCGCCGGCGTTGCGATCTCGTCGCGCGCCAAGCCGTGGCGCCCGCCGCCGAGCGCGCCTTCCGCCTCTGCCTCTTCAGCTTCGTCCTCAGCGGCGGCGTCGGCTTCGGCCGCCAACTCCTCCGCCGTCGGCGGGTGCAGATAGAAGGCCGCCTCGACACCGAGGTCCTCGGCCGGCGCGAGCAGCACGGCGCCGATCCGCCCTCGGCTCAGCGGCGCGGCCGCCACCGTCCGCTGCGCCGCGAAGAGTTCGGCGAGCTCGCCGGGCGCTGCGTCCGCCGCGAGGTCGCCGCCGCGCACCGCCGCCAGGCGCGCGCCGTAGTCCGCCTTGGCGGCGTCCAGCGCCGCCATCTGGTCCGCGGAGAGGTCCGGGCGATAGACGTAGGGCAACGGCTCGAAGCCCTCCGGCGGCCGAAACCCGGCGTCGCGGCCGACATAGACCGCCAAGCCCAGGCCGGCGAGGTGGTCGACGACCGGCTGAAGGCGCCGGCGCCAGAGATCCTGCAGGATATCCGGGTCCAGCAGGGTGTCGGGCAGCTCCCCAAAGAGATCGACCGCCAGGCGGCCGCCGGCCTCGCCGTAGCGCCCAAGCCCGACGAGCTTCAACCGGGCGTCGTCGGCGGTGACGCGGTCCTGGGAGATCAGGGCGCGGAGCTGATAGTCCTGGAAATAGCCGTCGAGCGCCGTCTGCGCGAGTTCGGCCTGCTTGCGCTTGTCCGGCAGCCGCGCGAACAGCCGCACCTGCTTCAGGGTCAGCCGGCCCTGCCGCAGACCCTTCAGGACGGTCGCGTGGACGCCCGACAACGCCTCGAGGCGGCGGATGTCGAGCTCGGCATAGCCCAGGGCCGCGGCGATCTGCGCGGTCTCCATCCTGGCCTTCCGCAGCTTGCCGATGGCCGCGATCACGTCGGCGACGTGGACCGGCGCCCACTGGGTGTTGGGCAGCAGGATCGCGCGCGCCTGCGCTGCCTTGTCGGCCGCCAGGAAGCACTCGAACTCATAGTCGTCGTCGATCTGGCCCGCGTCGCGCAGGCGCAGCAGGCCGATCCGCCGGCGCCGCCCGTCGAGGGCCATATACTTCTGCTCGCCCTTGCGGCCGGGACGGACGATCGGCGGGATCAGCACGCCGGCGGCCAGCAGGGTGTCGGCGAGCTGCGGGATGCCGTCGTCGGCCGGTTCGTTGAACCGCAGGTTCTCGCGGGCCAGGCCGAAGTCCCCCAGCCGCACGGTCACACGCGGCATCGGGGTCGGGCTGGCGGATTGCACATCGGTCATCGGGGTCGGGCTCCAGCGCCGGGCAGGACCACTTCCCACCCTCGGGCGCACCCGCCCCCGCCCGCCTTCTCCTCCCGCAGGGCGGTCGGCCTCACGCCGGCGTCCGCCCGCCACAGGCCCAGGCGTTCCAGTCCTCCCAGGGGTCGGGCGGCAACCGCACGACCGCCGCCACCGCGAGCTCGCGCAGCCGCGCCTGCAGGGCCGCCGCGCCGGCCTCCCCGGGCCGGCCGCGGTCGCCGGCGATGATCACGCGGCGGACGCCGGCCGGCGGCGACCAGCGCCGCAGGTTGCCGACCGACAGCAGCGCCCAAGCGGGCTGTCCGAACCGCACGCCGGCCGACAGGCTCGAGAACACCCCTTCCCCCACCAGCAGGGTTTCACCCGGCGGATCGAGGCGCACCGCGCCGCCGGCGGCCAGGCCGATGATCTTCCGCGGCAGGCGCATCGCCGCGGGCCCTCCGGACCGGTCGAGATAGGCCACCTCGACGCCGCAGAGGCGCCCAGCGGGGTCGCGGATCGCCGCCAGCAGGGCCGGACGCCGGCGGCCCGCGTCGGCATAGACCGCCGACGAAACGCCCGCATGGAAGCGCAACGCCTCCGGGAGCGCGCGGTGGATCCCCCGCCGGCGCGCATGCCACGCCCCCGGGGTCCCGGCGACCGGCCGCGCAGTGTCCCAAAGCGCTGCGGCGCAGGCCAGGCGCTCCGGCTGCGAGAGCGCCGGCGCGGCGGCGCCAGGCTCCGGCGCGCCGCCGCCCGCGCGCCCCAGGCGCAGATTGCGCGCCACCTCCCGCCAATCGTCTCCCGCGAAGCTGTGGAGGACGATCCGGTCGCCGCTGACCAGCAACGACACCGACCGGTCCTCCGATCCGTGTCCGGGCCCCGGCACCAGCGCCCGGCGGCCCCCGTCGTAGAGGTCGCCGCCCAGGCGCCGCACGATGTCCTGCAGGCGGGCCCCGGCGGTCATGGCAGCAGGCCCAGGCCGCGCAGGCTGGCGCAGCTCTGGCCGCCGACGATGACATGGTCGTGCACCGCCAAGCGCAGCACACGCCCGGCCGCGATCACCTCCCGCGTCATCTCCACGTCGGCGGGGGACGGCGTCGGGTCGCCCGACGGATGGTTGTGCGCCAGCACCACGGCGCTGGCGTGCCACTCCAGCGCCCGGCGCACCACCTCCCGGGGGTAGACCGGGGCGTGATCGACCGTGCCCTGGCCCATCACCTCGTCGGCGATCAGCCGGTTCTTCCTGTCCAGGAACAGCACCCGGAACTGCTCCCGCGGCGCGCCGGTCATCACCGTGCGCAGATAGGCCTGCAGGCTGGACGAGGAGCCGATCACCGCCCGCACCTTCAAGGGTCGCGCCAGCATCCGTCCGGCCAGGTCTTGCGCCAGCTTCAAGCGCACGGCGGCGTGGCCGCCCGCCACCCGCGCCAGGTCGGCGGGCGCGGCCCCGACGACCTCGGGCACGGAGCCGAAGGTCTGCAGCAGGGCGCGGGCCGCGGCCTCGTCCAGGCCGCAGAGCAAGGCCAGCGCCTGGCCATCGTCCAGCGCCTCGGGGCCATGGGCCGTCACCCTCGCCTCAAGGTCGCGCCGGTCGGATCGCGCCAAAGCTCGCCTCGGCCGCCCGGCCGGTCCGCCCCATCCCCCGTCCTCCACACCCTCACACGCTGCTTGAGGTTCCACCGCGGCCACTCCGCCTCTGCGACCCGCCTCTTGGGGCCGCAGACCGGGGCCTCCCTCCCCCTCCCAGCCCTGACTTCGCCGGCTTCAGATCCCTTGAGGGCGGCGTTGCGGGGCGCGCCCGCAGACGGCGGAGATCGAGACGCGCCACATCGAGCTCTGGGGCGGGCTTTCCCCACCTCGACCTCTCCTCTTAAGCTCACCTCCATGGACCGCTCGCCGGATCGCCAGCCGAAGCCGCCCGCCGCCAAGACCCGGGAGATCCCGCCCATCATCCCGGTCCTGGCCGCCCTCTGCGGCGGCCTGGCGGTGATGTGCGCGGTCCTGGCGTTCGCCTGGACCCGCGCCCACGACACCGCTCGGCGCAACCAGTCCATCATCGACTGCTACCGCGACGCAGCCGACCAGAGCCGCGTGCCCCAGGATCGCGAGTGCCCCGCGAAATGAGCGTCGGCCGGGCTTGGGCCCCGGCCGTCGGCGACGCGCCGCTTCGGACCGGATCGGCATCGGCCCGCAACCGGATTTCCAGGGAATCTCCGAGG
>Ga0070680_100001304_pt1 | contig 18055 bp, 16 predicted proteins | sample KBSC73BmetaG_FD_64672 | JGI IMG/M metagenome (GOLD analysis project Ga0070680, IMG submission 64672) | Corn rhizosphere microbial communities from Kellogg Biological Station, Michigan, USA - KBS C7-3B metaG | ecosystem: Host-associated > Plants > Roots > Rhizosphere | place: USA: Michigan...
GAAGGCATCGACCACCAGGCGCTTCTGGTCGCCGGCGATGATCTCGAACTCGGCGGCTTCGTAGTCGAGCAGCCGGCGGTCGATCTTCACGACGTCCTGGACCAGCGGGATCTTGGCGTAGAGCCCGGGCTCGGTCTTGGGATCGCCGACCAGGGCGCCGAACTGGCGGACCAGGACCTGCTTGGTCGGATCGACGGTGTAGAAGGTCTGCGACAGCAGGAAGGCCAGGATGGCCAGCCCGACGAGGGCCGCGATCGAACGGTTGCTCATTTCGTGCCTCCCGTCGGGGTCGAGACGACCGGCGCGGACGGCGGCGGCGGTGCGGTCCGCACGCCGGGCTTCAGCTCGGGCAGCGGCAGGTAGGGCACGACGCCCGATCCGCCGTTCTTGTCGATCATGACCTTGCTGGCGTTGCGCAGCACATCCTCCATGGTCTCGATGTAGAGGCGCTCGGCGGTGATGTCCTTGGCCTTCACGTACTGGTCATAGACCTGGTTGAAGCGCTGGGTATCGCCCTTCGCCCGGGCCACGGTCTGCGCCTTGTAGGCCTCGCCGCGCTGGATGATCGCCGACGCCTCGCCCTTGGCGCGCGGCAGGACCTGGTTGCGGTAGGTGTTGGCCTCGTTGACGTTGCGCTCCTTGTCGGCGCGCGCGGCCTGGACGTCGCGGAAGGCGCCGATGACGTCCTGCGGCGGGTCGACCCGCTGAAGCTGGACCTGGGTGACGCGGACGCCGAGGCCGTATTCGTCGAGGATCTTCTGCAGCAGGTCCTTGGTCTCCTGCTCGACCTTGGTGCGGCCGTCGCCAAGGGCATATTGCAGGTTGGCCTGGCCGATCACCTCGCGCATCGCCGCCTCGGCGGCGGAGCGCACGGTCTCCTCGCCGTTGCGCACGGCGAAGGCGTACTTGAAGACGTCCTTGACCTGCCACAGCACGGCGAACTCGATGTCGACGATGTTCTCGTCGCCGGTCAGCATCAGGTTCTCGGTCGAGGTGGCGCGGCCGCCGCGGGCGAAGCCGCCGGCGCTGCCGGTATGCGAGCCGATGACCGTGCGGCGCAGGTCCTGCACGTTCACGACCACGACGTTGCCGATCGGGGCGGGCAGGTTGTAGTGCAGGCCCTGCTCGGCCGGCAGGCCGAACGGCTTGCCGAAGATGAGCTGGACCGCCTGCTGGTTGGGCTGAACGCGGAAGAAGCCGGTCAGCAGCCAGATCACCACCGCGGCCAGGACGACCAGCAGGATGCCCTTGACCGAACCGAAGCCGCCGGGAATGAGGTTCTTGAGCCGCTCCTGGCCCTTGCGGATGACGTCGTCCATGTCGGGGGGGCGCCGGCCGAACGGACCGCCGCCACCGCGATTTCCGCCTCCACCGCCGCCACCGCCACTCCACGGCCCGCCGCCGTTGCCACCGCCGCCACTGCCGCCACCGCTGCCCCAGGGGCCGCCGCTATTGTTATTCCACGCCATCCGTCACCTCAGGCCCGCGGGACTTTTGATTTAAGGCCGCGCTGCATATATGTGACGGCAGCCCTATCTTCAATCAAGCGGCGACATTTGGTTCGCCGACGGGCTGGCGGGCGCGGGAGTGACGAACGTGGCAGAAATCAGCGAAACGGCGGTGCGCCGCGTTCTCGAAACGGTCATGGACCCCACCACGGGCAAGAATGTCGTCGCCGCCGGCATGGTGAGCGGCGTCGCCACCCGGGGCGGCCATGTCGCCATCACCCTCGACGTCGATCCCGCCCGGGGGGCCTCCCTGGAGCCCCTGCGCCAGGCCTGCGAGCAGGCCGTGCGCGCCATGCCGGACGTGCTGTCGGCCACCGCCGTGATGACCGCCGAACGGGCGGCCCCCCCGCCGCCACCGCCACCGGCCGCGCGCGGCGGACACGGCCATGGCCACAGCCACGGTCCCGCCGCGGCGGGAGACAGGGCGCCGGGCGCCAAGACCACTGGCGGCAGCGGCCGCATCGACGTGCCGGGCGTCAAGCACATCATCGCCGTGGCCTCGGGCAAGGGCGGCGTCGGCAAGTCGACGACGGCGGTGAACCTGGCGCTGGGCCTGGTCGCCAACGGCATCGCCACCGGTCTCCTCGATGCCGATATCTACGGCCCCTCGATGCCGCGCATGCTGGGGGTGAAGGAAAAACCCGAATCCGCCGACGGCAAGATGCTGAAGCCGATCGAGCGCTATGGGCTGCGCACCATGTCGATCGGCTACATCGTGGCCGAGGACACGCCGATGATCTGGCGCGGCCCGATGGTGTCGAGCGCGCTCGAGCAGATGCTGCGCGACGTGCAGTGGGGCGAGCTCGACGTGCTGGTGGTCGACATGCCGCCGGGCACCGGCGACGCCCAGCTCACGCTGGCCCAGCGCGTGGCGCTGTCGGGCGCGGTGATCGTGTCGACGCCGCAGGACATCGCCCTGATCGACGCCCGCAAGGGCCTCGCCATGTTCCGCAAGGTCGCCGTGCCGGTGCTCGGCATCGTCGAGAACATGAGTTACTTCCTCTGTCCCAAGTGCGGCGAGCGCGCGGAGATCTTCGGCCACGGCGGCGCGCACGAGGAGGCCGACAGACTGGGCGTGCCTTTCCTGGGCGAGATCCCGCTCCACCTCGACATCCGTACGACGTCGGACAGCGGCCACCCGATCGTGGTTTCCCAGCCCGATTCTGTGCACGCCAAAGCCTACAAGAACATCGCCGGCCGCGTCTGGAAGCAGCTCTCCGCCCCGCAGCGCGGCGGCCGCCCGGCGCCGAAGATCGTTATCAGCTGATCGGGGGAGCGCGCCACTCCAGTGGCGCTCATGAGCGCCACTGGAGTGGCGCGCTCCTATGAACGCTTCCGGCGCTTCGGCTTGGGCTTCCCGATCATGCCGTGCACGCCGATCATCGAGCCGGCGACCAGCTCCAGCGCGAGGAAGCGGCGGTCCTCGACCCAGCCGGGAAGCTGCAGGTTGAGGCAGAGGTCGCGGCGGAAGCCGAACTGGTTGTAGTACTCCGGATCGCCCACCAGGATGATGCGGCTGTGGCCCTGCAGGCGCGACTGCGCCATCGAGTGCCACATCAGCGCCTTGCCGTAGCCCAGGCCGCGCAGCTCGGGCGAAATCGACAGCGGGCCCAGCATCACCGCCGGCCATTTGTCGTTGACCAGGATCGGCCAGTTGCGGATCGAGGCGACCAGGCGGTTCTTGCGGTCGATGCAGACGAAGCACAGGTCCTTGAGCGGGGCGACGTCCTCGCGCAGGCGATAGACGGTCTTGTGGACGCGGTCGGGCCCGAAGGCCGCGGCCGTCATCTCCTCGATCGCGGCATCGTCGCGCGGCCGCTCCTTCAGCAGGCGCAGCTTGCCCGGATCGCCGACGGTGTCGCGCGCCATCGGCCTATTCGAGGCCCAGCGAATTCATCAATTCGCGCCATTCGCGCGGATTGAGGCCGCTCGACTTCTGGTCGACCTTCTCGCCCTGGACCATGCGCTTCAGCGCCGCCAGTCCGGTCCTGGACAGGTGCGCGCCGCCCATGCGGTATTCCATGAAGGCGTCGTGGCAGATCGGCGTCCAGCGCTTCAGGGTGTCGATCATCACGTCGGCGTAGACCCGGATCTCGTACTGCGCGTGGGCATCGGCACGCAGCGACAGGAAATGCATCAGATTGTGGAGGTTCGTCTTCCAGTACCACTGGGTATAGAAGGCGAGCGACAGGTTCATGCGCGCCAGCTCGCGGGCCAGGCCCGACCGTTCGGGATCGAGCGGCGCACCCGCCTCGCCCTCGTTCAGCATCTCCATGTAGTGCTCGTAGACGAGCTCGGAATCCTTCTTGAGGATGTCGAACACGCGCTCGGCTTCCCGGCCGGCCAGCACCGCATCGCGGCCCTGGCGGTTGTTCTTGCTCTGCGCGGCCAGGTGCTCGGGCCGCGGCACGTAGAATTCGTTGTCGAGGATCGAGTAGCGCGCGGAATATTCGTTCACGTTGGCGGTGCGATGGCGGATCCACTGGCGCGCCACGAAGATCGGCAGCTTCACGTGGTACTTGATCTCGCACATCTCGAACGGCGTCGTGTGCCGGTGGCGCATCAGGTAGTTGATGAGGCCACGATCCTCGCTGACCTTCTTGGTGCCGCGGCCGTAGCTCACGCGGGCGGCCTGCACGACGGCTGCGTCGTCGCCCATGTAGTCGATGACGCGGACGAAGCCGTGATCGAGCACCGGCAGCGCCTTGTAGAGGATCTCCTCCAGTGCCGGCGCGACGGCCCGGCGCGTCGGCTGGGCATCGCCGCGGGCCTGGTCGATTTCAGCCTGCTGGTCGGTCGAGAGGGGCATCGCTGTCGCTTTCCTTGGTTGCGGCGGACTCTATGGTCCGAAGGTTCCGGCCACCATGGGGAAATAATCGCCTGCCGCGCACGCCTTCAAAAAGCCGGCGGATGCGCCTATATTGGTCGCGTCGGGCAACCGACTATGGCGATAAACACCGCGTGACATAAGCGTTTCGGACCCGGGGGCAGTACCCGGCGCCTCCACCATTCACCCCAATCGTTCGCGGGCGGGGCTTGTGGGGGCGAACCAGGATCGACGGGCGTGGTAAAGGCGCGGTTTTTGCCCGGTATGGTTCCGCCGCAACGGACCACACACAAGTGCTAACGATAACACCGTTACACTCGCTGCTGCCGCCTAAACAGCGGACGTAAGCGCGGTTCGGGGGGCACCGGGCAACAGAAGCCCCCCACTTTCCTTCCCGCGAATAGACCGCTATTGCCATCGTTGACTCTCCTCAAACCCGAGCCGATGCTCGGCGAAAGTTTCCGACAGGCACATGAACGATCGCTTTCACTACGACGCTCTCGTCGACGATGCGCTGCGCAGCGTCGTGCGCCGCGTGCTCGTGCAAGTCGCCGAGAAGGGCCTGCCGGGATCGCACCATTTCTACATCTCGTTCCGCAGCGCCGATCCGGGCGTCGAGCTGCCCGAGTACCTGCGCGCCAAGTATCCCGACGAGATGACGGTCGTGCTGCAGCACCAGTATTGGGACCTCATCATCAACGAGGAATCGTTCGAGGTGACGGTGAGCTTCAACAAGCAGCAGGAGCGCATCAAGGTGCCGTTCACGGCGCTGTCGGCCTTCGTCGATCCGTCGGTGCGCTTCGGCCTGCAGTTCGACGGCAAGGACAAGGCCGGCGGCAAGGCCGATGCCGCCCCTGCGGCCCCCACGCCGCTGCCGGCGCCCGAGCCCAAGGCGAAGGGCGATCCCGCCGCGGCGGCGGCCGATGCGGAAGCCAAGCCCGAGGACGCCGCTTCCAAGATCGTCAAGCTCGACAGCTTCCGAAAGAAGTAGACGGAGCCCGCTTTTTGCGGTTTTACGGCGCTTCCCGCGAGGAGTTGCCATGCCCGAGTTCGAGTTCCAGGAAATGTTCCCCCACGGTGCCGACACGACGCCGTACCGCAAGCTCAGCTCCGACTATGTGAGCGTCACCAAGTTCAACGGCAGCGACGTGCTGACCGTCGATCCCAGGGCACTGACCCTCCTGACCGCCGCGGCGTTCCATGACATCTCCCATCTGCTGCGGCCGGGCCACCTCGCGCAGCTCAAGGCGATCCTCGACGATGGCGAGGCCTCGCCCAACGACAAGTACGTGGCGCTCGAGCTCTTGAAGAACGCCAACATTTCAGCGGGCGGCGTGCTGCCGATGTGCCAGGACACCGGCACCGCGATCGTGATGGGCAAGAAAGGCCAGCAGGTCTGGACGGGCGGCGGCGACGAGGCCGCGATCGCCGAGGGTGTCTACAAGACCTACACCGAGACCAATCTCCGCTACTCGCAGGTCTCGCCGCTGTCGATGTTCAAGGAAGTGCAGACCGGCACCAACCTGCCTGCCCAGGTCGACATCTACGCGACCGACGGCGATGCCTACAAATTCCTGTTCATCGCCAAGGGCGGTGGCTCGGCCAACAAGAGCTACCTGCACCAGCAGACGCCGGCGGTGCTGAACGAGGCTGCCCTGCTGAAGTTCCTCGACACGCAGATCCGCACGCTCGGGACCGCGGCCTGCCCGCCCTACCACCTGGCCATCGTGGTCGGCGGCACGTCGGCGGAGATGAACCTCAAGACGGTGAAGCTGGCCTCCACGCGCTACCTCGACGACCTGCCAGCCGAGGGCAACAACAAGGGCGTCGCCATCCGCGACCGCGAGATGGAGAAGAAGGTGCTGGAGCTGACGCGCCAGATGGGCATCGGCGCGCAGTTCGGCGGCAAGTATTTCTGCCACGACGTGCGCGTGATCCGCATCGCCCGCCACGGCGCCTCGGTGCCGATCGGCATCGGCGTGAGCTGCTCGGCCGACCGCCAGGCCATGGGCAAGATCACCCGGGACGGCATCTTCCTTGAGGCGCTCGAGACCAATCCGGCGCAGTTCCTGCCCGACGTCGAGCCCGCGCAGCTCTCGGGCTCCGTCGTCTCGGTCGACCTCGACAAGGGCATGGCGCACACGCTGTCGGTGCTGACGAAGCATCCGGTGAAGACCCGCGTGAACCTGACCGGCACTCTGATCGTCGCGCGCGACTCCGCGCACGCCAAGCTCAAGGAACGGCTCGACGCCGGCCAGGGCCTGCCCGAGTACTTCAAGCAATTCCCGGTCTACTACGCCGGCCCCGCCAAGACGCCGACCGGCATGGCCTCCGGATCGTTCGGCCCGACCACCGCCGGCCGCATGGACTCCTACGTCGACCTGTTCCAGGCCAATGGCGGGTCGATGGTGATGCTGGCCAAGGGCAACCGCAGCAAGCAGGTCGTCGATGCCTGCAAGAAGCACAAGGGCTTCTACCTCGGCTCGATCGGCGGCCCGGCCGCGATCCTGGCGCAGGACGTCATCAAGAAGGTCGAGGTGCTGGAATATCCGGAGCTCGGCATGGAAGCGATCTGGCGCATCCAGGTCGTGAACTTCCCCGCCTTCATCATCACCGACGACAAGGGCAACGACTTCTTCTCGGATCTCAAGATCTGAAAAAGGAGAGGCCCTGGAGGTTTCCCTCCAGGGCCTGCTGCTGTCCCACGGCGCGCCGTTCAAATCCCCAGATGAACGGAACGCCGCCTCCTAACTCGTGTGGCTAGCCCCGGCAGCCCTCGGCCCTGGAGCACCACTTGTCGATCCAGGTGTTGCCCTGGCTCGCGTTGATCACCTGCAGGAGTTCGCCGCGGCAGCCGAGCACGCGGAACTTGACGTCCTGGCCTTCGATCTTGCCGGTGACGATGCCGATCAGGCTCGGCCGGCTGTAGGTCGTGATCGTGCCGTCGACACGGGTGTCGACCGCCAGCTGATCGGCCGGGATCCAGCCGAAGCTGTGCGGCGTGCCGGTGTCGAGCGCGCTGTAGCCCGGCGCCGAATCCAGCGCGATGCGGGCCCAGCCGCTCTGGCTGGCGGTCATCGTCACGACCGCGGTCGCGGCGGCGGTGGCGCCGGCCTCGGCGGAGATCATGCCGACGATGGCGGCTTCCGGCGTCGGCTGCGCACGCACCACGATCCGGTCGCCCGGATGCAGCAGTGTGTATGCCTGCGTTGCCTTGCACGAACCGGCCTGGCCGGTGCTGGCGTCGACCGAATGCTCGAGGACCACGAAGCCCGCAAGCACGGCGACCGTGCCAATGATGGCGCGTATCGACATGGAACAACCCTTCCCACATTTTGGAACGGCAGATCCCCATCTGCCGGCCCCTTCACCCGCGGCGGTTGTAGCAATGCAATCGGGACGGAGTCCGGGCACGCATTGTATGGTTTGTTTCCAGCGTGATCCGGCACGGGAATCACGATTCACTCTGCCGAATCAATGCCCTCCGGCGGAGTCCTGAGATAGATTCAGGGCTGCCGAAACAGGTTTTCCACCGGTTGGGATACACTCCGCGCCATGAAACTCGCCAAGCAACATCTCGACGTCGGCCTGTTCTCGACCCGGCGCGACGAGCAACTCGCCTTCTGGCAGCAGACCGTCGGCCTGCCCTACGACCACATGGGCAAGGTGGGCGGCGGCGTGCAGCAGCACCGCCATCACATGAACGGTTCGATCCTGAAGATGAACCACTCGCGCGATCCCCTGCCCGACGTGCCGCCGTCCGGAATCGTGGGCCTCGAGATCGCGCGCGCCGGCCTGGCCGCGTCGCAGGCCCTGGCCGATCCTGACGGCAACAAGGTGACGCTGGTCCCGAAGGGCATGAACGGCGTCGAGGGCATCGCGATCCTGCTGCGGGTCAACGATCCCGCTCAGCACGACCGTTTCTGGACGCATGCAATGCAGTTCGAGCGCGCGGGCGACGGCCGCTATCGCTGCGGCGACTCACTGGTCGTGGTGGCCGAACGCGGCACGGTCGAGCATCGCGGCCCGCAGGAGAGCGGATCGTGGCGCGGACCGGGCTATCGCTACATGACGGTGCAGATCTGGGATTGCCTGGCCGAGTACGAGGGCATCCTCGCCCGCGGCGGCGCCTCGGGCGGCGCGCCGAGGGTGCTGGGCGATACGGTGCGCTATGCGTTCGTCTGCGATCCCGACGGCAATCACATCGAGATCAGCCAGCGCGCCACCCTGACAGGCAGTCTTTGAGACTGCGGCAGCCTATAGGGCTGCCGCCGGCTACTTCTTGCGCGCCTTGCGGGCGGCGTAGCGGGCGTCGCGGATCGCCTTCTGCTCGGCGGCGCTCAGCGCGGGCTTCGACACCGGACGCTTGCCGGCGCGGATGCGCTCGGCTTCGGCCTCGGCTTCGGCGGCCTTGCGGGCGGCCTCGGCCTCGCGCTCGGCCTTCACGCGCGCCTGTTCGGCGGCCTTGGCCTCGCGCTTCTCGGCGTCGCGTGCCTCGCGGATTTTGGCGGCCTCGATACGGGCGGCCTGGCGGGCGGCGAACTCGGGATCGTTCGAGGGATCCTTCTGGCGCGCCTTCTCGAGGAGCGCCTGCTTGGCTTTGGCGGCTGTTTCGAGCCGGTCGGCGAACGTAAGACCTTGGTTCTTCAAGTGGACTTTCCTGGTTATTCCGCCGCGGCGGAGGCCTGCTTCTTGGCGCGCTTGCGATCCTCGTTGTTGAGGAAGCGCTTGCGCAGACGAATCGACTTGGGCGTGATCTCGACCAACTCGTCCTCTTCGATATAGGCGATCGCCTGCTCGAGCGACATCTTGCGCGGCGGCGTGAGCTTCACGGCCTCGTCCTTGCCGGCGGCGCGGATGTTGGTGAGCTGCTTGCCCTTCAGCACGTTCACTTCGAGGTCGTTGCCGCGGCTGTGCTCGCCGATGATCATGCCCATGTACACCGGCACGCCGGGATCGATGAACATCGGGCCACGCTCCTCGAGGTTCCACATCGCGTACATCACCGCGTTGCCCGGAGCGTTGGCGATCAGCGCACCGTTGCGGCGGCCGGTGATCGGCCCGCGATAGGCACCGTATTCATGGAAGATGCGGTTCATCACGCCGGTGCCGCGCGTGTCGGTCAGGAACTCGCCGTGATAGCCGATCAGGCCGCGCGACGGTGCGTAGAACACCAGGCGGGTCTTGCCGGCGCCCGACGGACGCATGTCCTGCAGCTCGCCCTTGCGGATCGAGATCTGCTCGACGACGGGGCCGGTGTAGGCGTCGTCGACGTCGATCACGACTTCCTCGATCGGCTCGAGGCGCTGGCCGGTCTTCGGATCGGTCTGGAACAGCACGCGCGGACGGCCGACGGCGAGCTCGAAGCCCTCGCGGCGCATCGTCTCGATCAGCACGCCGAGCTGCAGTTCGCCACGGCCGGCGACTTCGTAGGAATCGGCGTTCTCGGTGTCGGAAACGCGGATGGCAACGTTGCCTTCGCCTTCACGCATCAGGCGGGCACGGATCATGCGCGTCGTGACCTTGTCGCCTTCGGTGCCGGCCAGCGGCGAGTCGTTGACCGCGAAGGTCATCGCCAGCGTCGGCGGATCGACCGGCTGCGAGGCGATCGGCTCGGAGATCGTCAAATCGCCGATCGTGTCGGCCACGGTGGCGACCTTCATGCCGGCAACGGCCACGATGTCGCCGGCCTCTGCCGACTCCAGCGCGACCCGCTCGAGGCCGCGGAAGGCCAGAACGCGCGTGATGCGGGTCTGCTCGAGTTCCTTGCCGTCGCGGCCCAGCGCCTTGACCATCGTGTTGGGCTTGACCGAGCCCGACAGGATGCGGCCGGTCAGGATGCGGCCGAGGAAGTTGTCGGCCTCCAGCGTCGTCACCAGCATGCGGAACGCGGGATCCGGATCGATCTTGGGCGCCGGCACGTGCTTCACCAGCAGGTCGAACAGCGGCTCCATGTCCGTGTGCTCGGCTTCGAGCGAGGTCGCGGCCCAGCCCTGGCGGGCCGAGGCGAAGAGGGTCGGAAAGTCGAGCTGATCGTCGGTGGCTTCCAGCGCCGAGAACAGGTCGAATACCTCGTCGTGCACTTCGTGCGCGCGGGCGTCGGAACGGTCGACCTTGTTGATCAGCACAATCGGCTTGAGGCCCAGGCGCAGCGCCTTGCCGAGCACGAACTTGGTCTGCGGCAGCGGGCCTTCGGCCGCGTCCACCAACAGCACCACGCCATCGACCATCGACAGGATGCGCTCGACCTCGCCGCCGAAGTCGGCGTGGCCCGGCGTGTCGACGATGTTGATGCGCGTGCCTTTCCATTCGACCGAGGTCGCCTTGGCGAGGATGGTGATCCCGCGCTCGCGCTCGAGGTCGTTGGAGTCCATGGCGCGCTCGGCCACCTGCTGGTTCTCGCGGAACGTTCCGCTTTGCTTCAGCAGGCAATCGACGAGAGTGGTCTTGCCATGATCGACGTGCGCGATGATCGCGACGTTGCGGATGTCCATAAATGTCTTCCGGAGGGGGTTAAGTGGCGGCGTATATACGCATGGGGCATGACATCGGCAAGGCGGCTTGAGGGGGCGTCTTGCCGCTGTCACAGTCCCCAAGGGTCCCAAATGCGTAAACGCTCGGTCACCATCGACGGCCACCGCACCAGCATCAGCCTGGAAGACGCGTTCTGGGAGGAGCTGTCGGCGCTTGCCCGGCGCCGCGGCCTGTCGCTGGGCGCCCTGGTGGCCGAGGTCGACCACGGGAAAGGCGGCTCCGGCAACCTCTCCAGCGCCTTGCGCGTCCACGTGCTGGAGGCGCTGCGCGGGAATATCAGTCGAGCTTGAAGCCCTTGCGGCGCACGAAAGCGCCGAAATCGGCGCGCTCCGGCACCGAATATTGCCTGGCCTTGTCCTCCGACCAGCCGTAGGCCGGGCTGGTCCCGAAGCGGTCGGCGTAGCGCTGGGTCTTGTACGGCTGCACCGCTTCCCGCCGCCGGTCGTAGGCGGCGATCTTGTCCCTGAGGCCGGTCTCGTCATAGCGGCCATGATGAATCGAGACATCGAGACCGAGCCGCGGGGTCATGACTCCGGCGAAGGACGGCCAGCCGACGCCGAGCCCGGCCACCGGAAAGACATGATCCGGCAGGCCCAGGATGTCGGAAACCTGCTGGGCATGGTTGCGGATGGCGCTGATCGGGCAGGTCCCGAGGCCCACCCGGTCGGCAGCGGCCACGAAGGTGGCCAGCACGATGCCGCTGTCGACGGCGGCATTGAAGAACGGATCGAGATAGTCGTTCACGAACGGCCGGTCGCGCCACTCGAAGAGCAGCCGGTGACGGCGGTTGTTGCCGCAGAACACCAGCAGCGCGCCCGCGTCCTTCACCCAGGGATTGTCGGGCAGCAGCGCCTCGAGCTTCCCGCGCTCGGCCTTGCCGGCGATCACGATGTCGGCCTGCTGCAGGTCCGACTTCGACGGCGCCGCGAGCGCCACCGCGCACAGCGTGTCGAGCAGGGCCGGGTCGACCGGCCGGTCGGCATAGCGCCGCATCACGCGCCGGTCGGCCATGTCGGCCAGGACGTCGACGCCCCTCGTGTTTCCGTTGAGGGCCGCCTCGGTGAGTGCGGGCGCCGTTCCGAAGCGCGCCTTGAGCGTCGCCAGCAATCGATCGAGCACGAAAACTCCTCTAAGAGCATATTCCGTCCGGCTGGAAGCAGCCGGACGGAATATGCTTGGATCGCAGCGCTCCGAGCAACCCGCCCTAACGGCCGAAGAGATTGGGAAGGCCGGGCAGCTTGGGGATGATCGACGGCGCCTGCTGGCCGCCGCCACTCCCGCCACCCACGCCCGGAATGGCGTTGGTCAGCGTGTTCACCATGCCCGGCGGATCCTTGGCCGTGCCGCGGCTCACATTGTAGCTCAGGTTCGAGGTCGGGCCGCGCACCGACGCCACGATGTAGGGCGCCGACGGATCTTCGGCGATCATCAGGTTGAGCGTGGTGTCGGTGCTCGAGGCGACGAGGTTGGTGCGCGTGCTGATGTTGGCCGTGGCGCGGTCGCCCGACACGGCAAGGCCCTTGTCGGTCAACACGCCGCCGGCGATGTCGAGGCGACCCGAAATCGGGTTGTTGCGGTTCACGAAGCGGTTCAGCACCACCGACGCGGCCGTCAGTATATTGGTCGCGATGCCGCGCTGGCCGACCGCGCCCAGCACGTTGCCCAGCGTATTGTCGATCACGCCGCCGACTGCGCCCGCCGCGCCCGAGGTGAGCGCGACCAGCGCCTTGTCGGCGCCGACCAGCACGTGGCCGCCGATCTGCGCGCCACCGGCCATCGAGCTCTTGATCTGCTCGGACGTCGCGCCGGCGCCCTTCACCGAGATGCCGGTCGCGCTCAACTGGCCGTCGATCGTGACCTTCACCGCGCTGCCGAACTGGTTGCTGCCGTGCATGGCGCGCAGCATTTCGCCCAGGGAGATGTTGTTGGCGTCGCCCTTGAAGTCGATCGCGAGGGCGGGCTTGCTGCCATCGACGATGCCCGACAGCGCCAGCGTGCCGCCGTAGAGTGCGCCCTTGAAGTGCTGCAAGGTGATCACGCCGTCCTTGAGGGTGGCCGCGAGGTCGGCATTGCCGATGCGCAGGGGCGCGCTGACGAGTGTACCGGCGACGAACTTCACCGAGGCGTCGAAGCCGCGCAGGCCCGACAGGTCGATCGGCTTGCCCGGCGCAGCGGCCGGCGCCGCCTGTCCGCGCGGCGGCGGCGCCGGCCTTGCCGGCGCGGCGTTTCGTGACTGCAGCCTGTCGAGATCGAGCGAGGTCGATTTCAGGTCTGCCGTGATCATCGGCCGTCCGGCAACCTTGACCTCGACCGTGCCGCCGACCGTCTGGCCGTTGACCGAGACGTCGCCCTTGAAGCCGACCGAGGTTGGCGTGCCGGTTGCAGCGCCCGGCGCCGAAACCGCACCGTTCACCTTCACCGTGTCGGTGCCGGCGACGAACGTCAGCTCGCGCAGCGTGAACTGCTCCGCCGTCCCGGCCACGCCGCCGCTCGCGGTGACCTTGCCAAGGCCGGTCGGCGTGCCACCGGCGATCTTCGTCACCTTGTCGATGTCGGGGGCGTCGAAGTTGAAGGCGATGTCGGGACGCCGCGTGGGCGCGGAGAAATTGGCGACGCTGCCGCGCACGGCCAGACGCGCGCCGCCCAGGTTGGAGACATCGACCTGGTTGAGCTTCAGCGTGCTGCCCTGCAGCCCGACGTCGACGTCGATGCCGCCGATCGTCTCGTTGTTGTAGATCGCCTTGGCGATCTTGAGCTTCAGTCCGATTGCCGGGCCGCCCACGTCGGCCTGCGTCGACACGGGCGGTGCGGGCTTGGCCGGCGCCGCCGGCGGCTTGGCCGCGCCGGGCTTGGGCAGGAAGGAATCGATGTCGAGCGTATCGATCTCGATATGGGTCGCGAGCGCGAACGGCACGCTGAAGGTCGCCACCAGGCCTCCGGTACCCTTGACGTCGTCGAGCTCGAAGGCGGCGTTCGTCACCTGGACGTTGCCGCCGGTCGAGGCCATGCGGCCCTTGACGCTGAGGCGCGTCAGCTTGCTGGCCGGCAGCGCCGAGACATCGACGTCGAGCCATTTCAGCGTGTCGCGCAGCTTCGGTCCCACCAGGCTGAAATCGCCGCTCACGGTGGGCCGCGCCGGATCGCCCGACAGGGTGGACTTCGCCTGCAACACCATGTCGCCCGGCAGGGTCGCGGCAAGCCGCGGCACGGCGACCATGCCGCCGCGCGCATCCAGCTCGACGGCGACGTTGCGCACCGAGGCCTTGTTGTAGAGCACCTCGCCGATATCGAACGACACCTTGGCGGTGATGCCGTCGAGAAGGCTGGCCCTGGCCGCCGCTGGTGGCGCGGCGGGCTTCGCGACGGTGGGCGGTGCCGCAGACTTGGCAGGAACCTGGGCCGGTGCGGCCGACGACAGGCCTGCGAGGACCTTGTCGAGGTCGAGCTTGGGCGTCACCACCTTGGCGTCAACGACGAGCGCGGGCTTCAGTTTGACCGAGAGCGACCCCGAGCTGGTGCTGTCGGCGACGGCCATCTTGAAGTCCCGGGCGGCGAACTCGGCCTGCGAGGCGTCGATGCTGCCGTCGAAGCTGAACTTGCCGGCGAGCAGCGGCGGCAGGGCGGGCGCCGGCTGGCCGGCCAGGCCCGCCAGGGTCGCCACGAAGGCAGCGAGCGAGTCGGCGGAGACCGTGGCCACCCCGCCCAGCCGCGCGTTGGGGCCGAGCTCGCTCAGCGTGCCCTTGAAGCCGAGCTTGCCGTTGGCCTCGAGCGACAGGCTGGTGGCGTACCCGTTGGTGCCCTTGCTGCCGACCGACAGGTCGAGCTTGAGCGGCGCGCCGTTGATCGTGGCACCGCCGGCCAGTGTGTAGGGGCCGTCGAGCGAGCCGATGGAAGCGCTGAAGTTGGCCTTCTCGGCCACGATCGACAGGCCGGCCCGGGAGTCGCTGAAGATCAGCGTGCCGTTCTCGATCGTCAGCCGGCCGAGCGACAACGGTTTGGGCGAGCTCGGCTTGGCGGCGGCGGGCTTGGCGCCCTCGACCGAGGGAGCGAACTCCCAGTTCGGCTTGCCCTCGGCGTTGACCTCGAGGACGATCTTGGGCTCCTGCAGCGTGACCTCGCTCACCTCGACATTGCCGACCAGGAGCGCCAGCAACGACGGCTTCACCGTGATCGCCTTGACCTCGACCATGTTGGGGTTCTTGGCGCCGGCGACGTTGAAGAATCGCACCTTGGAGACGCCGACCGACGGCGTCGGCAGCAGCGAGAGCGTCACCGGGCCGTCGAGCACGAGATCGCGGCCCGTCGCCTTCTTCACCTCCGAGACCAGCTCGGGCTTGTACTTGTTGAGGTCGAAGAACGACGGCGCGATCAGCAGGACGACGACCAGCAGGCCGACCGCGCCACCGATGCCGATGAGGAGCTTGTTGCGCTTGGAAGGGCTCATGCTTTTCCCCGGTGGTCGCCGCGCCAAGACTAGCGCATCGACCGCCGGCGCGGCATAGAGAAAATACCGGGAGTCACATGGCCGACATCGTCAACCTGAACAAGGCGCGCAAGGACAAGACGCGCCGCGCGCGCGACAGCGAGGCCGACGCCAACCGTCGCCGCTTCGGTCGCACGCGCGCCCAGAAGCAGGCCGACGAGAAAACCGAGGCGCGCGCGCGCAAGACGATCGACGACCGCCGCCTCGAGCCCGATGACAAGCCAGGCGACGAGCCCGATGGAAGCTAGGTCAGCCCTCGCGCGTTGACGGGCGGTTGAGCGCGAGGCGGCTGAAGAAGTCGCGCGTGCCCTGCTCCGCGCCCGGACCGGCGACGGCGCGTACGTTGGTGAGCTCGACCTTCTGGCCGGTGGTGCTGTCGATCAGGACCGGTTCGAGCGGATGGCTGTCGTTGCGGTCGACCAGGTCCATCGGCCGGCCGTTGCGCGCGGCCACGCCGAAGCGGTCGCCCCACTGCTTGAGCCCGACGATGACGGTGAACAGCGCCGCGCCCTTCTCGGTCAGCCGGTATTCGTGGCGCAGCGGGCGCTGGCGATAGGCGGTCTTGCGGAACACCCCGGCCTCGACGAGCTTCTTCAGCCGCGCCGTCAGCACGTTGCGCGCGATGCCGAGGTTTTCCTGGAAGTCGTCGAACCGGCGCACACCATAGAAGGCGTCGCGCACGATGAGCAGAGTCCAGGGTTCGCCGACGACATCGAGCGCCGACGCGATCGAACAATTCATCTGCTCATAGGATGTCCGCCGCATGGGCCGAAAGTATAGGCCGGTGGCGGCGCGGCGCAATCTTGACCGCCCGGGCCGCCGCGCATGCCTCCCGCGCGGAAATTCCTGCTGCCGGAGGGAACAAATGAACGGCGCGGCTGCTCCTACCGCGCCAGTCGCAGCACCGCGTAGCCGACCGCGGCCGACAGCACCGAGGCGGCGAGCACGCCCAGCCGCACCAGATCGTCGAGACCGGCGTTGGTGCCGGTGAAGGCCAGCGTGCCGATGAACAGGCTCATGGTGAAGCCGATGCCGGCGCAGACGCTGACGCCGTAGAGCTGGGTCCAGCTCGCACCGGTGGGCAGGCGTGCATAGCCGAGCCGGATCATCGCCCACGCCGCAGCGAAGACGCCGAGCTGCTTGCCGATGAAGAGGCCGGCCACGATACCGAGCGTCACCGGATGGATCGCCATCGCCGACGTGATGCCGGACAGGGAGAGGCCCGAGTTGGCGAAGGCGAACACCGGCATGACGAGGAACGACACCCAGGGCTTGAGCGCATGCTCGAGCCTCAGGAAGGCGCGCCCCTCCTCGGCTTCGGCGCCGCCCTTCAGCGGCAGCAGGAAGGCGAGCGCCACACCGGCCAGGGTCGCATGCACGCCCGACTTCAGCACGCAAAGCCAGAGTGCGACGCCCAGGATCAAATAGAGCGGGAAGCGCCGCACGCCCGCGAGGTTCAGTGCCAGCAGCGTCGCGAGGCAACCGCCGGCCAGCGCCAGCGACAGCGTCGACAGTTCGCTGGTGTAGAAGACGGCGATGATCAGGATGGCGGCCAGGTCGTCGACGATGGCCAGCGTGAGCAGGAAGAGCTTCAATCCGAGCGGCACACGCTTGCCCAGCGCCGACAGCACCGCCACGGCAAAGGCGATGTCGGTTGCCGACGGGATGGCCCAGCCACGCAACGCCACGGGGTCGCCCCACGCGAAGCCCATGTAGATCAGCGCCGGCAGGACGATGCCGCCCGCGGCGCCGGCGACGGGCAGCGCCACTTTCGACGGCTCGGACAGTTCATCGCTCACGACCTCGCGCTTGATCTCCATGCCGACCAGCAGGAAGAAGATCACCATCAGCCCGTCGTTGATCCAGTGCTCGACCGTCTTGGCGAGATCGAGACCCGCGATGCTGCCGCCGATCACGGCGTGCAATGCGCCCTGGACGGTGGACGCCGCCGGCGAGTTGGCCAGCACCAGCGCCAGCATCGTCGCGGCCAGGAGCGGCAGGGCGTCGGCGGCGTCGCCGGAGAAGAACGAGCGGAGGCGGGCGATCATGGGGCCTTATACATAGCAAAACGCCCGGGCGTTGCCGCCCGGGCGTTCGCTGTATGGTTCGCTGAACCGCGGCTAGTCGCGACTCTGGCCCATGAAGCTGAGCAGGAACTGGAACAGGTTCACGAAGTCGAGGTAGAGGCTGAGTGCGCCGAAGATGGCGACCTTCTCGGCCACGTCCTGACCCCACGACTCGGCATACTGTTCCTTGATCTTCTGGGTGTCGTAGGCGATCAGACCCGAGAAGATCAGGACGCCCGCGACGGAGATGATGAAGCTCATCGTGCCGGACGGGAAGAACATGTTGACCAGGCTGGCCAGCACGATGCCGATCAGGCCCATGAACAGGAACTTGCCCATCGCCGTCAGGTCACGCTTGGTCGTGTAGCCGTAGAGGCTGAGCGCGCCGAACGACGCCGCCGTCACGAAGAAGGTGCGGGCCACCGAGGCGCCGGTGTAGTGCGACAGCACCAGCGACAGGCTGATGCCCATCAGCGCGGTGACCGCCCAGTAGATCGCCTGCACGCCGCCGACGCTCATCTTCGCCGCGCGGAAGCCGACGAGAAGCAGCAGGCCGATCGGCGCCAGGATGGCGACCCAACCCAGCAGGTTCGGGCCGACCGGCACGATCGCGCCGCCGCGCGTCATGCCCATCTGG
>Ga0070680_100001305_pt1 | contig 18052 bp, 13 predicted proteins | sample KBSC73BmetaG_FD_64672 | JGI IMG/M metagenome (GOLD analysis project Ga0070680, IMG submission 64672) | Corn rhizosphere microbial communities from Kellogg Biological Station, Michigan, USA - KBS C7-3B metaG | ecosystem: Host-associated > Plants > Roots > Rhizosphere | place: USA: Michigan...
TACGACCATCTTTATGACGTCGCGTCGGCGGCAGTAAAACGCGCGGACCCTCGCGCAAGAGTCGGCGGCCCGGCAAGCACCGGCCCCGCCGGAGCAAAGGCTGCTGCCTTCCTCAGGCAATTTCTGGAGCATTGCGCGCAAACCGGCGCGCCGCTCGATTTCGTCAGTTTCCACGCGAAGGGCGCGCCGGTCGTAACAGGCGACCACATCAGCATGGGGATTTCGAAAGAAGCGCGCGATGTGGATACCGGATTCAAAATCGTGCGGTCATTTCCCAAGTTCGCGAATCTGCCGATCGTGCTGAGCGAGGCCGATCCGGAAGGCTGCGCAGCGTGCTCGGCGCGCGTTTACCCGCGGAACGCCTACCGCAACGGCGCGCTGTACCCGGCATACACGGCGGCGATGCTCAAGAACATTCTCGAACTGGCGGATCGCGAAAAGGCGAATATCGCCGGGATGTTGACATGGGCGTTTGAATTCGAGAACCAGCCTTACTTCGACGGCTTCCGAACTCTGGCCACGAACGGCATCGATAAACCGATCCTGAATCTCTTCCGGATGGCCGGGCTCATGACCGGCGAGCGCATCCACGTGGAATCGAGCGGGCGTGTGCCGGTTGAGGAGATGATGGCGCGGGGCGTACGCAATGCGGCGGATATCGACGGATTGGCGGTCAGATCGGAAACACGTGTATCCCTGCTCGCCTGGAACTATCACGATGAGGACATCGGCTCGGCGCCCGCCCAGGTGCAAACGAACTTTGCTGGTTTGCCGTCCGGTGTTCATCGGGTTCTTGTGCGGCACTACCGAATCGATGCGAGCCACAGTAATGCGTATACGGTATGGAAATCCATGGGCTCGCCACAGAATCCTTCGCCTGAGCAGTATGCGGCGCTGGAACGCGCGGGACAACTGCAACTTCTCGATTCGCCTCACTGGATAACGGCCAGTGGGGGCGAGGTGAAGCTCGATTTTGCGCTGCCGCGGCAGGCCGTTTCTCTAATCGACATTCAATGGTGATGAAATTTCTGGGGTTTCTGGCGGCGGCTGCGCTTGTTCCCGCCATGCAAGCGCAATCCCCCGGCGCAGAAAAGCTGCACACGGGAAAAGCCATTTATGAAGCCGGGTGCGCGGGCTGCCATGGCAACGATGGGCGAGGAGCGCCGGATGCAACGGTCGGCTTCGAAAAGCCGGACAGTTTTCCAGATTTCACGCGATGCGACCAGACCACCGCGGAATACGACGTCGATTACAAGGCGACGATTCGAGGGGGCGGACCGTCCCGCGGATTTTCGACGATCATGCCGGCTTTCGGCGATTCGCTTTCTGAAGACCAGATCAGTGAAGTCGTGAAATATCTCCGCGGATTCTGCAAGGAAAAGGGCTGGCCGCGGGCAGAGCTCAATTTGCCTCGCGCGCTGGCTACGGAAAAGGCGTATCCGGAAGACGAAACGGTGGTGACGACGGTGATCAACGCGACGGGAGCGCCGGGCGTCTCGAATGAAATCGTGCATGAGCAACGGTTCGGGAAGCGAAACCAGATCGAAGTATCCCTGCCCGTCGATTTTGTGCATCCCGAACGCGGCCTCTGGTATGGCGGATTCGGCGATATGGGTCTTGGGCTCAAACGGGTTCTGTTCGCCAATGACAAGCCGAATGGAACAATCTTCAGCGTGCAGGGCGAAGCGATTTTTCCAACCGGCAATCGCCCGCATGGGCTCGGCTCCGGCGTGATGACGTTCGAAACCTTCGCGTCGTTCGGGCAGATTCTGCCACGCGATTTCTTCATCCAGCTCCAGGGCGGAGCAGATCTGCCGACAGATACGAGCAAGGCGCTGCAATCCACCTTTTTTCGCGGCGCCTTCGGAAAAGGCATCTGGCAGAACCATAAGCAGGGACGGTGGTGGACGCCGATGGTGGAGCTGGTGGGCGCGCGCGATCTGATGACCGGGGCGCGCACGGATCTGGATGTAATGCCCGAGATGCAGGTGACCTTGAGCGCGCGGCAGCATATCCGGGCGGACCTTGGCTACTCGATTCCGGCGGTCAACACGGCCGGCCGCTCCGGGCAAATCATGTTCTACCTTTTGTGGGACTGGCAGGACGGCAAGTTGACGGAGGGATGGTGATGCTGCTCCGCGGAGCGATTCTGGCCGTGCTTTGCGTGTTCCTCGCGGAGGCGCGCGATTCGAAGCCGCCGCGTTTCCAGACTTCGGACCGCTGCGTTGCCTGCCACAACGGATTGACTACGGCTTCGGGCAGAGACGTCTCGATCGGTTTCGAGTGGCAGGCGAGCATCATGGCGAATTCGTCGCGAGATCCCTACTGGCAGGCGAGCGTACGGCGGGAAACGATCGACCATGCGGTGGTCAAGGGACATATCGAAGACGAGTGCTCCGTTTGCCATATGCCGGTGACACGTTACCTGGCGCATGAAAAGGGGCGCGAGGGCGAAGTGTTCTCACATCTGCCGTTTGACGCGAAAACGGATGAAGGCAGAGAGGCGCGGGATGGCGTGGATTGCTCGGTTTGCCATCAGATCAGCAAAGAAAAACTGGGCACGCGCGACAGTTTCAACGGCGGATTCGTGCTGGAGCCGCTGGAATCGCCGGGCGTGCGGCCTGAATACGGGCCGTTCGATATCCCGAAGGGGCAGCAGCGCATCATGCGGACCTCGACGGCGGGATTTCAGCCGAGCGAGAACACGGATCATATCCGGAAATCCGAGCTGTGCGCAACGTGCCACACGCTGTTCACAACGGCATTCGCGCCGGATGGGACGGCAATCGGCTCATTGCCGGAACAGATGCCATATCCGGAATGGCTGAACAGCGATTATCGGACAACGAAGACGTGCCAGGACTGCCACATGACCCAGGTGGGCGAACAGGTGGCGATCACCCGAGTGTTTGGAGTTCCGCGCGATGGGATGAAGCGGCACGTGTTCGTGGCGGCGAACTTCTTCATGACGCGCATGTTGAACCGGTATCGGAGCGATCTGCAGGTGACGGCGACGCCGGAGCAGCTTTCGAATGCAGCGGATTACATTGTCGAGTATCTGAAATCGCAGGCGGCGCGAATCTCAATCGAGAATGTGCAGAGCGGCGGGGGCCGGGTGCGGGCGGATGTGATGGTGGAGAATCTGGGCGGACATAAACTGCCGACAGCATATCCATCGCGGCGGGCCTGGGTTCGTTTGGTAGTGCGGGACAAGGACGGCAGAGCGATCTTCGAATCAGGGGCGCTGAATCCGAACGGATCGATTGTGGGCAATGACAACGACGCGGATGCACATAAATACGAGCCGCATTACCAGGAGATTACGAGCGCCGATCAGGTGGAGATCTTTGAAGACATTCTGGGGGACCAGAAGGGCCAGGTGACTACGGGGCTGCTGACGGGAGTCCGGTATTTGAAGGACAACCGCCTTTTGCCGCACGGGTTCGACAAGCGAAATGCGAAGCCCGAAGTGGCAGTAATCGGCGGAGCGGCGGACGACCCGAATTTCACGGGAGCCGGCGCGCGCGTTCGGTATTCGGTGAATACGCAAAACGCCCAGGGACCTTTTCAGATCGAAGCGGAACTCTGGTACCAGCCGATCGGTTACCGGTGGGCGAACAACCTGAAAACCTACGACAAGCTCGCTGAGCCGGCGCGGTTCAATACTTTCTACGATTCGATGTCAGACGCGACGGCGGTGGTGCTGGCTCGCGCTTCAGTGGCGCGCTGATTACTGCCGCAGGACGGCGAAGCGGCCAATAGAGTAACCGAGCACGCCGCCGACGAAGGCATCCGATACAAAATGGGCCGAGCCGGTAATCCGCGACAGGCCAACCGCGGCCGCCAGCCCGTAACTCACATAAGGTACCCAGCGGTGATTACCGTACCGGCGTGCAACCACCGTAGCGATGGCGAACGCGTAGAGCGTGTGGCCGGAGGGCATGCCTCCGTTGGGGTTAATCAATGAGGTTCGATGCTCGAACCAGCTATCGGAGAAATTGCCATCAGGAAGAATTTCACTCGGGCGCGCGCGCATGAATACGTCCTTGAGCACAGTACCGACAACCCAGCTATCGGCGACGGCTTCGGCGGCGAGGAGAGCCGTACCGGTGGCTCTCGAATCGTGACCGAGTTCGCCGAACGCGAGGAAAGCGGCGGGAACGGCGATCATTCCGGCGGTGGTATGAGAGCTGGACATGACGCGATTGAAGCTCGAAAAATCCGCGGTGCGGCGGAACCAGGGAGTGATGTGGGGGTCGGCGGCGATGAGCGCGGCAGTTGTACCGAGGACCGCGGCAACCGGAATCCACGTTCTTTTGCGGCTGAGATGGACAGGAGAGGTCCAGATCTTGCCCTGATCGGAGGCGATGTTCGGGAACATCGTTGAGAGCGATACGGATCTCTGGTACTGCCGGGATGGTGTCGGGTCCTGAGCGGCGGCGCGGGGGATGAAAGATGCCGTGAAGAAAGTGAGGACGAACAGCAGGATTCGGGCCGAATTTGCCGCTGGTGGTGACATGCCCATGTTTTTTGATTGCAAGATTATTGCCGTAAAGAGACACTACGGCCTTAAGAACTGCAGCGTTTTCGTTTTTTTCAACGCGCGCCCGCGCCGTCCTGCTCGAACGGGAGTTCGTCACGTCCTTTTGCGCTGCCGCGTTGATCGCGAATGATTGCGCCTGATATTGAAAATTACGTACCGCGCAGGACCGCCACCGCAAGGCAGTCCTGCGTTTCCGCTTCCGGCCGAAGCCGGCTTCTGATTGTCTGGAAACCCAAAGTCGGGGTTTTCGCCCCGATGGAGTCGGGAAATCGATTTCCGGTTTCTTTCGTCGGACAGACCCGCCCAGGATCATGCCCGCGAGAGCGCTCCATCTCGTTCACGCCGCCACCCGCCCAAGGTGGCTGCGCGTTCGGATGGGAACGCCCGCCGAAAGTCCAGTAGCAACAAAAAGCAAAACGCGACGTTGCTGGCCAGCAAAGGACGCCGGAGCGTTTCCGCTCCTGAGATCAAATTACAGGACGCAAAAGAAGCGGGAGCGCGTGGGACTCGTAAGTGGTTGCAGCAGAACGAGAGAAAAAGGCGCACACCGCGTGACGAACGGAATGCAGGCCGTCGAAAACCTGACCTCACTCTTCTCTCAGGGTCTTCTGTGGGTCGATATCCGCCGCCATTCGCGCGGGAATCCATGTGGTTACAACCGCAACCAGCAGGATGCCTGCGGCTGCCAGCGCCCAAATGCTGCTCTCGACTGCCTGCAAGCCGTATAACACCTCGCGCCCCCACCTGCTCGCCGCAAAACCCGCCGGCACGCCGAGGATCAATCCGGCAACCGCAATGGCGGCTCCCTCGCGCAGCACCATCCGCGCAACTACGCCGGGCCTGGCTCCGAGAGCGAGCCGGATTCCGAACTCTCGCCTTCGCCGGGCCACCATACAGGCCATCACGCCGTACACTCCAACTCCCGCCAGAACGCAGGCCAGAACGGCAAAGATGCCCGCCGCCAGACTCAGGCTGCGCTCGGCGAACAACTCATCATCGATAAGACTGCTCATCGTCGCGACAGCCGATAGAGGTACGCGCGCATCCAGTCCTTTCACCACATTTCGAATTTCCCGAATGACAGGACGCTCTTGTCCCTTCGTCCGGACGTAGAACGTCAGTTCATGCAACTCTCCCCGTACCGTATACGGCAGATAGATCAGCGGCTCGATGTGACCGCGCAAATTAAGGTATTCGCTGTCGTGCGCTACGCCAACGATTGTCCAGGGAAGGCCATGCGCGCCTCCGCCGATCGCGAAATGCACGCCGATGGGATTCCGCCCGGCAAGGAAATGCCGGGCAAAGGTTTGATTTACCACCGCAAGCTTGTACCCACGCGCCATCTCGGCCTTTGAAAATGAACGCCCTGCAGCGAAGGGGATGCCCATGGTGCTAAACCAGCTCGGACTTACAGCGTCGCTTCGCGACTGAGCATCGGCGTCCGTCGGCGGCTTGTATCCCTCCACCGCAACATTGAACCCTGAAGAGCTGTTTTCCATCACAGGAGTTACCGCTACGGCCGCGTTCTCGACGTTTTGCAGCGTGCCCAGCCTTTCGCGCAATTCCTCCGCGAAATTGGCTGCGCCGGTTTCCGAATATCCGGCAGCGGCAGGATCAACTTTGAAGCGAATCAAATGGTCTGTTCGAAAGCCAGGATCGATATGCCGCAAATTCCGCAGACTGACGGCCAGGAGTAACGCCGACGCAACCAGCACAAACGAGAGAGCGACCTGACCGGAAACCAGCGCCCGTCTTCCCCAGCCTGTGCGCGAAGTGTGTGTTCCGCTTTCCCGCTTCAGATTTTCCGCTACCTTCGTCCGCACCGATTGCCATACCGGGCCCAGCCCGAACAGCAGGCCGCAAATCAAACTGGCCGCCACCGACAGACCCAGAACAGAAGCGTCCGGATGCGTCTTGATTCGCGTTTCGCTTAAATCGGCATTGAAATGCCTCAACAGAACCGGCGTGCCCAGATACGCAACTGCGATTCCGCACACGCCGCCCAGGGCCGAAAGAACGCAACTCTCAATTAGCAACTGCCGGACGAGCGCGCTCCGCGGAGCCCCGAGCGATAAGCGTACGGCGACCTCCCTGGCACGGCGCGACCCGCGCGCGATCAACAGGTTCGCGATGTTCACGAGCGTGATCAGCAGAAACACTCCGGTCATCGCGAATACGTACTGAAGCGGTTTCTCGAGGGTCTCCCGGAGGGACGAATAGCCCTTTCCTCCTGACGTCAACTCAACGTATCGTCGCGTGAAGTTCTCGAGAAAGCCGCGCGACATCCCCGGGATATAGGGCAGTTGCTTATCTCGCACATTTGGATAAATTACGGCGAGCGCGTTCTGCGCTCGTTCCATCGTCACACCCGGCTTTAGTCGCGCGATCAGGGTCAGCCACGAATAGTTCCAGTCCGGCAACGGGTCAGGCGCGGTGGGTACCAGACGGTGAACCATGGCCACCGGCGCATAGACGTCTGTTTTTTCGCCCAGGCTGATTCCATAAAAGCCGGGCGGCGCGATGCCTGCAACCACACACGGATAGTTATTGAGGCGGATTGTCTGGTTCACGATATGAGGATTCGCGCCGAACTGCCGCTGCCAGAAGCCATAAGACAGCACCACGGCCGCGTCCCCGTTCGGCCTGTCGTCGCTCTCGCTCAAAAGCCTTCCGCGCCACGGGTGGACACCCAGCAGAGAGAAATAATTCCCGGAAACGAGTTCGGCCTCGATGCGCTCTGTGTCGGAACCGCTCCTCAACGTAAGGGATGTAAAGCGTCCCTGCACTCGCGCCAGCATGCCGCTGAAAACTTTCGTGGTGGCGGAGCTCAGGTCCCGGTATAGCGGATAAGAAAACTCGCTGGACATGCCGTTGCCCAGACTTGTTCCGTAGCTGCTGAACTCCGGGCCGCGATCATGCAGCACGACAAGCTGCTCTGGCTCCCTCACCGGCAACGCGTCCATGACGATCAGCTTCATCAGGGTGAACACGGCAGTGTTCGCACCAATACCCAGAGCCAGCGTCAGTACGGCGGCGGCCGTGAATGCCGGAGATTTCCGGAGCAGCCGCAGCGCGAGCCGCGCCTCTCTCAGTACGCTCTCGACTGAGCGCACTATATCCGACTCGGCGGTTTTCTCTCCTGCCAAAGTCAGATTTCCAAATTTTCGCCGGGCCGCAAGACGAGCCTCTTCCGCAGTCAGACCGGATTCTCTGGCCGCGCGTTCCCGCTGCTCGATATGGAACGCGATCTCATCCGCGATGTCCTGCTGTAACCGGTCCCGCGCGAATGTGTTCCTGATCTTCCGCCACAGTCCCATCGCTTTACCTCGCGTTACACATACCTGAGCGCTCTGGCGATCGCGGCGCTTACCCGACGGTACTCCTGCTCATCCGCCTCAAGCTGCCGCTCGCCCTTCGCGGTCAGCTTGTAGAACCGGACGCGCCGATTCGTATCTGACACGGCCCACTCCGAGGTGAGCCATCCTTCGTGCTCCATCTTATGGAGGGCCGGATACAATGAGCCCTCTTCGATCTCCAGCACGTCCTGCGAAGCCTGCTGGATCATGACCGTGATTCCGTAGCCGTGCATCGGGCCGTGGCGCAGGGCTTTCAGGATGAGCAGGTTCAGAGCGCCCTGCAGCGGCTTCGTAAATAGTCGTCCCAATCGAGCTCCAGCCATCGGTCTCGATGCATAGAAACCGATACCTGGAAATGTACACCCGGCATGGCTCCGTTGGCAATCGGCCCGCTCGTCAACCGAATACCCTGTCGCCAGACCTGGTTAAGATTGGTACCGTCGAGGCTTATGAATAAATTCCCGCGACGCGATTTTCTGACTGCGGCGATTGCGGCAGGCGCCGGCGCGCTTCCCGGCAAAGCCCAGACCGCCATTGCTTTCCCCAAAGGCGATTTCCACCTGGGCTCCGTCACTTACAACCTTTTCCAGAACGCCGACCTTGAAACGATTATCAAAACTCTGGAGGCGGTGGGATTCGAAGCAGTGGAATTGCGGACCGGACACAAGCATGGGGTGGAGCCCTCGATCGGCGCGGAAGAACGCGCCCGCGTGCGCCGGCGATTTGAGACCAGCAAAGTGCGCCTGCTGTCCTATGGCACGACCTGCCGCTTTCAATCCCCGGAACCTGAAGAAAGGAAGCAACAGCTTGCCATCGCGAGGCAGTTCGTGGATCTGGCCCACGACACCGGCGCAATTGGAATCAAGCTGCAGCCGATGGGATTTCCGGCTGGCGTGCCCGAGGAAGGGGCCATCGCCTGGTTCGGCGCTTCCATGCGCGAGTTAGGCGATTATGGCGCTTCGAAAAAGGTGGAGATCTGGATGGAAGTCCACGGCAAGCGAACCCAGGATCCTCCCGTTGCCGCCGCGCTGTTACACGCCGCCGGTCACGAAAACGTGGGCGCCTGCTGGAACTGCAATCCCCCGGATGTGCAAAACGGCTCGGTGAAGGAGAGCTTCGACCTGCTCCGGCCCTATATCCGCAACGTGCACCTGCACGAGCTTTCGGATGACAAGTATCCCTTCCGGGAACTTTTCAGTTTGTTGCGGCAGGCTGGATACAACCGCTACACTCTGGCGGAAGTTGCGGAGAGCAAAGAACCGGAACGCTACATGCGCAACTTCAAAGCGCTGTGGACCGAGCTTAAAAGGCCATGCGCCTGATTGCTTCGGCCGGCTCCGCAGTTCATCTGCTGCTGAGGGCCGGCGTGTCGGCGGGATAGAACTGGCGGAAGTATTCGATGGTTCGGCGGATGCCCTCTTCGAGCGGGACCTTCGGTTCCCAGCCGAGAATTCGTCTGGCCTTGGAAATATCCGGTTTTCTTTGGCGCGGATCGTCCTCGGGAAGCGGCTGGTGAATAAGACCCGCAGTCGTGCCCGTGGCCTGCGTGATCACGCTTGCGAACTGGCGAATCGTCAGCTCATGCGGATTGCCGAGGTTCACGGGATAGACTTCGTCGGACAGCATGAGGCGGTAAAGGCCATCGACCAGATCGCTGACATAGCAGAAGCTTCGGGTTTGTGTGCCTTCGCCGAAGATCGTGATCGGTTCGCCGCGTAGCGCCTGATCGAGAAACGCGGGAACCACGCGGCCATCGTTCAGTTTCATGCGCGGACCATAAGTGTTGAAGATTCGGGCGATGCTGGTCTTTACGCCGCGCGCACGATGGTAAGCCATGGTGGTCGCCTCGGCAAAGCGCTTGCTCTCGTCGTAACACGAGCGGGGACCGACCGGATTCACGTTCCCCCAATACGTTTCCACCTGAGGATGAACGGTGGGATCGCCGTAGGATTCGGACGTCGAGGTAATCAGAAACTTTGCGCCGTCGCGTTCGGCGATTTCGAGCATCCGCTTCGTGCCGATGGAACCTACATCCAGCGTTTCGATCGGGTGCTCGAGATAGTCCCTGGGGCTCGCGGGCGACGCGGCGTGAATGACGTAATCGAAGCGCCCGGCAATTGCGAGCGGAGTCGTAACGTCATGCCGCCGGAATTCGAAGTAAGGCGCTCCCGCCAGATGCGAGATGTTTCGCTCATGGCCGGTGATGAAATTATCGACGCCGACGACTTCGTAAGCCTCCTGAAGCAAACGGTCGCAAAGATGAGATCCGATGAATCCGGCAGCGCCGGAGAGAAGAACACGTTTCACTGGAAAAGCCCCGGTTTCCCAGCCGTTTTTTCGCAAAACGGGACCATAGGCTCCAATGGTAGCATCCGTTGAAAAAACGAAATCTATGTCTCTCACGTTAGGACTATTCCGTAAATTCTTTGGACAGAGGCGATTACGTATCCTCGTGGCGCTGCCTGGGCACGCGTTATCCTGGTGTCCGTGACCGAGTCCTTCGTGATTGCCGAGCGAGTTGTACTGGTTGTTCTCCTCTGCGCGTCTGTATTCGGTTTCTGGTGGCGTTTCAGGCGGGTAGCGTCTGTAATAAGGCACTCTCGAAAGGACCCGAATTTCCGGGCCGGGTCGCTGGCCGCCCGCCTGCGTGTATTTGTGTGGGAGGTGCTGCTGCAGGGGAAAGTGATTCGGCAGCGGCCGCTCGCGGGTCTGACCCATGCGTTCGTTTTTTGGGGCTTCTGCGCGTTCGCGCTGATTACAATCAACCACATCGCGACCGGATTCGGGGCGCCGCTTCTCACCCGCGAGCAGGGTTTCGGCCGTGTTTATTTCGGTTTTGTGGCTATTTTCGCGGTTGCGGTGGCGATTTCGATTTCTTACCTCGCGGCCCGAAGATTCATCGCCCACCCGATCTGGCTGGGTGGGGTTTCAGTGGAATCGGGCGTGGTCGCGCTGCTGATTTTTCTGCTGATGGTCACTTACCTTGCGGGCATGTACTGGCCGGATACGACTGCCGCGGGCCACGCTTTCTGGTGGGCGCATACGCTCTGCCTGCTGGCTTTTCTGCCGCTGATTCCCCACACCAAACATTTGCATCTGGTGCTGAGTCCGGCTACGGTTTTCCTGAAACGGGAGCGGTTCAGCGATATCCCGAAGCTGGAAGGCGATGAGGATTTCGGTCTGTTGGCGGGAAAAGACCTGACCTGGATCGATTCGCTTCAGGCTTATTCGTGCGTGGAATGCGGCCGCTGTACGGAACATTGCCCCGCATTTAATACCGGGAAAGTCCTGAATCCGAAGGAGATTATCCTCGGCATACGCGGCTATTTGAATGACTCCGGCCCGCGATCGGAGGAGCCGCTGCTGGCGAAATATGTCTCGGAAGAAGCGGCGTTCCAGTGCACCACATGCGGCGGCTGCGAGTTCCAGTGTCCGGTCGGAATTCAGCATCTGCCGCTGATCGTGGGCTTACGGCGCGGCGCGGTAAACACCGGAGCATGGGAGGACAGCTACGGAACGAAGTTTTTCAATACCCTCGAACGCAACGGCAATTCGCTCGGGATGGCCGGGAGCGAGCGCCAGAAGTTCATCGAGCGCGCTGAACTGCCGATCTTCGATGGTTCGCAGGAATATTGTCTCTGGCTCGGCTGCATGGGGGCATACGACCCGGCCGCGCGGGAAACGATCACGGCTCTGGCGAAAATTCTGCGCCATCTGGGCATCAGTTTCGGCGTGTTGCGCAACGAAAAATGCAACGGCGATCCGGCCCGGCGGCTCGGAAACGATCTTTTATTTACGACTCTCGCCGAAGAAAACATCGAGAATATCCGGACTGCAGCGCCCAAAAAGATTCTGAGTATCTGCCCGCATTGCGTGCGCACCATGAGCACGGACTGGCGGGAAGCGGGTCACACGGTCGAAATCGAGCATCATTCCGAACTGCTTGCGCGATTTCGCGAGCGCCTGCCCCGAAGTGATGAGCCCGGCGCGCGGCAGGAGAAGATCGTCTTTCACGACCCCTGCTATCTGGGGCGCTATCGCGGGGTTTATGACGAACCGCGATCCGTGGTGGAGAAGTATGGCGAGCTGGTGGAGGCGCCGCGCCATCGCGAGCGCTCGTTTTGCTGCGGCGCCGGCGGGGGACAGATGTTTCTCGGCGAGGAGAAGGGCAAGCGCATCAATATTGCGCGGGCCGAGGAACTGGTTTCCACCGAACCGGATACCGTGGCAACGGGTTGCCCCTTCTGCGCATCGATGTTTCGCGACGCGCTGAAGACAGTATCGGAACGGCCGCCGCAGTTGCTGGATATTGCGCAGATCGCGGCAAAGGGACTCGACGGGCAGACGGAGTTGTGATCAGCGGGCGCGCGGTGTCGCGCTCGTCGGTTGCGGGTTCACGATTCCGGCGTCTGAGCCATCGAGTGCTCGCGCAAGCGCGTCAGGCCTGCAACCCGGACGTAACAATGAACAGCCGCTGACTGGTTCCAAGCTACCGTTTTTCGATGCCAACGCGAAGGAACCGCGATCATGCGGCCGAAATTCCGAAAGGGAATTGGCTGGAGATGAAGGTCAGAACTCGAAGCGGCGGGCACAGATCGCGCCCGCCGCTCTACTTCTGGTTACGCCCGCTTCCGACGGACACGAAACGCAACAAACGAAAGCCCACCCAGCATCAGCGCCACAGTGGCTGGCTCGGGAGTGGAGCCCCCACCAGTACCGGTGACCGTACCTGAGAGGCTGGCTGATGGCGGTTCCTCAAGGCTGAAATAGGTGATCCCGCCGGGCGCAATCCCGGGGGCGAAGTTCACCGCTCCAGTATTGTTGTTCGTAATCGTGAACGTGGACGTCGGCCCCTGATAATCCTGGGGGTCGGTTCCACCCATTGCGCTCGAGGAACAATATGAGTTTCCGGCAAATCCGAACGCGCAGATGCCGTCACCATCGAACCCGAATATATCGCTGCCGCTGAGAGTCAGCTGCGTAATTGTGCTCGAGCTGTTGTTCTTAACGCCGACGAGTGTATCTTCCGATCCATCATAGGGCGTAGGGTCCGTAACGGCAACACTTACTGCGTTGGTTGCGCTGATCGTGATCACCGTGTTACAGCCTGTCCCTGAATTATCCGGGAAGTTGAAGGCGGCAGGACCGGTCCCGCCGGCGCCCGGACATATCGTTCCCGCAGTAGCCAGGAACGGCGCAATCGACAGCGCAAGGCTGCCGATCAGTAGATTTCTCATTCGTGTATTTCCTCCGTTACACCCTTCGGGTGTAGTTCCTTTATGTCTCACTGAGGCTACTTATGGTACTGCGAGCCAGCGATATTTCGAGACATAGTAAATAGATATACTGTCGACGTGATGGATGGAAGGCCAGAAGTTATAGGACTTTAGCCATGGTTTGTGGGATAGATTACACTGTGCCCAGCCACGAGGAGACGCTTACCAAGCCGCTGCGGCGGCTTCAGCTATGAATCAGCATAGTGACGGCCAGCGGAGGCAAGTGGCCGCAGTTACGTCAGTGCGGCGTCGAGTTCGTCGTTCGAAGGTTCAGCAAGGATGCGGCCGTCGATATCAACGGTGGGTTTCAGCTCCTTACCATCATTCTGACGTTTAACCCATTCCGACGCTCCAGGATCGTTTTCGATGTTGATGTATTCGAAAGGTACGCCGCGAAGGCGGAGATGATTTATTGAGCGCCGGGTCATGGGGCACCAGTCGGCCCCATATACTTTGACTGAATTCACGAAAGAGAAAACAGCAATTTGACAGCCGAGGAGGAATGCGGCTTTCAGCGGTCCCGGTCGGTAACCATTTCGGTGACGGCGACCAGAGCGCGCTGATACGGCGTTTCGGGAAATTCCGAAACGATCTGCAGCGCGCGTTCGCGGAATTGCTGTGCGCGCTCGCGGGTCCTCCGCACGCCGCCCCGCGCTTCCACGAAGGAAAGGATCTGTTCAAACGGCGCGGCTTCGTAGTTGCGGTCACGAAGGACGGTTTCCACAAGCTGGCATTCCGCAGCGGTCGCGCTCTCGAGCGCATAGACCAGCGGCAGAGTGACCTTGCCCTCCTTGAGGTCGCCGCCTACCGGCTTGCCCAGCGTCTGCTCGCGCGAGGTGAAATCGAGCGTATCGTCGATGAGCTGAAAGGCCATCCCGAGATTCCAGGCGAATTCGCCAAGTTTCTCTTCCACCGTGGTATCTGCCCCGGCGGCGACCGCGCCCAGGCGCGCGCACGCCGAAAACAGGCACGCCGTCTTGCGATCCACCAGTTCCATGCAGTCTGCTTCGCTAATCCCGATACGCCCGATGCGATCGAGCTGAATCAGCTCACCTTCCACCATCATCTGGGTCAGGCCGATCAGCAGATCGAGTACGTGGAAGTTTCTCTCCCGGAGCGCCACCTGGAAAGCCTGCATGTAAAGCCAGTCGCCAGCGAGCACACAGGTGTGGTTGCCCCATTGCACGTTGGCGGAGGGGCGCCCGCGCCGAGTGCGGGCTACGTCTATTACGTCGTCATGAACGAGTGTTGCGGCGTGGATCATCTCCACGACGGCTCCAAGGTGGACTGCGGTTTTTCCGCCGCCGCCGGCAAAACGTGCGCAAAGCAGAAGCAGCGCAGGGCGGAGCCTTTTGCCGCCGCTCTGGTGGAGATAACGTCCGATAGTGGTCACCGTATCGACGGACGCGATCGATTCAATATCGATCGCCTTTTCGACCAGCTCCAAATCTCCGCGCACGAGGTCGAATATCTCCCTCGCAGTCAGCGCATGGCCCGCGCGATCAATCTCCATCGGAAACCTCAGTGTAACGGTTCACATTCCGTGGCGGCAAACACAGTCGCTCGAAATTGCGCGAGGTGATCTCGGCGATTCGATCGGGCGTGCTGTTGCGAACGGCGGCCAGCGTTTTGGCTGTTTCCACCATCAGGGCGGGCTCATTGCGCTTGCCGCGCCAGGGAATGGGAGCGAGATAAGGGGCGTCGGTTTCGATGAGAAGCTGGTCATCGGGAACGATCGACGCGGCTTCGCGAACGGTTTCGGCGGTTCGAAAAGTGATCACGCCGCCGAAGGCAAGATGGAAGCCGAGTTCGAGCGCTTCTTCGGCCTGCGCGCGGTCGCCGGTGAAACAGTGCATGATGCCGGGGCCGCGCCAGTGCTCCCGCAAGAGGCTCATCGTGTCCGACCAGGCCTCACGGGTATGAATAACGATCGGAAGCGCGAGCTCGGCCGCGAGCTTCAACTGGGTGGCGAACACTTCGCGCTGAGCTTCGCGCGGCGAAAAATCGTAGTGGTAATCGAGGCCGATCTCACCGAACGCTACTACCTTGGGGTGAGACCCGAGCGCGCGAAGATCGTCGAAGGTGCGCGGTTCGCATTTGGCGGCATCGTGGGGATGGACGCCGATTGAAGCAATCAACTGGTCATGTTTTTCCGCCAGCCGGACCCCGCGGTCGATCTCGGGTGGGCCGTCGCCGGTCCCGATGGTGAGCATGCGACTAACGCCGGCCGCCGCGGCGCGGTCGAGCACGGCGTCGAGATCCTGCGCAAATTTCTTATCGTCGAGATGGCAATGCGAATCGGTTAGCGTCATTTGAGACGCGCGCCGACCGGGACATCCTCGAGAAATCCGGCAAGCACCGGCGGGCCGCCTTCCAGGGAAGCCGCCACAATCATGCCGTTCGACTCGATGCCCCGCAGCTTCCGCGGCTGGAGATTCGCGACGATCACCACCTTGCGGCCGATCATTTTCTCCGGCTCGTACGCCAGCGCAATTCCGGCAACGATGGTTCGCGGCTCCGGCTCGGCGATGTCCACCTTGAGGTGAAGCAGCTTGTCCGAGCCTTTGACACGCTCGGCCGAGAGCACTTTGCCGACGCGGAGGTCCACTTTCACGAAGTCGTCGATTTCGATTTTCGGCGAGGGCGGTGGAACCGCGCCTTTCGGCTCGGATTCCGCGGGCGCGACTTCCTTGCCCAGCAGTTTCGCCTGGCGCGCGGATTCCTGCTCTTCGAGCACGCGCATCTGCTCGATGGCGGTTTTCGCATCGACGCGCGGGAATACGGGCGCTACCTGACCCACGCTTTGCCCGGGCTTCAACTCGCCCCATGCCAGTTTTTCGAGCTTCAGTTGTTCCAGTGGCTCCGGCATGCCGAGTTGTTCCCAGATTTTCGTCGTGGATTCCGGCAGAATCGGATGGAGGAGCGCGACGGCGATACGCAACGTCTCGGCCGAGGCATAGAGGGCATCGTTGAGTTTTGCGGCATCCGCCGGATCCGTTCCGCGAGCCAGCTTCCATGGGGCCTGCTCGACGATAAATTTGTCGGCAGCTGAGAGCATCGCCCAGATCGCGTCCAGGCCGCGGGAAAATTCAAAGGCATCGAAAGCGCGCGTGGCCTGATCGATGGCGGTGCGGGCCGCTTCCGCCAGAGAGTGCGGTGACTCGAGCGCGGTGGACGCTTCCGGAATCACGCCATCGCGGTACTGCCTGATCATCGTCAGCGTGCGGCTCGCGAGGTTGCCAATGCCGTTCGCCAACTCTGAGTTGTATCGCCCGATCAGCGCGTCATAACTGAAGCTGCCGTCCTGCCCAAACACGATTTCCCGGAAAAGAAAATAGCGGAGGGCTTCAAGGCCCATCACGCGCCGGATCGGCTCGGCGCGCAGCATGTTGCCGCGCGATTTGCTCATCTTGTCGTTCTCAAACAGCAGCCAGCCGTGGGCGTAGATGCGCTTCGGCAGAGGCAGATCGGCCGCCATCAGGAACGCCGGCCAGAAAACGGCGTGGAAGCGGAGGATCTCCTTGCCGATGAGGTGCAGGTCGGCGGGCCAGAGGTCCGTGCCCTTCACGGCGCTCATGTAACCGATCAGCGCATCAAACCAGACGTAAGCTACGTGTTTGCCTTCGAGCGGAATGCCCCATTTCAGGCTGGTGCGGCTGATCGAGAGATCCTGCAGCCCGCCGCGCACGAACGCGAGCACCTCGTTGCGGCGAGCCTCGGGCTGGATGAAGTCCGGATCGTCGTTGTAGAGCTTCAGCAGGCGGTCGCCGAATGCGGAAAGCTTGAAGAAGTAGTTCTCTTCAGTAACGGTTTCGGTGATGCGGCCGCAAATCGGGCACGGATCGCCGGGTTTTGCCTCATTAACGTAGTATTCGTCGGACACACAATATTGGCCGGTGTAGCTGCCTTTATATACGTAGCCGTTTTTCAGGCAGCGCTCGAACAGCCAGCGCACGGTCTCGTGATGCTTCCGGTCCGTTGTACGAATAAAGTGGTCGTATTGAACGCCGAACGCGTCCCATTGCGTGCGGAATTCGTTCGACACGATGGCGGTGAATTCTTCGGGCGTTCTGCCGGTCGCCTGGGCCGAGCGCTCCACCTTCTGGCCATGTTCATCTGTTCCTGTCGTGAGGACCGCATCGTAGCCCTGCATGCGGCGCAGGCGTTTTATGGTGTCGGCCGCAAGCGTCGTATAGGTGTGCCCGATGTGCGGCGCTGCGTTCACGTAATACAGCGGCGTCGTCAGGTAATATTTCATTTTCGGTTTTTCAGATATTCGCTGGTCGCTTCCGCGAGGATGTCTTTCAGGGGGACGCCGGATTCGGTGGCGATTCGACGCGCGTCGTCATATTCGGGGGCGAATCCGTTTTCGCCGATTTTCACCCGGACATTGCCGTGAGGCGTCGTCACCTCCCGCCATTCCCGCGTCTGGACACGGCGTTCCGCGCTATAAAAGCGTACCCCGAGGGTTGTTGTTTCGCGGAACAAAAGCGCCACCATTTCCTCCCGCTTTTCCGGCGCCGCGATCACCTGCAAAATCACGCCGGGGCGGCCCTTTTTCATTTGCGCCGGCAGCAGAAGCGCATCGAGCGCGCCCGCTTCGAGCAGTTTTTCCGCGGCATACGCGATCACCTGAGGCGAGGCGTCATCGATATTGGCTTCGATCACCGAAACGGTCGTCGTCTCGCGAGCGTCGGACGCTTCGCCGATCATGACCCGCACTACATTCGCGTGTTCGGGAAAATCGCGGTCGCCGGCGCCGTAACCAGTGGCGCGAACTTTCATTGCCGGCATGAAGCCAAAATCTTCGGCGAGAGTCGAAAGGATTGCCGCCCCAGTAGGCGTTGTGAGTTCGAGCGCCGGACCACGCGCATACA
>Ga0070680_100001307_pt1 | contig 18031 bp, 11 predicted proteins | sample KBSC73BmetaG_FD_64672 | JGI IMG/M metagenome (GOLD analysis project Ga0070680, IMG submission 64672) | Corn rhizosphere microbial communities from Kellogg Biological Station, Michigan, USA - KBS C7-3B metaG | ecosystem: Host-associated > Plants > Roots > Rhizosphere | place: USA: Michigan...
TGGTAGTTGCGCTTGATCTCGGCTTCGACCTGCGGATCGCCGTCGGGCTTCGGCGCGATGTCCGCCGCCTGAGCGGCCGCTGCAATCGTGTCCGGCGCAGGGCGTCCGGCCGCCCAGAGCGTGTCATGGAACATGGCGAAACGGCCGAGCTTCGATGCTTCCAGCGATAGGCGCGCCGCGGTGACGCTGTCGGGCCCCAGGATCGGCAGCTCGCGATAGACCACCCGAAGGCCCTTGTTCTCCTGAAGCAGCCGGTCGACGCTCGGATTGCTCGCCTTGCAATAGGGGCAGGCGTAGTCGAAGAATTCGACCAGCGTGACCTCGGGCTTTGCGGCACCCTTCCATGAGCTTGCGAAGGGCGTTTCGATCGCCGCACGGTTAGCGGCGAGCACCGGCGCATATTGCGCGTCCTTGAGCGCATCGACGGCGTCCGACAGGATTTTGGGATCGGCGAGCAGGCCTTGCCGGACGATCCGGCTGCTCAGCACGTCAGGCAGCGCGAACAGCAGGATCGCCGCCGTCAGCAGCGACCCGATGACTCCGCCTGCGATTGCCGGGACCAAAACGCTGCGCCGCCCGCCTGGCGCAATCTCACCACTCACTCGTTTCCGTCTTTCCTGTATCGCTTGTCTTTCTTGGCGAGCTCGGCGCGGGATACCATGGCGATGTCCTGGGCGCGAAGATAGTCCGGAGTTCCGGGCTGAATGCCCTTCATCGCCAACTGGGCGCTTGCCAGTGCCATTTTCGGATCGTCCTGGAGATTGCTGCGCTCTGCGGTCGCGAGCGACGCCCGGGCCTGGTCGCCCTCGCGGTCGTAGATGATCCCTAGTTCGTACCACGCGAACGGATCCTCATTGTCGCGGTTTACGGCGACCTTCAGGATCTGCTTGGCTTCCTGGAAATTCTTGGGATCGTTCGTCTCGACCAGCGCATGGCCGAGCATGGCCGCGATCAGCGGAGCGTCGCCCGAGAGTTTCGTCGCTTCGCGCAGGGGCGGGACCGCGTCCTTGGGCTTTCCGTCCTCGAGCAACATCTGGCCCTTGAGCTCGAGGAAGAACGGGTCGTGCGGGTCAATGGCGAGCAAGGCGTCAGCCTCGGCCTCGGCCTTATCGGGATAGGCGCCGAGATGGTAGGCATAGGCACGGGCATAATGGGCCGGAATGCTCTGGTCGCTTTCCGGATATCTCAGCACCGCCTGCTTCGGATCGACGAACCCGAGCAACTTCGCCTTCACTCGCTCGAACCGCGCTTCGAGCTGCGGATCGATCGGCTTGTTCCACGCCGGGTCGCTCGACAGTTTCTGATGGAGAGCCTCGATCCGTTCGGAGTTCAGCGGGTGGTCGCGATCGAAACTGTCCTTCGAGTAGACCGCGAGCCGGTATTCCTCGTTCTGCAGCTTGTTGAAGAACTGCAGAATGCCCTTCCCGCTGATCCCCGCTTTCGAAAGCAGGCGCGCGCCCGTCGCATCGGCGGTGCTTTCCTGGCCGCGCGTGAAGGCAAGCAGGTCGCCAATCGCCGCGCGCTGGCCGGCCATCATGATTCCCATCGCCGCGTCACCGGCGCCTGCGGCCATCGCTGCGACTCCGAGCACGAGTGAAAGGATGCTGATGCCGGTCGCGTGCTTCTCGCCCTCGCCGCTCCGGATCGAGTCGCCGGCGATCACGTGGCCAAGCTCGTGCGCGACGACGCCCTGGACCTGGTTCACGTTGTCCGCGGCTTCGATCAGGCCCGACTGGAGGTAGACGGTCTGGCCCTGCGACACGAAGGCGTTGATCTCCGGGTCGTTGAGAAGCACGACCTTGACGCTCTTCGGATCGAGCCCGCCGGCCTTGATCAAGGGCACCGACATGTCCTTGAACAGCAGCTCGGTCTCGGTGTCGCGAAGGACCTGAGGACCCGAATCGTCCTGTGCCGCAGCGGGTTGCCAGCCCGCGAATGCCAGCGTGAGCGCGAGCATAAGCAAGCGCGCGAGGCGGGTAACCGGCGACTTCATCGGCCGCCGATTACCACTTTCCGCGCTGAACGCGGGATGAAAAATGCAGCCGCTGCGGCGGCTTGCAGGAAGTTAACCGAAGGTTCGCTGCCACCAGCCGCGGCGCGGTTCGCCGCCCGCCTCGTCCGCCGTATCGTTGTTTGCCGCAGGAACAGCCGCAGCGCCTTCGCCCTCGGCTTCGGCAGTTTCGGGCTTGGCCTTGGCTTTCGTCCGGCGCTTGGCTGCCGGCTTCGCGCGCGGAGCCGCCTGATCAGCCGTTTCGGCCGGCGGCGCTTCGGGAGGGGCGGGCTCCTCCACGGTCACCTCCGCTTGCGCCGCGGCCTTCTTCGACCGACTCCGCTTGGGCTTGGGCTGCGGTTCCTCGGCGACCGCGGTTTCCGCAATCGGCGGCTCCTCGTCGACCGGGCGCTCGATCATCGGCGAGCTTTCGGGTTCGATCACCGGCTCGCCCGGCTGCTCGCTGCTCGCTTCAGCGCCCTTCCTGCCACGGCGCCTGCGGCGGCGCTTGCCGGCTTCGGCCTTCTCCGTGGGTTCTCCGGCATGCTCGGCCGGCTCTTCCTCTGCGGCTGATTCGGGCTGGCTTCCGGGACGGGCGGTTTCGCCTTCCGCGCCCTCGCGGCGCCCACGTCCGCGGCCACCGCGGCGGCGGCGGCGGCGGCGACGCCCCTGGCGTTCGCCTTCCTCTCCGCCCTCGCGATCTTCACCGCGGGGCTCCGCCTCTTCCTCGTCCTCTTCCTCTTCGTCCTCGAGCGTGATCTCGACGGTATCGTCGTCGTCTTCGTACACGGGTGCAGCCTCGATCCGCGGCGCGGCGACCGGCCGCGCGCCGGAGCTCTCGACCGTCATTCGCGCGCCTTCGAAGCTCTCGTCGATCAGGACCTCGATCGAGACCCCGTAACGCTGCTCGATATCGGCGAGCTCGGCGCGCTTCTTGTTGAGCACGTAGACACCTGCCTCCTTGCCGGCGCGCAGCAGGATGCGATCGCCGCGGCCGCGCGTCGCCTCGTCCTCGATGATCCTCAGCGCCGAGAGCCCGGCCGATGCGGCGGTGCGCATGAGGCCCGTGCCTTCGCAGTGCGGGCACGGCTTCGTCGACGCTTCGAGCACGCCCGTCCTCAGGCGCTGCCGGCTCATCTCCATCAGTCCGAAGCTGGAAATCCGGCCGACCTGGATTCGGGCGCGGTCGTTCTTCAGCGCGTCCTTCATCGCCTTCTCGACTTTGCGGACGTGGCTCGACTGCTCCATGTCGATGAAGTCGATGACGATCAGCCCGGCCATGTCGCGCAGCCTCAGCTGCCGAGCGATTTCCTGCGCGGCTTCGAGGTTAGTGTTGAACGCGGTCTGCTCGATATTGTGCTCGCGGGTCGAACGGCCCGAATTGATGTCGATGGATACCAGCGCCTCGGTCGGGTTGATCACCAGGTAGCCGCCGGACTTCAGCTGCACGATCGGCTGGTACATGGCGCTGAGCTGGTCCTCTACACCGTAGCGCTGGAACAGTGGCGTCGTTTCGGTGTGCAGCTTCACCCGGCGCACATGGCTCGGCATCAGCAGCTTCATGAAGCCGCGCGCCTGCTTGTAGCCCTCCTCGCCCTCGACGATCACTTCGTCGATCTCGCGATGGTAGAGGTCGCGGATCGCGCGCTTGATGAGGTCGCTGTCGCGATAGATCAGCGCCGGCGCAGTGCTGGACAGCGTGCGCTCGCGGATTTCGTCCCAGAGCCTGGCGAGATAATCGAAGTCGCGCTTGATCTCGGTTTTGGTCCGCGACAGGCCGGCGGTTCGAACAATGAGCCCCATGGTGGAGGGGAGCTTAAGATCCGCCATGATCGATTTCAGGCGGCTCCGGTCAGCGCCGTTGGAGATCTTGCGCGAAATTCCGCCGCCGTGGCTCGTGTTCGGCATCAGCACGCAATAGCGGCCGGCAAGGCTCAGATAAGTGGTCAGCGCGGCGCCCTTATTGCCGCGCTCCTCCTTCACCACCTGGACGAGAAGCACCTGTCGGCGCTGGATCACATCCTGGATCTTGTACCGGCGGCGCAGCGCCTGGCGCTTCTTGCGAAGCTCGTCTGCGGCAGATTCGTCGACCGGCGATCGGTCCGACCCGGTCCCAGCCTCGGACGTCGCCGCGTCCGCGACGTCCATATCGTCCGGCTCTTCCTCGGGCTGGTCGTCGTGCTCGCCGCCGTCGAGCTCGGCTGCCCGAAGCCGTTCCTCTTCGGCGGCATGCTCGGCTTCCTCGCGCAGCAGCGCTTCGCGGTCGGCCTTGGGGATCTGATAATAATCGGGGTGGATTTCGCTGAACGCCAGGAAGCCGTGGCGATTGCCGCCGTAGTCGATGAACGCCGCCTGGAGCGACGGTTCTACCCTGGTGACCTTGGCGAGATAGATATTGCCTTTGAGCTGTTTGTGCTCAGCGGATTCGAAGTCAAACTCCTCGATCCGGTTTCCCTTGACTACGGCAACCCGGGTCTCCTCCGGGTGGCGCGCATCGATAAGCATGCGCATGGACATTGAAATTTCTCCAGGCGCGGCGCTCGAGCGTTCTTTCGCTCCGCCGCGCGATAATTTGGGCCTCGCCGCCGGCGTACTTGCCGGGGGCGATGGCGGGATGACTGAAATGCGTGTCTGCTCGGCCCGCCATCCCGCGGCAGTGCGCAGGGAACGCCGCTTCACCGAAGAGCGGTAGAAGGGCAGTCTGTGGCGTCATTCGAGCGTCAACCTCGTGGAGCCGCGGTTCGTCGCACCGTCCGCAGCATGAATTCCCCGGCATTGCGCCGAAGATCGCCCGCGAGTTAGCATCGCGGAGTCGGCCCCGCAACCACCGTTGGCTTTTCTTCCGGCAGGAGTGACAGCGGCCGAGCCGCTGCTATTTGATTCGGGAGATGATCAGCGCGAGCACGCTCTCCGACCGCCAGGGACTGTGGGCATTCGTCCTCGGTGTCGTGGCGGTTACCGGCGGCGTGCTCCTTCACATCCCGATGTTTCTGATGGGGCGCCACAACCATTTCATCCTTTATGGGATGCCGATCGGCTGGGACATGATCGCCGGCATGGTCGCGATCATCGGCGGCATCGGAATCGCCGCTTACGGCCTCTTGCCGAGAGACATCGCCGGCCAGATTGCAGCGTCGCAGGAAATCGTCGTCTCGCCACCCGAGGATGCGCCACTCGGCTGGGCGCACTGGACGCTAATGGGCGTGCTCGTCATCGCGCTTGTCATCGACATCATGAAGCCCGCCACGCTCGGCTTCGTACTTCCCGGAATGATGACCGAATATCATGTCGACAAGGCAACCGTATCGCAGTTTCCCTTCTCGGCGCTGGTCGGAACCGTCATCGGGTCGGTGCTGTGGGGCGTCCTCGCCGACATCTACGGCCGCAAGGCCTCGATCCTTCTTGCCGCAGTGATGTTCGTCGGAACGTCGATCTGCGGCGCGATGCCGTCGCTCGCGTGGAACGTTGGCATGTGCTTCCTGATGGGTGTCGCGGCCGGCGGAATGCTTCCCGTCACTTATGCGCTCCTCGCCGAAATGATGCCGAGCAGGCATCGCGGCTGGGCGCTTGTGCTGGTCGGCGGCCTTGGCGCGGTCGGCGGCTACTTCGCGGCGAGCGGCTTCTCCGCTCTACTCCAGCCCTTCTTCGGCTGGCGCATCCTGTGGCTTCTCAACCTGCCGACGGGCCTGACGTTGGTATTGCTCGGAGCATTCATTCCCGAATCCGCGAAGTTCCTGCTCGCCCGCGGGCGCGGCAACGAAGCTCGGCTGGTGATGGAAAGGTTCGGCTCAAAGGCGCACAAGATCCGCGCCACGCAAGAGGCGTCTGCGCGCAAAGAGGTCGTTCAGCTGACGGGGGCAGCCTTGGCCGGGAAGCTTGTCGCCCTCAGCCTGGCCGCGATCTGTTTCGGGCTGATCTACTTCGGGTTGCTGCTTTGGCTTCCCGACGACCTCGTCTCCAAGGGCTACAGTGTTGCAGTCTCGAGCAGGCTGCTCGCGGAAAGCGCGCTGATCGCCTTCCCAACGACGTTCGTCGTCGCCTTCACCTACAGCGCTTGGAGCAGCAAATGGTCGATTGTGGCCTCGCTTGGGGTCACCATCCTCGGGCTGCTTGGAGTGTTGCAGCTCGAGCTGACCCGCAGCGGCAGCCCGGTCATCCCCGTAGCGTTGCTGATCATCGGCACCAACGGCCTGATCGCGATGCTCCTCCCCTATGCGGCGGAGAGCTTTCCACTTCGAATCCGCGGCCGGACCACCGGCGTCGTGGCGGCATGCACCAAGGCCGGCGGGATGTTTGCGCAGTTGCTCGCGCTGTTCGCCCTGGTGCCGGCTCTCAGCCTTGTGGCGGTGGCGATCGTCGTTCCGACGGTGACTGCGCTCATCCTTGTCGCGCTGTTCGGAAAGGAAACGCGCGGCCGCGACCTTCGCGATCTGGATCCTGAGGGGCAGGTGTTTGCCTCTACGGGCCTTTAGGTTCGCACCCGCGGCGCATTCGGCCTTTGCGCTGCTTCAACCTCCCCTATAGCAGCGCGAATCGTGGAGAAGGCTTCGACCCTGCTGATGTTCGGCGCAACGGGCGATCTTGCCCGGCGCATGCTTCTTCCGTCCCTGTACGGGCTCGATTCGGACGGCCTTCTTCCAGCCAATCTCAGGATCGTCGGCACGGCGCGCACCGAGCTGGATGACAATGCTTTCCGCGAGCGCGCCGATGCCGCGCTCAAGGAACATCTGACTCGCGGCTTCTATTCCGAGGGAGTGGCGCGGCGCTTCCTCGAGCGGCTTCATTACGTCGCGGCCGACATCAACGATCCCAAGTCTTTCGACCGGCTGCGGGAGACGATCGGCGATCCGTGCCACGGAGTCGCCATCTTCCTTTCCACGGCGCCATCTTTGTTCAAGCCGACCATCGATGGGCTGGAAGCGGCCGGGCTTGCCTGTCCGACGGTTCGGATGGCGCTCGAAAAGCCGCTGGGATCGGACCTCGAATCGAGCCGCGAAGTGAATGACGCCGTCGCCGCGGCATTCCCCGAGGACCGCACGTTTCGGATCGACCACTATCTCGGCAAAGAGACGGTCCAGAACCTGCTCGCGCTGCGCTTCGCCAATTCGATGTTCGAGCCGCTGTGGAACAGCGCCCACATCGAGCATGTCCAGATCACGGTCGCCGAGACCATCGGAGTGGAGGGGCGCGGCGATTATTACGACCAGGCCGGCGCGCTCCGCGACATGGTCCAGAATCACATGCTCCAGCTGGTCTCGCTGGTGGCGATGGAGCCGCCGACCGACTTCAACGCGACGGCCGTGCGCGACGAGAAAGTGAAGGTGCTTCGCGCGCTTCGTCCGATCACTGCCGATGACGTGGAAGAGAATTGCGTGACGGGCCAGTACACGCGGGGTGCGATCGAGGGCGAGCCCGTGCCCGGCTACGGCGAAGAAATCGGCCACGCGAGCGACACGGAAACTTTCGTCGCACTGAAGGCGAATATCGACAATTGGCGGTGGAAAGGCGTTCCTTTTTACCTGCGCACCGGCAAGCGCATGCCGATGCGCGAGTCAGAAATCTTCATCCAGTTTCGTGATGTGCCTTATTCGATTTTCGCGTCACGCGGAGCGACGACCAAGCCCAACAAGCTGATCATCGGACTGCAGCCCGAGGAAAGCATCGAGCTTCGGCTCATGGCCAAGACTCCGGGGCTCGATCGGGAGGGCGTACGCCTCCGCGAAATTCCGCTCGACATCGGTCTCGCCAATGCGTTCAGCGAGTACCGGCGCCGGATCGCCTACGAGCGATTGCTGCTCGACCTCATCGAGGGCGACCCGACGCTGTTCGTGCGCCGCGACGAGGTGGAGGCGCAATGGGCGTGGATCGACCGCATTCGCGCTGCATGGGCGGAAAGAGGAGTCAGTCCAAAACCCTACGCCGCCGGGACGTGGGGCCCGTCGGCGGCCATCGCGCTTACCGAGCGTGACGGCGTCACCTGGCACGAATAAGGCAAGCGCAATGGCCCTCAATACGATGGCGGCTTGCAGCCGCGTGACGCCGGACCATCTCGACGCGGAAGATGCGGTCGGTCTCGACGAATTCCTGAAAGGAGGAAGCCGATCGCACGATGCGGCCAGCACTTGCACTTTTCGTGGTACCGCTAACAGTAATCAGATGATGACGGAGCTGATCGGCCTGGACGTTCCGAAGGCGTCGTTTACCACGCGGACGGACCCGAATGACGCGGAGACGGGTGCCTCGACGATGCTCGCGACCATCGAAATGGAACAAGCGTGACCAGGATCGCCGTTGCCGATGTCGGCGGCACGCATGTCCGCTTCGCCATGGCCGAGATCGAGGGCGGGCAGGTCGCTCGGCTGAGCGACCCGGTCACCCTCAACACGTCCGAGCATGGCAGCTTCCAGCTCGCCTGGCAGGAATTCGGCCGCCGGGCAGGGATCGATTTGCCCAACGAACTCGCGGTGGCGTTCGCCGGCCCCGTCGGCGGCGATCTTCTGAAGCTGACCAACAACCCGTGGGTGATCCGGCCGGCGCTGATCAAGGAACGGCTCGGAGTCGACCGGTACACGATCGTCAACGACTTCGGCGCGGTGGCGCATGCGGTCGCAACGCTTGGAAGTTCGGACTTCCGTCATTTGTGCGGTCCCGCTCGGCCGCTGCCCCGCGAAGGCGTCGTCAGCATTGTCGGTCCGGGCACCGGCCTCGGAGTCGCCGCGCTGGTGATGAAAGGCGACAGCTACGAAGTGATTGAGACCGAGGGAGGGCACGTCGACTTCGCCCCGCTGGACGCGCTCGAGGACCGGATCCTGGTTGAGCTCCGGCGCGGCTTCCGCCGGGTCTCGGTCGAACGGATCGCTTCGGGCCGCGGCCTGTGGAACCTCTACGAGGCGCTCGGCACGATCGAGGGCAAGGGCCTGGTGTTCCGCAATGAAAAAGAGTTGTGGGCAGCCGCGCTGGAAGGAAAGGACAGCCTTGCCAACGCGGCGCTCGACCGGCTGTGCCTCACGCTCGGAGCGGTTGCCGGAGACATGGCGCTGGCGCAGGGCGCGTCGGCTGTGGTGATCGCCGGGGGTGTCGGACTGAGGCTCGCCGACATCCTTCCGCAATCGGGCTTTCACGACCGCTTCATCGCCAAGGGTCGTTTCGAGCGGCGGATGGACGAAATGCCGGTCAAGCTCATCACCCATCCGCAGCCAGGCCTGATCGGCGCGGCCGCCGCTTTCGCCAAGGAGCACGGATGAACATCGACGAGATCATGCGCTCGGCGCAGATCATCCCGGTGCCGGTGCCTGCACGCCTAATTTCCTGTTAACCATCGTCGCGTGATACTAATGCGTTGCGGGTCAATAGGTTGGTCATGACGTCACTGTTCGGCAAGAAAGGCGCGATCGCCGGCGCGGCTGCGGCTGCAGTCGCAGCGTGCGCGCTGCTGTTCGTCTTCGCCGGGCGCAGCGGCGCGGCGGCCCAGTCGAGCCTGACGGTCAACGTCCCGCCGCCGGTGGCCGATACGATCTACGGGGCTCCAGAAGCACGTGGCCGGCCGATTGTCGTCATCGACCCGGGCCACGGCGGGCGCGACCCAGGCGCAACCAGCGTCTCCGGCCAAGTCGTCGAAAAGGATCTCACGCTAGCGCTCGCTAGGGAGCTCCGCGACGATCTCGTGAAACGCGGGCGAGTTCGGGTCGCGATGACCCGCGACGACGACCGCTATCTCAGTCTCGATGATCGCGCAGTCGTGGCGAGGCGGCTCAATGCCGCGATGTTCGTCTCGCTCCACATGGACAGCGCGCCGAACCCATTCGCCCGCGGCGCGACGATTTACTCGCTGTCCGACGTCGCTTCCGATGAGGAAGCCGCACGCCTCGCGGCGTCGGAAAACCGCGGCGCCGGCGCCGACAGGTCCGACGGCTCGGTCGAATCGATGCTCTCCGATCTCGCGATGCAGGCGCAGATGAGCGTGTCGGCGGATCTTGCGGCGCGGCTGGTCGACAAGTCGGCGGGCCGGTTCGAGCTTCGGCCGAGACCGCACCAGTTCGCCTCCTTCTGGGTGCTGCGCCGCGCCGAGGCTCCGGCCGTATTGTTCGAGGCGGGCTATATCAGCAACGCCGACGACGAGGTGCTCCTGCGCTCGCCCGACCAGCGGGCCAAGATCGCGCTTGCGCTTGCCCAGGCGATCGAGACCGAGGTTGCAGTCCGGTCGCGGCATTAAGCTGCATTAACTGGCTTTTCGCACAAGATGCGACCCGCTAGACGCATCTTCGAATGAAGTTCGAGCGTCTGACTTCTCCCGGGTGGCAGCTTCCCGACCTCGTCGCCTTCAACAACAGGGTGCACGAGTGGGTTGATCCGTGGTGGGCGCGCTGGTGGGTCCGGTGGATCAGCTGGGCGATTGCCGCCCTGTTCGTGCTCGTTGCCGCGATGTGGATCTACTTCGCGGCCGGCCTTCCGTCGGCCAAGACCCTGCTGGCCTATCAGCCGCCGCTGCCGACCAACATCCGCGGGTACGACGGCGACCCGGTCCAGACCTTCGCGCGCGAGCGGCGGGTCGATCTCACCTACGACGAATATCCGCCACTGCTCGTCCACGCATTCATCTCGGCGGAGGACAAGGATTTCTTCCACCACCACGGGATCGATTACACCGGAACGATCAAGGCCGTCTTCAACTACACCACCCATATCGGGCGCGGCGGCCGTGTGCCGGGCGGTTCGACCATCACCCAGCAGGTTGCGAAATATCTTCTGCGCGACAGCAGCTACAATGTCGGACGCAAGGCGCGCGAGGCGATCCTCGCCTTCCGTCTCGAGGATACGCTGACCAAGCAGCAGATCCTCGAGCTCTATCTCAATTCGATTTTCCTCGGACGCAATGCCTACGGGGTGCAGGCGGCTGCCCGGGCTTACTTCGACAAGGACGTCGATGAGCTGACTCTGCCCGAAGCCGCCTATCTCGCGATCCTGCCCAAGGCGCCGTCCAACTACGATCCGGTGCGGGCGACGCAGAAGGCGCTCGGCCGCCGCAACTATGTCCTGCGCGAGATGTACCGCAACGGCTACATCACCGAGGATCAGTGGCATTCGGCGGCGACGAGTCCGCTCGATACCATCCGCTACGGGAGCAATGAGAAATTCCGCCAGCAGGGCGGCTATTTCATGGAGGAGGTCCGGCGCGAGCTGATCAGCAAGTTCGGCGAGGAAGCGAAGGACGGGCCGAACAGCCTTTACGCGGGCGGCCTATGGGTTCGGAGTTCGATGGACCCGAAAATGCAGGACCCCGCGGCCGAGGCGCTGCGCGACGGGCTCGTCAAGTTCGGCGGCAACGCCGGCTGGAAGGACCTCGGCATCAAAATCGATGTTTCCAGGGACTGGGCCGCGCAGCTCGACGGCGCCGCGGTCGGCACCGGTTATCCCGATTGGCTGAAGGCCGTGGTTCTGTCGAAGAGCGGCGGCGCGGCAACCATCGGATTCACAAACGGCTCTACCGGCGCGCTGCCCGCGTCGGGAGCCGCGATGCCGGTGCGCGGCGTCGGCGGCAGCGCCTTCGACGCGCTACAGCCGGGAATGGTAGTCATCGTCAAGCAGACCGCCCCCGGCAATTATCAGCTGAAATCGGTGCCGGCGATTTCCGGCGGCATGCTGGTCGAGGAAGTCCATACCGGACGCGTGCTCGCGATGCAGGGCGGCTTCGACGTCGTCGGATCGCCTTACAACCGTGCAATCCAGGCGCTTCGCCAGCCGGGATCGGCGTTCAAGCCGATTGTCTATGTGACCGCCCTCCAGAACGGCTTCACGCCCGCGACGATCGAGCTCGATGCGCCTTACTGCATCGACCAGGGGCCGGGGCTGCCGCAGAAGTGCTTCGTCAACTTCGATCACCGCTCGGCGGGACCGCACACCCTCCGCTGGGGCCTCGAACAATCGCGCAACCTGATGACCGTCCGAGCCGCGGCGAACATCGGAATGCCAAAGATCACCGACACGGCGCGCAAGCTCGGCGTCGGCGATTACCCCAATTACCTGTCGATCGCGCTCGGCGCGGGCGACACAACCGTGCTTCGGCTGACCAACGCCTATGCGATCCTCGCCAACCAGGGGCGCGACGTGAAGCCGACGACGATCGATTATGTCCAGGACCGCAACGGCAAGGTCATCTACCGGACCGACAACCGCTGCGCGCTGATGGGCAATTGCGATGCGCCCGACTGGGACGGCGGCCCGATGCCGCGGCCGCCAGGCCGGACCCGGCAGCTGGTTGACCCGATGGCGGCGTTCCAGATGGTCCACGTGATGGAAGGCGTCATCATCCGCGGCACCGCGACCGTCCTCCACGATCTCAACCGGCCGCTTTTCGGCAAGACCGGCACGACCAACGGACCGACCAACGTATGGTTTGTCGGTGGCACTCCGGACATCGTCGCCGGGGTCTATGTGGGCTACGACAATCCCAAGCCGATGGGCGGATGGGCGCAGGGCGGGCGGATCTCTGCTCCGATCTGGAAGGAATGGGCGCAGACCGCGCTTAAGGACGTTCCGAAGGTGCCGTTCGTTGCGCCGCCGGGCATCCGCTGGGTGCGGATCGACCGGGCCAGCGGGAAGCCGGTGTTCGGGGAATTCCCGACGAACGACAATGAGGCCCAGGCGCCGGTCATCTGGGAGGCGTTCCAGCCGCAAACCGAAGCGGTCCAGAGCGGCCGAAGCACGCTTGGCGATCCCTATAGTCCTGGATACCTCCAGCTATGGGAGCAGCAGGCTCAGCAGTCGCAGCAATCGAGCCAGCAGCAGCCCTCGCCAAGCCAGCCGCCGAAGCCGTCTGTACCTGCCGCAACGGCGCCTGAGCCAAAGCCCGGCTTGCCAACCCAGAACGCAGTCCAGTAGCGCTCTCCCGCGAGAGGTTCGAACATGCGCGCCGAGGCGCAGACTCATATCGATCAGATCAATGCCGCGACCGCGCTTCTGCGCCGGTTCCTCGACTGGGACCGGGCGCTGAAGCGTCTCGATGAACTGAACGCGAAGGTCGAGGACCCAACGCTGTGGAATGATCCCAAGGCCGCTCAGGACGTGATGCGCGAACGGCGCCGGCTGGACGAGGCGATCGGCGCGACGCGCACGCTTGAGCGCGAGCTGGCCGATACGTCCGAGCTGATCGAGCTCGCCGAGAGCGAAGGCGACGTGGCGCTGGTCGACGACGCGATCCGAAGCCTCGCCGAGCTCGCCGAACGCGCCGAGCGGGACAAGGTCGCGGCGCTCCTCGCGGGCGAGGCCGACGCGAACAGCGCGTATATCGAGATCAACGCTGGCGCCGGCGGCACCGAGAGCCAGGACTGGGCCGAAATGCTGATGCGCATGTACACGCGCTGGGCCGAGCGGCACGGCTTCAAGGTCGAGATGATCGACCACCATTCGGGTGAGCAAGCGGGGATCAAGTCGGCGACGATCCTGGTCAAGGGCGAGAACGCATACGGCAATCTCAAGACCGAGAGCGGCGTTCACCGGCTGGTGCGCATCAGCCCCTACGATGCCAACGCCCGCCGCCACACCAGTTTCTCGAGCGTGTGGGTCTATCCCGAGGTTGACGAGGACATCGACATCCAGGTCGAGGAGAAGGACCTGAGGATCGATACCTATCGCTCGTCAGGCGCGGGCGGGCAGCACGTCAACACGACCGACAGCGCGGTCAGGATCACCCACATCCCCACCGGAATCGTCGTGGCCTGCCAGAACGAGCGCTCGCAGCACAAGAACCGCGCCTCGGCCATGAAGCAATTGAAGGCGAGGCTGTACGAGGCCGAGCTTCAGAAACGCGAAGCCGAGGCGGACGCCGCCAATGCCGCGAAGACGGATATCGGCTGGGGCCACCAGATCCGATCCTACGTGCTCCAGCCGTATCAGCTGGTGAAGGACCTGCGCACCGGCGTGACGTCGACCTCGCCTGGTGACGTGCTCGACGGCGATCTCGATCGCTTCATGGCCGCTGCGTTGTCCCAGAGGGTGACCGGGGAGACGGTCGAGGTCGAGGATGTCGAATAGGGCCGCCCCGATAGCGGCTCTTCTCTTGCTATCGTGCCGGGCCCAGCCGGCCCAACCCCATTTCCCAAGTGCGCACCGGGATGTCGCGCCGATCGTTGGCGACACATTTTCGACCGAAGACGCGCGCGACCGGCTCGGCGAGGCGGAGGAGGTCATGCAGCTTGCCGGCGTTCGGTCCGGCATGTGGGTCGCGGACGTGGGCGCGGGGCAGGGCTATTATACCGTCCGGCTGGCGCGGGTGGTCGGCGCCAGCGGCAGGGTGCTCGCCGAGGATATCGTTCCCCAGGTGACCGACCAGCTGAGCGACCGTGTGCAGCGCGAGCGGCTCGACAATGTCGCGATCCGGCTCGGCACCCCCGACGACCCGCAGCTGCCGGCGCGGACCTTCGACCGGATCTTCCTCGTCCACATGTATCACGAGGTCGCCTCGCCCTACGCATTCCTGTGGCACATGCGCGAGGGGCTGAAGCCGAACGGCTTCGTCGTGGTCGTCGATGCCGATCGTCCCGTCAGCAGGCACGGGATGCCGCCGCAGCAGCTCAAATGTGAGTTTGCCGCGCTGAACATGATCCCCGTCAAGTCAACGATGCTGACCGGGCGCGAGGCCTATTTCATGGCATTCCGGATTGCCGGGCCGCGCCCGGCGCCGCAGGCGATCAAGCCCTGCCGCGATTAGAGGTAGCCGAGTCCCCTCAGGCTCGTGCACTCGGCGCCGGCGAAGACCAGATGATCGACGACCCGGCAATCTAACGCTTCCGCGGCGGTGGCGAGCCGGCGAGTGACGCGGAAATCGGACTCGCTTGGCCGCGGATCGCCGCTCGGGTGATTGTGCGCCAGCAAGATGGCTGCGCTTCCGTGGCGAGCGGCATCGAGGATGATCCGGCGCAGGGGAAAATCGACGCCGCACGCGTCCCCATCGTGACGCGATACGTGCAGGCAACGAGACTCACCGTCGAGATGAGCGACCCACAGGCTTTCGTTGGACGGGTCTTGTTCGGAGAAGCACGAGGAGAAGAACTGGCGTGCGGTCGCGGGCTGGTCCAGCTTCGTCGGGATTTCGGCACGCTGATATCGCACGCCCTTGGGTTAACGAAAGATAGTGGCGCAGACGACATGAAGCGTGTCGGCTCCGGACGCTAAGTCCCGCCATTATGAACATAGGGGGGAAGGAGGCCGGCACCGCGTAAATCGCGGATGCGCTCAAAAAGCCGACGCCAACCCCTTCACAAGCGGCGAAATAGGATTATATCGGCTTCATCCTAACATATCGGCTCTGGCCGCACGGTGTCGTGCGCCCGGGGCTTTTCCCGTCCTCTCCGGGACAGGGTCCGAGTTGGCGCACGGACCGAACGCATTGGAGAGGGGAAGCGGGGCAGCGCTCCAGACATGATCCGGCCGAGGCCGGGAAACAAGGCGGGAGCGCTTTTTACGCGCGGTCCCGCGTAGCGCAGGGAATCACATGGCCACCAAAGCGATCGACGCACCTCGCAAGACGACCGGCGGGGCGAAAGTGAAGCAGCGGCGAATCCGCAAGATCTTCGGCAACATCCACGAAATTTCGGAAATGCCGAACCTCATCGAGGTTCAGCGCGAAAGCTATGAGCAGTTCCTCCGCTCCGACAAGAAGACCGGCTATGTCTCCGGGCTTGAGAAGACGCTTCGTTCGGTCTTCCCGATCATGGATTTCGCGGGGACCGCGCACCTCGACTTCGATCACTATGAGCTCGAAGAGCCGAAGTACGACGTCGACGAGTGCCGGCAGCGCGGCCTCACCTACGCCGCGCCGATGCGCGTCACGCTGCGCCTGACCACCTTCGAGATCGATCCGGAGACCGAGGCCAAGTCGGTCATCGATATCAAGGAACAGGATGTCTACATGGGCGACATGCCGCTCATGACGATGAACGGCACCTTCATCATCAACGGCACCGAGCGCGTGATCGTCAGCCAGATGCACCGCAGCCCCGGCGTGCTGTTCGACCACGATCGCGGCAAGACCCACGCATCCGGCAAATATCTCTTTGCAGCGCGCGTGATCCCTTATCGCGGCAGCTGGCTCGACTTCGAGTTCGACGCCAAGGACATCGTCAACGTCCGCATTGACCGCAAGCGCAAGCTGCCGGTCACTGCGCTGCTGCACGCGCTCGGCATGACGAGCGAAGAGATCCTCAACACCTTCTACAGCACGATCGTCTACGAGCGCGGCAAGAACGGCTGGCAGATCCCCTACGTCGCCGAGGCGTGGCGCGGGCAAAAGCCGACGCACGATGTCGTCGACGCCAAGACGGGCGAAGTGGTCTTCCAGGCGAACGAGAAGATTACGCCGCGCCGCGCCAATCAGGCGGCGAAGGACGGGCTCAAGAACCTCATCATCCCCACCGAGGAAATCTTCGGCCGCTATTCCGCGCACGACCTCATCAACGAGAAGACCGGCGAGATTTACATCGAGGCCGGCGACGAGGTCAGCGAGGAGAATCTGGCGAAGCTCGACGCTGCGGGCGTCAAGACGCTCGAGCTGCTCGATATCGACTTCGTCAACACGGGTCCGTGGATCCGCAATACGCTGAAGGCCGACAAGAGCGAGGACGGCGACAGCGCGCTCGCCGACATCTATCGCGTGATGCGCCCCGGCGAGCCGCCGACCCGCGAGACGGCGGATGCGCTCTTCTACGGGCTGTTCTTCGATCCCGAGCGCTACGACCTGTCGGCCGTCGGCCGGGTGAAGCTGAACATGCGCCTCGGCCTCGACGTAGAGGACACGGTGACGACGCTGCGCAAGGAAGACATCCTCGCGGTCGTCCAGGAGCTGGTGAACCTAAAGGACGGCAAGGGCGAGATCGACGACATCGATAACCTCGCCAACCGCCGCGTCCGCTCGGTCGGCGAACTCCTAGAAAATCAGTATCGCGTCGGCCTCCTGCGCATGGAGCGCGCGGTCAAGGAGCGCATGAGCAGCGTCGACGTCTCGACGGTCATGCCGAACGACCTCATCAACGCCAAGCCGGCGGTCGCCGCGGTGCGTGAGTTCTTCGGGTCCTCGCAGCTGTCACAGTTCATGGACCAGACGAACCCGCTCTCCGAGGTCACCCACAAGCGCCGCGTCTCGGCGCTCGGGCCGGGCGGCCTCACCCGCGAGCGCGCGGGCTTCGAGGTTCGCGACGTCCATCCGACCCACTACGGCCGCATCTGCCCGATCGAGACTCCGGAAGGACCGAACATCGGCCTTATCAACTCGCTCGCCAGCTTCAGCCGGGTCAACAAGTACGGCTTCATCGAGACTCCGTACCGCAAGGTCGTCGACGGCAAGGTCACCAACGACGTCGTGTACCTCTCCGCGATGGAAGAGGCGAAGCACACGATCGCGCAGGCGAACGCCGAACTGAACAAGGATGGCACCTTCGCTGAGGACATCATCTCGGCCCGCCGCAACGGCGAGTTCCTGATCGCTCCGCGCGAGCAGATCACGCTGATGGACGTGTCGCCCAAGCAGCTCGTCTCGGTTGCCGCTTCGCTCATTCCGTTCCTCGAGAATGACGACGCGAACCGTGCGCTCATGGGATCGAACATGCAGCGCCAGGCGGTTCCGCTCCTCCAGGCCGAGGCGCCGCTGGTCGGCACCGGCATGGAAGAGACCGTCGCTCGCGACTCCGGCGCTGCAATCGCCGCGCGCCGCTCGGGCGTGGTCGACCAGGTCGACGCGGCGCGTATCGTCGTTCGCGCGACCGGCGACCTCAAGCCCGGCGAATCCGGCGTCGACATCTACACGCTGATGAAATTCCAGCGGTCGAACCAGAACACCTGCATCAACCAGCGCCCGCTGGTGAAGGTCGGTGACACGGTCGAGGCCGGCGAGATCATCGCCGACGGTCCGTCGACCGAATATGGCGAGCTCGCGCTCGGCCGGAACGTGCTCGTCGCGTTCATGCCGTGGAACGGCTACAATTATGAGGACTCGATCCTGATCTCCGAGCGGATCGTGAAGGACGACGTCTTCACCTCGATCCACATCGA
>Ga0070680_100001310_pt1 | contig 18025 bp, 18 predicted proteins | sample KBSC73BmetaG_FD_64672 | JGI IMG/M metagenome (GOLD analysis project Ga0070680, IMG submission 64672) | Corn rhizosphere microbial communities from Kellogg Biological Station, Michigan, USA - KBS C7-3B metaG | ecosystem: Host-associated > Plants > Roots > Rhizosphere | place: USA: Michigan...
GTCTCGGGATCTTCGTTCTCGAAGATCAGCTTCTTCGCCGCTCCGAGCGCGAGCCTGCGCGGATTGAATGGTGATGGTGTCACTGTGGCTGCAGCCGGTTGCGCTGAAAGTTAAATCCGGAGCGGGAGCTAAAGCTAACCTCCGCCCCGCGCGAGGAACCAAAAAGAAAGGGGGCGGAGGCGAGATCGCCTCCGCCCCGCTATGGACGTGACCCGCGGCTACCGATTGCTGCTGGAGCCGCTGCTGCCGCTGCTATCGCTGCTATCGCTGCTATCGCCTCGTGATCCGGAGCGACTGGAGGAGCCTGCCAGGTCGTCACCGAATCCGCTGCTGGTCCCAGAGCTGCCGCGCGATCCGCTACTGCCCCCAGTTCCGCTCGCACCCATGCCCGAGCCACTCGAGCCTGACGAACTGCCCGATCCCGAATTTCCCAGACTGGATCCACTCGATCCGCTGGATCCACTCGATCCGCTGGATCCACTCGATCCACTGGATCCACTCGATCCACTGGAGCTTGCGCTCTTGCCGCTCTGTCCGGAGAGCGAATCGTTCGGATCGTTCTGCTTCTTGTCGTCGAGGTTTCTGTCCTGTGCCATGGTTTCCTCCTGGTTGGAAGCCTTATAAACGCATGACGTATGCCCTCGTGCTGCTTTAGAGCGGAAGAAAAACGCTCAGTACTGACCACGTCAAATTCACAACCTGTGGAAAACGGCTTCCTCGACGGGCCGTCCATTCCTGAGATGCTCGACCACGATCCGGTCCAGTAGCTCCGGCGTCACGTTGGCGTACCAGATCCCGTCCGGATAGACGACGACAATCGGACCGTCGCTGCAGACGCCAAGGCACGGCGTCTCGCCGCGCTTCACGCGATCGGGTCCGAAGAGCAGGTCTTCACGCTGCAGCAGCTCCGCGAGTAGCGAGTATAGCTCGCGGCCCCGGCGTTCCGGGGAGCAGAAACCGCCGGTGCAGACAAGGACGTGCCGGGAGTACGGCGCCATCATCGGCAATTGTTTCGGCGTCATCGAGCAAAGATAAGCGCCGCGAGCCGAGACACTTGCACGCGACAGCGCCGCGGCCGATTATGCTTCAGGCTCTCCATCAGCGGAGCGAAACATGACGGCCACAATAACAGGCGACGCACCGGGCGTCGATCCGGCAATCGCCGGAAAGAACTATGTACATCCGGAGGTTCTCGTCAGCACCAACTGGCTGGCAGAGCACCTCGACGATCCCAATCTGCGGATAATCGAAAGCGACGAGGACGTGCTCCTCTACGAGACCGGTCATATTCCCGGCGCGCAAAAGGTCGACTGGCACCAGGATCTCAACGATCCCGTGCTTCGCGACTACGTGTCCTCGGAGCAATTCGAGAAGCTGCTCCGCGAAAAGGGCATCGACGAAAACACCACTGTCGTTTTCTACGGCGACAAGAACAACTGGTGGGCAGCTTACGCATTCTGGGTGTTCCAGCTATTCGGATTCACCAACGCGAAGCTGCTCGACGGCGGCAGGATCAAGTGGGAGCAGGAGGGGCGGCCGTTCGACACCGAGGCTCCGCATTTTCCGAAAACGAGCTACAAGGCGCCCCCGCGCTCCGACGAAAAAATCCGCGCCTTCTTCCACCAGGTGCGAGAACACGCAGAGAAAGGCAAGCCGCTGATCGACGTGCGATCACCCGAGGAGTTCACCGGCGAGCGCACCCACATGCCGGACTACCCGCAGGAGGGTACGCTGCGAGGCGGACACATCACGGGCGCGAAGAGCGTTCCCTGGGCGCGGGCCGCAAATTCCGACGGGAGCTTCAAGGACGCAGCTTCGCTGCGCGCCATCTACGAGCAGGAGAAGGGGCTCAGGAAAAGCGATGACGTCGTTGCCTACTGCCGTATCGGCGAGCGTTCGTCCCACACCTGGTTCGTGCTCACTTACCTGCTTGGCTACGATCGCGTCAGGAATTACGACGGGAGCTGGACCGAGTGGGGGAACGCGGTGCGCGCGCCAATCGAGAAGGGCCCGGAAAAATGACTGCGCCTTCGCCGGTGACTGCGCCACCCAAGCCCTCGCGAATTCACGTCGACTGGGTCGGCGGGCACCGCTTTGACGCCGGCCGACCGGATGGGCCCACCGCGCGCATCGACGGAGACGGCGAGACCGGCCAGAGCCCTCCCGAGACTCTCCTCACCGCTCTGGCCACCTGTATTTCATACGACGTGATCGACATTCTGGCCAAGCAACGGACGCCAATCGAGTCCCTTTCGATCGAGGTCATCGGCGAGCGGGTGGCGACGATTCCGCGGCGCTACAAGCACATCACACTGAACTTTCGCATCACCGGTCAGGGAATCGAGGAAGAAAAGGCGCTCCGTGCCATCGAGCTGGCGGCGAATAAATACTGTTCGGTCCGAGAGACTCTGCGTCCGGATCTCGAGATCGACTGGACCGTCGAGCTGGCGCGCTAGGGCCGGCGGCGCTGCGCCGCGGAGTAGGGCGCCCATTTCCGCTCCGACTGCTCGATCTCTTCACGCAGTCTCATGTAACTATCATAACGCTCGGCGCTGATCTCTCCCGCGCTGACCGCCTCGCGCACCGCACAGCCCGGCTCGACCCGGTGGGTGCAGTTCCCGAACTTGCACTTCGGGATGTGGACACGGAACTCGCGGAAGCATTCGTCGAGGTGGTCGGAGGATAGTCCCCACATTCCGACCTCGCGCAGACCCGGAGTATCCACCACAAATCCACTGTCCGGCAGCGGATGCATCAGCGCGCCGACAGTGGTGTGTCGTCCCTTGTTCACCGACTCGCTGATCTCGCCGACGCGAAGGTCCAGGCCGGGGTACATCGCATTCATAAGCGATGACTTGCCGACACCGGATGGCCCCGTAAGGACCGAGATCTTGCCCGCGAGCTGATCGTGGAGATCGTCGAGCCCGATGCGCTGCTTGACGCTGGTGAAATGCACCGGATAGCTGGCGGCGACGTAATCGGCTAAATCTCGTTCCGCGGTCTCGCGCTCAACCAGCTCGACCTTGTTGATGACGATTCGCGCGTCGAGTGAATTCGCCTCCGCGATCACCAGGAACCGGTCGAGCATCCGCCGGTGGGGCTCCGGTTTCGCGGCGGCGAAGACCACCACCACCTGATCGACGTTCGCCGCAACAATCCGCTCGCCCTGGCCTTCGCCAGGTGCGCGTCGGGCCAGCTGAGAGTGGCGCGGCAGAATGTCGATGATGGTCCAGGCCGCGCCGCGCTGATCGATCTCGAGAACGACGTGGTCTCCAACCGCGAGCTTCTGGGAGTCTTCCCGATCCTTCTTGAGCCGCCCGCGCAACGATGCCTCGTGAACCTCGCCCGATGCGGCCCGAACGTGCCAGACCCCGCCGGTCCCCCGCAGCACGATCCCCTCCTTCTGGCTCAACTGCTACCCTCGCGACGCATCGCGTCCCACCACTGAACCGACTGCGCGTGACGCGCCTTGATCAGCGCGTCGAGGGTCGCCTTCACATCGTTGAGCATCATTGCGCCGACGGCGCGACGGGCTTCGTCTTCGGTCGCGGCGAAGGAAAGGAATTCGGTCTCTAGATGGCCGCTCGCGACAGGATCGCCGTGACCCCAGCGCACGAACAGGAGGTACGCAGCGAACGGTTTATCCTTGTCGCCGCTTTCGTCGGTGACGATCTCGACGCTGTAGGACGCGCCATCGCTGCCCTCGAACGCGGCGGGGCGGTCGTGGACGGCCATGTATCCGCCGATGGTGTTCGGATCGCCCTTAGAATGATCCGGAGGAATGAATCTGCCCATGCTCAGCGGCCGCGCCGGCCGACCATTTCCTTGAACAGGTTTCCGGTCAGAAAGGCGACGTTCGCCGGTCGCTCGGCGAGCCGCCGCATCAGATAGGGATACCACTGGGTTCCGAACGGAACGTACACGCGCATCCGATAACCTTCGCGCACCAGCTTGTCCTGCAGATCGCGCCGCACCCCATAGAGCATCTGAAACTCGAAGCGGTCAAGCGCAATGTTGTTCGCCTTAACGAAACGCTTGGCCTCGCGAATGATTGTCTCATCGTGCGTAGCGATGCCGGGATAATTGCCTTTCGTCATCAGCTCCTGCATGCAGCGGACGTAGTTCGAATCGACGTCCTTCTTTTCCGGGTAAGCGACGGTCTCGGGCTCCTTGTACGCTCCCTTGCAGATTCGAACCCGCGCCTTGAGGAGGTTGGCTCGCTGCACATCGGCGAAAGTGCGATAGAGATAGCTCTGCAGAACAACCCCCACGTTCTCCCGGTATGCCGGAAACAGACGCTGCTCGAAGAGGTCGAGGGTTCGCTGGGTGTATTCGCTCGACTCCATGTCGATGCGCACGAACGAGCCGTAGTCACGCGCCCGCTGCAGAATCTTGTGCATCGTCGCGATGCACAGCTCCTCGGAGATGTCGAGGCCCATCGCCGTCAGCTTGACCGAGACGTTGGCGTTCGCCTTTCGCTCGTTGATGCGATCCAGCATGGCGACGTATGCGTCGCCCGCGGCGCGCGCTTCCGCTTCGTTGTGAACGCTCTCGCCGAGCAGGTCGAGGGAGGCAGTGATGCCGCGGGCATTCAACCGCGCGACCGCCGCGAGCGCAGTGTCAAGAGTCTCTCCGGCGACGAATCTGTTGGCGAAGCTTTTTGCCAGTCCGTTGTTGCGGACGAACTTGAATATCTGGGGCTGATTGGACAGGTAGAGCAGCGCGCTGCGCAGCATTAGGTCGCGGGTTTACTGTGGCTGCGCCGAGGAGGCAGAAGAGCGGCGATTCGCCGATCGGCCGCGACGCGAGAGGTCGAAGATTCTGGTTACGGGAAACCGTCCGCCCTTCTTCAGATCCCGATCGAACAGGTTCCAGGTCGTGAATCCGTCGTCGCTCTCCGGCTCGAGGAGGTACACTGCGAGGGCGCCGAGTGGCTGCGCCGTCGAAACGATGAACGATCGTGGCGCGAGCGACTGGATGCCGCGCTGCCAGCGTCCCATCAGTCGGATCTCGTGGTGTCCCTGGAACTGGCGCGGCGAGGTGATGATCGAGTCGATGACGTAGCCCTCCCCGCGCGCAGTCCACGCCGAGTCTGAACGGTCGACGCGGATTCCGTGCAGGCGGAGGAGTCTGACGACGCCGGTATCCTGCGGAGCGACAACGTAAGCGGCGGGTGGAGTGCGGTCGAGCGTGGAGATGAAGCGGTCGTACACGGGCATTCTGACGGTGTGCACTCGGCCGGTACGCCGCTCACCACGCGGAACCCCGGGTTGAGTAAGCGATGAATCGGCCGTCTTCTCCAGATCTTCCTTGAGCACATCCATCATGCGGGGTGTGGCGACGATCTCGGAGCGTATCGCGACCATCTGCAGCGAGTCCGGGGACCGCCCCCACGCCAGCGGGAGACTATCTGCTCGCGCGCTCAGAGATCTGATCGCGACGCCCTTCTCCGCTACCAGCGACAAGATCTCGCTGACGAAGGCGCGGGTGGACGCGATGCGGCGCGCCAGCGAATCGTGCGAGAAGGCTTCGCTGAGGATCGCGATGCGGCCCCGAATACCATAGTAGTTGGTGCCGAACCTCGGCCTCGAATCATAGGTGGCCCATGCCTCATGAACGGTGGTGTCCCGCACCAGGCCGGGCTCGTCGGAGATGAAATTTCCGTAATCGAAGATCTCGAAGCCATCGCGTGTGCGCACTCTCTCCCGCAGCAGCGGGAGGAGCGAATCTCGCGCGTACACACCGCCAAACACCGCGGCCGGGCTCAGCGATGGGGAATACGTCAGGGCGTATCCATGGAAGCTGCCGTCGGTGGTGTGAAGATCCACGAATACATCCGGGTCCCATGCATTGAACATCGCCAGCGACGCGCGCGTCTCCGGCGCCTCCGCCTTCACATAATCACGGTTCAGGTCGAGGTTCTGCGCGTTTGCCCGCGTACCGACGCTCTCGGGACCGTTCTGCTCGCGGCGATTCACCGCCTGCGGCGCGAATCGCTCGTTGCCGTCGGCGTTGTAGATGGGCACGGCGATCAGGACGATCGAGTCGAGAACGTTGGGTGCCGGCGAGAAAGTCAGGTCGCGCAGCAAGGCGAGAAGGGCCTCTTTTCCCTCGACCTCCCCAGCGTGGATGTTGCCCTGCACGTAGACAATCGGACGCCCGAGCGCCTTCGCCGCGGCTGGAGTCGAGACGAGCGGACGCGAAGCGACCACGTACGGAATATCGCGGCCTTCGCTCGTCTTTCCGACCGAGCCGAAGGCGAGCGGCGCACCCAGCACGCGCAGCGAGTCGAGGAATTTGCGCACGTCGATGTAGCTCGAGGTTTCGCGGTAGCTCGTGACCTCGGGTTGGGTGCGTGGATAATCAGCGGGACCGGGCGGTCCATGCAGCTTCGCGCCGGCGCAGGCGAAACCAAGTACAGCTGTAACGAGCGGCCAGCGTCCCGCTATTTGAACCACTCGCTTCACGAGCGCTCGTCGGAATAGAAAGTCTGCCGACGGCGCCCCATTTCCAAGAGCATCTCCGCTGGCTCGAACCGGCCGGGGAACCGCGCGTTGAGATCCTCGAGCCGCTGCACGACGATCTGTATCCCGAGCGTGTCCATGTAGCGGAACGGGCCGCCCCGGAACGGAGGGAACCCAATTCCGAAAACGGCACCGACGTCGCCATCACGCGGCGAGCGAATGATCCCGTCGCTCAGGCAGCGTACCGCTTCGTTCAACATTGCCAGCACGGTGCGCTGCTGAATCTGGATCGCCGGCATCTCCGACGGACCCGACGCCTCGGCGCCGGCCGGCGCGACGATACCCGTCGCTACGGGCACACTTCCCGGAGCGAGAAAGAGGCTGTACACCGACTGGTCGACCTCGCCTTTCTTGCCGCCGCTGTCGTAAGTGTAAAAACCCTTTTTCGATTTGCGCCCGTATCGCCCCGCTGCCACCACCGACTGAATCGATTTCGCCGGCTGCATCCGATCGGGGAACGCATCGGCCATGATCTTGCCCGCCTTCGTAGCAACGTCGAGTCCGACTTCGTCCACCAGCGTGATGGGGCCGACCGGAAAACCGAAATCGACGATCGCCTTGTCGATGAGATCGATCGCGACACCCTGATCGAGCAGAATCGCCGCTTCATTGAGGTAGGGCGACAGAATGCGGTTGACGTAGAACCCCGGTCCGTCGTTCACGACGATTACCGTCTTCCCGAGCTTTTTCCCGTACGCGACCGCGGTCGCCGTGACCTGCGGATGCGTCTCCCCCGTCGTGATGACCTCGAGCAGCGGCATCTTGTGCACCGGGGAGAAGAAGTGCATTCCGAGCACCCGCTCCGGGCGGCTGGATGCCTGTGCGATGAGAGCGATCGGAATGGTCGAAGTGTTCGTCGCGAAGATGGCGCTCGGCTTGATCGCCGCCTCGGTCTCGCGCAACACCTGGTGCTTGACCGCGAGATCCTCGAACACCGCCTCGATCACCAGATCGACATTGCCGAAGCCGGAATAGTCGACAGTGCCGCCGAGCAGGGCCATGTAGTCGCTATACTGGACCCTGTTGATCTGCTTTCTGGTGAGCCGTTCCTTCAACACATCACGCACCGCCGCGTAGCCCTTGGCAACGCGCGCGTGATCGGCGTCCTTGAGGCGGACCAGGCTGCCGTGCTGCACCGCAATAGACGCGATGCCAGCTCCCATGAACCCCGCGCCGATGATGGCGATTTTTTCCACCGGCAGCGGCTCGAAGGCTGACACCGGCATGTCGGGATACTGCGCCGGGTCGACGCCCGGATCCTTCTTGAGCTCGTTGGTGGCGAAGAACAGGAAGATCAGCTGGCGCGAGACATCGGTCATCGCCATCTCGCCAAACAGCCGCGACTCCTCGCGGTAGCCGTGCGCGACGCCTTTCTCGTAGCCCGCGGCGACGGCATCGATCGCGGCGAGCAACGCCGGATAGTTGCCGTGCGATTTTGCGAGGGTTTGCTCGCGCGCCTTCTTCAGCACGATGGCGCGCCCGGCCGGATTCCCTTCCAGGACGATGCTCTTGAGTCCGCCGCCGCCTTTCTCACTCTTGCGCCGGCCCTCCGCAACTTCGCGCGCCCGCTGAATCGCAATACTGCGCAGAATCGATGGATGAACGAGCTCGTCGACGAGACCGAGCTGCAGCGCTTTCTGCGCGCGCACGTGCTTACCGGTGAGAATCAGGTCGAGCGCACTCGTCAGCCCGATTCGCCGCGGCAGGCGCTGCGTTCCGCCCGCGCCCGGAATCAGGCCGAGCTGGACTTCCGGAAGCCCGAGCAACGTCTTCGGGTGATCGGTCGCGATTCTGTAGCGGCACGCCAACGCCGTCTCCAGCCCACCGCCCAGACACGGACCGTGAATCGCGGCGACGAGCGGCACGCGCAAGCGCTCGAGTGAGTCGAGCAGCATCTGACCGTCCCGGCTCAGTCGCTCGGCGTCGGCTGCCGTCTTGAGCTGCAGAAACTCCTCGATGTCGGCTCCGGCAATCCAGACATCCGGTTTCCCGCTGATCAAAACCGCGCCGTGAACTGTAGTGTCGCGCTCGATGCGCGCGAACAATGCGACGAACTCGTCCTTCACGCCGCGACTCAGCTTGTTCACTGATTCGTTCGGCAGATCGAAGGTGATGACGGCGATACCGTCGACCATTTCCACCGACAGCGCTGGCTTCCAACGCGTCCCGACGAGTCCGCCGATGGTGACCTCCGGTGCAGAGCTCACTGCGTCCTCTCCACCACCATCGCGAAGCCCATCCCTCCGGCCGCGCAAACGGTCATCAGTCCGAACTGACCGCCGCGACGGCGCAGCTCGTTCAGAAGCGTCGTGGTGATGCGCGCGCCGGTGGCGCCGAACGGGTGTCCGATCGCGATCGAGCCGCCCATCACGTTGAGCTTGGCGCGATCGACCTCACCCGTCGGCTGCGAAAAGCCGGCCCGCTCGGCCCATGCCTTCGACTCGAAGCCTTTCAGGTTCGACAATACCTGCGCCGCGAACGCCTCGTGCATCTCGACGAGATCGATGTCCTTGAGCGTGAGCCCCGCACGCTTGAGCGCGACCGGCGCGGCAAGGACGGGCGCCTGCAGCAGCTGCTCGCCGGGATCGAGCGCCGCGTAGGCGTACGACCTGATGACGCCGAGCGTGGGATAGCCGAGCGCCTTGGCTTTCTCCTCGCTCATCAGCAGCACACAGGCGCCGCCGTCGGTGAGCGGAGATGAATTGCCGGCCGTAACCGAACCGTATTTGCGATCGAAGACGGGCTTCAGAGCGGCCAGGGCTTCGTAACTGCTATCGTCGCGAATTCCGTTGTCCGACGTCAGGACGCTGTCGAACTTCGGCGGGATGTACACCGGCATTATCTCCGCGGTCAGCCGGCCGTCGGCCGTGCCTGCCGATGCGAGCCGATGCGAGCGCAGCGCGAAGTGGTCCTGCTCTTCACGAGAGATGGCGTTGAGCTTTGCCATCTTCTCCGCCGACTGTCCCATCGTCTCACCCGTCGATGGCTCGGCGATCGCCGGAGCGATAGGAATCAGATCCTTGGGTCGGATGCGCGCGAACGTACGGAGTCGCGCCGGCAGTGATTTCGCCTTGGAGGCCAGAAGAAGCGTCTCGGCGAAGCGCGGCGAGTGAAGAATCGGAATGTTCGAGAGCGACTCGGCACCGCCTGCAATCGCGACATCGAGATGCCCGAGCGTGATCTGGTCGGCCGCATCGGTGATCGCCTGGTTCGCCGACGCGCATGCGCGACTGACCGTGTATGCCTGCACACCTTTCGGGAGCTGCGGCATCAGCGAGACCTCGCGCGCGATGTTGGGCGCGAGCACCGACGGAATCACGGTCCCGAACACCAGTGCCTCGACCTCTTTGCCGTCGAGATTGGTGCGTTGCAAGAGCTCTGCGACGCACAGCTTGCCAAGATCGATCGCGGAGATCGACTTGAGCGCCGTCCCGGCTTTTGCGAACGGCGTTCTAACGCCTGCGACGACAGCAACGCGGCGCCCGTCCCCGAATGTAGCCATGCAGGGAAGTTAGACGGGCGCCGTTTATCTATCTAGGACGTTCGTTCTTCGCTCGTGGCACGCTCTTTCGCGAGCAATCTCTTTTTTCGATCCACTCCCCAGCGATAGCCGCCGAGTGAACCGCCCTGGCCGATCACGCGATGACACGGGATGAGCACGGCGACTTTATTGCGCGCGCACGCGCTCGCCACGGCACGAACCGCTTTCGGCGAGCCGATAGCCTGGGCGACCTCGGTGTAGGAGCGAGTCTCTCCGAGCGGGATCTTCTGCAGCTCGCGCCACACCTTCCATTGAAACGCCGACGCCTGGATGTCGACTGGAATGCCGCCGGCGGCGCGATCACCCTCGACGGCGGCGACTATCTCGTTCACCCATCGACCAAAGTCACTCGACGGCTCCTGTACTCGCGTCCGCGACGCGGCCGGATACTCGCGTTCCAGCGCCATCTCGAGGTGAGCTTCGTCGTCGCCCAGCGTCACGGCGCAAATTCCGCGATCGGTGGCAGCAACCAGCAGAGTTCCGAGGGACGTGGAAGCGGTCAGGTAGTGGATGCTGGCACCGGCTCCGCCACGACGATAAGTCGCCGGGGTCATACCGAGCTGCGATCCCGCGTCGTCGTAAACTCGACTGCTCGATCCGTAACCCGCCTCGTACGTTGCCCGGCTCACCGTTCCGCCGCGCTTGAGCTCTTCCTTCAGGCGCTCGCTCTTCCGGGCACGCGTGTACTGGGCCGGGGAGAGACCGAGCGTCTCCTTGAATTTCCGCTGCAGGTGATACGGGCTGAGGCCAACGTGTTCTCCCAGGAGCTCGAGGGTGATCCTCTCGTCACTGAGATCGGAGACGTGCGCATCGATATAGTCGCGCGCGCGCTCCACCGCGTGATTCGGCTCCTTCGCGCGATCGGGGCGGCACCGTTGACACGCGCGAAATCCGGCGCGCTCGGCGGCCTCGGCGGAGGAAAAGAACGCGACGTTGTCACGCTTCGGACGGCGTGAAGGGCATGACGGGCGGCAGTAGATGCCGGTCGTCGTCACTCCGTAGAGAAAGCGGGCGTCCGCGGAAGGGTCGCGGCGGAGCACCGATTCCCAGGCGGTCGAGTCGTCGAGCTCACTGGACTTCATTCTGGTTGGAAAGATAGCGCGCGCTAGCGATTGCATGATTATTCTCCCGGCCGATCAGTTCTGGTTGTGATACGTGCCGAAGGATGCGGCAGCCGGCGGCGGCGTGATATCCGAATCTTGCGGTCAAATTCCTTATACTTCGGCGATGACGGGAGCTTCCGGCGAAACGTACGACCTTCTGATCATAGGCGGCGGCATCAACGGCTGCGGCGTTGCGCGCGACGCCGCGATGCGGGGCCTCAGCGTGGTTCTGCTCGAGCGCGACGATTTCGGCAGTGGTACTTCGGGACGCTCGTCGCGGCTCATTCACGGCGGCATCAGATATCTCGAGCAGGGTCAGCTGCACCTGGTGCACGAATCGATTCGAGAGCGCCAGACTTTGTTGCGGATCGCGCCGCATCTCGTAAAGCCACTCGCCTTCACCTGGCCGATCTACCGGGGAGCTCGGGTTGGAAAAGTGAAGCTGAGCGCCGGGCTGCTGGTCTATCAGCTGATGGCCGTGGGCCGGTCCCGCTGGCACTCGTCGCTCAACGCCGCGGAAACGCTGGATCGCGAACCCTGTCTGAAGCCGATTGGCCTGACCGGAGGCGCCGTGTACTACGACGCCTGCACCGACGACGCGCGTCTCACCATTGCCAACGCAATCGCCGCGCGCGCCCTCGGCGCACGAATCCACAATCACACCGCGGCGGTGCGAATCGTTCGTGAGGCCGGGAAGGCGGTGGGCGCCATCGCGCGGAGCACGCTCACCGGAGCGGAGACAGAGCTGCGCGGGCGCGTAATCGTCGACGCAACCGGCGTCTGGCAGAACTCGTTCGACGACGACCTGCGGGGGCGACGGGTCCGCGGCAGCAAGGGTGTCCACATTGCTGTCCCTCGCGACCGGGTCGGAAATCGCGATGCCCTGACTCTGATCTCGCCGGTCGACGGTCGGGTGATGTTCTGCCTGCCGGCCGGGAGGCAAGCGATAATCGGTACCACCGACACTTGGACGGACGAATCTCCGGAGACGGTCCACGCGACGAGGAGCGACATCGACTATCTGCTCGAGTCGGCGAACTTCTACTTTCCGACTGCGCGCCTCACCTTCGCCGATGTCGTGACTGCGTGGGCCGGCATCCGGCCGCTGGCGAGTGGGCGCGCCGCCAATCCGGGCGCAGTGTCGCGAGAGCACAGCATCGTCACCGACTCGTCGGGGATCATCGACGTGACGGGCGGCAAGCTCACTACTTATAGATCGATGGCTGCGGAGATCGTCGACAAAGTGCAGGAAGCTCTGGGACAGGATCGTCGGGCCGCACCCACCGACTCAGCGGAGCTCCCGGGCGCCGACCGCGCGAAAGAGATCACGCGGATCCAGCACGACAATCCGGCGACGTCAGAAGAGCTAGTACGCGATCTGCCGTACACTGCCGCGCATCTCATTTACGGCGTGCAACACGAGATGGCGCAGACGCTCAGCGATTTGTTGATCCGCCGGACCCACATTGCTTTCGAGACCCGCGACCACGGAGCCGGCGTGGTGCGGGCCGCCGCCGACATCGTCGCACCGTTGTTGGGCTGGGACGACGAGATGAAGATCCGCCGCGTCAGTGAGTTCAGTGAGGACGCCGCGCGAATGTTCGCGATCGTCTGATCATCGGGAGCTTCAGTACCGCGGAGAGCCGTTCGACGAATGAGCGAGACGAAGAAATTCGTCGCGGGTCTTCGAATCTTCGCGGAACACGCCACGCAGCGCCGACGTGATCGTCTTAGAGTTCTGCTTCTCCACTCCCCGCATCATCATGCAGAGGTGGGAAGCCTCGATCACCACTCCCACCCCTTTGGGATGCAGCACCCGGCACAGTCCTTCCGCGACCTGCTCGGTGAGCCGCTCCTGCACCTGGAGGCGTCGCGCGTAGACGTCCACAATGCGTGGGATCTTGGATAGCCCGACGATCTTGCCGTTCGGGATGTACGCAACGTGCGCCTTGCCGAAGAACGGAAGCATGTGATGCTCGCACAGCGAGTAGAGCTCGATGTCTCGCACCATGATCATGTTGTCGTGTTCTTCAGCAAAGATTCCTTCGCCGACGACTGCCTCGGCCGAGGAATTGTAGCCCTGAGTCAGGAACTCCATCGCTTTCGCGACGCGGGAAGGCGTGCTGAGCAGTCCCTCCCGCGCCGGATCTTCACCGATCAGCTCCAGCTCGCGGCGGACCAGTCTTTCCATCTCCTTGCGTTGATCGTTGTGGATCGGCTCGACCCGCGCGGAGGCGCGAAAAAGGCGCGTCGCCATTGATTAGACCTCGGCCGGGTGGATGGTGATATCGACAGGCGGCTTCAGCAGCAGCTCGGTCTCGAGCTCGACTTCGGTTTCCAGATTCTCTCGATCACGATTTATGGTTGCCATTGCTCTGCGTTTACCTGCCTTCATGTAGGACACCGCGCAATCCATCGCCTTCACGTCGCCCTCGATGATGGTTTCATCCCACCGATCGACGTGGCCCACGTACTGGATGGAGAGTGTGTCGTAGTGATTGCTCCAGAAAAACGGAATGTCGTCGAAGCGGTCGCGGTGTCCCAGCATGTTGAGGGCGGCGACCTGGCCCTGGCGCTCCGCGACCACCCAATGCTCGATGCGAAGACGCGCGTCGGAGTAAGCGTCGGGCCACCGCGCGACGTCGCCAGCCGCGTAGATGCCGGCAACGCTCGTTTGGAGGAACTCGTCTACCGCGATGCCGTTGTCCAATGAGAGCCCGGCCGATTCGGCGAGCCGGAGGTTGGGTCGCACGCCGACGCCGGCAACGACGAGATCCGCGTCGATCCGCCCGCCATCGTCGAGCGTCACACCGTGTTCGTCGATGGAGACCGTTTTTCGCCCAAGCCTGAACACGACGCCGTGTTCCTGGTGGACGTGCTGAATCAGAGTCCCAAGATCCGCTCCGAGGACCCGACCGAGGGGCAGCGGCTCGGGCGCGACGACGGTGACCTTCAGACCACGGGTGGTCAGAGATGCGGCCACCTCGAGCCCGATGAAGCTGGCGCCGATGACGACCGCACTCTTCGCATCCTTGGCTGCATCGATGATCGCGCGGCAGTCGCGCAAGCTGCGGAGGTAGTGAAGTCGTTCGGCACCGGGTATCTCGAGCCTGATCGGTGACGCGCCGGTGGCGATCAGCAGCCGGTCGTAGCTTCGGGTGCTGCCGTCGCTGAGGCGCACTGTCCTGGCTTTGGTGTCGAGTCCTGTCGCCTCAACGCCGGACAAAATTTCGATTCGCTGGCTCTCGTAGAAATCTTTCGGGTGAAGCGGCAACCACTCTTCAGGCGCGTTTCCAGCGAGATAATCCTTGGACAGGTTCGGCCTGTCGTACGGCGCGTCCGAATCCGGATCGATCATCGTGATCGGCCCCCGGTACGCCTCCCGTCGAAGCATCTCGGCGCACGCGTTTCCCGCCGCACCGGCACCGATGATCACAACGGAAGACGGGCCGGCGGTCGGATTCGGCTCGAAGAGTACGCGTTCGGGCGCCCGTGATGTGCGTGCGCGGTGTCGCTCTCCTTTGACCTGGCCATGGTCACGCTTGCGAGCTACGCGCACGATGTTGTTTTCGACCGAGACATCGTACGAGGGCAGATCGTTGAGTGCGGGCGCGCGCGAAGCCGCACCGTTGTGAAGCTGGAAACACGCATGGTGCCACGGGCAACGGATCGTGTCGCTGACGAGGACGCCCTGGTCGAGCGGCGCGCCGTAGTGACTGCATTTTCCGCCGACCGCGAACCAGTTCGGCGCCACGTGCACGAGCAGCACCGGCTCTCCGAATGCGTGACCCGCAATGAGCTGGCCGGGCTCTACACTGCCGGTGGCGATCCCTTTGGCGAGATCGGGCCCGGTCAGCTCATCGGAGTGCTCGGTCACTTCTGCTTGTCGAGCAGGTTTTGCGCTGCGTCGCGGTGAGCGACGAACGCGGGCGCAACCTTGGCAACGAAATCTTTCACTTCAACGTTCTGGATCGCCGGCATGAAAGTCTTGTTGACGGCATCGATCACCGCGTTGTGAAAGTCGATCTCGTGCTGGAGGAAGGCCTTGTCGAACGCGGTCCCGTTCAGGCTACGCAACGACTTCATTGCTTCGGCGTGCGCGGTTGCCAGCGCAAAATCTCTCGGCGGCGTCGGTGTCATGCTGAGCGACTTGACGAGAGCGCGTCCCTGCTGCCTTACCATATTGTGGTCCCGAGCTAACATTGCACCAAAATCCCGTACCGCCTTGTTGGATCCTTTCGTCGCTGCCAGCGACCCTGTCTCAATATCATAAGTGTTGGCGGCGTCGAATATGGCGCAGATGGTGGGATCGTCGAGCTTGGGAGCGGTGCCAGGGGGTGAAGCGGCGGCCAACAGTCCGAACGCGCCGGCGACAACTGCGACGGCTGTGAATCTGGCGATACTGCGGTTCTGCGAAATCATTGCTTGGAACCTCCGAGTGGGTCGAGTGGTGCGCTAACCTTCGATTTCACGTTATGGGGCGGACAGGTATAAGTCAAGGTTTTCTTTGACTTATTTGATAGACGGCGCTAAATTGGAGGCAGATGACTGACATGCCACGCCGACCTTCGGGGGGACGCAGCGACGGGACGCGGCCACGGATACTCGCTCTTCTGAGAGAAGGGTCGTGGACCGTTGACGATCTCGCGGCGCGCCTCGAGCTGACCGACAACGCGGTCCGATTCCATCTCGAGGCTCTCGAGCGCGATGGCACGGTCCGCAAGGAAGGCCTTCGCCGGACGGGGGCCGTCGGCCAGCCCGCCACCCTCTATTCACTCAGTGCCGAGGCCGAGGAGGCGTTCTCGCGCGCCTACGCACCAGTGCTGATCGCGTGTCTGGCCGAGCTCAAGGACCAGATGTCTCGTACCCAGCTGGTGGCTTTCCTCAAGCGGGTCGGGCGACGGTTGTCGGGAGACGCTGGTCCTCCGACGGGCGCCCTTTCAGGGCGGGTCAAAAATGCGTCGCGACTGTTGGATGCGTTGGGGGGAGTGACGACGGTCGAACAGTCGGGGGATGTTTATCGCATCGTAGGTCGCGCCTGTCCGCTATCGCGCGCGGTGGAGGCCGACCATTGCGTCTGCGCTGCGGTCACCTCTCTGGTCGCCGAGGTAGTTGGCGCCGATGTGACCGAGCGGTGCGATCGTTCGGGACAACCGAAGTGCTGTTTCGAGATCACTTCGGATGCCAGGACCCGAACGACCGCTCACGGCTGATCAGTCTGCGATTACTGAACCGTGATTGATCCGGACATCACCGCTCCATGTACGGAGCAGTGGTAGTTGTAGACGCCGGGCGTGTTGAAGGTCTTGCTGAAGGTACCCGTGTCCTGAATCGCTGAACCGGTACCGTCGTCGAAGGTCACGCTGTGCTCGGCGCACACCTCACCGGAGTACGCGTCGCCGGTGCACGAATTCCATGCCCATTTGACGGTCGTTCCCGAGCTGACGGTTTTGGTGCCCGGACTGAATGAGTTGTTGGTTACCGAGATTCCGTCGGTTGCCGGAGGAGTATTCACTCCGGGATTGTTCTTGGGCGCCGTGGTCGACGATCCACCGCCCCCACCGCAGGCACTCAACGAGATCACTGCGATCGCGACAAAAACAGACTTCATTTGAAATCGCCTCCTGGCGAAGCTGGGTTCTCAGGAGACGCTATCGCGGCGTTTGCTCCGCAACAACGGGATTGATGGTGTCGGGCGGTGAACGACTCCAAACGCGCGGCGAGCGGTGGGACTCACGCCCGTGCGCACATTGGTCAGGCGGCGTCGTGGATGGTTTTCAGCTCGATGATCTTGAGGCGGCGGGTTATCGCCGGCAGCTTGAGCACGACGGTTTCTCCAACGCTGCGCCCGACCAGGGTTCTGCCGATCGGCGACGACATGCTGACGTGTCCTTCCTCGAACTCCACGGAGTCGCCGAACACCAGGCTGTAGCTCTCCCGCTCTCCCGTTTTCTCATCCTGCACCACCACCTGCGATCCAAGGCCGACTTTGTCGGCGGGAATCTGGGATACGTCGATCTGCGAGAGCTTGCTCAGCCGCTGCCGCAGCTGTCCGAGCCTGGCCTGCACGAACTGCTGCCGCTCCAGCGCCGCCTTGTACTCGCTGTTCTCGCGCAGATCTCCGAGCTCGACTGCTTTCCGAATCTCCTGCGGCAGGATGACGTTCAGCTCGTGCTGAAGCCGCTCGGCCTCTTCGCCGAGTTTTTTCTTGAGTTCGTCGATCATCGGATGCGCCTTCCTGGCCGGCGAGTGAAAAACGAGCGCCCGACCTCCGTGATCGGGCGCTCGCTTGTTCAAACTAGGGGTTCGGAGACTGGCTTGCAATCGGTAGGATCGGAGTCGGATACCTGAGTGCTGCGGCGGCCGAGATCCTACGCGGTGGCCGCCGTAGCCGTCCGCGCGTACTCATCCTTTAGTCTCTGCATCATCGCCTCCCTGCGCTCGAACAATCTCTTGAGCGGCCGCGGCTGGTGCCGGGCGAAAGCGTAGGCGGTCAACAACGGCAGCGCCACCGTCGAGTCGAGGTAGCAGACCACCGCATCGGGCAACCGATCAGGATCGATTTTCCCCCAGCTTACGGCTTCCGCCGGCGTCGCGCCCGAGAGTCCGCCGGTGTCAGGCCTTGCATCGGTGATCTGGAGGAAATAATCGTGGCCTTTCTCGTCGATGCCGAGCACTTCCTGGATCTGGGGCTCAGTCTGCAGCATGAAGTTTTTCGGACTACCGCCGCCGAGTATCATGACGCCGCTCTTGCCACCGCCGCGCTTGGCGTCGAGCACGATCGAGGCAGTCTCGTTGACATCGCGATTCGGGTCGAGCACCAGCGCGTTTCCATCCAGCGTCAGCGCCGCAATGTT
>Ga0070680_100001313_pt1 | contig 18015 bp, 16 predicted proteins | sample KBSC73BmetaG_FD_64672 | JGI IMG/M metagenome (GOLD analysis project Ga0070680, IMG submission 64672) | Corn rhizosphere microbial communities from Kellogg Biological Station, Michigan, USA - KBS C7-3B metaG | ecosystem: Host-associated > Plants > Roots > Rhizosphere | place: USA: Michigan...
CTCTACAAGCGCGAGAGGCGCTGATGAGGGAAGGCTAGGTTGAGCGAGGCGGCTCCGATCTACGCCGGCGTCGAGCTCGGCGGCACCAAATGTATCGTGGTGCTTGCGCGCGAACCGCACGAGATCATTGCGCGCGAGACGGTGCCGACGGCCGCGCCCGAAGAAACATTGACCGCGCTCGAGCAGATCCTTGCCGGCTGGCGCGAAACGCGGGAGTTCCGCGCGCTCGGGATCGCCAGCTTCGGTCCCGTCGACCTGCACCGCGAGTCGCCGACGTGGGGCCACGTGCTGAACACCACCAAGCAGGGATGGAGCGGTGCGGACATAGCACCGCGGTTTGCCGAGCGGTTCGGCGTTCCGGTCAAGTTCGAGACCGACGTCAATGGAGCTGCGCTGGCCGAGATGCGCTGGGGCGCGGGACAAGGCATGCGCGACTTTGCCTACGTGACGGTCGGCACCGGCGTCGGCGTCGGGCTCGTCGTCGATGAGCTGCCGACGCGCGGGTTCCTTCATTCGGAGCTCGGGCACATCTGCGTTGCGCAGCGTCCGGAGGAACGATGGGACGGGGTATGCCCGTTCCACGGTGCGTGCGTCGAGGGCCTGGCGTCGGGGCCGGCGATCGAAGCGCGGATCGCCCCGCGGAGGTTCGACCAGGTGGGAGTCGACGACCCGGTCTGGGATGCGGTCGCCTGGGCGCTCGCGCAATTGTGCCACGCGGTCGTCTGCGCCGCTGCTCCCGAAGCGATCGCGATCGGGGGCGGAGTGATGCTTCGTCAGCCGCACCTGCTCGACCGCATCGAGCCTATGCTGATCGAATCGCTCGGCGGTTTCATGCCGCTTCCGCGAACCCACGGTTATGTCGTGCCGCCAGCGCTCGGCAGAGATGCTGGCCCGCTTGGCGCGGTCGCGCTGGCAATGGACGCTAAGGCTTAGCGCCGATCAGAACCCGGCCGTCCACCTCAACCCGCGCGCCGGCGTCGAGGAGCAGGCAGTCGCCGGGGCGGCAAGCGCCGCCCTCCGCGCTGACCTCGCCTTCCAGCGGAATGATCCAGCGCCGACGGTCCTGCAGCATGTCTCTGTTCGTGTGAATCAGGATGAATTGGCGACCGTCGCCGAGCGTTTGCGTGTCTGCGTCCGACAGACGTTGGGCGAGGTCCTCGTCGGGGTAGGGGTCGGGCTTGGCGTCCTCGACCGCGTCCTCAAGATGAAGCTCGCGGGGCCGGTCGTAATCGTAGAGCCGATAGGTAACGTCCAGATTCTGCTGGAACTCGATCAATGAAATGCCGCCACCGATGGCGTGGATCGTCCCGGCGGGGACCATGAACACTTCACCGGCATCGACCGAGCGCCAGTCGATAAGCTGCTCGATCGATCCATCGAGCGCGGCTGCGCGAAGCTCGTCCTTCGACACCTTGTGCGTCAGCCCCAGCCCGAGCTTGGCGCCCGGTTCGGCATCGATGATTATCCAGCACTCGCTCTTGCCCGATGGCAGGCCACGAGCGCGCGCATGCGCATCGTCCGGGTGGACCTGGATAGACAGCCGCTCGCTGGTGAAAAGATATTTGACGAGCAGCGGTTCGTCGCTTGCGCCCGTGAACCACACTTCGCCGATCCGTTGTCCCGCCGGCGGGTCGAACATCGGCGGAAGCTGGTCGCGCCCCCACACTTTCTCGACGTACTGACGGTCCAGCTTCATCCCCGCATACCGTCGATCCAGCTTTCGACGACCTGTAGCTGGTCGTCGAGGAGCACCAAATTGGCGCGATGGCCCGCCGCAATCCGGCCGAGCTCATGATCGAGCCCGAGGAAAGCGGCGGGATTCGCGCTTGCCATCATCACGGCCTCGAAGAGATCGACGCCGAGCATTGTGACTGCATTGCGGACGGCACTAGCCATGTCGAGGTCGGAGCCCGCCAGCGTGCCGTGTGCGTTCACGCATTTGCCGCCTCCAGCGGAAATCTTCTCGCCGTTCAGCATGAACGATTTGCGGCCGCCGACGCCCGGCATCGCATCGCTGACCAGCATGAAGCGGCGCAGCGGCGTGGCTCTTAGCGCGATCTTGAGCACACGCGGATCCACGTGGTGGCCATCCGCGATGATCCCGCACCAGCTGATCTGGTCGTAGAGCGCAGCGCCGACGACGCCAGGCTCGCGCGAGCTCAGCTGCGACATGGCATTGAACAAATGCGTGAAGCCGCGGAGGCCGTTCCGCAGCGCTTCGAAGACTTGATCGGCAGAGGCCTGCGTATGTCCAGCCGATACGACCACATCCGCCGCCGCGAGACGCCGGATCGCGTCCGCCGGCACGACCTCGGGCGCGAGGGTCACGACGGTCTTGCCGCCTGTCGGCCGGCTCAGAAGCTCGATGTCCGAATTGCTGATTGGACGAAGCTTGGTCGGATCGTGGATGCCCTTTTTGGCGGGGTTCAGGAATGGCCCCTCGATATGGACGCCGAGGACCCCGGGAACGCCGGCGGCAATCGCCGTTCGCGCGGCATTCATTGCCGCTGCGATCTTCGCCGAATCGTCGCTGATCAGCGTGGGCAGAAAGCCCGTCGTGCCGAACTTGCGGTGGGTCCGGCCGATCGCGGCGATCGTCTCCACGCTCGGGTCGTCATTGAACAGCCGGTCGCCGCCGCCGTTGACCTGCACGTCGATGAAACCGGGCACGATCATGTGACCATGCACGTCCACCACATCCGGGCCGCTGGGCGGATCGGCCGCGGTCACCTCGAGGATGCGTCCATCTTCGATGATGACGGAACGCCCGGTGACGAGCTCGTGACCGATCAGCACTCGACCGTTGACCAGCGCCTCGGCCATCAGCGCGTCTCCGTCACCTTGGCGAGGTGGGGCGGCCTGTCGGGGTCAAGGCCACGCGCGACCGCCAGCGCATTCGCGGCGCGATAGAAGGACTGGATCTGGAGGATCGGTTCGAGCAGCGGTGAACAACGGATGCTGGGCAGCGGCACTGCGCCGGAAGCCGCTGCCCCGGCAAGGAACACGCGCGCGCCGCGATCGATCAGGCCAGACGCCGTCTCGCCGACATCGCTGCCCGTTTCGTCGCCCTGGCTGAACATCAGCACAGGAAATCCGTCGCGGACGAGGGCCATCGGGCCGTGACGCAGTTCGGCGGTGCTGAACGGTTCGGCGTGGAGCTGCGACGTTTCCTTCAGCTTGAGCGCGGCTTCCTGCGCCACTCCGAAGCCGACGCCGCGGCCGAGGACGTAAAGATCGGAAGCATCTTGAAGGCCGCCGACCAAGGCGGACCAGTCCAGCTCCCACGCCTCCGCGAGCAGCGATGGCAGCTGACCCAGGTCCCGGCGAAGCGCATCGTCGTCGCCCCATTCGGCGACGAGCCGGGCGACGGCGGCAAGCGAGGCGATGAAGGACTTCGTCGCGGCAACGCTGCGCTCGGCGCCCGCGGCGAGCCCGACAAGCTCGTCGGCCATGTCTGCAAGCGGTGACTCCGTCTCGTTCGCAAGCGCGACGACGCACGCCCCCGCGTCTTTCAGGCTCGAGATTGTCGCGAGCAGGTCCGGGCTGCGGCCCGATTGCGAAATCGCGATGCACACGGCGCCTTCGGCGCGAAGCCGCGAGGCATAGACGGACGCAACCGACGGCGCGGCCGAGGCCACCGGGATGCCGAGACGGGTCTCGATCGCATATTTCGCGAACGTCGCCGCATGGTCCGAGCTCCCACGTGCACAGGTGATGACGACCGACGGCGACCGCGCACGGAGCATCGCGCCGATGCGCTTGAGGTCCGGCGCGAACTTTTCCTGCCGAGCCACGGCATCGGCAGACTCGGCGGCTTCGCGGAACATGCGTGTCGATTGGACGGCGGTCGAGTCGCTCAGGTTCAGCGAACCAGCGGGCATTCGACCCCCGGAACATCGCATTCGAACTGGAACACATGGCCGGAGAGGGGCTGCTTCTGTTTCTGCTCCTCGGTCAAACCCTGACGCGCGGTGGTCGCGAGCACGGTGCGCAGCTCGTCCCCGCCAAAGGCGAGCTTGGTGACGTTCGCCGTCGGGAATTTCACGGTCGCGATCAGCTCGCCCGCGGGTGAATAGCGGCGCGCGGCCCAGCCGCTGTAGAGGCCGATCCAGACGGCGCCTTCGGAATCGACGGTCGGCCCATCCGGGAAGCCGGCGCCCTGCTCGATGGTGACGAACGGCCGGCGTGGCCCAAGCGAGCCGTCGTCGCGGATCTCCGCCTGCTCGATCCGGCGCCTGAACGTGTCGACGAGGTAGAGCGTGCGGCCGTCCGGCGACACCGCCGGGCCATTGGTCACCACCATGTCGCCGATCCCCGTCGGCGTGACCTGGCCGTTGGCGAAGCGGTAAAAGGCGCCGCTCTTGTCCTTCTCCTTATTGTCCATGGTCCCGAACCACAGCCGGCCGGAATGATCGACTGCGCCGTCGTTGAGCCGGTTGTCGGGCTTGTCGCTTTCGACCTGCATGATGCTTTCGAACGCGCCGCTCGCGGGATCGAACCTGAACAAGCCGGACTTGAGCCCCGCAACGAACCCGCCGCTCTCCGCGGGAAAGAGAAACGCGACATACTCGGGTGCATCCCAGGTCCGGTGCTCGCGGCTGTCCGGATCGTAGCGGTGGACCTTCTTGTTCTTGATGTCGACGAGCCAGAACGCCCGGTCGCGAGGGTCCCACACCGGCCCTTCGCCGAGCTCGGCCCCGATTTCGCAAACGGGCTGCGGCTCGCTGCAACGCATCATCGCCACCTTTCACTCGAGGGCAGACCCCTCTCGGAGCACCATGCTCGTGCTTCCGCCGGAAGCACTGCGCGCGGCGCTGGTGCCGGATGCAGGATTCGAACCCGCGACCTTCGGTTTACAAAACCGCTGCTCTACCAACTGAGCTAATCCGGCGTCGGAGCGCATTTGATTTATAGCACGCCGAAGGTCCAGCCTTCGCTTCGGGCGATTTCCGGCGTCAGTCCCTCCGGATCGAACGCGCGCGGCTCGGTTGTGGCGACCAGTCTCATGCCCGCGGCGGTCACCAGCGCGTCGGTCTGGTGGTCGTTGGGCTCGAACCGTAGCCGCGCGGTCGGGCTTCCGAGCCCTTTCAGCGCCCGGTTGAGGTCGGCGCGGGTCCTCAGCTTGACGCCGCTCAAACCCGCCCGACGCAGGTAGATGCGCGTATAGATTTCGCCCACCGCGCTGCCGTGGGCGGGTAGGGGATCCATCGGCCAGATCGCGACCTTGCCGTCGAGGCGGTGGAGGAAGCGCATGCCCGAGAAGCTCGCCTTCGCGACCTGTGCCGCGCCGATCGCGTCATAGGCGCTCGCGGTCTTGCGTCCGCCCTGCGCGTTCAACCGCGCATCGCACTGGCGGAAGCGGACGAAATCCGCCTTCACGCCGTCGGCGATGCCGAAATAGAAATGCTTCCGGTGGACCTGCTCGAGGAAGCTCGCCGCGCCGAGGTCCTCGTCTTCGCATAGCGAATCGACATACGCCCAGAATTCGCGCGCGGTCCGCGGCACGTCAGACTCACCGGGCAAATATTCGCCGCGTTCAACGATTGGCGGAGCGAAACTGAAATCGAAGCCGAACAGCGTCGGCTCTCGGGCGGCGCGGGCGAGCAGCCAATCGAGCACTTCTTCGCGCGACCAGGCGTGGCCGGGGCGAATGAGCCGCGGCGCCGCCTCGCCGCGCGCCTCGGCGATCGCGATTCCCTTGTGCCGCTTACCCTTCGCCCCCGACCAGTCGATCGCGACATAGCTCGCGAATTGCCTCATTTGCGCTTGCGCGGGCGCGCCTTCGGCTTGGCCGCGACGAAATTGCGCGATCGCGCGATCACGTTGCGGACGCGTTCCTCGTCCGGACTGTCGTAGCGGATCAGCACCCCTTCCCATCCGACATAATGCGGCGTTTGCCAGAAGGTGTCGGGGTCGGTCTCCTTGAGCATCTCGATGGTGTCGAGGTCAATTGCGACGCCGAAGGACGTGCCCGGCTCGTGGCTCCGGAACAGGAACGCGCGGCCGTTCGACGCGATCTTCACCGCGGGCATTCCGTATGTCGTTCCGAGCTCGGTGCCGTCGAGCGTCAGCGCAAAGGCGATCGCCTCGTCGAAGGTCATCAAACGAGCGGCGGCTGCTCGTCCTCAGGCGGCGGCGGTGCCTGGCGGATCCGCTTTGGGCGAGGCGGGGGCATCGGCGTGCCGGCCGTTTCGTCGGTCCAGCGGTCGAGCACCCGCGCGGCGGCGTCGCGTCCGCCGAGGCCGAACGCCAGCGCGCAAGCGATCGCGGCGGAGCCGAGGATGAGCCCGAAGGCCAGCATCACGATCTGGTCGGCAAGCCCCATGAAGGTGAGGCCGATCGCCGTGAACAGGGCGATGATCGCATAGCGGACGATCGTCTGGGCGTAGCCGCCTTCGCCCGTGCCGCTCGCCACCAGCCCCGAGATGATGCGGGCGAGGAAGATCCCGACGACGATGATCAACGTGCCGAAGATCACCTTGCCGCCGAGCGCGGTGACCTGGGCGAGGAAGATCGCGATCTCGTCGCCGCCAAGCTGGCGGGCAGCTTCGATTGCCGCGGCGAGGATGACGGCGATCATCGCGATATTGGCGACAATCCGCGACGGGAAAGCCGTCAGCGGAAGCACGCCCACGGATCGGATCGCATCATCGAAGCCGGTCGGCGGCAGGATCGCTTCGATGATTGTCTTCAGGAACCGCCCGGCGACGAACGCTATGCCGAGCCACAGCGCGGCCGCGAGCACCCGCGGGATCGCCGCGAGGATTTCATTCAGCATCACGATGGCCGGGCCGGAAATGGCCTCGATCCCGAGCACCTGGAGGGCGGCGATGGCGACCGGAATGATGATCAGCGCAAAGACCAGGACTCCGGCGGCGCGCGCGAGGCTCGCGCGGGTCGCTCCGGGAGCGGCACCGGGGGGCACCGACGTCGGCGAGGTCCGCACCGTCCCCTCGGTCGAGCCGATTCCGATGCGCGCAAGCAGGCCATCGATATTGGCCGCGATGAGGACGGTTTCGACGAGGCGCTTCACGATCCGTGCGACGATCAGGCCGATGAAGAAGATGAGGCCGGCCCCAATCAGCTTCGGCAGGAAGGCGAAGATTTCGGTCACCAGCTCGTTGATCGGAGCGAGGATCTGGCCGACGCCGAGGAAGCGCAGAGCGGCCATGATTCCGACCAGCCAGATGATCAGCTTCGCGATCGTCCCTAGCTGGTGGCCGACCGTCTCCTCGGGCGTTCCGGTGACGTGCCTCTTCAGCGCAGGGCTCCGGTCGATGGCCTTGCGCAGCACCCAGCCGACCGCCCGAGCGACGATCCACGTCGCGACCAGGATGAGGATCGCGATGAGGATCTTGGGTCCCCAGTACATCGTCTGCGCCTGCCAGTAGGCGCCGGAATCGACCTGATACATGCCTCTTGCTCCCTGCTCAGCCTCTGCGGCTCAACCCGCGTCCTTGTCGGATTGTTGCAGCTCTTTCCGCCGCTGCTGCCAATAGTCCAGCCGCTCTTTCACCTTCGCTTCGAAGCCGCGGTCGGTGGGCTCGTAGAACGCCTGCGGTTCCATCTCCTCGGGCCAATAGTCCTGCCCGGAAAATCCCTCGTCGGCATTGTGGTCGTATGCATAGCCCTTGCCGTAGCCGACATTCTTCATGAGCTTGGTCGGCGCGTTGAGGATGTGCATTGGCGGCATCAGCGATCCGGTCTCCCGGGCCGAGCTCCACGCCTTCTTCTGCGCCATGTAGGCGGCGTTCGATTTGGGAGCCGTGGCGAGATAGAGGCAGGCCTGTACGATGCCGATCTCGCCCTCGGGCGAGCCGAGGAAGTCGTACATCTCTTTGGCGGCGAGGCATTGGAGCAGCGCGTTGGGATCGGCGAGTCCGATGTCCTCGACCGCCGCGCGCGTGAGGCGCCGGAGCAGATACAGCGGCTCCTCGCCCGCGACGAGCATGCGCGCGAGATAATAAAGCGCCGCCTGCGGGTCCGAGCCGCGAATGCTTTTGTGGAGGGCGGAGATGAGGTTGTAATGGCCCTCCCGGTCCTTGTCGTAGACGGGCACCCGCCGGTGGAGCAGGTCGCTGAGCTCGGCCGGACCGAGCGGCTCTTTGAGGTCGACAGAGAATAGGGTCTCGGCCTGGTTGAGGAGGAACCGTCCGTCACCGTCGGCCGAGGCGATCAGCGCCTCCCGCGCATCGGTCGTGACCGGAAGCACCCGCCCTTCGACCGTTTCTGCGCGGCGCACGAGCTCCTCAAGCGCATCATGATCGAGCCGCCTGAGGATCAGCACCTGGCAGCGCGAGAGCAGGGCCGCGTTGATCTCGAAGCTCGGGTTCTCGGTCGTTGCGCCGACGAGCGTGACGGTGCCGTCCTCGACGTAAGGAAGGAAGCCGTCCTGCTGGGCGCGGTTGAAGCGGTGGATTTCGTCCACGAACAGCAAGGTCTTCTGGCCGGCACGCGCCGCGGTGCGCGCTTCGGCAAAGATTTTCTTGAGGTCGGCGACTCCCGAAAAGACCGCCGACACCGCGACGAAGCGCAAGCCGACCGCATCGGCGAGCAGGCGCGCGATGCTGGTCTTGCCGGTGCCGGGCGGTCCCCACAGGATCATCGATGCAAGCCGTCCGGCGGCGACCATCCGGCCGATCGCTCCGTCCTTGCCGGTCAGATGCTCCTGCCCGACGACCTCCTCGAGGGACTTGGGCCGCAGCCGGTCGGCGAGGGGCGCGGCCGTCGCCGGCGCCTCGGGCGAACGGCTCGGCAATTCCTGATCGGCAAACAGGTCCGCCATGCGGAAGACCATAAACTGCGCGCTGCAAAATGCACGATGAGGCTTGATCAAGATATTACGAAGATATATCTAAGCTGCATCTTGAAGGAGACTCACATGCGATATCGTTGCGGCCCGGGCGGGCGTTTCGAGATCAGCTTGCCGGACGGCATGATGGCCATGCGCGGTGGGCGCGGCAATTGGGGCCCGTTCCACTTCGACTTCAGCGACGATGGCTGGAGCGGGGGCCGCCGCGGACGCCGCTCGCGCGTGTTCGAGGGCGGCGAGCTGCGGCTTGTGCTTCTGAAGCTCATCGCCGAACAGCCGCGCCACGGCTACGACCTCATCCGAGCGATCGAGGAGCTTACCGGCGGCCGTTACGCCCCGAGCCCCGGGGTGGTCTATCCGACCCTCACCATGCTCCAGGACATGGGGCTGGTCGAGGAAGCGGCCGGCGAAGGCGGCCGCAAGCCGTTCCAGATCACCGAGGCCGGGACGACCCATCTGGAGGAAAACCAGGAGGAAGCCGACGAATTGATCGCACGGCTCGAGCGCCTCAGCCCCTCGCACCATGCCGAGGGCGGCTCTCCGGTGTGGCGTGCGATGCGTAACCTCGGAATGGCGATCCGCAATCGGCTCGGCCAGGGGGACGTCAACGAAGAGACCCTGCACGAGCTGGCGGCGTTGATCGACGAGTTCGCGCAGCGCGTTGAACGGCTGAAGTAACCGCCTAGCGTCCAGTCATCCGCGCGAGGCGCTCGCGCTTGTGGATCGCGTGGATGTAGGCGCGGATCACCGACCCGTTGATCGTGTCCCAGTCCATCGTCTTTGCGATGGCCAGCGCCGCCTCGCCCTGTCGGCGCCGGAGGTCGGGATCGAGAGCATAGGCCTCGAGCGCATCGGCGAATTCCTCCGGCTCGGTCCCGTCCACGAGGGTGCCGGTCACTCCGTGCCGCACGAGGTTGGTTGCGCCCGTCGCTTCGGCGGCGATGACCGGGAGGCCGCATGCCATCGATTCGAGCGTGACGTTCCCGAACGCCTCGGTGATCGAGGGGTTGAGGAACAGGTCGGCGCTCGCCAGCGCTCGGCCAAGGTCGTCGCCGGTCAGCTCTCCGGTGAAGATCGCGTCCGGAAGCTGCTGTTCGAACCACCCTCGCGCCGGTCCCTCGCCGACGACCAGCACGCGATGCTTTTGGCCGCGCTGGGCGAATAGGTGAATGGCGTCCGCGAACACGTCGAGGCCCTTCTCCATGACGACGCGGCCGAGAAAGACGATCACCATCTCGTCGTCGGCGATCCCCTGCTTGCGCCGCCAGGTCATGTCGCGGCGTTCGGGATTGAACTGCTCGCGGTCGACTCCGCGCGCCCAGATCATGATGTCGCGGTTCATCCGCTGGACTCGCAGGATGACGGCGGTGGACTCGGCCGGCGCCATCACCACCTCGCAGCGATGATAGAAGCGCCGCATGATGTCGCGCGCCAGGGGCTCGAGCGCCTGCAGATGGTAATAAGCAAGATAGGTGTCAAAGCGGGTGTGGACCGAAGCGACGCAGGCGATCTGCCTCTTTCGCGCCCAAGTGACGGCGCGATGGCCCACGATGTCCGGGCTGGAAACGTGGACCACGTTGGGATTGAACTCGGCGAGGTCGCGGCGGACGCGCTGCGGAAGCGCGATCGGCAACCGGTATTCGGCCCGGCCGGGGATCGGAATGGCCGGGATGCTGACGACGTCTCCGGTCGCGGGAAAAGCGGGCTCCCTGATGGTCGGCGAATAGACCCTGACCTTGACGCCCTGCCGAAGCAGATAGCCGACCAGCCGGTTCAGCGCCTGATTGGCCCCGTCGCGCACATAATTGTAATTGCCCGAGAAGAGGGCGACGCGGAGGTCGGTCGGCTTCACCGGCAGGGCTGTAGGGGTTAATTCGTGGGCGTCAAATTCGGGCTGCCGCCGATCGCCAGAAGCGATGCCCGGCTGTTCGTCCTCGGAAGCCTGCCGGGCGACGCCTCGCTCGCGGCGCGCCAATATTACGCCCACCCGACGAACCAGTTCTGGCGGCTCCTCGGGAGCGCGATCGGCGAGCATTTGGACCCGCTTCCCTATGAGCGGCGGATCGAGCGGCTTGCCGAGCGCGGCATCGGCCTTTGGGACGTCATTGCCTCGGCGAGCCGGCGTGGCAGCCTCGACCACGCGATCCGTGAGGCCGAGCACAACCAAATCGAGCATCTTCTCCATGATTTTCCGGAGCTGAGGGCGATCGCCTTCAATGGTGCGTCGGCTTCGACGATCGGAAGGAAGCTGATCGGCGAGCCGCCGGCCGGCGTTGATCTGATCGACCTCCCGTCCTCGAGTGCCGCGAACACGAGGACATTTGCGGAGAAGCTGGACGTATGGTCGAGGCTTGCCCAATTCGCCGGCCCCGCCCAGATTGCGCCGCATGAGTACGGTTGAAGAAGAAGAGGCCGACAGCGACAAGAGGCTGTCGATGGTCGACGAGGCGCTCGTCGCCGGCACCATTGCCAACACCAACGGCCTGCTGGTGATCCTCGCAAAGCTGGTCGCGAAAGGGGTGTTCGACCGCGCCGACCTGCAGGCTTTTTCGGACAGCTATTCGAAGCCGCTCGACCATGTCGGCATGCGCGAGAACGAGCTGGTGACCCAGATGCAGGATCAGATGGAGAGCACGCTCGCCGAACTCATGCGCTATTTGAGCGAACGCGACCGCGACGATTGATCGTATGAAGCTCACCGCCCTTGCCTGCGGCGCGGCAATGTTGGCCTGCGCCGGGCCGGCATTTGCCGTGGGCAAGCAGATGCCCGGCATGAAAATGCCCATGCCGATGAAGATCGCCGCGCCGGCCAAGAGTGCCGGCAAGAAGAAGATGCCGACGAAGAAGAAACTGCCCGCGCACAAATCTGCTGCGGCAACCCATCGGCATGTCGGCCACTCGGCCAAATCGCGCTCGCGGAACGAAGCGCCGGTCCGGCAGGAGATGATGCCAGGCATGGCGATGCCGGCCGCCCCGACATCGGCGCCCGGCGGACAAATGACGATGCCGATGCCGCCGCAATCCGCACCGGCCGCTCCGATGACCATGCCGATGGATCGCCAGCAGGCCGGTGCGATGGGCGCGACGCCGATGGCCGGCATGGACCATGGGATGCCCGCCATGACCATGCACGCGGCGCTCGGGCCCTACCCGGAGCAACGCGAATCGTCCGGCACCGCGTGGCAGCCGGACGCGTCCAGCGCGATGGCTGGGCCGATGATCATGTCGGGCAACTGGATGCTGATGGCGCACGGGACCGTGAACCTGGTCTACGATCATCAATCGGGCGCGCGCGGCGCGAACAAGGCGTTCGTCTCGGGCATGCTGATGGGAATGGCGAGCCGGACCGCCGGCAACGGGACATTGCAACTTCGGGCGATGCTCAGCCCCGATCCGCTGATGGGACCGCGCGGCTATCCGCTGCTGCTCGCGACGGGCGAGACGGCGAACGGCCGGACGCCGCTGATCGACCGTCAGCATCCGCACGATTTGTTCATGGAGCTGTCGGCCTCCGTCTCGCAAAACATCGGGGCGACGAGCAGCGTCTTCGTCTACGCGGGCCTCCCGGGCGAGCCGGCGTTCGGCTCTCCGGCCTTCATGCACCGCGAATCGATCATGGACTTGCCCGAGGCGCCGATCACGCACCATTGGCTAGACTCCACGCACATCAGCTTCGGCGTGGTCACTGCGGGCCTGGTTCTCGACCGGGTCAAGCTGGAGGTCAGCCGCTTCAATGCGCGCGAGCCCGACCAGCATCGCTGGAACATCGAAACGGGGCCGCTGGACTCCACCTCGGTTCGGCTGTCGTGGAACCCGGTCCGGACACTGGCGCTGCAGGGCAGCTGGGGCCATTTCGTCAGTCCCGAGCAGCTTGAGCCCGGCGTCGACCAGAAGCGGCTGTCCGCGAGCGCGCTATGGGCGGATGATCTAGCGCCCGGCTGGCACGCGGCGGCCACCTTCGCGTGGGGCCGGAAGACTGCGGAGCACCACAGCGACGACGCCTTTGCGGCCGAGGCTTCGCTTGCGCATGCCGGCTGGACCTTCTTCGGCCGCGGCGAGATGGCCGACAATCGCGAGCTGCTCGGGCTTGCCCAGCATGGGCCGGCCTTTCGCGTCGGCAAGGTCTCGTTCGGCGCCCTGCGTGATTTCCCGATTGCCAATCACTTCAGTATCGGCGCGGGCGGACTGTTCGCCGTCAATTTCCTGCCTTCGGCCCTCGCGCCGCTGTACGGGAGCCGAAATCCGGCGGGGATGATGGGCTTCCTGCGATTGAAGATCCGCTGATTGACTAGCGGCGCGCCAGCCCACATATCGCCGCCTCGCTTCAGCGATGGCCCCTTCGTCTAGCGGTCCAGGACGTCGCCCTCTCACGGCGAAAACACGGGTTCGAGTCCCGTAGGGGTCACCAATTCGCAGGATGTCCGGGGGACATCCGAGCATTGGTGACAGCCGCAGCGATTTGCCGCTCGAGCCAATCCGCGATGATGTCGGCAATCCGCGTCGCAGCCTTACCGTCGCCGTAGGGAAAGGAGCGACGGCGCATTTGAGCGAGCGCCGCTGGCTCCGCCAACACGCGGCGCGCCTCTGCGACAATGCGTTCCGAGGAGGTTCCGACCAGAATCGCGCTGCCGTCCGCGATGCCTTCCGGCCGCTCGGTCTTCTCGCGCAGCACCAGCAATGGAATGCCGAGTGCCGGGGATTCCTCCTGGATGCCTCCCGAATCGCTCAGGATCAGGTCGGCGCGGCGCATGTGCGCAATGAGTTCGCCGTGACTGCAGGGCTCGAGCAGACGGATGTTGCGGCTCCCGCCCAGCACGTCGCGCATCGTCGCGGCGACGTGGCTATTCGGGTGAAGGACGAAATGGATTTCTGCCCCTGCCGCGAGCTCGTGGATCCCGGCGGCGATCGAGCGCAGACCCTCACCCCAGGATTCGCGCCGGTGCGCAGTGACCAGCAGTCGCGGAAGCTTGCTTCGGCGAAGCCTGGCGGTTGGGAGAGTCGCTTCGACGGCGAGCAGCGCGTCGATCGACGTATTGCCCGTCACATGCACTTCGCCGCGGACGCGTTCCGAGGCCAAGTTGGCTGCCGCCGTCGGAGTGGGTGCGAAGAGGATGTCCGCATGGCTGTCGATGGCGGTTCGATATTCTTCCTCAGGCCACGGGAGCAGCGGATCGTGGGTCCTGAGGCCCGCTTCGACATGAGCAACGGGGACGCCCCTCGCGACTGCCGCCAAGGCGCCACCCAGGGCGCTGGACGTGTCGCCCTGAACGACCAGCAGGTCAGGCGGATTCGCGAGGCGCGAACGAATCGCGTCCACAACCGCGCCGACGTGCCGATGCGGGTCTTCCCAGCCGGGACAATGGAGCAGCTCCGCAGCGAATGCGGCGAGGCCGAACCCGGCCGGGTCGAGCCGCGGGTGTTGCCCCGTCAGGATCAGCGTCGGGTGCAGCCCGCGGTTCGCGAGCGCATGAGCAACGGGGGCCAATTTGATTGCTTCGGGCCTGGTGCCGATCACCAGACTGATTTGGGCAGAACGCAGCCTTCCCCCTAGCTCGGCGGCTGCATTGTGCCGCCGCTAGGGGCCAAGCTCAACGGAAATTGTCGGCGTAGGCCTGGATCTTCAGCCGCATGGGCGCGGCGGGGACCAGATGATAATCGAGCCCGTACCTTTTGCAGTAAGCGATCGCCGCTTCCTTCGACGCGAACGTCATCCGGACCTGCGGGTTGGTGTCGCTCGACCCGTTCCAGCCGGTCAGCGGGTCCGGGCGAAGCGGCTGCTGGCGCTCGAACTCGAGGATCCACTTGCCGGCATTGGCTTTGCCCGACTGGGTAGTCTTGCGCTCATGCTCGAAGATGCGGGCGACAGTCATGTACTGGAGGTGGCAAAGGCCGGCGAGCGAATCAAGACGCGCGCTTCGATTTGAGCGTCGGCAACGCCGCGGCAGGATCGTCGGGCCACGCGTGCCTCGGATAACGGCCACGCATGTCCTTGGCGACGTCCCGCCAGCTTCCGGCCCAGAAGCCGGGCAGGTCGCGCGTCGTCTGGATTGGGCGCCCCGCCGGAGACGTGATTGCGAGCACCAGCGGCACCGCGCCGTTCGCGATCGCCGGGTGCGTCGAAAGGCCGAACAGCGCCTGGGCGCGGACTTCGACCACGGGACCGGCCTCAGCCGAATAATCGATGCTGTTGCGGCTCCCCGCGGGACTGATGAACTCCGCCGGAGCAAGCCAGTCGAGCTTTCGCTTCGCCTCATGGCCGAGGAGCTGTTCGAGGGCGCTCACGAGCATTGCGGGCGCGATGTCGCCGAGGCGACGCTTTCCAGCGAGCAGCGGGGTCAGCCATTCCTCCAGCCGCTCGATGAGCAGATTGTTGTCGAGTGGCGAGATCGAGGCGTCGACCGCGTGGGCGAAAGTCGCACGGGCTCGCAATTGCCGCGCCCGCTCGTCCCACGGCAGCAGGTCGAGGCCGTGCTGGCGGACGCCGTCGAGTAGCGCCTGCTCGATCGCTTGCCAATCGGGCGCGGGATCGGGACCGCTCGAGAGGCGGACCGCGCCGAAGCGGCGGCTGCGGGTCGGGGTAACGGAGCCGGTGGCCGGATCGAAGGCGCCGTCGTGGCGCGTCTCGATGCGATCGGCGAACAGCTCGAGCACGCAGTTCTCATCAAGCGCCGCCGCGGAGAGGATGCGCGCGCCTGAGGCATGGCCGGCCACTTCACCCACGGCCAGCCATTCGCTTCGCGCCAGCGGCGAGGTCGCGTCGAGACGAAAGCCGCGGCCGCCGACCGATTGCCAAGTCTCGCCCGACGAATCCCGTCGGCGCGAGAGTCTATCGGGAAAGGCGAGGGCGAGAGCCTTGGCGAGGTCGTGCTCCGTTGCCGATCCGCTCGCGCCGACCGGGCCGCGCCAGTTCGCGGCCATCTTGCGTGCAGCCTCGGCACGCGGGCTTCGGTCCGAGCGCCACGTTCGCCAGCGCAGCTCGAGGTCGGGATCTTTGCCGCCGAGGCCGCGCTCGGTGAGCAGCGCGGCCACGTCGGCCGCCGCGGGCCCGAAGCCGCGCGCCGTCGCATTGATCAACATGTGTGCGAGCCGTGGCTCCAGCGGCAGCGCGGCAATCTCGCGACCGTGGTCAGTCAGGCGCCCTTCGGAATCAATGGCGCCGAGGCTCGCCAGCCGATTGCGCGCTTCCTCGATTGCCGCGTCCGGCGGCGGATCGAGGAACGGCAGGCGCCGCGGGTCAGGTTCACCCCACAGCAGCAAGGTCAGCAGCATCCTCGACAGGTCCGCCTCGAGGATTTCGGGTGGATCGTGCGGCGGGAGCGAGGCGGTCGCCGCTTCCTCCCACAAACGAACGGCGACGCCGGGCGCCTGACGAGCGGCGCGGCCGGCGCGCTGGGTCACCGCCGCGCGGCTCGCCCGCTCCGTAACCAGCCGCGTGAGGCCTGCGCCGCGGTCATAACGCGGCCGGCGCGCGAGGCCGCTATCGACGACGATCCGTACGTCCTCGAGCGTGACGCTCGTCTCGGCAATGCCGGTGGCGAGCACGAGCTTGCGCTTGCCGGGAGGCGGCGGGCGGAGCGCGGCGCGCTGCATGGAAGGGTCGATCCCGCCGTGCAGCTTGTGCAGCTCGATGTCGCACGGGAGCGCGCCCAGCGCTTCGGCAGTACGCTCGATTTCGGCGATGCCCGGCAGGAACGCGAGCAGCGAACCCGCCTGTTCCCTCAGCGCGGAGCGAATGGTGCTCGCCATCTGCGGTTCGATGCGCGCAGCCGCGTCGCGTCCGGCATAACGGATCTCGAGCGGGAAGCTCTTGCCCTCGCTGATGATTGTCGGCGGATTGTCGAGCAGCGTGCTGAACCGTTCCACGTCGAGGGTCGCCGACATTGCGACGATGCGGAGGTCCGGCCGTAACGCGGCCGCAGCGTCGAGAGCCAGTGCGAGGGCGAGGTCGTTGTCGAGGCTGCGCTCGTGGACCTCGTCGAACAGCACCGCCGAAGCCTTCCCGAGCTCCGGGTCGGCCTCGATGCGCGACAGGAACACGCCGTGGGTCATGGCGATAACGCGTGTGCTCTTGCCGACCTTGCTGTCGAGCCGGGTCGCATAGCCGATGGTCGCGCCGGGCTTTTCGCCGAGCTCGCCGGCGATGAATTCCGCTGCCGCGCGCGCGGCGAGCCGTCGCGGCACGAGCAGAAACACCTGTCCGCTGCACCACTCTTCGTCGAGCAGACTCGGTGCGACCCGCGTCGTCTTGCCCGCACCGGGCGGCGCAATCAGCAGCGCGCGCATGTGCTCGCGAAGCGCCGCCAGCAGGTCCCCCAGTACAGTATCGATCGGAAGGCGCATGTCAGCGCCTATAGCGACTTGCCCCGTCTATCGCGCTGCCTGGCCGCGCCCGAGATAGCGGTCGAACCAGGCAACCGTGCGCCGCCTCGAATCGAGCGCGTGCTCGGGACCGCGAATGCCATGTCCCTCGCCGGGATAGATGACCAGGCTAACGGGCACGCTCATTGCCTTAAGCGCGTGCCAATATTCGATCGACTGCGTTGGCGGCACCTCGATGTCCCGCTCGCCGGCAAAGATGAACGTCGGGGTCTTGGCGTTCTTGATCGTCCGGATCGCCGAAACTGCCCAATAAGGCGCGGAGTCGTCATAGAGGGACGCACCGAAATAGGGGATCATCCACTTGTCGATGCCGTTCGTGCCGTAATAGCTCAGCCAGTCCGACAGCCCGCCGCCGACGACGATCGCCTTGAAGCGGTTGGTCTGCGTGTTCGCCCACATGCCCATGAAGCCGCCGTAGCTGTAGCCCATCAGGCCGAGCCGATTGTCGTCGATCGGCGCTGCCTTTTCAGCGGCGTCGACGCCGGCGAGAATGTCCTTCAGATCGCCGCCGCCGAAATCGCGGATGTTGGCCCGGGTGAACGCCTCTCCCTGGCCGTAGCTTCCACGCGGATTAGGCAGGAACATATAATAGCCGGCGCGCGCGAGGTCGGCGTTGGTGCCTTCCCACACGAACCGCGGGCTATTCGCGGCCGCCGGACCGCCGTGGACGTTGGTGACCATCGGCGCCTTGCCGGACACGGCGCTGCGGGGCGCCAGCAACCATCCCTGAACCGTATAGGGGCCGCTCTGCCAGGTCAGGCTCTGCGCCCTGACCAGCGGCTGCCACGCATCATTATCATGTGTGATCTTGCGCGGTGCACCGA